>Ga0065711_1002808_pt1 | contig 53594 bp, 32 predicted proteins | sample Hoacrofraction12_FD_59098 | JGI IMG/M metagenome (GOLD analysis project Ga0065711, IMG submission 59098) | Hoatzin crop microbial communities from Cojedes, Venezuela - Epithelial fraction 12 v2 (version 2) | ecosystem: Host-associated > Birds > Digestive system > Esophagus > Crop | place...
AGGAAGTTCCCTCTGAACATGAGGAAGAACTTCTTCCCTCTGAGGGTGACGGAGCACTGGAACAGGCTGCCCAGGGAGGTTGTGGAGTCTCCTTCTCTGAAGATATTCAAGACCCGCCTGGACAAGGTCCTGTGCAGCTTGCTGTAGGTGACCCTGCTTCGGCAGTGGGGTTGGATGAGATGACCCACAGAGGTCCCTTCCAACCCCGAACATTCCGTGATTCTGTGATTCTGTGACCACCTAATTGCTGACATTTGCAATATTCTATTGAAGAATAAATTCTGAGTAAGCCAAGGAAGATTGTCAAAGATTTTTTTTTAAATTTAAATGACATTAGCCCTGAAAAGTAAGTATGGAAGTGTCATGAACTATCTACAGGGATTCTGAATCCATCTGTACTTCCCATCTTGCAGAGAAATGTCCCAAGTCAGAAATGACTCAGTTCTTGAGCGTTGTCTCACAGGAGGTGCAGCTGAACAGCAGCCTTCCCCGTGAGCAAGGCTTCCTCGGTCCTCAAACACTGCTTTGGAAGCAGGTTTCTGTTGAAAAACTAAGGTTTGTAAATTCCCTACATCCTCGATTGCACAGGTAAAACCTCAACTGCGCTGAAATATCTGAACATTTAACTGCATTCATAAATTACTGGAGAGTCTTTGTTCAAGAAAAAAAGAAAAGCATTTCTGGCAACTATAAAATAAGATACATAGAATACCTTCATGGCTGTATTCTGCTCTTCAGGGACAACGTTAAGCATAAAATATCAACCTTCCTCACTTTCTGAAATTTGTTGAATATAAAAAGAAATGATCCTGGAAAATGCTTCGGGAAAGAACTCTGCTTATGGAAACACAGCATTAGACCATCTTATTATAGCTCTTAGGAGAAGAAAAAATAAAGCAAAACACTACCTTTTTAGCTTTCTCTTTTGCTCCCTTCCTGTAACTTCCATCATGGATTATTCTATTGTGAGACTTAATCCTGTAGATAAAATGACTCCTCTTACTGCTGTGCTGACTTGGGTATATTGTATTATGCAGTAATTTTCTTTTAATCCTTATCAAATAAAAGACATTCTAGGACAGTTTTGTTAAACCAGCTATCTATTATAGCTTTATTTTTCTTCCAGTCAGTATCAGCAATGATGATTTTAGAAAACTTATCTGTGACACCTCAACAGTGAATATACAACATGTTGTCTACTGCTCATAACAATTTTTCTCTTTTTTTCTCTAGAGGAAGTTAATATAATTTGTAGATACTAGTAAGTCTGTGAGGACAACTATCTTTATTTTTAGCATTGGTTTCTCAGTCTCCAAAATGTCAAGAGAGGGAGTTCAGTCTTGGTGTGGGATTCAGTGGAGTTGTATCTGAGTAAATCAAGGTTGAGACTAGTATAATAAGGTTTAGTATTATATTACAGTCTTGTAGTTTTGGGGTGCGGGGTTGGGTTTAGTGTTATATTTCAGTCTTATGGATACTCATAGAAGATGTTCTGTAGCCAGTCTGACTGTCACTGCCACACCATAAGATTGTGTAAATGGGGCAGGGAGAGAGGTACAGTCCCAATTTGCCTTCTTACAAATTTATGTCTCTATACAACATACTTACATACATATGTGTATGTATACAGGTACTTATATATGTACTCTTTTTGACCCCTGAGACAAGAAAACACAGTTTTTGGTTTTGTTTTTAATTTGACCTACAGTTAAGTCCTCAATTCCTTGTTCAGGATTTTGTAGTGGATTGACCTTGGCAAGGTCACCTTGCCATTTAAACCTAATAGAGATTTAAAATAAAATATTTTTCCTTCAACTTTTTTGAAGTGGACATGTTACTCATATAAGGTGCCAGTCTGGGATTTCTACATATCAGTTCCTACTTATGCTCCTCTTACGCTGTTCCAGAAAGCATACTTCAGCCTTAACTGGGTGGAACTCTCTCTGAGAGACGTGGCAGCTGGTCCTTCTTCTTGTACTCAACCCTTGATCCCTCTGCAGAGAGCGGCACCAGCAGAGCTGATGCTGGGGTTGCACCAGTCTTAGCGAGAACGACAAAACTCAGTACGTTATGTCTGTGCTTTCCTGTGAGCAGGGTCTGTGACTCCATTTTGTCCTCTAGGGAGTTGGCAACTCTTAATAAATAAGGCATTACCGGTCACAGTTCATTGTTGACTGGCATTGAACCAGAGGAATAAATGCAAGTTAAAGCGGATTGATAATGACTAATCTCAGCACCATCTGTCAGTGGTACATCTGCCCAAACCCTGTGGTTCTGCATCTTGTCTAGCACCACTTTGGATGGGGCCATGCTGCCAAGTTTGCTGCATTTGGCTTAAGAAAAGAACCCTTTAGGAATGAGCTGCTGTACTGCTAAAAGTTTCCTGCTGTTGAGATGCTAGTGCATACCATACACACCCATTTCAGCAAATTCCAACTTTGTTCTCTATCAACAGTTATGTAGAAATATTTCACAGAAATGAATTCCTGTACATCAGCCTTGTCATATCTCCTAGAGTCCCTGACTGCACAGATTAATCATGGAGGTAGAAACATATTTCCCACGCATTTACTGTTTGTGGAATCTTATGGAGAGAGAATGCGTGATGGTAAGGTATACGGTTTAGTCATCTCACTTGGAGGGATGCATATCTCTTAGGGGTGATGAAGCAATGAATAAATTAGTTTATATCAAGTGAATACTAATAAACACTACCCCACCACCACTATGCAGCATAAGCTGTGTCTTACAGAAACCATTTAAGAAATCTTGAGGATTCTACAAAATGTTCTACTTCAATTCTTCAAATTACAAACCCAGGTTACCTTAATGCAGCCTAGGAAAGAGAAAAATAACTATGCTTAAAATGCCTCTGACAGATTTCTCATACACTAGAGTGTCACAAGCTTAAATCTGAATTGCAAAATCTACCAGAAGAAACAAATGTTGTATTGCCATCTCTTGTCAGAGCTGATTTTTAAATCCTACTGATAGACTCATCCATCCAGGCTTTTATTCTGTGGAGAAAGAGCAACTTCTAGACCTCTTGTTCACAGATCTCAACCTTCTTCTTTTCCTACCCTTTTCCACAGGCCAGCAGCTTGGCCTGGCTCTCCTCTGCTACATCAGCTTATGGGGCATCGGCTATCTGCAGGTGGGAAGAGTGCCCGGCTTGGGAACTCCTCTGAGGACCCCACCAGGGAACAACGCCTGACTGCAGGGCCGTACCCCAGTCTTGCTCCTGCTTGGCTCTGGGTGTGTTTTGGTCACTGCAACCCACTGACCAGCTGTATGCAGTGTAGAGAGTCAAAAAGCAGAAGGAAGGTGCAGGGTTATACAAAATAATCATCCAAAGACATCTTCCTCACTGAGGGAGAAGCATGGAGGAGTTTGGTAGTCCTCATGTCTGGGAGAAAAAAAACTACACGTGCACCAGACTAATGGAAACAAAAGGAAACATATACACATTTCTAGTTGTCTAGAGCAGACATTTTCTACCTCCAGTTGCAACAAATTAACATAAAGCTACATTTAGCTTTAATGTCAGATTTAACTTGGCCAGTTTGGGTTGCACAAAATGAAATGTTTAATAGGACCCAACTCTCAGAGAGATGGTTGGTGCTTTTGAATAGATTTCAATATTTCAAAGTAGTCACTTAAAAACCAAGCCACCTGAGTACACTTGTCTTTCTCTGAAAATAAGTCTAGATTAATGAGGGAGAAAGAGTGCCTCTTTTCGTAGCTTGGTTCTGGTAAGTGCAAATATTCGGAGAAAGCACAGGCACCGGAGACCTATATGCACATTTATGGGGATTGTGAGATCTTCCATAATTTAATGAAGTTATCAGTGAAACTTCTACAGAAAAGGTTATTTTTATGCAAAAAATATTTTTGCTGTTTCAGCACTCAGTCACTGATGCATGAACTTCTTTTTAACAGGAAAATGTAGTGTTATACTTGATATTTATGCTCATAGTTTAGGGCTTAAACATGAAAATAAGAAGATATAATGAGGCAGTCCTGAGTGAAAATATTCATATAAACAAATGTGATGTTAAACAACTCTGCATTAGTTCTAGATTTCCACAGAACCAGCATGCAAACACTTAATTGCTTCTAAGACATAAGCATCTTCATAGAAACCAAAAGTCAAAAGAATTTTTTCATTTTGTTGTAACTTTTTTTCTCCTGAAGGCTTCTTGTAACAGATCGCTTTCTTTCCAAGAAAAAAAATATATGAACCTGGTTTTATTTCAGTTGAAATGAAAAAAAAGCTCATTGCCATCTTTTCTGACAAAGTTTAGTTGTCTCCATGTGAACTAGTTATTTAGACTTTAGTTGAAGTGAATGAAGGTCTAAGTGTAATTTGTGATACTTGGGTATGTAAGACATGTATATGAGGCTAACAAATACAGCACAGAGCCAATGTACAGGGTTTGTGTGGCAAGGCTTTCGTACTGGGGGGGGGGCTACAGGGGTCATTACTTTGAGCAGCTGCTAGAAGCTTCCCCTGTGTCCGACAGAGCCAATGCCAGCCGGCGCCAAGACAGACCCGCTGCTGGTCAAGGCTGAGCCCATCAGCAACGGTGGTAGCGCCTCTGGGATAACACAGTTAAAAAGGGGAAAAAGTTGCTGTGTGACAGCAATTCCAGCTGGAAAAAGAAGTGAGACTATGTGAGAGAAACAATTCTGCAGACACCAAGGTCTATGAAGAAGGAGGGGCAGGAGGTGGTCCAGGCACCAGAGCAGAGATTCCCCTGCAGCCCATGGAGAAGACCACGGTGAGTCAGAATGTGCCCCTGCAGCCCATGGAGGTCCATTGTAGAGCAGATCTCCACCTACAGCCCATGGAAGACTCCAAGCCAGAGCAGGTGGATGTGCCCCAAGGAGGCTATGACCCTGTGGGAAGCCTGTGCTGGAGCAGGCTCCTAGCAGGACCTGTGGCCCTGTGGACAGAGAAGCCGATGCTGGAGCAGGTTTTCTGGCAGGACTTGTGACCTTGTGGGGGACCAATGCTGGAGCGGTTTGTTCCTGAAGGACTGCACTCCATGGAAGGGACCCACACTGGAGCACTTCGTGAAGAACTGCATCCCATGGGAAGGACCCATGTTGGAGAAGTTCATGGACAACTTTCTCCCGTGGGAGGGACCCCATGATAGAGCAGGGGAAGACTGTGAGGAGGAAGCAGCATCAGAGACAGTGTGTGATGAGCTGACCATAATGCCCATTCCCTATCCCCCTGTGCTGCTCAGGGGGAGAAGGTAGAGAATTCGGGAGTAAAGTTAAGCCCAGGAAGAAGGGGGTGGGTGTGGGGGGAAGGTGTTTTAAGATTTGGTTTTATTTGTTATTATCCTACTGTGATTTGACTGGCAATAAACTAAGTTAATTTCCTGAAGTTGCGTCCGTTTTGCCCATGATGGTAATTGATGAGGGATCTCTCCCCGTCCTTATCTCAGCCTATGAGCTTTTCATTATTTTTGCTCTCCCCTGTCCATTATACGTTCTCCCCCTGAGGAGGTAGCGTGATAGAGCGGCTTTGGTGGGCACCTGGCATCCAGCCTGGGTCAAGCCACTACAGTCTGTTTGTCTCTGGAGTGGTGGGCAGAGGCCAGGAAGACCATTTGTACCAGCACAAATCACACTAGTGTGGACAACTGAATGGAGTCCATGGTGTCAACTATGGAGAAACTTTCTAGGCTCCAGTGAAAGAGCCCTCTCCTCCCACCCCTCACCCATGCCATTGCCTCAACTTAGGTGTCTAGTTTCATTTAAGATGTGCTAGGACATCCTACCTGCCCCCAGATGATACTGCAGGAAGGCACAGGTCTGCTGTAGGTCACTGGGTCTTGTTTGCCCACCTCAAATGGATATGCACCTCCTATGGCACTACATACCTCTGGTCAGGCAAATTAATAGGGCTTTTAATCTCTTTTGCCTATAGTGGGAACTGACATATTTGGCCATCTACCACACATACAGATACCCACAGATATCTAAATTTCCATGTCTTAATCACAAACTGAATCCCTTTCCTTGGGCATGATTCTTTTGTCTACACATGGCTGTCTAGTGCCACTTCAGACAGCCCACACTCTCCCACTTAACCCCCAGAAGAAGTTCCAAAAGGAGTCCAGCCTATTTAAAGTCTTCTGTCTTCTCCACCACTTATGTGTGCTTCTTGGACACCCCAAGGTATCTCAGGTATCAGTAGTTGCCTATGTATGGGCAATTAAACTGAGCCCTGTGCTGCACACATGAGGCAGGAGGTGTTTCAGTCATTTTTTCCAAATATTTTTCTTTCACTCTTTTCAAAATTATGTAGACTATATCTATACATGCACTCAACAAACTACCATAGATTCCTGAGTGATTTTGCAACAAGTAGTACAGAAGGTCTCCTTTTCCTGCAGTAAACCACATCAATCTTTATCTGGGGAATCTACAGCCAAGTATCAAAGTAAAGGTAGTGAAGAGAGAAGACAACATGTGACATAAAGGGCAGCTGAGAATCCAACTAGACAAGTCCAAACACATCTTATATTAGAGGGGCAGTAGCTGTCTTCACCCCATCTGATGCTACGTTTTTAGGGTAGTATGCACAACTTCAGAGTTTTATCACATCGTATCTAGCAACTTCACGTTCTTCTTTGCATTAATACACACAGGGCCCATCTGCAGCAGTGGAGCATTGCTGCTCCAGCTAATGGAAAGGAAGTAATTTTTGCTTCAGAAAGCATGACTGGATCAGGGAATTTAATCCAGAACTGGATTACTGCCATGCATTTTACATGTGCCTTCTCTCTCCTTTCCTTACTACAGTGAGTCAAATCTCCTGCATTTTAAGTTGCTTGGAAAGAGCACAATGAAACTATCTATCTCTTTATCTCCTTCCCTTAAATTCATTAAATGTCAAAAGCATTTAAACTATTTTGTTAACACATGCAAATTCAGAGCATTGTCTTTATCAAAACATGATTGGTTGACACATCTAAGATCACAATTTCTATCATAAATGTAAACACTAACCTCCTTATCCTGATTCTTGAACCTTGCAAGCCACTCTCCCTAGAATGAGATTTCAGACTTGAGAGGTTTTTTGTCATATGCCTGGGTGTGTCATTTGGACTGAAGAATCAAACAACTTCTGGCTAAATATTTGCTTTCATGCAGCACTGAGCTCCAGTTCTCCACAATTCACTGTTGCTCCACTACTTGGTTGTTCTCAGTTTGCCATCGAATATAACTAGCTGCTGCTTAACATCCCAAAATATATTGCTAGGACATGCTGCAGAATACAATTTACAAACACAAGCACTGCTGTACCTTCAGCTAAAAGTCCTTTTACTTCTATGGTGGGGACTGCACTGACCAAAAGACCTCCATATAAGCGAACTGGTTGATATTGCTCTGTCTTTCTTATTACTTTCCCCTTCTTCCCTTTTCTCTTCCCATTTCCTCTTCTTCCTTTTCCCCTTTCCTCTTCTTCTCCTTCCCCTCCCCCTTCCCCTTGCCTGGCCTTGCCCTTTCCCTCTACCTTCCCTTCCCTCAGACTAAAAGGGAGAACAGTTACATGATTCACAAAATACCCCCAACCTCAAAACCCAGGAGTTTTACACCACTGTGGTTCCCTTAACTCCAGTTCTTCAGTTAATCATCACAGTAGTCTACACTTTGGTGTTTAATTAAGTGGTTAGCTACATTAATACTTAATGCTTGTTCAAAGCTTTACGATAAGTATGCACGCTTGAGTTGCTCCATAGTTAAGGTCACACGGTATTACTGATGTGATGGGAGTTGCAGGTTAAAGTCCCTTAGTCTTTTGACAGCTTAGTAATATAAACTACTGAGAGGCTAAAAAACAAAATCAGCTAGGAAAATACCAAAGACTGTGTTTTTAACCTTTGTACAAATAGACTGAAGTAACACTGGGCAGGCTGGGGGTTTTATTTTAATGATTTGGCAGTGTGGAAAAAAGGAAATAGATGAAAAAATATCAAAAGAAACTGCCTGCTTCAGTGAATTTTTTTATCACCTTGTAGTTTCTCCTGCATGGGTCATCCTAGAAATGCTTTTGGTAAGGGCTCAAAGTCCTTAAGTTACTTTAGTGCCGATGAATTCAGCTCACTTAAATACAACTATGCTTAGGTCTGACTCAGCTGTACTGCAGCTTCACCTGGTGAACAAAGGATAGAAGAAGATTTGTTATGAATTGTAGTTAAAGCAAAATTTTGTGATTCATCTTGTTTCAGCTGACAAAATTCATAATGAACAGAAAGAGATCCTCCAGCTTTGTCTGTGATTGCAAAGATGCACACTACCTTTCTGGGCTTCGACTTACATTGCAGCTAAACTGGGATTTTCCCCTGAGCTTTCTGAGCCAGAGCAGCATATATATACATATATACTGCATTTATATACAATTTTGCAAGTCCTAATGAGTCACTGGGAAGTCCCTGCTGTTGACCATGACCCTGCTGTGTTAAGTGTTCAGATTCAAATAGATGGCTCAGCTCCAAAAATAGGCATTTCTTTCAATGTAAGAGCAGATGTGATGAGTGGATAAAGGGGAACAGATCAAAAGGTGTAGCCTACATGCTTTGGTACTTCAAGCATTTGAATTTGTGCCACAGAACAGAAGAAAATCAGTTAAAAAGAAAGGTGAATCTTAGCTGGAATATTCTGGATCCCTACTCACATGTAGAGGGCAGGGGCATTCAACTAGGAGACCTAGAGAAATCAGGAAAAGGAGCGTGGTAGTCACAAGTCATGCTTAGTAGCTTATTCTGGCACTATGTGAGGAAGATTGTGGTTGATTATTCCCTCAAGCCATACGTGCTTCCCTACAAGAGTTTTTCCAGTCAGACTGCAGAAAAAAAAGATTATAAAATAAAAGTGATTTGAACAGTGCAGAACCTAAATGAATTTGCTGTAAATTCCGTCCTCTACCTTCACCACTTTCGATACATATAATGGCTTAATTTCTCTGCTGTGAGGGAGTTTTGATCTACCGCAGGTTATTTTATGGACGAGACAGAGTGCACAGCAAACTGGTTGTCACCTCCATAGATTACACATTGCATTTTGCTATTCACCTCTTACAAGCTGGGATTCTGCCTCTCTTCAGAAGAGAATGCAGGCAGGTGCACCTGAGGTGACGGTATGCTTGTGTGGATGTTAGTATTTTATTTACCTGGGTTTACAGGAAGAGGATAATATCTCATAGCGCTGCAAACCCATGTATAGGCAAGTGAAGTAGGTTCTCAAGTGAAACCCTGTAGAAACAAGGAAGGGGTCTTGTATTTGATGAATCCAACAGCTGCCCTATTTCCGTATTAACTGTTAGCTGAAGAGTCATCAGTGATTAATCTGTAAGACAGAACGTGCACAATGAAGAGTTTGTTGACGTGAGTCAGGAGGACATTGAAAGGATTGAGATGCTGCCTTTCTTTCTCAGCTCTGGAGCCCAGGTGACACACAGAGCGTACCAGGGATATCCTGGAGAGCAAGAAAGCACTTCATAAAGAAACTTGTGGAGGAATGTGTTTTCATGGGCACTAAATTGTAGTGTTAATGCAATATAAATGCTATGTAAATTAATATTGCAGCTGAAATCCTATTAATAGAGGTAGGAGAAGAAAAGAGCTGTATCTGCATAGGAAGAACTGCAATATCTCCATTAGCCAATTCCATCTTATTTTTAGTGGTGCAAAGCTTTCCAGATAATATTTTATGTTATTTACATACTTTACCTTTGTATTTGATGTTTATTTTCCTAAGAGCCCTTCCTCTGAATACTGACTGGCAACCATTAGCATCTGCTCATGAGTATTTTAGTGAAGTTTCTCTGAAACCCGATGCCATGTAATGCTTTTTGAGCAGATAGAGAGCTCTAGGTCACATGCCAGCAGAGAGTTAAGCCGAGGGGCAGGGAAGGGAGGGTTACAGAGGTGGTTGCTCAGCAGGCCCCTTCCACATCACATGGGCACAACAGTCAGAGCAGACTGGGCAGCACAATCAGTGGCTGAGACAGGATGCCAACCATCTGACTGCTGTCAGGCTCCTGTGATGGGAGAGGAGGGGTGTTATCCTGTCACTGGGTTAAGACCGTCAGAAAGCATCCATCATAGCGAGGTGAGTGTCACTCAGAATGTATTGCACACTCCACACCTTTAATAATCTGCAGGTGTAGTCTTCACTTAGGCATGAGATTGATTTGCCAGAAAACAGTAGCAAAGGGCAGAAAGGACCCCAGATATTTTTTTGTCTTCAGACCAAATTTTTTTATCCCTTCAATTGAAATCCCAGCTTTTTTCACTTTAGGGCATTTAGATTCAGCACATTAGAGCAAAAGAGGCTTGAACTGTCAGAACTCATCCTTTGAATATCGCACCAAGCTGGTAGGGCTCATCTGTAACACTCACTAAAATATGTACTTTCCCTTCTTGTTTCAACTGACAAAGTACAGAAAATTGCAACACATTTAGGAAAAAGACCTCATATTTGACCAAATTGAACACTTTAAGAAATACTACATCTGACTGTGGTTTTGAATTTCCAGATCACACGGGGACAAGGAAAGAATGGGAATCCCAGGAGGAGTTCTGGTCTGTTTAGCGTGAACCCTCCTTTCACCTGCATGATAGTACATGTTGCTGTGGCAGCTCCTGCCACTCTTAAATGAGAAGAACATGCACTCCCATCTACATATACAACAAGATAATGCCCTGGGGCCAGAACCAGTGAACAGTCCCACCTGCGCCTATCACAAAGAAAGTGTTGCTGCGGGCACTAAGTTTTAGCAGGGCTAAGATGCATGTTTCTTACCTGCATTGGTGTTGGCTACTGCAGTCAGTTCCCACACCGTGTACACAAGATGTACCTGAATCAACTCAGAAGTGCTTGCTCCTCTACGGTTTCTGAAGCCTGTGTCAGACAGAACAGAAGAAATCAAAATTTAGTAATAATGAGGTAGAATCTAAGGTAAGTGAACATGTTGCGTGGATTTCTGGTAATGTGAAAGTATGCCTGAGTAAAACTGAAATGCCAAGATTAGTGCAAGAGGACCAGATTATAATGGTAATAACAGGGAGATCACCAAATTATGAAAGGTTTCCTCTTATGGCTGTCCAGTAAGACTTTGCTGCTGAACAATTTGACTACTGCATAAGACAATTTCAACAGGGGCTCAGGACAGTTGCAGAACATTACAATGAAACTGGTGTCTTCTGAGAGTATGTAAAGAGGTGGTAGTGGAACTTTAATAAAACTATCAGGCTACCTTTCACCTCTGGTCAACCTATGTTCTAAACAAGACCTCCAATAAAGTTATAGTAAGGTTGCAATGAAAGCACTGAAAAGTTTCAAAATGCCTGAATTAAGCTTTCTGTGTATCTATCTGCTTTTCTGTCTGTACAGCCCTGGGCTGTCTCCTTGTTGTGTATGAATTGTGGCAGTTTGACTGAGGATCACATGCTGTTTTTCTGCAGGACTGTTTCATTCAGTGCCCTGGGTGGACAGCACTCAGTGATTGAGTGGCTCCTCAATATTTTTGTTTTACCCTCATATTTCAGTGCATGGCCCATGGACACATTTACTTTGTGCTACTCAAACCCTTCCATCTGACAGAATCACAGATGTCCTCGGGGGATTTTTCTATGGTATTACTCATTGTACGTTCTATTCGTGCAGTATTTTTGTGGTATGAGGGATGATATTATCTGCATTATATATGTGGAGAAAGGCAGGCAGATTAAGATTAAAATTATCCTTTAAATTGGGCAGCTAGTTTGAGGCACCAAAGACCATATATTTTGTAGAGTATTAGTGCGACGAAAATCTAGCTTTAGGTAGGGGTTTTCTGGCAGGAATAGGGATAGGATTATTGTTAGACTGTGTTAATCACAAGACCATTCTTTCTCTTACAGGAATCCTGTCTTCCTCAACACAAAACTTTCAGCCTCTGTTACAGATGCTTTGAAGGACCTTACATCAGAAACCTATGTCATCCCAGAAAATGGACCACATCATGGAATTTTTATTCAGAGTGCTTGATTCCACTGTTTGACCTAATGGAGAAACAGGGGGATGGTGGTAGGTTGACATCTTTCATGTGGTTCAGACAGTGTTAGAAGTAAATTACGAATGTTACACAAAATTCAACATTGACAAGTCCAGCCTTTGGACGGTTTTGGATGTTCACCTTAAATCTAGCTATTTTGCAGTACCATTCACTGAAGGCAGAACAGCGTGGGCTGCAGCAGCATAAGCGAAGTGGTGCACAGGTCATGACTGCAGCAGAGCTACCCCAGTCTCCCTGACGGGAACAGCTGGAGGGAAGCAGATGGCACCAGGTGTCCAGCATAAAGCCTTGACATGATCAGGAGAAAAACTAACGAACAGTTATTGTCACTCAGCCATACTCCTACATCTTCCTACATCCTCTTGGCATTTCTTAGAATAAGTGTACATGCCTCATGGCAGCTGTCATATTAGCCCTTCACCAGACAAGGAGATGGCAAAGTAACTGTTATGGCTTTAGCTGGTTGCAGGGTTACATTTCTCCTAGCAACTTTTAACCTCAAAACACAGAGCTGTCTTAGATCTTGTCAATATATGTTCTCCTTAATATAAAGATAATTAAAGTTTATATCAAGTCAACAGTTTTATTTAATCTACTTCTTTCCATGAGTTTAACCCTTCCAAACACTGGGTTCCTTATGACAGACCCAAAGCTTTGGACTCCTCCCACAGGCTTTTCAACACAGGTGCTCAACTGCCCAAATGCACTGTCCCCTATGGACGCCGTGTCTCTTCTTCCTTACAATGCGCTACCCCATAGCAGAGCTCTTTCACACTCAGAGCCTGGCTCCTGCCCGTCTTTCCCCATCAGTTCTGTCTCCTTACACAGTATCTCAGGGTCACCCTCCTGTCAGTCCTCTTCCTGTCTCCGTCCCAGAGCCTTGTTTAATCTCTGACCCTCTCTGCCAGCAACCGTATAGCTTCCAGCCTCCCCTCCCTCAGGCCTCTTCTTTGCAGTGCCTTCACTAAAACCGTTGTTGCTCACTCTACTTGATTTTCCTCTTCCTTATCCTCATCCATGCTCATTTTAACCTTCCATCTTGCCTCGTATCCATGCCAGCTGGGCAGGAGAGATGGCCTCCTTGCTTGTAGCTGCTGTGCCCAGCTCTCCTCTGTCCTCCAGCCAAAGCCCAGCAAAGTTATGAGCAGCTGCATACAGGGGCTTATAATGCAAAGTGGCAGATGAGTTTAACTCAGCATCACTACTACCTCTGCCAGTGATGGTGCCGTCTGTAGCAGTCAACAGAGAGCAGAAGACAGCTGATTTATGTCACTTGCATTACCTGTCCTTACACAATGAAACCACTTGCTAAAAATTTATTTTTATCTACCAAAGAGCTGGCTAAATTACACTGTTCCTTCTGCTTATCTCTATGTCTCTGATGTGCAGCTCATATAAAGCTAGTCATCTGGCAAGGATAGAAACAATGGACAAGCTTCTGAAAAAATGCTCAAATAAGATATAAAATACCCTTTTCACCACCAAGCAATCCACAATTATCTGCCAACACAGCAAATAAAATTGAGCTTGTTAACAAACACATATATCAAAATTCAAGGAGCCAACTGCCGACCTGGACCTGTCTAAATAAATACCTGTGTATTTATACTACAGCCTCATGAAATGTCTGATCTTCAAAGCATTCACTCTGCAAAAGGGCTGTTCTGTTTCATGAACACATATTGCAATGACGTAGGATTTGTGTATGGAGGTTTTTTTTGTTATCGATTTAAAATCAATCAAACGGCAAGTGAAACTGGCAAATGGAATTAGCCAAGTGAGCTAAGACACTGCTGAATGTTCAGATAAATGGGAGCATCATGTATAAGTGAAAAAATGTGGAGCTTTCCTGCAAGCATTACATTATTTGAACCTATCCTTTCATTTTTTAGGGAATGGCCTCTGCCTTTCAAAAAACAAGAAACTCGGGGAGGAAACCATGGAGAAGCAAACATATAAAGAAAATGAACTAGCTGGGTATGACAGTGTGTAATCTAATAACTGTTGTGATTTTGAGACATTTAATTTATGATTCTCGCACAAATAAGAAAGCTTAAAAATTTTTAAAGTACAAAGCTGCCACACAAAAACGTAACAGATTTGGAGCATGAAGACAATGATCCATCTAGTGCCATACCCTCATCTCAGCCCAGGCAAGATTCTTCAGAGGAGTGTACTCTAATCACTTTAACAGACAATTGTGAAGGCATCAGGGAATTTTCTTTCCCAAGTCTCACAGTTAGTAGAGGATTTATAGATGTTCTCTTTCTGTAACTGCTTATCCTTCTTCATATCATGATAAAGTCTCAGATGCAATGATAACTAGTGGTAATGTAAATAAAATACATTAAAAATAAACAAGAATCAAGAATTTTAAATTTCCTTTTATCAACGATAACAAGTTGCTTTTGATTTTCACTGTATAATTTAATTCCACTTAGCTCTTTTCGGTTCATTCCACTCATAAAGCCAAAGAAAATAACTTCCAAATGAAATCGGGGGTGAAAACTTTAGGCTGGAAATCTTCATCATGATATGTTCTGTTTTTTTACGTGGTGCAAATCAGATAATCTGAACCAATAGTCCCTGTGAAGGAGCAGTTTTGGAGCAGGACTGTCAATACTGAGAGGTATGAATTTGATTCAGAGACTAAAAGTCATTACGCTCTCCAGCCCTCCCCATAATCAGGTCTTCCAGTGGTTAATTACTGCCACTGTTAAATATTGGCACATTACTTCCATCCTGAATGCTTTTAGTTTACATTTCCAGGCATTTAATACTGGCTTTGCCTTTTTTTCCAGGTTAAAGATTTCACAAACATTTTGATGAAGTGAAGTTACTTTTGGTTATTAACGGTAAACAATTTTGCATGTCTTCAATAATTCTTTCTTACTCTGACAGCTCTTCTAAAGTTGAATAATAGAAAAGATCATTGTACTGAAGGCACAGCAGACACTAGGCAAAATCCTGTAATAAAGAAATCTTGAATTCTAGGACAGCCATTGATGCACTGGGATAGAAACCATCTGCCTGTAGCAATGCTACAGGATGTGTACACAAGAATCTGCTCCTCAGTGGACACCAGGGTGCAAAATACTAAGAATAAAAAGAAATATAAATGCAATTGACAACATCCAGGAGGACAAAACAGCCTGAAGAGCGTAAGCATGAGATCTGCCATGAATCTTCAGTACTGCTGCAGAGCACTCCCCAAAGGGACAGATGGTAGGAAATACCGCAGTCATATCTGGTTAACCTGAATCCATTACTAAAATCAATATTACATATTCTTTTAAACTGATTATCACCTTTTCAGGGGCTATCATCTTTTAGAGACCATGCTCAGATAAATTGAGAAATCAGATCTGTATTACTTTTATCTGATTCTTTCCCAGGCAAAGAAACTGTGCAAAATGTCCATTTAATCCCACTCTGCAGACATCATAATTTATCGTTTTCATTACTGGAAGAGGTAAATGAGAGAGAGGAAGACTACGTTTTTAGAATATGTATTTTAAATCTTATTCTAAGTTACTTTTATTTTAAAAGGTCCTTTATTCATTAGAGATTTTAGTTTCAATTTTGCACCATTGAAGAGGGTAAAACCCAACTGTTGTTAAAGGCAGAATATTTAGCTGTGTATCTACAATAGCTGGATGAATCACAGATACTTCCAACTCATGGAATTTAAGGAAGAATCCCTTTTGGCTATGCTTCTGGTCCTACTCTGGTCTCCATTTTTTCTGCAGGGGTTGTTGTGTCTTTCTCTCCTGTAAACTACGGATCAGGAATTCTAACGGCGCATAAAAGATCACTTTGCCTTCTTTAATACATGGTGAGATTTTTCCTCAATTCAGCAGGAGATGGCTTTCCAGACAATTATGCGAGTTAGGTGGGAGTCACATATCTGCAGCATGGGAGTACAAGGACAGGAATGAAGCTGAGACTCTGCACATCTCTCAATAAGTTTTACAGCAGGCTAAGGTTTTTGGGAATGGGGGCACTCCAGAAAAGACAAGCTTTACCTGGGTTTGATACCTGTACTGCTGGGTCTGAGAGTTTTCCTCTACCTGGTGAGTCATAGGCATGTACGCAGGAAACTGAATCAACATTATGACCTTACTCACTAGTCACCGGCACCGCATTGATATAACAGTTTATCTCATGTTTACAGTGCAGAGTATTAAAAAAAAATGAAAATTAAACTATGATTCACATACCAAAATTTGATTAAACCAGCACTGATCCCAGGACGTGTGGTTCCCTCGCAGAAGGGTGATCCTGTTCATTACATCAGTTATTTTATTCCATCCTAGATATGCAAAAGCTCTCCGACGTCATAGCACTGAAGGGTGCAATACCTCAGGATTTCCAGTATGTACCTTCTCATGCTGTGGGAACTCCTTCAGGAGGGGACAACCAGGGTTTTGTCCTTACTCAAATACTGTTTCTTTGTGTTAAGCGGGCTTAACATGATCGTATTCTGAAAGAGTCCTCAAAGCAGAAACCAGAGCCTAATTCTTCTGTAACTTCACCTGCAAATCCTAATCCTTGTGTGAGTCACACCTCAGTAATGCGAAGGAAACAGCTTCAACGAGAGGGACAAAATAGCTGTGCTTATGGTGACAGCCTGGATACAGGAGATGTCTCCTGGGAAGGTGAAACAGGGCTCCCCTAGCTCCAAGCTCCATGGAGTGCCCTGGCTGAGCCCACTGCTGTGCCCTCCCCACCTGGACCAGCACCCCAGGGGTCACCGGCTGCCCCAAGTGCCCGGAGCCCCAGCTAGGCAGGGTGAAGGGAAGGATGCCAGGTCTGCAGGATCTGAGGGAGTTTGTCACCATCTTTGTAAGAATTGAGGAAATTGATTCATTAAAAAATCAGGTGTCTACAGATTTCTGGCACTGACAGAGTCAGGCAGAAGCTGAGCAGAGTTTTTTGGGATCTATATTTGGACTGGAGTCCGGAGAAGCAGTTCGTAGGATGTCAGCATGACAAATGTGACAAGCTTGTATGAATCTTCACCTTCTCTTCAGAAAGATAGTTAATGGGGCTTGGAATTACGGAGGGCGCAGATGCGAGATCCATTTCATGCCATGACTTCAGTCATCTGACTCTCACATTGCTCCAGGAGGAGAATCCAGGTGCTCTGTGCTTCACCAAATTTTCCTTTTGATGCCATCCTTTCCTTAACACTGTCAGCAAAGCTCTTCCCTCTTCCTATTCCCCTCCCTGAGCCAACAGGCACTTTAAATATGCAACAAGTACAGCTGAAACTTTCATTTAGATTCCTGACGACTGGCACCGCAGTTATTATATCACCAGACTGACAGTTCCTGCTGATTGGTGCCACTCAATTCAGAAAGCAATATAGCTTTGATATATCAACCTGGCAACTGCCTGCAGGAAGCTATTCTAGTCCTTCTCTCTGAATTTCACTCTGAGAAATGTACTCCTTTCAATAGGATTTTTCATGGAAAGAAAGGCAGAACGTTAAAGAGAGGGGATGGCAAGCTCAGTATGACCCCCATAGCCTTAAACAAGAGCACCTTTTTTCTTATTGAGGAGGTAGTGACTCTACAGGAGACAAAGACCCTAGGAAGAGCCTTTACTCCAGGATTTTGCACACTTGAAAAATCCAGGTCTTATTCATAGAAAAAGGAAAAGATTTAAAAAAATTTACAGCTGACCTATAGGTCCTTTATGAAGAATTTGACATGTTGGTGTTTTAAGAATATGTTGTTTGATGTGTCAGTTTAGGCTTTGTTGTGGAGCTCGAGGGTCAAATAGTCAAGATGTTATGGAGTAAAAACAGTAGGGAGAGTTGTGCTCAGCAGCATTTCAGCTGGGAGGATTAGGAGAGAGTTCCCTGGAATACTGACAGTACTCAGCTGCCGCCAAGTTAGGGGACAGTCCATTTGCCCAGTGTGGGAATCTGCGTGTGCTAACATTTATAGGTGAAAAGTAAAGACAAAAGCATAATTTTTAAGAGTTAATCTCAAAGGTAGAAACTAACACAACTGGTATATAAGCAGCAGGTAAATGATTTTTATTTAAACTTTCTAGAAGGAAGATGATCTGAAACCAAGGAGCTATAGAACCAGAGTACAATTAGATCGAAGTCAACATATATTTCTATACATATTCCTACTGGTGACCTAGTATGCGGCTAATCATGTTCTCTTGCTTTTGACTGCCAAAGTGCTTTCTATTTTTTCTGAAAGATGGTGTCAAACAACCTTCGTCACAACCAGCTTTTCCCAATCTTATTTCAGACAGTGATCTCTGGACATAAATATTCCCTCTGTCCCATGGCACAAGCAAGATCTGTACTTGGGTTCCCTATGCAAGCACCTGGGGCTGGCCTGCTGGGGTACCCTGACATGCACGGAACACAGTCTTGGGGATCCATCCCTTAGCTCTCCTGCAGTTCCTCTGCTTTCATTTTTTTAATGCTTAAAAAAGTTTCACTTCAGTTCCTGGGGAAGAATTGCCTGGCTACTACTTAGTTCTAACAGTCTTTCCTTTTCCTAAGTAACGGCTTTCATAGAGGTAGGCTATTCTCACAATAGGGATGGAAGCCAGAGCCTGGGGTTCACCCTGAAAGCTTTGGGAGCAGACAAGGGTCTGTGCTGTGAAGTGTTTTGCTAGAATTGCCGACAGCAAGGCCCAAGGACTTTCCAGAAATGCAGGTGGTTGCTTATGATTTCTTCATCTTCTCTGAATGGGATTGCGTTCCCTGTAGCTATTGTGTGTATCATCCTTCCATTTACAGTTCTTTTCTTAAGTGTATCTGGAGGGCAGCGGAAGGTTTTTAGTAAAGCTGTATTGCATGTTTCAGTAGTGCTGTATGAAAATATTAATTCAACGGTTTATTTAAGAAGAAAGCAGATGTTTTTGACATGTCAGAAGTGTAAGAACACTTTATTTTGGTGAACTGCTTTTATCCGTTCCCACAGATATTATTCACTTGTGCACATCCCCAAAGTAAGAAAGCATTTACAAGCAGCAGAGAACTCCTGAATTGTCCAACGTGTTGCCGCAGACAGGGGTCACAGCGTCTCTGTGCACTTCGTTATTCATGCAATTGTAGGTGGAGCAGGTGGAAACACCTATTATATTAAATTCTATTAATTGAACACCTGGCTAAAAATACCCATTGTTTTAGGTTGCTGTAGAGCTACTAGCTACAGTGATTTAAAGGCCAGTTATTCTGCACATTTTCACAAAGATTTGTGCTGATATCCTTGTAACAGCAAACCCACAGTTTCTTTACCTTCTAACCCTTTTCCTGCTGTCATCTCTTGGTCCCCTTGTTAGGGTGTAATATTTTACACGTTATGTGTGTCTTTGCACACAGCTGGTGAAGTAATTAGGTGTCCTTCTTCAGCACACCTATGAAGGAGATGTCATCATGTAAAAAAGACCTTTTACCGTTTCTTTCAAAGCTACTGTTGCCTGGATGAGGCTACATTTCTGAATGACTCTATTGCCAACAAGTTAGAATGTGAGGTAACTGACAGCTCTCTCTATCAGCCCACCCTCACATCCTCATTTACATGCATGAAAGTGAGTGAGAAAAAGAAAAAAAATGCCACCTTGCCATGTGACTGATAAGGCAGCTGCATAAAATATTAAAAATCTAGACTTTCAGTGTTTATGCTGGAGCTGGATGAACACGCGAAATGTTTCTGTCCAGTTGGCAGGTAAGTTGATTAATGGACTGCTATCTAAGTGGAACACCAGAGAATCAATGGGCTGCAGCCAGGCCGCTGCCAACATGGTGCAGCCATCACATTTGCTCGGCTGTGCACACGCACCGCGTCTGAAGGGAGCGGTGCTCATTGCCTTTGCTTGCACTCCCCCTAACCACGCTATGAGACACCTTGGTCTGCACAGTGAAATGCGTCTCACTCCCCACACTATGGACCATTAAAAGGAATATTGCGATGAACCTACTGCCTCCTTTCTGAGCATTCATTTAAGTAAAATTTACATTTAAAATCATGCTCATTCAGAACTGTATAAACCTGCCCCCCCCACAGGACAGCATTTTGGATAGCACAAAAATTATTTAAAGAGTCCTTTGTGGGAGGAAGAGAAAATTTGGGACTATTCTTGTAGCTGGATTATCTTTCTTACGTCGACAAGACAAAAAATGCACAGAAGGAAAACAAAAGGATGACAAGGAAAAATGCTTTTGGAAAATGTTTCTTTTTCTGGTGCTGACTCGTTTGTACACCCTCTCTGTTACAGAAATGCAGCACCTGGCTGCTCATATAGCTAGCAAGTCATTCCCAGTGTCTGGCTGTTGAAAGCATTGATTTGTCTCACCATGCCAGTCACAGCTCACAACAAAACAGCGAGATTTGCAAACTACAGGCTTTTTTTAAGACATCAAATGGAGAGGGAGGTTAAAAAAAAAAAAAAAGGCAAAAAACCTTAGGATGGAAATGACCCCTTGGGAGTGACAGCAGGATCTGTGTGAGTCTTTCCCAAGCATTCCAGGAGATTTCACAGGAGCAGGCTGAGGTGGTGGGGCTGCCAGTTTCTTTGCCTCCAGCTGGTTATCACTGAGATGCCTCCCAAGTGTGATTAAGCCTCAACAGCACTGTGTAAGAGGCCATTGTAGATGTGAATGAAAGAGGAGAAGAATGAATGGAAAAGAAAGGTGGGGGGGGAAGCTGTAGAACTAATTCCAAGCCTTTTGTAAGGGGGCATTACTTGACTGATTTCACATTAATTACAATATTCTGCTCAGCAGGACAAAATGGGTATAAGGTTTTGACAGATAGCTTTCATGCAGCCTAGAGTTCAGTTACTTCACTTGTGAAATGTCTTCTACACTGATTCAGAGGAACTGGTACCACAAGACCCGCTGCATGAATACTTCACCTATGTTTCTCCCACAGCAGCGAAGAGAGGTGAGAGCATTAACAATGAGTCAGACCACTGAATTCTCTGTAAGTGCTCTCAGGACAGCATAGCAAATTTATGAATTCTCAACATTTTACAGCTAATGCTCTACTAGCAAGAGTACCTTCACAGATTCCAGTCACAGCTATTTGCAAACTTCGTTGTTAATGGGAAATATTATTTTAGTTTTGTCAGTTGCATTTGTAGAAGGGCTGCACTGTTGACAAGGTTTTCTGAGTTTGCTGTTTTTTTCCTACAGCTACTCTGTACATTTTCAGATGAAATATTTCTTCATAATAAGATATGTCAAACTTCATTTTGCAGTGAATCAAAGAGATGCTGCATGGAAGTGCCTGGGGAGAACTTTCGAAACCAAAGCGTGCCCAGAATTAAAACTTGAGGTTAGGCAGTTTGTCCTAAAACTCAGGTTAAACATCAAAGATTCCCAGCAGATGATAAAGGATACCCTCTGTAGAAGATAGTCCAGGATAATTAATAACATTTGAGATCACAGAATCACAGAATGGTAGGGATTGGAAGGGACCACTGTGGGTCATCTAGTCCAACCCCCCTGCCGAAGCAGGGTCACCCAGAGCAGGCTGCACAGGACCTTGTCCAGGCGGGTCTTGAATATCACCAGAGAAGGAGAATCCACAACCTCTCTGGACAACCTGTTCCAGTGGTCCATCACCCTCAGAGGGAAGAAGTTCTTCCTTGTGTTCAGACGGAAGTTCCTATGCTTCATTTTGTGCCCATTGCCCCTTGTCCTGTCGCTGGGCACCACTGAAAAGAGTCTGGTCCCATCCTCTTGACACATACCCTCAAGATATTTATAAGCATTTATTAGGTCCCCTCTCAGCCTTCTCTTTTGCAGGCTAAACAAGCCCAGCTCCCTCAGCCTTTCCTCACAGGAGAGATGCTCCAGTCCCCTAATCGGCTTTGTAGCCATCCGCTAGACTTTCTCCAGTAGTTCCTCGTCTTTCTTGAACTGGATTACTTTCTTGCTTTGTTGCATTTCAGTGTTCCAGCTTGATAAAGTTCCCCTGACACGCTGCTCACATGTGTATATTCACTTGAGAATATATACTTCTGAAATCCATGAGAGGCACTATCCGAGCCTGAGGTCTAGTCTTACTTCCTATGCTTAATAGGCTCAAGGCCTGATTTGTAATTGCTTGGAAGCTTCAGAAAAATCCAGATTCTAGAGGCAATGATGTTAGTGCTTCAGAAGGTGGCAGTCTGCCTCTGAATAGTAAGTGAGAACATGCTCCAAGGTCGAGGGAACCAGAGATGTGGTGAACACTACATAAATGTCAGTACTGTAAAGTACTCCAGTACTGCTCCAGCAAAGCACTTTAATGAGTGACCAGTCCCTTCCTGAAAATGGACCCATGCAAACATGCTGGGCTGGATAGAGTCAAAGTCTTTGGTACTTTGGAAAGATGGGCTCATGCCTCTTTCTCTGATATGGGACACATAGCTGGGTTGTTTTCATCAATTCTAGTAAGAGTCTGCACAACTGAGTTTTCCTACAATGTATCTGTTTATCTGTTTCAAACAGCAGGCTGGTAGGCAGAAGAAGGAAGAAAACAAGTAAAGCATCCAGGATGCTATGAACCATTGACCTATATTTGAAAAAAATCAAATTTATGCAATGGCTTAGTTTTTGAGTACTCAGATTTAAAATTAAGGTTTTCACAAAATGACCTACATTTGCCTTTGTGGGCCGTCAGATGCTTCAAGATGTGTACGGATAAATAAAGGCATTCAAAATCAACAGTCACTTTGAACAATATAACTGCCCTAAGTATAGAACAATCTCAAATTATATTTCTGTGTGTATAGTTGTGTGCACATAGACATATATGTATATATATAGGCTGTTTTCATGATCACGAAGGAAGAACTTTTGTCAGACACTATATGGATGATTCTGACTGGATATTCATCAATAATTCCTCTACTGAAATAAAGAAAAGATATCCACATTAAAGGAAAAAATCTGTAAGTATATTACAAAATTTTTATCATAGCTGTAAAATTGTGGTGTCCCACGAAAAGGAAATTTGTTCACTGAATTTTTCAGTCTGCCAGAGATGAAGGCTAAATGTCTTTAATAGTTTGCTCTTCTATAGATGTGAATAAGAAGGAGGCTTCTATCCACTTTGCTTTATGGTATAATACTCAGAACATGTTTAGAATATATTTTCTGTGATCATGTTTACTCAGTCATAGTTTCAAAGCTTGTTCCCTTCCCTAAGTGACTACTAAAAGTGCACTGTATTGAAATGTTTGAATCTTTGCCTTTTCTGTCTCTCTTCTGCACTAGAATCCATCAGTTTTGGGGTACTCATCTCATAAAATAGCAGACAGGAAAAAATCGTAAGTTACAGTCAAGACAGGGTGAGCTTCCCATCTCCATTCTTTTTACAGCAAGAGACTTCCTTTTTGACATATTTATAAAAACTATGTCTTTGCACCAAAGATTTCCTTCACCTCAGCTTTTCTTCTGTGTTGCACCTCAGGCCAGCCAGCATTCACTCTATTTCTGTGCAAAGCATATGTTGCTCCTTGAAATTGTTTAAAATAATACAGATTTTGCCATTCATTCTGACTATTTCACTGCTGCTACATGGTTTTATAAAACTTTTACTTTTTTCTTTAGTATTAGAAATATTAGAATAATATAAGAAAAAATATAGTTTATGCAGAGAAAACACCCACAAAGAAAGAAGATTTCTTTGGACAATACTGCTACATGAAAGTTTCATTGCATGAGTAGAACAGCTTCATATAAACATTAATCTTGTAGTGTAATAAAAATGATTAAATGCCATAGTAAAATGGAATTATCAGCACCTGACCACATTTGTGAAATATGTGAAATACAGAGGAGGTCTGTCATGTGTTTGTTTTCTTAAACTTAGAGCAGAGAAGAAAAACATTCACTTCTGCATTTTCCTGATTGCATTTTTTATTTCTTTACAAAGGGAGCACCAGTGCATGTGAACAAACCAGTTCCACTCAGCAGGGTACATAGCTTAGAGCATTCTGGCCCATTTTCAGTGACCTGGAAAGCACGAAGGCTGTTGTGCTGAAAAAAGGAAAAAAAAATGAAGAAAAAAGAGAAGAGGGGAAAAAAAAAAAAAACCCACCAAGATAGCTGTAGACAAATAGTACCTTCATTATCAACACAAATTTCAAACCTATCAGTTTCCTTGGAGAAAGTGATTATCAGGGAAATGGAAGCATGGCGTTCTATCTCACCGTTGTTTCATTTGGGAAATGTTGAGAAACAACAAAGATAATGAATTTGAAAAGCAACATCTCTGTTACTGTCATAGCAAAATAGTAATAAAGAAAGACAAAAAAGCCAGACACTGAAGAAAACGATGGGACAATGCCTCTCACAGGAGAACTCTTATCATGTAGGACACTACTGACTAAAGCACTATTTTATTGCAGGGTCTGTCTTTGTGGGGTATGACACAACATAATGAGAAATAATTCTTGTTATGCAAAATCAGTTGGAATAAATTCCACAGTTATCACACAGTGATTACAATTCAACACAACCACGTTGAAATAATGAAGACAATAGGGCTTCTTTCCATTGCTGCATGCATGACCTTTTTCATAGTCACCCTGTAGCTAAAGGACGCATGTCACTGCTGCTTCTTTTCCCCTGTAAAGTGACCGTGTCACTCAGCTGGCGAGCAGTTAACCTTCAGGACAAGACACAAGCACACGAACGGATCAGTCTGGTGGGTATTCATGGAAAGAATGTGAAGGGAATTTTGGCAGCAATAAGGTGAGTAAGGTAGAGGTAACACTCCAGATGACGAGAAAAATCACTGTATGGACACGATAAAAGCTTTGCTAACAGCGGTAGTGATTCACATGGAGTTTCTGCATGCCACAGAAAGCGTCAGGCAGAATTCAGTGGAGCTCTCACATTGGGTATGGGACCTGTGCATGAGTGGGATTGCAGGACATGCAGATGTGATTAGTCAAACAGAAGAGGAAAAGTTATTTTTTCAGTAAAAGGTCCCTCTGACCTATGGTCATGGTGATTATTTGTTCCTGTCTGGTTTTAGTGAGACATCTTGTTGGTGGCCAGTGGATAATTCTCAAGCACTGACAGCACAAGCTCGACTCAGGATGTTCTGTAGTGGAATAAGTGCAAATGAAGAGATAAATTTCCAAAAGAGTGAGACTTTTGTGGATACACTTGGTCTGCAAAATTTGCATCTGTAGTTCAGTTATGCATAGAAATTTGAATAGTCCTACTTCTAATTACAAGATGGCTAAACGATTAAATAATTTACCTGGAGAGATATGCAAACCAAGCACACATTTCAAAACAGCACATTTTTTTGCAAATTGGGAAAGATGGCCTTGATATGGCTAAAAGTATTCATCGCTGACTACCACCTTCACTGTAAGTTATTCTTAATACACTAAATACAAATATCTGTAGAAATCCATATCCTATTCTTCTCATATTATGGTCAATCTCTAGGTATTATGGTGCAGAAAAAAATATCTTGTTGGCAGTGGCATCCTGCATCTTCCGTCTTTGTTCTAGTCTGGCATACAGCTGAGCGCTGGTCACTCTGGCTAAAATTACTGGCATTAGAAGTAGGTAAAAAAAACCAACAGTAAGATCACAGCATCGGAATAAATCAGTGCAATACCATGGAGCTTACAAGGACTATGGTATTTTGTTATGTGTAAACCTGCGATTAACCATGTTTGTTTTTAAAACTGATGAGATGTATAACAGCATAATGGATATCTTCTTTATAATTCCCCCCACGAAAAGTATTCAGAAATAGGTTCAACTTTATGTTTAAAGATATTAGCAACTATTCATGCTTTTTAACTGGAGAGTATGGCAGATCTATAAAAATAACATTCTGAAATAAAATTAGATTTAAATATGAAAAACCTTAGAATTATATTACCAAAGAATAAGTGACTGTCAATGATATGAGAGACTGTCTTGTTCAGAAGAATCTTATAAAAATCTAAGACACAATTGCATCAACTAGCTCCTCAATAAAATGAAAAGCATTGAGAGGTGGCTTGAAAATCATGTGAAAATCAGATACATTGCGGGAAAATGGTGCAGGAATCATGATATCTAATATGTAAAAAGGCTATCCAAAACAATACCAATTGGTACTTAGGAATATTTTACTGATATACTGTGAAGTTCTTGTGGGGAAAAAAAAGGAACAAGTGAAATAAAACTTACTTTAATATGGTGATTTGTTGAATGAAGAAGTGGAGTCACAGAAGGGTTATAATCTTTGATTAACATATTACATAAAAACATTGAAACTGTGAAGAAGTTTTCAAAGTATTCAGCATCTGTACAAAAATCATGTCATCATAGTAACCAAGCTGAAGCCACATACATAAACCTCAATGCTAATACCCATATTTGTAATTTCAAAATACCATAACAAATTATTATTATATAGCCACACATTTGCAATCTTAAATAACACACGTAAAACTGCAAAAGTGAAATGTGTGACAGTGAAATGTAAGATGAACATATGCAGCAAATTCTGTCAGTAGAATATGTATTTATCAACAAATTTCCCAAGTTTTCTGACTGGTTTTACACTCAATACAATCCAAATTGTGTTGTCTGTGTCACGAAATTCCAAATGGGTTGTAGCGGATGGTGACCCACACTGCATTCAGCTCTGCAAAACTACTGATGTGAGTTTATTTGCACATTAAGATCGGTCAGTTGAGTTAGCAGAAATTTTAGAATAATCAGGAAAGCAGTAATTAAAAAATAGTGTTAGAAAAGCAACATCCAGAGAAATTAAAAAGATCAGTCATTAGTTGATATTAAAACATTCCATTGTCAAAGTCCACCAGACTCTTCAGACTATGGATTCTTCCCCAGGTTAAGTCACTTCAGAAAAAGCCATTCTAAGAACAAAATTGCCTTCTGGACAATAATGGTTCTGTCTTGAAATGTTTTGTTGTGTAGGGGTAGAACCTTATACCTGAAACCCTTCAACTTTCCTTTCTACTTCTCTCATTTTCTTCTGCTCTTTTCACTTTTCCTATATCTGTTATATATGTTTTACATTATTTTCCTTTTTTTGTCTTCATATTCACTCATTTATTAAGCTTCTCTTTCTGTTTCTTCGTCCTTCACATGTCGCTGTTCATTGTCATCCTTTGGCCTTTCTTTTCCACAGTCCCCTCCCCCCCAAGCTTTTAACTAATTTTTTGTAACTTCTTTCCCATTAAGTCTCTGCTCTGGAGGGAGCAATAATACCCCCAAGTCTTTGCAGTTTGATACCATCCAGTCTTCTGCAACAGTTCTGGAGAAATGTCAAGGTCCCTCGCATAATGCACTGACTAAAGAGTATATGGACCCCTCCTCCTGTGCTCAGACCTGTTACTATTCAGCTTTGTGATTTGGGGCAAATTTTTGAGCTTTTTTGACTTGCTACTTGTGATTGGCCTTCATATGGGCACAGCTAATGGAAAGTAAGTCCTTCAGTTTTAATTTGCTTTATTTTTAAAATCAGTTTGTCTGACTGGGTATAAACAAGAAATATGATGCTGACTGGTGAAGTGTGTTGTAGCTGGCCACTTGTGTCTCACATTGACCAAGGGTTGGCTGGTTGGTTGGCTGGTTGGTTGATTGTTGGACTGAATAGCGGCAGCTGAAACCCCTTGGCCTGCTACTCCTATGGAAAATACTGGCTCTTGTTTTAATTACCCATGGCTACTTTTTAGCTACCCTTAGTGAGAATCACATAGGGGCCTCTCCAGTGCTAGTAAGCACCTTGATGATGCCACAGGGTTGTTTGTTACAGAAAGTTGCGTGCAGTAGTATCAGGGTCCCGAAACGAGTTTTGAGGGCAGTCTTCCCATACATGCTTACAAGGACTGGGGGTGCTGTCGGACGGACCCCTCATGCAAGCTGTCCAGACTGTGTTAGTGCAGGGAAAGACACACTGGGCACCAAATGTGAATGTCCTTTGGAGTACATTTCTCTGTCATGCCAGCTGAGCAGCTCTCAACATAGCTCAGAATCACCTCATGAGTAAGGTGGAATGAATAGTGAAGCAGTTTGGTCTCACGGACCCTGCTAAGGGTGATCTAGAAAACCCTGGAAGTTTGCTGTGAATAAGTAAATAGGTACTTAAAGTGTAAGTGTTGTTAACACTGTGTGAACAGTCAGGAAAGGCAGTGCTGTGAATAAATACCTGAAACCAGCTAAATGACTCATGGCACTTCAGTAAGGTCATTACTGTGCAAGTTGATCTGAACCATATTTTATAGTCACTGCAGTAGGTATGTGAATTTTTAACTCGGAAAATATGTTGGTATTTGTCATGAAAAGGGCACCACTATTATATCTCATCTTTGTGTCCTTTTCTTTTTCTAGAATTTCCTCTCCTTAGTTTTCTTCTTTTGTTGTATTTTTGCAATTTTCTTGTATCCTTTCTTCAGTTTTTCTCATCTTCCTTTCTCTCCATCTGTTCTTTGAAATATGTTGAAACAAATCTTAATATGTGCTAATGAGTATTCCTAAGTACATTTAAAATTGACATAAGGAAGGGCAGAAAGAGAAAGAGTGAGCTGAGGAGAAGAAAGAGCACAGCTGTGTCGCTTCCAGGTTTAGTTCGTTTCCACAGTCAGCTGTGGTAAGTCCTGTGGTATTTGTTGTGGCAGGAAGGAAAGAAGGGAGAAATGCAGACAGAGTTTAGTTTAATTTTTTTCATGAAGTGATGTTGAAATTCCACAAAATCTCTTTCAGGCTTCCAGCATTGCTGCTTAGTCACTGTGGTATTTTTCGAAAACATGGCCATGACTTATACTTGAAGATTCATTGCCAAATTAAGAAAAAAAACAGCAGCACTTTTTTTTCCATGAATGAAGTGGAAAGCAGAGCAATAGAAGTCATGCTCATTACATGCAGCTCTGCTGTTTTGGCTCCCCCAAAATTCACAACACTAGAGCCTCAGTCCCTTGCACCAGGGGATGAAGCTCCATGAGGATGAGGTTCTGCTGCAGATGGTGTTGGAAGGTGAGGAAGCTGAGGAGAGCAAGAGAACCCTGCTCTACAGCAGCGTGTTACCATTCTTGTGCATGGCATGGGGCTTAGAAAATTTGTACCAGCCGAGTATGGATTCATTGGGCACAACAGAAGGAGCCTACCTTGGAGCCTGTGCTGGAGGAGGCAGGGGCCACTGTGAGCCTTGTACAGAAAGGCTCCTCCAAGGACCAGTGGCACCGGTAGAGGGAGGGTCACTGCTCTGTCACTGTGGAAGGGAAACAGTAACATCGATGCCATGAAAACTGCTGCTGCCCTCATTCGTGCTTCAGTCCTTATCTCTTAAATGGAGGTAACACCCCTCTGGAGGGCTCTGAGGAGAAAGCTGTTAGCGATTAAGAGCTACTCAGACACTGCAATAGTGGAGGCCATATAAATAAATATAGCCCCACCTCCTAATGAGAGGGAGACACTGCCTTTGTGTAAATGAAGGAGGATGCCACACTTCACCCCTTCCTCACCATTGTTGTCTTCCTCCTGCACGAGGTTACCCTTGAAGTCCTTGTGCCCTTCTTATTCCGCCTGTGGTGTAACAGCATCTTCTGCTCCTCTGAACAAGAAGATACTAGCTACTTCCCAGTGAAGGGGCAGAAGAAAAAGGCCCTTTTCTAAAGCTCAAATCAAGCTATAAATGACCAGGCAGCTTCCTTCTTCTCTGGATTACTCATTGAAATGTCTTTGGTGACTTCTCTACTGAAAGAAAAGCTCTGAAAACACGTCTCAGTCTAACCTTCACCAGATCCCAGTCCCACTGCTGATCTCAGCCTCCTGTGAGTCTGGCTGGCAGGCTACTGAGCGAGGCTCCCAAGCTTGCAGAGACCAGGCTTGTGTGACAGCCCCGCTGCACAGGCAGTGGTTGTGGGCTGCTGGATGGGGAGCCAGGAGCTAGATTTGGCAAGAGGTGGAGCTCCCAGATGTGTCTAATAAGTATCCATCCCAGGTGAGCTCTGTGCCTGCTCACAGGTGGGTATCTTTGAACTGCAGCACCTGCTGAGCAGGATTCTGAGCACACTGGCAGGAACTCGCACAAGTTTTGGATAGAAACCTGCCTGATGGTCCAAGTTCCTTCAGATGACTGTCTGTGTTTTGCCTGAGGCTTTCTGAATTAGAACCCTCCTCACAAAACCTTTTGGTCTCAACAAATCAGCATTCTGATGGAAAAGCAGCTTTAGCCAAAGAGGTGTCTGTCACTGAAATTCATATTCAGAAGTATTGTGCTCTGTGGGCAGGATGGGATCCCTGGTAGCTCCTGTCCCCACAGACTGTCCTTCTAAGAAGAACCAGAGAGAGGGTGTGCCATGATGTGGGAAGGGATTTAACCGCCTCTCGCCCTTTCACACTAGGATTATTTCCAGTCCTGCATACGTATAAGGACCTGGATATGTATTTATACTGACATATATAGATTATTGTTACTGTATATTGCCTGAGCTCTAAGTAATTAATGTATTGTTCATCACAGCTCTCCTGAACCTGCTACCTGGTTTGCAAAGACTGAAGCACAAAGCGAAGTTCCTTAGACAGGAATAGGTGCTGAGCAGAACACAAATCTCAACACGCTGCCTGTTATTGAACCATCATTTTCATATTCCTGTTTTCACAGCTTCTACCAGCATGTTTTCTACTTGCAGTCTGTTTCCCACCCTGAGAGATCAAATGAAGAATTGCCAAGACTAGAGTCTTGTGAAGATTTCCTTCCTCAAAGCTGTTTCCACTTATTCTACTGTGGAACAGAAGGATAAGACACAGTCAATCCAATCCTTGTCTTGAATTTTGGAAGTACTGAGTACCAGTTTATGTGCACTGAAGTACTTTCCTTCAGGAAACTGTGCTTTGTTGCTTTGTTTGGATTGAATCTTATGATTTTTGTATTTACTTTTTAATAATAGACTGTGTATGAATAATTCCAGGTTGCTTAAAACATTTCCAGCAGAGTACAACATGTTATTCAGTTTGTAGTGGATCCTTGACTTCCTGAAATTATTATAGTAACATCATTGATAGATACCATACAGACCTTAGAAGATCTTTCATAATAACTTCTCTCTCTTTCACTTCTTGTTAGAAAAACCAACAAAGTTTTTTGCTCCTGTGCTATCCTGGGGGGATGATGCTGTATGGCATTTTTGCTAATGCAGCCATTTTAATAGAACAAGCTTTGACAAGTAGGTGGTCTACGGAAAAGCTGGGAAAATGTTTTCAATTAATCCGTACGCATGAAAAATATTGTTTCAACCATAGCTTTGATACATTTTCACACAATACTTTAAGATGCTGCTCAGTGAGTTCCAGTTATCTAGCCTGCTTCATGCACGGCCAAAGGATCTCACATGTAGCTTCTTATTTCAAAGTTGGTGAAGATTTCTATATTGGTACATAACAATTGCCAAATCAGTCATTTCCAGGTTGCTCCTATCTTTACGTTTACACTGCAGAATGGAGTAACGGAGTCTGGACAGCAAAAGCTTTTCTTTCCCCTTTAATTAATGTTAGGTGCATAGAGAAGGCACAGTCTTCTAATACAGAAATCTTTTGCATCTACAGTGTTTTAACACATATCCATGTGGATATCACTGTAGTTAAGCGTCTTGTCAAGGAAGAAAGAATGAAACTTCTATGCAAGCTGAAATTGAAGACACTTGGTCAACTGATGCTTTTTGGTCAACTACTTTGGTTCCTCTTGGCACCTGTTTAATAAAGACAAGCCCATGTCTTTCATAGTCTTGTCTAGGTTCTTCCCTCAACTTACTTTCTGAATGCTTTCTTAGGTTCAGGAAGGATAGTGGTTGCAGTTGTTGAGAATGGGAAAAATATCTCACTGTCAGGAGCATATGTTTGGCAGCTGAGTGAAGCATATGTCACTTTCTCTTTCAACAGATTCACGTAGATTTTGAAGAGCACTACAAATAGTACCAGGCCTTTGAGACCTTGGAGAGAAGGAACAGTTACACATCACCTCCCTTTCTATTTCTCCATTGGTTTCCTCATCTTCGTTGAATTGAACACCAGCATCCTATCTTCACTTGTAAGATTCATCTCAGCTTATCTCTCCTGCTAACTTTTACTGCGAACTCACTCTCAAACAGATAATTATGACAAAATCTATATTAAACTTTTTAAACAAGAAATATTCCTGCTCATGCAGCCCCCCCCAAGGCACTCCCAATAAATATCTCAAAGCAGATCAATTAATGCCCTCAGAATATCTCCGAAAATTTGTTTGCCAATACATCTGCTGTAAAGTAGGTGTTTGTTCAGCAGGAATACTTTTATTCCTACTTAGCCTGTTTGGAATTGGTTTTGTAAAGAGCATAGCACAATGGTGTCGTGGTCAGTGAGTGCACATGGTACTTCTCTAGGCACTACGGTTGCTATAGTATAAAGACAGACACATGAAAGACAGTTCAATTGCCTAAATAATCGAGTGACATCTGTAATGCTGAAAAGTACCTGAGATATAAGCATAGGGCTCGAAAGATGGGAACCCACATCTCTCTGGGTGACCCCTCCCAGTGTTTGAACATTTTCATAGTAAAATATGTGCTCCTTTTATCAAATTCTAATAAGAATTTCCCACTTTGCAGCTTGTGACTGTTGCCTCTCATCCTTTCACTGTGTGCCTCTTAAAGAGATTTTAGCTTCTCCTTCTCTGCACTGTCACATTAAGCAGGTTTAGATAAGATCCCCTTGAATCTTCCCTTTCCGAGTCTGAACAAACATGGTTCTCTCAGCATCTCCTCATACATCATGCGCTTCAGTCCCTTACCATCTTGGAAACCTCCCCTGACGATGCTCCAATGTGTCCATGCCATAGTTGTCATGTGTGAAGAAACGACATGGACTCCAGATCTGGTCTCACAAGTGCCAGACAGAGAGAAGGGAAAATTGCTTCACCTGACCTGATGGCTACAATCATGCTAGCCACAGCACAGTTGCTGTGGAGATACTCCACTGGTTCATGTTCAATTTGTTGGTGACTGAGTCCCATCAGGTTGATTTCTTGTTTGTTTGTTTGTTTTTTCTTTTGGCAAAACTCCTTTCAGGCCACTCAACCCCCAGTCTGTACTGCTGCATAGGTTTACTCTATTCTAGGTGCATAACTTTGCATTTGCTGCAAGATATCGCATTTTATCAATGTCAACCCTTTTTTCCTACGTTGGAACAGCATTTCTTCATGAGGTGAGAAGATCCTTATTGTCTCTTCAGTCTGGAAATGCAAGTAATATCTGACTGCAGCAGTAGATAGATATACACCCATATGATATAGTGCAAGCTTTGTGAAATACCAGCTGATTATCTCAGAAAACCAGTAAATGCATTTCCCAGCCTAGTAAACACATGCATGGAGTTACCTCAAAATAAATGTTTTCATTAGCTAACCAAGAGGAAGAAATGCTTTTAGGGTGGCCTATGGACTAAGTTGGCTCCTCCTTTCAAACTCATTCACCCCACTCTCTTGTAAGTTTTTAGCTGTAAAATAAAGCACGCAGGAAAAAAAAAGTAGATCATAACAATACCTAATAAAAAAAGCATAAACACACAGAAAGAAGAAAGAACAGAAGCTGCAGAGTTCCATTGTAGGCATTTGTACATAGAATTTTGTAAAATCTGATGACAGATGCTGCCAAACTTTATTGCATTCAACATCACAAATCCTACTCTTGTCTTTGCAGTTATGTGGCATTTCGTCACAGCCAAGATAGATGTACTCTTACTTCCAGTGGGAGAAATCTATAGTGTCTTTGGATGCAGACTGATGGATCTACATTAGAAAGGAATGTGTGAGCACAAAGTTTGTGTGCCATGCCTCCACCTGGTGTATTACTTTTAGTAAGCAACAATAAACTCTCCGAGGTGTTACTACAAAGGCATGATCCACATTTCACTGAAGTCAAGAGGTGTTTTGCTCCGTAGCCCTAAGGGACCAACATGTGGGGATAGAAAGTGCCAAGACAGCATTAGGAAATACTAGGCATGGCTTTCTAAGCACTAAGAACCATTAATAAATCTAGTAAGAAAACCTTCCAATTTTACATATTGTTTATCCCTATTATTATTATTTATTTGTAACTATTTCTTAAAGAGTTATGATCATGATTTCTTTGTTTGTTTTCCTGGGTTTTAGCCAAAGTCAAAACTTGTAAGCAGGATAGGCCCTGAAATGCAAACTTGTGAGTCATTGCTTGTATGATAGAAATTCAGGCTGAAAAGTCTTATAAAAAACATTTCCACAGTGCTTTTATTAAAAAAGAAAAAAAAAAAAAAGAAAAAAATTTGAAAATACACAAGAGAGTCCCATTTAAAAATTCTAGACATGAAAGAAGACAGTGGTGTCAATGTAGGTTGCATTCAGTAAAAGGCATTTTCTTTGTTGGAGTATCGTATAATGTCACTCAAAATGTGCTGTTATTCTCATTCCTCAAATAATTAATGCTGTAGATCAGCTCCCTCTCTTGAGTGTAACTCCAGTTATGCCTTTTTCCACAATACTGAACTTAGTACAAGCTCAGTAAAAGTATATTTTTTAAAGCCCTCAAGTTAGCTGTAAACTCTCAGGCATGAGTAAAAGTTCTGATTGAAAGCAGAGGAACAGGACCATGTTTTGAAAAGATGCTGGCAATTTTTTGTTTTAATTGAGGCAAAAGGTTCTGAAGTTCAGATGGCATGAATCAAAGCACTCATTCTGGGGGAAAATGACAAGATTTAGAAAATAACAGAAAAATAGACAAAAATGTCTTGACAGACTGTTTAAACTTCTGTCTAGTTTGGGAGTGATGAATGGGAAAGAGGTGAAGGGGAGGAAGAAGAAAGGAAGAGAGTCTAGGAGATTTGGTAGTTTGTCTTTAAGTGGTCTGAATATTAAATCACTTTGTACTGAGTTACTGCTGCTTTAAAAATCAAGGCCTTCTTTTCAATATTTTCATTTGGATTACAGAAGACTTACTCAGCCACAGTATTCCCCTGATACAGCAAATTTAAAACTATTTCAACCACCCAAGTTCCAGGGAAAGGTAAGAAACACAGAACCACTATGATTCAGACCTGCAACTTTCAAAAATGTCTCCGTTAACTGAATTTGAAACGGCACTCAGAATCTGGCAGAGCTGGAATGGAAGGCATCTGAGATCTATTATAATGTCCTGATCTTGTGGACTACATTAAACTGGCCCAGCACGTTGCAAATTACTGTAGCTTTTGTCCCAGCTTCTAGCAACAGCAGATGAAATCTGCAAATCCTTGCTCAGGGTGAAAAATGAAGTAGAGACCTCCCTTAGAATTATATTCTTTCAGCAACAAGCACTCTATCCAGCACAGAAAATGAGAGAGCAACCACACTTAAAGGACTCTACCACTTCAGTTTCCTAAGTTCATGAGCAAGGAATGTCAACTGTGTTATTACGTCTCATTTTTTGTTATGAGCAGCCTCTACAGAATGAGGCAACATTTCCAAACACATGCACGTATTTGACATGCCATCCAGCAGAAAATATGCTGTACTCACACACAAATTACTGACATTGACTCATACACCTAAATGCATCAAGAGGTTGAGCACAGAGAGTTCCTAAGCCAGGCTGAAGAGATGTGTGTCTGAAGCCCTGTCTCTGCCTCTTAGTCATACATATTGTCTGTGCAGCTCTGAAACACGTACCTCTGCAGAGCTTGAAACCCCTTCAAGCACACAGGTAACTATCATTACTTTGGGAAGAAACAAAGAATTCTGGATAGAAAAAAAAAGGAAAAATGGACAGGAGAAGAGGTAATATTATTTTCTGTCGCTTATGACTCACTCTCCAGAACTGTGAGACAAAATTTTTAGGACTACTTCAGACTAAAGAACAATAAGCAGAAGTAGCTATTTTGAAGCTGAAAATCAGTGGATCCCATGGCTGCTTTGGTCATTATCTGTACTACAATCTTGTTTTCTTTTTTTTGGCCAGTGTGAGCAAGAGCATCCCTCTGATTCACAGAATTGTTTAGGTTGGAGTGGACCTTTTGAGATCATACTCATGACCTTCTTGAGCTGAACCTGAACATCAAGCCCCTGGGTCTACAGTGCACAGAACTGTGCTCTAGGCCATTATTTACCTGGTTGTGACATTTAGTAAAATTACAGAATCTATCCCAACCAGACCTGAAAACAAAAGCAATAAACTTAATGAAGCAGGTATTTCCATGAGAAGCTTGAGAAGTTGCTGGCCTCCTGCTTACCAAATGTTTCAGATAATATTCATACATGCATTTCACTGTAGCTTTGTTCTGATTATTGCTCTGTCATAATGGACTGTAACTGGACTCATAACAATTACAGATTTTCCATTGTCATTGTTCAATAAATCTTTTCAGAAATGTCTCCTTTAGAAGGGGCCTGAATTTCAGCAAGGGAAACTGCAGACATTTTATCCATTGGTAACAATAGATACTTCCATTTTAGAATTCATGTCAACTCCTGAAGTTTCTTTGGTTAACAATAATAAAAACTAGGACTTAGATAATAACTCCTATCTGGGGATATTCATATCACTTATTAATAGTAGTTCCTTTATAACTGCTATAACTCCTGATTATTTTTCTCTGTTTTATGAATAAGAAAAATGAGTCACAGCTAAAGGACTGAAACAGGGCTCTAAATGGCAACAGTATTTTACAATAACGAAAGGCCCAGTCACTTCAGCAGGAGCAGACTTACCCTAGGTGACATAGAAGACGAGGGTAAGCACAACAGTTCAACTCCAGGAATAGGATTAAGTTCCAGAAGAAGACTGAAATTTAGGGCCTCAATTCATTTCTTAAACACAGGCATCTGGCACTATTTGAACTGGCAGGTATGATACAGGAGTTAGGTTTACATGTGCCTTCCTTGGACTGTCAGCTGGAAGCTGGGCAAGATGGTTTTTGCCATTTAATTTGGCACAAATGCCCATGTCTCGGCAACTGAATCAAGCTCTGAGTGTCTACAGCTAGTATCTTTACGTGAAGGTAGGTATCTCCAAAACAGTCATTGGTGATCTTGTCAATATAGTCAGGGGAGCCTGAAGAGAAATTCCAATCACCCTGCAGTAGTGACTGAATAATTTTCTGGACTTCTTTGGCTGCATAGGCACAATGCTTTTGCCTAAATATAGATGTTAATACCATTTTACCCTATTACAAATTAGCTATATATTTGAGGCCAAAAGACATGATGTAGTCCTTCGGAAGATGCGTATCCTTCTGGAGTGGAAGCTGGAGGCCAGGAAGGGCGCCCACAGATGCCATCAGATGCCTACGGTTCAGCTAAATAATACACCAAGACACCTCAAGGTAGGTGTCTAGATATATATGTCTATGTGTGTCCAGGGTCTAAGCTCAATAACTAACTACGGAAGATGTGTATTTTCAGGCCAGATGATCCTGATGAACAGCATCATCAAGTACTTAAAGACCAGCTGATTATATTTTAGAGCCATTAAGTGTCATATTAATGATACTGTGGGAAATAAATTTTGTGTCAAAAGATCAGAGAAAGGAAAATTTTCCATTAAAAGAACATAAAAAGGAGGATTCAGATACTACAAGCAATCTGAATTAACTTCAGTTCTTTCTATACAGTTGGAAAAATCATCATACCATCTCCTGCAAGGCAACAAGGAAATGAACATCAGCCAACATGGACTTGCCAAAAACAAATCACATCTAGCTAATCTAATTTCCTTCCACAGCAGGATGGCAGGTTTTGTGGACAGAGGAGAAACAATAGATGTCATATATCTTTGCTTTAGAAAGACATTCTCTCTCTTGAAATTCTCATAAGCTAGTAAAGAAATATCAGTCTAAATGATAATACTATAGAATAGAAAACTGTACACAGATTGTAATTATTAATAGTTCACTGTCAAGGTAGGAGGATGCACAGAGGGAATTTTGCAGGAGTCCATTTTATTGTTCTATTCAATATTTTCATTAAAGAATTGGATGACGGACCAGTGAGTTTACTCATTAAGTTTGCCGACGATACCATACTAGGAGGGACAGACAGTATATTGGAGAGTAGAAACTACATTCAAAACAGATCTGTTAAATTTGAGAGATGTAATGGAAAAAAGGATGAAGTTCAGAGCAGACCCATAGGAAGTAATACAGTTGGGCAGGAATATTCAAATGCATATATAACATACAGAGAAGAAACGGCTGGAGACCACGAAACTGGACAAGAGCGCTACGTCATGCTATTGTGAAATGGTGAACAACATGAATAGGTGTAGAAACAGGCATATGGCCTCTAAAATATGTGAAATAATTTCCCTGCTTACTGTGCATTGGATATTGAAAATATCTCAGCTGAAGTATCATATGCAATTTGGAACACCACTATCAAGAAAAATGTGGACCAGCTGCTTAGTCTGGAGGAAAAGAATGAGAATTTTCAGAGGACTAATAAATATTTCCCCTGAAGAAGAGTCAGAAGAAGTGCAGTTGGTTTGTCTGGAGAAGAGAAGGTGGAGGGGATATGTGTCATCGTTCCTGGCACCTGTATCATGTTGCTACAAGGAGAATACAAACAAGCAGCTTTCCAAGACCATGCTGACTGGTAAAAACTGTGGGCTTAAAATGAAGCATCTCCTTCTTCACAACATACACAAAATCACCTAATCCACTAGGTTTTCTACATGCCACTGTAGAAGTCTGCAAACTTCCCATCCAAAGAAACCCAGATTTAAATCAGAAGCACAATACATACAATGAAATCTTTCTTCTCCTCCACTGATTTTTCACTGTTCAAACAGATAAATTTTTGACCAGGACTGTGGCTTACCATGTACTGAAGTAACAGACAGCAGAACCCCACAGTCTGAGTTTCTCCAAGAATGAAGAATTATATTTAGTTTCCATTGAGCTTTTTCATTGCACCAAAGAATGACTTTCTGAAAACATATCTAGCCATTCTAATTATTTTTGTTTGTGTATATTCATAGAGACATAGCTTTTTTATTTTAAGAAATTCTTTATTTTCTTTGATTCAGTGTATTAATAGCCTGGTGTGCAATCTGCAAGTTGGCTTTGTTTTGTTGAAGTTCTTCCAATGTCTAGAGAAAAATAAGGAAATACTCCTTATAAGTGCTACTACTACTAAGAATATAAGAGGAAGCTGGATCACAGTTTAGATGCAGGGATAACTGCAGAGCATCATTCACAGTTTGAGGAAAGCAACTTTAGTGTTCACTCAGCCTTGTTTGCAGAGTTGCTGCTTGGTTTGTAGAAATAACGAGAGGGGAAAACGGCAAACTCACTCTTTCACCTTGTGGCTAGCTTGCAATACCTATCTTGTGCATGCTTACTAATTTTGAAGACAGACTTTGTTTCCTTCCATGATTCCATGAGAAAAATAGTGGTCCAGTTCAAAAATTTGGAGTTGGATTAGTTAGATTGTACCATTTGATGAAATTTAAGCTATTAAGCTATTATGAATTCCAACATACCCAAAAGCGTCCCTTGAAAGACTTCTCTGAAATTCTCACCTGTGTCCCAAAAATTATTAATGTAATTAAGTTCGTATAATTTTTGCAGATGCCACAAGATTTCCTGGTAAAGGCATTTTGCAGGAATGCTGGTTTAACGCTTAAACGTACATTTTTCTGGACTAGATTCCCATTCTTACTTAAATTCATCTGTATCTGTAATATCACTGGCTAAAATGTACAAGTAGTTCAAATTTATAAACGCCAGTTAATACCAGTATCTTTCTGCTACCAACACACTTGCTGCAAGTGATTTCCTGGCATTGATATGCAGCACATATGTTTCTTCTAAGAATAACTAGGAAACAATCTGCCTAGAAATTATCTGCCCCTGGCTCTATAAAGCACTGTTCATCTATACTACCAAAAATGACAGCTGGTTCTAGCCTATTTGCAAAAAAACCCCAAGCCCACTATTTTCATTACTGTAGCTGTCATTATGCAGACACTTAAAAGAATGCAAATGCTATCAAAGAACCAGCTTAGCGTAACCATTCCTGTAATGAAATGCTATAATCTTACATAATTTTATGTAAACTACATGATGAAACTGTATAACAAAACCAGTACTTATATCCATTGCTGACTTATTAAATAAGTACCTTGTACCCATCTCTCGCATGCATGCTTTACAACAAAAAAGCCATCTGCCATCTATCACAAAATACTGTCATATATTTTTGGATCCACAGTGATACACAGGTGTCTACCCACTGTTAAACTGGCTTCCTCATTTTGGGCCCGTATTGTAGGCCTTGTTAAATCTTTGCTATCTTATCACGAGCACCCAATTTTCCAGCAGTTAACTTCTCCAACAAGTAGATTTCTGACTCTGGAGCTGCACACGCACCAATCATATCACTGTTGTACCAGCCTGTCTCCTGCTAGCAAGTCACAAAAAGGGTAGTTAGATAAGGCATAAAACAAAACAGCCTGTGGAGACCCCAGTTCATTTTTCTTCTCTGGCTAAGATATAGGAAAACCCACCTGAGTTCCAGTTTTGTGTTTTCAAAGAAATGAGGATGAGAAACACATCTACTACTTTCTCCCATCCGTACCTCAAATAAAGCAGCATTCACTGGGCCAGGGAGACAAATAGAAAACTTGACATAATGGAGTACCCATGTCAGATGAAGGCAACTTAGATTTGAGTCCCTACTCCAGTGATAATTAGTTACACAAAAGGAAACCACTTCTATGGGAACAACAGACTTTCACTTTATAGTACATGTACTCCACTGTTCAGGAGATTTTCTGAAGAGGCAAATTCTAATCTCTTCACCAAAGCAGGCAAATGAGGATGTGAACATATGTTTCTGTCTCCCTACATAAACATAACAGAGAAGCAGACAAAAAAGGCAAAAGAAAGGAGCAGGTAAAACCTTCTGTCTGTGTTTGGCATAAAATGGGACTGATGTGGCTTAGAGGAGAGACTTGTTCCTCTTGGCTATTTAGGGTCAAAGCATGGACTTGGCTACACTAGAAGGCAACTCAGAGCACCATACAGAGGCACCTGCTCTAAATCACTCTCTCCCCTCTTGCTGTGTAAACCTAAATGAAGCACGTAAAGTAATACTGCCCTTAGCTGGGCAGTATTAGGCTGTGTGACAGCCTTGGAGAGCAAAGCAGTAAAACCCCAGGCAATGTTTAAAGAGTATCATTTTACTCATAATGTCTATTGTCTTGTTCTCTCACTTTTTTTTCCTAAACCTAAAAACAGATGCTGCAACAGTCTCACGAACGACTATATTGAGCCCCTCTTCCCCCAAAATTCATCTGTTGTGGAAAAAAAAATCTCATTTTGGAAGCCACCTGAGGAAATTTTTGCATAGATTCTCTTGATGTGAATTATCTTGAAGCCAACAATATGATGGCAAATATAGAGCAGAGAGGATCTATTTCTTTGTGTGTGTGAAGAATTACATGGATTATTAGTAGGAAAAATGTTAGCATAAAAGGTGGCACATAATTCAAATATCTACAAGCTGTAAATATACATTTAAGTCATCATCCTAGGCTCCCTTTATAGGTAGGAGAATAGAACAGAGCCCTCCAGAGAGTAACTCCTACATTGGATGCTCAAGGAGAGATTCATTTGTCATAACACAGGTGTCTACTGTCACTTTTGGCACTTCAGGTTACTAGGCTGCATATCAGCGGGACATGGGTGTCCTGCCTAAAGTGCATCCCATCTGCTGAGCACATGCAGATATTTGGATCTCCAGAGGCTCAAGATACCTACTTTGGAGAAACTGATTCTTGCTTTTTGCTGACAATGAGATGAATTGCCTGATAGAGAGACCTATTTCTCTCCATTGATTATAAAGTAAATCTATGGTAATCTGTTTTGAGCTAGATGTCAAAATTTCAGATGCCTAAGTGAGGGCAGAAGAATCTCAACTTCATGAACCTTTGACATGAAATAATTCAAGCAAATGAGCATAAATAAATGATGCAACATGTTTTTATATGCACTACTAGAAGAAAATATTATGATCAATAATGTGGCTTTTTTATTTCATCTAAGATGTGTCTGCTGCATTTTGAGAGGTCATAACCATCTCTTTTCCCTATAGCCTCTACAATTATTTTCAGAATGTTAGTGTGGTGTTTTGTAATGTATTTTGACATGACCCAGTGGTGGATGTAAATGAAGGGTGTTTTTTTCCACTTATACCTACATAAAATATAGAAGAGTAGGGTACTGTTATACTTTTTCGATTTGAAAGTCACAGAATAATACAATAATTTATTCAACAACAATTGCAAGCAACAACCTCAGTTTTATAGATTTTTCTATTTATTTCACTAGGTGACAAAAAATAGTTTTCTGTGTTAACTTTGCTTTTTTCAGTCTCAAGGTTACATGTTTCTTAACCTTGGATTGCATCTCAGCAGTATTGACTGCTCTAGTGAATATTTCATTGCCACTTGCATAGATATTCTGTTCATTATTGCACAGTCTCACACTATAGGCAGGTCAAAGAAACATGTATTATATATGCACAGATATCGAGAAATGAAGTTGTCAGCATCATTCAGTATGTCACATAAATATTTCTCTTAAGAATTATTTTCTGCTTGGTGGAGTTTTGTATTTGTATTCATAAATATGTCTCCCTTCTGACAAAAAACAAGATTATATAAATTCTGGTTTTCCTCCAGTGCCTGAAAAACATTCTAATACCATGGTGCTCTTTGCAGTTCCTGTATCATGTGCTTCCTTTACCGTTTTCTGATTCTCACCTATGTTTATTCCCTATTTTAAATTACTTTTTACCACTCTGATGAACAAACCTAGGGTAGCTGCATACTTTCTCTGGTCTGCTTCTGTTCTTTCAATTTCTGCAGAACTGCAACTTTAATTAAAGTGAAATATAAAAAGTCAATATTTACAAAAATGGTCTAGGTTCTGGATGTGTTGATTTCAGGATTTACAACACATCAATTTAGTTAGTGGAAACAAACATTTTAGTGGCTGTTCTGACTCCATATTGTTAAGTATTTATTTCACAGTAATTGCTATAAAAATATCTGATGTTTGTCCAAACACAGTCGGATTACACTGGAGAGTAAGGAAGTCACTCCAATTGTCCAATCAGTCCTTCCTGAAACATCTTAAAACTTTCTGCTCTCTTTATGTGGTTGGATGGGTTGGATTTGACTCAAATAATGCTTTCTGGGAGCTCTTTACCTGGTACAAACAGTGATCCTGATGGCATCCTGTGGTGTCCTTTCTTATCTCAGAAGAATAAGGACAATTCAAATCAATTTGTCAGAATATTCCTCTATTTTTATCCTTTTCAGAAAATGAAGGTGTGGTCAAACCCCTGTTCACACCTCATAGAAAGAAAACCACCCAAAAGTAAAGCAAAAAAAGTGTGTGTACTAGGTGGCAGCTGTCTTTTCATTAACTTACCATTCTTGTCAATCTTTAATATATTTGCCCCTGTTATTTTTTAAATCTGTAAATTAGGAGGATCAGTAAAGAAGCATGTCTCAGTATAGTTGGATTTGTTCAGGTTTCAGACCATGTTGCTAAAATCAGGAAATGTGAATCTGTAGCAACAGTCTCCTCCTTTTTCCCTGTGTGTTTTCTAGAGCATAAAAGTTGCAGGAACAACTTTCTGGCCACATTAACCACAAACAACTTGTTTTCAAATGCTATGTATTTTGGATAGGGAGATCGAATAACAAATTGAGTAAATTTCTTAGTATAAATGCTTGTCTTTTCATGCCACTTAATTTTTGACCATTTCAGAACAAGTAGATGCCTCTCTTGGTAGAAATAAACATATAGTTCCCTGTTCTTCCTATATGTTTCTTTTCTTGTTTGCTTGATTTCTTGCTCGCTTGCAGGAATTACTTCTCCCCAGTCTTTTAGGAACTCGGATAGATGAAAAAATAATGTCTTTGAGACACCTTTCTAATGCAAGACTTCCATTCCTTGATGGTTTTCAGCCTGCCATTTCAGGCAAAGCTAATTTCTGCACGTGGCTGTGTCACAAGAGTTGTTCTTATCTTTTAGAAATAGAAAAAAAGCCCAGCAGCTCCTGCATCAGGAATATTGATACAGAATTGAAATTAAAAGCCTAGTTATATTGATGTAGCAACAGGGCTTTCACTTTGGAGGGTTAAACAGTTCCCAGACATTCCTGTAGTAGGATTAATCCTGGCTGTGAATGAGGGTGCTTTGAAATGAAATACTCCACAGTTCAAATAAAGGGGAAAAAAAAAATATTTGACTGGGAAAAGATGGCAAAACAGCTCTGGGAAGCTGTGTCTCACTGGTAATACTTACCCCACTCCAGGACCCAGCGTCGCACAATGAGGCCACACACACATGTGAACAGGAATGCCTCAACTTACCCAAAATGGACTCTTCTGTCAAAATAACTTTATTTTTTTTAATCTGTGAAATACAGTGAGATTATGGTGGCCAAGCTGATTCCCCCAAACGCTCATGACACCACCAGCTGTTTCAGAGCATTCCCATCAGACAAGGCTGCATTACTAGTGATATGCAAGGGGCACAGCTGAAGATCTACCAGCTACTGACTAAATTTAATTATCATTACTTAGTAAACAACTGCCAGATCATCTAGGCAGCACGAAGGGCAATGCTGGAACAATTCCAGTGTGAGAGATGGACAGATTTTAATTTGGTTACTACTGTGTTTTCTTCAAATGGTGCTTGCTTGGAGCGTAGGTATATGCTTCCTCTGAGAACAATGAGTTATGCCTCTAATAGGTAAATCTGGCAGTATAATTTTTAGACTCTCAGAGTGAAATACTCACTTGAGGCACTTGGCTTTCTTTACAGAAAGGGAATCAGGCACCTCAGAAAAGGATGTAAGAAGCAGGGAGCCTCTAAAGTATTGCATAGTATTTGTAGCAGTGTGCTTGAAAACCCATTTCTCTCCAAAGTCTGAGTTCTCTGGAAAGAACTAGTGCTGAAGGAAGCTGTATTTGAGATTTAGAAGACAAAAATATGTTCTTTTTCAATAGCACATTCGTAGCATGATTCATTCAAAAAGCCTAAGCAGGTTGCTTCTTTTGTTGAAGGGGGCGGCATCCACCATTTATGATAACCTTGTGGTTGGACCTAGGAACACTGAGTCTGATTTTCTCCTCCTTTCTTCTGAAAGACTGCCTCAGCCACTAGTGGTTCTCAGATATTCCAAGCAAGAGGCATGCAATTCTGGGATTAGAAAGACTAACACATGAACAGCCCCACATTCATTGCTCCAGTTAGAAGCACCTCTTCAAGCGCCAGGACATCACTGTGGTTGTGTCTGCCCTCAACCAATATCAGATAAACTGAGCTCATCTACCTAAACCCATGACCAGTCTTAGTTTTTTCATGTGGCTTTTAGGTTAGGAAGTAAAAATTGCACGAAAAAAAAATCAGGTTTACCCGAATAACACAATACACATGAAAAAAGTCACGGGGCAGAAAAAGCCAAGAAAAACCTCCTTGCTCAGTCATGATTATGCTGTGCCTCCTCCCACTCTTTGTCTGTTTTGATGATAGATTTTGTAATTAGAGATCTTTTCTTTAGTTTTTAACTGTGAGGCAGCTAGCATGCTGCTGGTGTCATAAGATAAATGATTAATAATCATCCTCATGAAAGAGAGCAAAAGGGCAAATGATGGCCCCAGATCAGTACTGAATGCTATTTCTGGCTGACAGAAGCAAGCTGCAAGTCTGACAGGTTTAATAAACTGGCACTGATATTTACTAAATTTTTTTTCAAGTTTGTTTCAGCTGGATACAGAAGGATATGCATTTTATCAAAAAATATGCAGCAACAGGCGAAAGATCTCAGTGCCAGGAGGCATTACTGGAATCCACATATTTAGAAGGAAAGTAGGATTAGACATTAAAACTGGCAGTGATAACAGGCAAGACTGTGATAGAAAAAATGGGTCATAAGGCTCCATGTTTAACGACTGTTTTGAAGCATATATATATTCAGAAAGCGCAGCCAACAAGCAGATGTAAGTCCCTGAACTTTTTCTCTTCTGCCTGAATATAGGTAGGGCTTTCCTCAACCCACACACTCTTTTTTACCCCCTCACAACCATGATCTCTGGGCACTCTGTCTTGTTACTGACAACACCGTGATGTGATGTCTAGCCTGCAAGGTGTGGTGCAAACAGTACAAGAAAGATATAAAGCCACAGAAAGAAAAGGCTGAATGGTCAAACGCCAAAAGAGACGCTGGCCACATCTTGGCTCCCTGGCCCCTAAAAATCACCCCAGTCAGAGTGCCCAAGATTGAATGTCTCACTGAATCAACAGCACAGACCTGGAGGACATCCTGGGGTGATCCTCTTCAGTCCTCACAGCACATCACACATGCTGCATTAGGTAAATTTTAATCACAATACCTGCCAGGACCCAAGAAACACATTCTGTGAAGATCTAACATTTAACAGACAACCTAGCCAACATTGATGAGCAAACAGTAGTGAACAAATTCTCACACTCAAATTGATACTATAAACAAACTGCATCTCCCCAAGACATTACATTAATCTCCTCTATATTAGTATAAATTAACAGTGTAGAGTTCCAGGTACGTGACTGTGTGCTCCTTGCCAACACATCTGTCCAAACATCTGGAAGTACAGACTTAAGAAAATAAAAAAACCCAAACCAGAATAGTGGTTGGTAGTCGACGAGAAATTAAAAACACTCAACTGTTCAAATCAATACTTCTTACTCTAACATAATCTGCATTATTGAATATCAATGTGGACTTGCAGAAAAGAACTGAATGTCCTTCTTAATTATAAATATGGATTTACCTTTTTTTTTTCTGAAGGCTTACAGATAACTAGAATATTCTTGAGCAGCTTCTCAGAATAACCCACATGAAGACACGAATTTTTTAACCTAAATAACTCAACTGCAAGCATGTGATCACTTAAGTCAAAAAAAGTGGCAGCATATCTCTTTACATGTGTATGTAGGTCTGTAAAGCAATCCTCAGCTTGCACAGAGTCAACGGGGCCTCTCCTGTAGTATCCCCATCCTTGAGACTGATGGAGAAGAGAGTACTGAGAAGAAAAGACGATGGATCAGGAAATACTGAGAAGAGCACAAGGGGTCAGACAGTGGGCTAAAGTTAGAGCAGTTCTTGTACGGCTTTGTATAATCTTTTTACATTTGGTCCAATGATAGAAACTTCCACTGATCGCAGGATCTTCTGGCTTTTTAGTCTTCTCTCTTCTGGAATAATGAACACTTATGTAAGTCTCAGAATGATGATGAATATATTCCCTTCTGTTATCAGAACCGGCTGAAAAAAGCATCTTTGATTAGCCTGCTGGGTAGGACAATGAAGTCTCTGTGAGGATCATTAGTGGCCAGGTAAGTGGAGGCTATTTCTGAGCTGTCTGCCAAGCAAAGAAAGTAAGCATTTCAGTCTTCCAAATTGGAAGCTTTTTTCATTAAAATTGATAAAACTAAGAATCTGGTATTTTTTTTTAACCACAACCTCTAAAGCAGAATGTGCTTCTCAGCCATGCTTTTAATGTATGGCACAGTTCAGAGATGGATTTGAATCAAAGCAAAGGACAGACTGTAGTTGGTTTTAGGCGGGTGAACAAAGGGAAGGGGCAGCCTCTGGGACTTGTCTACCTTCATATCACGTATAACACCCTGTATTATGGCTTATACTTAAGATTATTAAAATGATTGCAGAACTCAACTAGCCAGAACATTCCCTGGGTCTTCTTCTGGGACTCTGCCCTTTTCACATTCTTCATGTTTTTGCCTGCAGAGCAGTTTTGTGGTTTTAAGGGACAGTGTCAGCTTGCCCCTATGGCTTGTATGCACTTCTGTTGTCCCCACATGGAGAATGAAAGACTTAAATGACAAGAAAAACAGAATGGCTGAATAATTTCAGTGCTAGAATCTTCAAACCACATTGTTGCCTAAGAGAAATTCTCTCCAATTTAAACATTTTTACACCTCCTAAAATCTGAAGAGGTTCTGCAGGTGCTGCTAGCAGATTACTGTTTGTAGAAATCTAACTAAAGCTGATAGTTCATATTTACAAAATCCAGTTTAGCTTAGCGTAGCCCAGATATAGAAAGAAAATGTTCCCATAAGAAGAATATGTGGGCTGACGAAGACACGATCTTTATTTATGGACTCTCCATTTCTCATCTGAGTCATAGAGGAAGAGACCATAGTATAATGACTGTACAACAATTTGGAGTAGCAGTAGAATATGCAAACTAGTATGCATTAGCTTTGAATAAATGTCTGTGTGGCTGATACATGTAGTTCTTACATCAAGCATGTGCACACTGACAATTAATAAAGTTTAATCAAATGGGGATCACTGATGTGGAGTTTGTGTTTCATGGTACACACTACGAATATGTTTCTCTTGCAGTGATAATTTTGAACCCATGATCATCTATAATTTCAATTAATTGAAGTATAATAATTGAAAATAATAATGTTTTCATGAATTTCTAAGAGCCCAATTGCACCAGTAATTCAAATAGTGAGCCAGCTAAAAGCATATCCTTTGTGACTGCACTAACCATAAATCTGTCGACTTCAGAATGATAATAAATTCCACTATTTGTATTTTTTTCAAGTGTCATCTTGGATTCCCTTTTTCTTCGCTTGGTTTTGTATTTTGTTACATAGTCTGCTACACGCTTTCATTCTGACCTTACCCTTGAAAATCGCATACTGCAACAATATTTCCCTTTTTTTTCACACAGGCTTTGCACAGAGCCAGTCAATCCCGTGCCAGAAGAAAACCTGGGTTCCCTGGTGCGGTGCTGGAACTAGATTGAAGCTAGGTCATGTTTTAACAGCTGAGTGAGTGCATGTGTGACTGGATGTGTGGGTGGGAATGCCATTCCCTGCCTACACTGTTGAAGGTCATTTCTCACTGCTTGAAAAAAGGCAAACTTTGATATTAGCCTTTGTATAGGGCCTATTTTTCATCTAGACAGTTCAAATCAAAGCAATAGTGGCAATTTACTCCAGAAAAGAATAAAGAACAATGTGTTGTGAAATTAAGATGATTTTACTTAGTAATTTCTCTTTTTCTGTCCCACCCCCCTTTTTTGTTGTTTTGGAAGAATCATGTTGGAAATAAAAAACAGAAAAAAATCGTTTTTAACTGAACCTCCCAGTGGTGACCCAGACAAGGAGTATTTCCCAATAGTACAATTTGATTTTCTAATTTTCCATTCTATTTCTTGTGAAATGTGCATATATGTACAGCACTTAAGTCTCTTGTATCTTATACATATACACATATATGTATGGCACTTAAGTCTCTTGTAATATTACTCACCTCAATAAATATGAAAGTTTATCTATTACAAAAACCTGAGGACATTAAGCAGCATCTCAGATCTCCAAAGACACTCTCTTTCTTCTAACAGACCTGCTGGGGAGATCTATTTTTGTACTTCACAGTAAAAAGGATTTCTGATTCTGATTCTTTCGGGGAAAAATGCTTTTTAGCCACAAACAACAAAAGAATTTCTTTGGTGCGTGCAGGGAGCCAAAGCTGCTACCAGATGACAGCAAAGTGACAATATTGCGATGATGAGACTGAAGTTGGAGCAAAGAATTACACAATACTGCAAAATTACTGGCAGGAAGATAAAAAATAATTCCTACGAGCTGTAAGTAGCTCTGTGGTCATCCTGTTTTGATCGATCAGCCTCCCCTTTGCCCAGGTGATGTACAACCTTCTATGTCCTATGGGATTTAGGTCTGTTCATAGGCAGTCTCTCAACCAATAAGATTCATGTCTGAATAGAGACTTCTCAATAAAGACTTCTTTTACTGTGTGGCATCTAATATATTTGTACTGTTTCTGTAGCATTATACAAAGTGCACCATATTAATGCAAGTTGAAAAAAGAGAGATGATTGTATTCTGTCTTTGCACCTTTAATCTCACCTTTGACACAGGTTTATCATCCGGACAATACCCACTGTGAAACATTTCCCTGATACGGTCTTCACATGCTCTTGCCCTCTCTTCCTCAGGTAGTATTGATTTTTGTTCCTCTCCTGGAAGCACAGCTCAACAGGTCATTCTTCCAAATCCCAGTGCTGCAGCACTGAGGCTATTTTTTATCAGTGGTCAGGGATCATGAGTTACAGCTTCTGACTCGACAGAGCTCTCTTAAAGGGTCTTTTGAAGCACTGTGTCGAGCTTGTAAAACACAGTAGAACCTGTGCACTGGTTTCTGAAAGAACACTTGCAACAAATTAGTCGCAAATTCCTTAGCCCATACAGAAGCTTCCAGGTTAACATCATCACACTTAGAAGGGAGGTTTGGAAACCTAATATTTATTAGTATCTAACCAGAAATTTTCACTTGCTTGGCAGAGGGGTTCGACACCAGTAGCTTACAGCAGTTTCAATGAGAAAACAGTAGACCTGAATATCAGCACTCTCTCTTCATCCATCTTGAAATGTAATGAAGTGCCTATAAATTAGCCCTTAATAATTTCTTCAGATCCTAATTATTAATTGTCAGAGACTGCAGTTTATAATATATGTAACACATTAATTTATAATACATGTAAGATTAATTTATAATATATTATACATTTGTATATAGTATTGAGTCACAGTATACAATATAATAATTTTTTTCAATATATAATTTAATATAATATCGAGTCTGAGGTGACATCGATCTCCCTCCTCTGCTACTTTTGGAGAATCTTGAGTTCAAATTTTCAAACAAAAAGGATGTTGACATCATCATCTTCCCTTCACATAACTCACCTGCTCAAGGTATTTCTTTTTCAGTTGTGCTTTAGTAATTTCATAAAAATAAAAGTCCTCCTCATTTGTTTTTGATGGAACTCCTACAAGTAACAGTGGTCTTCTTAACCAGCAGTGAGATTAACATATTCCTGTCTTGTATGGTTTTCAGTTTCCAGAGAAACAGTATTTAAAGTGTGAAGTACTCCATCATGTACTGCTAAGCTGAGGCAGGAAAACATGAACCTGCCATCTTCCAGTCCATTCTGTTCTCCAACCTTTCCAGAAGTCAACTTATTATTTGCTGATTCTGCATGCTTGATTGAAATTCAGTTTCTACATCTTTCACAGGCTTATGCAGACCCCAGCATCACATAGAAGGCTGAAGAATAATACATGAATGAAAGCCTAGAGAATAAGCTCCAGAGTATAGTAATGAGGATGCAAAGGTGCAAACTTTATTAATCTTAAACGCGTCAAGAAATTTAGCTGTACATAGCAATAAATGATATAGTCTTGTTAAGCAGTGTGATTCATTGGATTATGAAGATCAGAGATTCAGAAAGAAATCAATTTTAGAGACATCAAACCAATAACAGATGCAACTGCAATATTTTAAGGAAGCCTAAAGCTTGATTTATTTTACCTTTTTTATACCTTACATGGGATTGCTTGTATAGTCACATGCAGTGCTGCTGCAAGAGTATATATTTCACAGCCAAAAGGAATGTCTTTGTTTTCTGTGCCTGATGACATTAAAATGAGTGCTCCTTAGTGAGAGATTACTGGCTGATTTTCTGCTACTTCTTTAAATTCTAAACAAGGCAATTACTATTCATTAAGAAGAAATAAAAGATTAATTATGGTTTTTAGAGCCATGATATTCTCCTTAGTGGCATACTGAGTGATAGCCTGAAAGATTTTAACATAGTCATAGTAAGATTTCACTCTTTCGGCTATTTGTGAAAAAGGTGGTCTTGAAGCAGATCTCTGAACACATCTTTGAGGCTTTGAAAGTATAACATCTCTGAGTGTGCATAAGCAAGAACTCAGAGTATTTAATATGAACAAATTTGTAATTCTGATTGATAAAATAAAGCTGTGAGAAAATAAATTCCAAAAATGCCAGTGGGGAATGAGAGTTATTCCTAGACTGTGCAATCAGTTGGGGAATATGGTTCAGAAGGCCCTACCAGACCTGGGTTATCTTCCTGTTTCTGTTATTTCCACAACTCGTGCTACTTCACTGACACTTACCTGTTAGACTGCTGTTTGCATGTGTGTCTGGGTTTTTTTCTCCATCAAAACTGAGACAACAAAGCAGGCTGGCTTGTGAGTGCAAACAGAGAGCACTCTTGGACTTAGCTCCTCGGAGGTAATCCTAGATGATGTGTGTTGTATGTGGCCTTTCAGATAAGGATAACCTGACACTTGTTAGGTGCTTAGCAATGTGGATCTTCCCTCACAAATCAGGACCTAAAACATATATCTCAGTTGAAAGGGAAAAAGTTCTCTTTGTCAGAGAGGTGCCTTTTGGATAACTGAAATTAATATCCACGGTGTGCTCAGCTGCCACCAGAATGGATACTACACAAATGCTTAGAACTATGCATCTTGAAGTGTGGCAATATGAAACAAAAATACAGTTAGGCCTCTAAGCCCTAGTTATAAAGCCTAGAGAAAGGCTAGGGTTGGTCCTTTGGCCTGACTGAATGGGTCACAGGTTCAGCAGGAAATAAAAGGCACTGGAGGTTCCTGGGACCCCTGAACATCAAACAAAGGTCCATGGAATGTGGAAAGAGGGACAGGCCACTTGGGAAGAATACAGGAATGTGGTCAGAGCATGCAGGGATGCAATGAGGAAGGCCAAGGCCCACTTGGAATTGAATCTGGCAAGGGATGTCAAAAACAACAAGAAGGGCTTCTTCAACTACATCAGCAGCAAAAGGAAGGCTAGGGACAATGTGGAGCCACTGCTGAATGAGGCGGGTGTCCTGGTTATGGAGGATGCAGAGAAGGCAGAGGTACTGAATGCCTTCTTTGCTTCAGTCTTCAGTGCCAAGGCAGGCCCTCAGGAATCCCAGGCCCCAGAGGCAAGAGAAGAAGCCCACAGAGAGGATGAATCTCCCTTGGTTGAGGAGGACTGCGTGAGGGATCGCTTAAGCAATCTGGATGCCCACAAATCCATGGGCCCCGATGGAATGCACCCATGAGTGCTGAGGGAGCTGGCGGATGTCATTTTTGAGCCACTCTCCATCATCTTTGAGAGGTCCTGGAGGACAGGAGAGGTGCCTGAGGACTGGAGAAAGGCCAGTGTAACTCCAATCTTCAAAAAGGGTAAGAAGGAGGACCCAGGGATTCACCAAGGGGAAATCATGCTTGACCAATCTGATAGCTTTCTAAGATGGCATGACCAGCTGGGTAGATGAGGGGAGAGCCGTGGATGTTTTCTACCTAGACTTCAGCAAGGCTTTCAACAGTGTCTCCCACAACATTGTCCTATGGAAGCTCAGTAAGTGTGGGCTAGATGAGTGGTCAGTGAGGTGGATTGAGAAAGGGCTGAATGGCAGAACTCAGAGGGTTGTCATCAGCAGCAATGAGTCTAGTTGGAGGCCTGTAACTAGTGGTGTCCTCCAGGGGTCAGTACTGGGCCCAGTCTTGTTCAACTTCTTCATCAATGACCTGGATGAAGAGTTAGAATGTACCCTCAGCAAGTTTGCTGATGACACA
>Ga0065711_1001353_pt1 | contig 53581 bp, 37 predicted proteins | sample Hoacrofraction12_FD_59098 | JGI IMG/M metagenome (GOLD analysis project Ga0065711, IMG submission 59098) | Hoatzin crop microbial communities from Cojedes, Venezuela - Epithelial fraction 12 v2 (version 2) | ecosystem: Host-associated > Birds > Digestive system > Esophagus > Crop | place...
TCACTTTTTCTTGTGATTAGAGACTTCCTTTTCCCAGCACTCGATGCAATTCTTCATTTCCGGCAGGGCTTAACTCCCGACCAAGACATGGTTTGCTAATGGCTTATAACCTCAGAGCTGAAAAAAAATTTCTCAGATGGAAAAATATTTGCCCAGAATGACCTTGGCTTTAGGCTTAGAGCAAGCAGTGAAAGTCCACAAATGCACTGGGAGCACATGAAGATCATCCAACTCCCTTGATAATTTCCTTGAACTGAGTGAAAAAGGAGTTGTTCCTTACGGAAAATAGAAATGTTGGATACTTGAAGAGGCCAAGTGAACATACTGCTGCTCATGAGACCAAACTTCTCCGTGCATAAAAAGGTGCCGAGTATGTCTTGACTAGTAAAATCCAGACAGCCGAAAACCTCTTCTGAAAAGCTCTGGGGATGTATGCAGAATGAACGCAAAAATACCTGTGCTGGTTTCGAAAAGCACACGCAATATCTGGTTTGTATTTCTTAACAGGGGCTTTGCATCAAATGGATTTCATTACTTGCTACTGAAGAGATCTTCCTAACAGGCATGCGTTTTCCCATTACTAGCTCAGGTTAAATTTTCCCATTAAGTACAGATCTCTCCACACTTGGACAGATATTCTCTGATTACTGAATACACCTTGATTCATGACCCCAAGGATGTGTACAGTGGTCCCCAGTATAATGGCAGGGCTGCCACGGACTGCAGTCGTACTGCTTGCTTTGGATAATCTTTTGTCATGTTACTTCACTGCAAGGGGTCTGGGGGTTATCACTGATGTTTGGACACACGGTATCTTGTGAGACTGGGTTTGCAAGTGAGTGCTACCATTAATCCGAATAGACATTTTTTTGTGGATGGTATGTTAAGTAGATACCTACTCTGAGTTCCCCAAAGAAAGGTTTTTGTGATGGGAAAAGAAGAGCGGTGACACAAGGTCCTCTCAAGAAAGGTACTAATAGCTTAGCCCAACAGTTCTCAACTCTCTTCTTCTCCCCTAGTCTCTCTAAAACTTTCATATGTGGCACAGAAATACTCTGTGCATCCTTACAATACACCCTTTCTACCTGTCAAAACAAACAGGCACTTGCAAACGCACCCTATGGATCATCAAGCCTGCCTGGCACAGTTCTCCATCCTGGCTGTTTGCTATGATTTCGCTGCCTTTTGGAACTGGGTCTGGATGTTATGACAATATAACTCAGTGATGGCAAAGCAATGAAAACAAACAGTTTGTCTTCATGTTCTGGCTCTTGGAAGAGGGATATGCCTAACAGCGGGAAGTCAGAGTTTACCGAAAAACAAGTGGAACCTAAACCACTGTAGGTGCAGCTCTGCTCTGCTCCAGACTATTACGTCAGCAATGGACTTAATCCACAGAAAACATCTAAGGGTTATAAGTGTGAGGGATCTAGAATTAATATGTGCAGATTAACAGCAATTATTTTTTTTTCTGGGAGTGATTACTGGAAAATAGTGGTGTTGCTAAATAGTTGGTCTCCCTTACAGCTCTGTAGTATCTGTATTCTTTTGCCTTTCTTACAGTTTTATATGTTTTTTTATGGTTTTGTCTGTAAACAAGGCAGCAGAAGCCAGGGCCTAAACACTATTAAAGACCTAATCCAAAAGCTGTGAAAGTCGGTGATTATCTTGTCTGTGAGTTCAACTGACTAACTAGCTAATGGTTGGACTAGACTAACAAGCTAATAATAGGATTATTTTAAGACCTGAAACAGAGATTGGCTCATTCTTCCACACAATTACAGCAGTAATTCTAGCTATTCTTTTTATCCATATGGACCAGAGTAGTTGACCCTTTGCTCCCTCTCTTCTGCCAAAGTGTTTTTGAATGATAATGTTATATAATTTTTAATGGGTAACTGCAGATTTGTGGTTAAAGACACTTTACATGAACGTAGTCAGTCCCCCAGTCAACTTCTGATGTTTCTGTTGAGGCAAAAAAAAAACAATATCTGGAAAGCTCTGGTTTGTAAATTCTGCTGCACTCAGCCTACTGAGAGCCACTGTCCTTAGCCTGCCTCACCTGCTCTCGCTCCTCATGTGGCCTTGATGCACAGTGATGCCTCTGCATCTGGTGCGGTAACTCACTGCCACACTAAAAGTCTAAAATCCTCTGAATGTCTCCCTACACCTCCCCCTATCACCTATCCCTATCCTGTCTGGCTGTGGTGATTCTCTGACACCCCAGAAAAGTGAAAAATTAACTGAAAACTTCACCCAGCTAAAAGATTACAAGTGTTTGTTGCTAGTGGAGATGGTGACATCTGACTTGGTCTATCCAAGTCTATCCAAAAGGACACCTGGTGGAAATGGCAGCAGTGTTACCTTTCCCATTTATGATTTTGGAATTAGATCAAAAATTGCGTATGTACATGATTTAAATAATACTTGCCTCTTTGGTAGGGCTAAAACTGGGGTCCACAGATTTCTTTGAGAGGGCAGCAGCCTTTTCTGGTTGTTGACGTATCTACCTGATGATGGAGAAATGAAGAACTAAGAGCTGCTGAGCCAGAGCGAGAGACACCACCTCTCACAGATGTTATTTGGATCAGCCAACTTGCGACATGTAATAGAAATGTTTCCCTTTGGATCTAGGGTGAATCATGAAAATGTCTCATTATAGAAAATGTTAAAGCGTTTTCCATAGTGGCCCCAATTTTGCTATGTTATTGCTCTTTCCACTCCAAGAAATGGCTTTTAGGCAAGTTTGATTAGCTGAGTGCTAAAAATTAAGCTGGCTAAAGGAGCGTCTCCTTTGTTATGATTTCTACTGGCCAATGTGCACATCAGCAAGCTGTGGGCGTTCATCTGTGAATGTGGTTAGCTGTCTTTATAAGCCTTTAACTGTGGAAATCCCCGCTGCAACCCAACCTTCGCACGCTGGCGGGAAGCGAGTTGGCCCGGTGTCTCCTTCCTCACGGTCCCAAATCTGTCCTACCATTACCCTGAGCTGCTCTTCACCTTGGGAGGAGTTTTTCTCTGCCAGCCTGGCCTCTCTTACGTGACCGTGCAGAGTTCACTGCAAAGCTTCGGTGTTGACATCAGGAATACGACAGCCCTTATCCGGCCACAGATGTTTTCAAAAGCACTGGCTGGTGGCCCGAGTTACCTGAAGCAGTTACTAATTGTTTGGTGGTGACGCAAATGCCGGGGTCCAATTTCAGCCCCGCTGCCGGCTCCGGGGCAGGAATGACCTGCTCGACTGTTATTGCTCTCCATATCCTGGTGGCAGGCAGGCCTGCAAATTCCCCAGGGGCTGTGCTCCTGCCTTGGGTAGGCTATATTGAAAAGTGCATTTCATTTCTTTTGCAGTGAAATACTCTTTTCTGTGGCTTTGGTCTGATTTAAACCTGTGGTCCCCCCAGTATTATAAGTAGAATCTGTTCCTGGTGCCTGTCTGACCACCATTTCACTTCTAGTTACTCTACACACTTTTGTTATTGTTCAAAATTCTTAAAATAATATTCAGTGGCTTAAGGACTCTCCTTTTCATCCAGGTACCTGGCCTAACTCTCCTATAGCAGGCACATCCTACAAAGTTGTTTCCCCATGGCTTGTGCACTCCCCCACTGAACTAGAATTGTCCTCTGCTCCACTGGCAACACTTGTGGAAAATGCTCTTAACTGCTGCTCAATAGCACTTCAGGCAGTTTTATATGTTTTTATAAATGTTTTCATTTCTGATTTTGTCATTTATAGCAAATGCCATCTGATGTTATTTATGCAATGGTCAAAGCACAAGACATGTCTGGAAATTAGTGATGGGAAGCACTAGACCACAGCCTTGGCCTCCTACCCAGCCTGATTCTGTGATGTGGAGTGAGTCGGCGGCTGTGCCTCAGTCTGCCTGCATAAGATGTGACAATAACATAGGTGGATTACAAAGCTGGTGGGGTATCTCAGACTGGTATCACCTGTCATTCTGTTCCTATGATTAGTGAGAGACAAGCGAGGCAGAACCACAGAGCAGGGTGTCCTGAGTTCCCCTGGGAATACACCACATGCATCAGCAGTCCAAATTCTGCTGCGGTTGACTTGGCTGGGGCTGGTCACGGGAGGCAGGTGGGTGGGAGGCCGGGCGAAGGGGCTGTGGGTGACGGGCTGAGGCTGGGTGAAGTATCCTGAACAACGGAGGTAAGCATTTTCTGTGCACAAACCTGAGAATACTTTCTGTATGGCTTCGTCACCGGCATGGTTATTCAGTTCTGTCTCAGCTTTTTGGAAAGCAAGTGAAGTGAAGGGAAAAGAGAAAAAAGGCTCCTTGTTTTTAATGGTAACATTTCAAAATATAAAACCATCCTTAGTGGCCAAACCACAGAAATTGCCATGCAGATCCAAGAGCAGGTGTGCCTCCTGGAGCTACTGGAACAGCATCAGAAACCTGCTGGAACCCCAGTAGAAAGTGTCCTCTTAATTCTGGGTCAAATTCTGCTCCAAATGTGGTTGAGAGCAAAACTGCTGTTTACTTTAATGCTCGCTGGCTTTCATCTGTTGTTTTTGGTATAAACTGAGATCAGACGTGAGAAGTGCAAACTATGTCTGTTATGGCAGGAGGGAGACAGTGATGTGCGGGGAGAGGTTGGGAACGAACTGGTCGGTATGTCCAGGTCCTTCAGATGAAGCCTTTTGGGAGTGTAATGTGGTGAAGGATGCTCCTGGTCTCTCAGCACAAAGCTGAGGTTATGGCTTTCCATTCTCACTTCTCCTTGTCTTTAATTTCACCCACAGGATCCCCTGGGTGGCTGCAGCCAACTGCCTGTGTTGCACTCGGCTGTGGCCCAGCTCAGTAGGTCATTTCCGTGGGGTTTTGTGTTGCTCCCTCCTGCCAAACCAGTGGCTCTGGGGGAGCCACCCCTGCGCCTGCCGCTGTGACCATGACCTGCCCAGCAAACAGCTCCGTGCCTGGCACCAGGTACTGAAATGTCCCCCAGCGTTACAGATGTCCCCCTCTGTGCGTGGGTAGGAGTTCATGTTTAGCTGGCCTCACAGAGCTTCATGGAATTTAAGATCCACCCCCAAAAAATATCTGTGTTCTTCAGCTTGGGATGTGCAGAACTTCAGCCATTTTTTGTGTCATGGAAGTTATCCCATCATCCCTTCAAGAACAACAAGTTGGCTTAATATATTATTGTACTGTGATGGAAATAGGGAGAGAAAGCAGATAAGCTGTGTGCATAGGCTGCTACAGGATGTATTTCTTAATTCAATTTCCTAACTGTATTGCCTGTCCAGTTGCTGGGTCAGTGTAGATATGAGGTGGTAAGTCATGACTAACACAAATGTCCAAACAGATTCAGACCTTCCACCACTCTTCTTCTCTCTATTTGTATCCATTACAAGCCTCAGAAATAATTGACCTATTATTCAGTGGGAGAACACCTTTCCCACCCACTTTCCTCCCCCCTATTTCCCAAACCATTCCCTCTCACTCAAAGCCTTCCAAAACATTTAAGACTTGATACTCCAGAGTGCCGAGCACCCTGGCCCCGATTCAGCAGAGCACTTAAACTTACGAATAATTTCATTTGAAGTCAATGCAATTGTTTGCATGTTTTAGTTGCTTTGGAGCGAATTGCTCCATATTCAATAGGGTGGAGCCCATGGAGTCCTTTCCTGGCTGTGCTGCTTAGGTTGCTAGATGGGCATGAAAACTAAAGCAGCTTTTTCAGTGCTGGCACTTGCTGGAGAACAAGAGGAAGTGGCACCTCGAAAGGGTATTTCTGGGCAGGATGGGGTTGTAGTTCAATAATGCTGTATTGTAAAAGGCTTGTTCTCATTATATCCTTATCAGAGCCTGGGAGAATATTCTTATCAGAGCCTGTAACATTATTTTTATCAGCTTGAAAGATGACTCTTTCATACCAGGGCAGCTGTGAGCCTCTTTAGGCCTTTCCCTTTATTTACCTCTCTGCTGCACTTTCTCTGCCTCTCTCCCATCAGCATTTGCTCTTTGATATGAAAGCTCAGAGCAGACTGACATTTAAAAATAGAACACTGGGGTGGAGGTGTTTTACAGTGTAAAATGCCTGGATGTGTGATTCAGACCATTGTCTCTCAGTTCCCAAGTAAATGTATGGCTCAAGTAGGGCTCCAGTGCCTGTTTTAGGAGATTTAGCCCAGCGACGCTCATTCCTGACAGCCCAGGCTGGTGGTAGAACATAAAGGTATGCAGCCATGATTTTATCTGTGCTACTTCGGGCTGCTGGCTTGTGGTCTGGGATGAGCTGAGCAGTTCTTTGGGACAGGAACATCCTTCTGTTCTGTGTGGAGTCCAGAGTAAGACTGGAGCTCCTGAATCCTCATGGAAACAGGTAATTTTAAAAATAATAATAACAACAACAGCAATAATAATAGTAATAATAGTAGTAGTAGTAGTAGTTCTGTTCCATCTTCTGGATGTTCCTCAACTTGGCCAATATGCACATACTTGTATTTTGGTATCCTAGTTTGGAAACCTCAGCAGACTGCCTGCCCAACCCTTATCAGAGGGGTGGTGACACGGTGGCATCAGCAGAAGCTCCAGCCTTCTTGTGAAGTCTGTGTTAGCAGGAGGTTACCTTTAGTGTTAGCGATGCAAGGTGCTCTATAGGATAGTTTTTGCTGTGCCTGTTAGTGCAAGAGGTATGTGCGTATCATCCCAAAGGTGAGACCACAGCCTCAGAGATGCCAGACAGGGATTTGGGCTGCGAAGACCTCCGAAAGTGGTCCCCAGAGGCCCCCGTGTAAAATGCCTGGTGCAAGCACAGAAAGAACAATCACATCTGCACCAGCCACTGGAGTGGGGCCAGAGCGGGCTGAGGACCACATCCCCAGGGCGTTCAACATGGTGGGAAGGGGCAGATGCCCAGGGCTGTCCCCCAGGGCATCGCGGGCAGGACCCCATGTCCTGGCCCAAGGGAGAGATGCTGGCTGCGGGGGACCAAGCTGCGCTCTGACATTTGGCCTCCGGACCCGGGCCCAGCTGTTTCCTGGCTTAACAACCATCGCCTTGGCCATTCATGTTTGCGGCATGAATGAGGCCCAGGATAACTGTGTGAATGCTCCACTGTTTTTCATTTTATCACACTCATGCTCCTCCATCTGCTTTCCCACAAACAGCCTGTGTGTGGGGACTTGTCTGGTTCTGTGGAGGTAGCACGGGTGGCCGTGCGCCGAGTCAATACCCATGCGCTGGGCGCATACCCATCTCCACTCCCCACAGCCAGGGAGGGTCTAAAACGTCTCTGTCAGCAGGGAAACCCACTTCTGCTCCTTCCCTCTCACTGCCTGTCTTCGTGGGCTGCGACCAGAAAAGGAGCACAAAAAGCGTCGTGGTAAAGTGACTGGCTGGGAAAAGGATAAGAAACGCCAGAAAACAACCGAAGGGAGTTGTCTGGAAGCAACCAGTTGTGCTCCTGTCCAGCATTTTCAGTAGATGTGTAAAAATTTGGGCTTTTTTCATACCAGAGACAGGGAATAAGTGAAGTGAATGCAAGGCACATGTGCAAGGGACCAGCCGAAAGGTCTGCCTGGCTCAGGGTCCTGCCCCTGCCCCACAGCAGTGGCCACGGAACGGGGATGGCGAGGGCAAGCTCTCCCCTCCTGCAGCACGTTTGGCTCGAGGGGAGCAGTCTGCGCCCCGCTGCTGCCCCTGCCATGCTCCCGGTGCCGCGGCCAGGCGCCGGTGCCGAGCACCCCATCGGGGCGCGTGTGGAGCAGGATTGTGCCCCAGGAGCGGGGAGTGCCCACCCAGGCACAGCCCCGGGCGCAGGCAGGGGGGCAGACGCGGGAGCCTGTCTCTTTTGGCTGGGGCCAGCTGTAGCCTCCTCAGCAGCAAGGCCCTGCACGCATTTTTGGAAGTGCTTCGAGACTGTTTCTCCCGAGGGCTGTTGCTGTCTGGGCGCTGCACAGGCAATAAAACCCAACAGCAGCAACGCCGGTGGGACCCTCACACCATGGGTCCCTCTCCACCGGCAGTGTCCTGTGGCTACTGGGCAACGCAACCTGAATTTACGTTGCCTAACCCTTGCCATGTTTTCCCCATTTTGGCAATTTTTAGCTCCACCAACCTCCATTGAGGAAAGACGCCCGATGGCTCCCCTCTCCCTCCCGCTCCCCACAGGGCACCCTGTCCACAGATGGCAAAAACACGCTGGTGAGTCCTGCACGGCCGTGCCAGCTTCTGCAAATTGGGTCACGGTTCACGGCGGCTGTGCCGGGCTGGTTTTGGTTGTCTTTGCTCCCTTGCACCCTGCAGCCCAGGGTTTCAGCTGCTGAGGAGCCTCCAGTAACTTTCCAGCCGCCTGCCCCACTGTGCCTGTCGAAAAGGAGCTGCGTTGGCCCCTGGGGTTGTGGTGGAAACGTTTGGGGTTGTGGCTGGAAAACTCCCCTTGCTCAGGCACCTGAAGGGAAACCGCCCAGATGCTTGGTTTTTTGGTTTTGATCCTTTTGTTTTTTTTCCTTAAAGTCCTGAGTTTACAAGCTAGCCTTCTGGGTGTTTTTTTCAACAGGTATGGGAAAGGTCTATGTGGGGGAGAAGGAAGCGGCTGGCCCCTGATCTCTGAATGCTTAAAGCTGGTGAAATTGGTGACAGGGCTGCAATCATTCACCATGATTGCATCTCCCCTCCTTCTGCTGTGGGTGTCTCTTCCATAAAGCACAGACTTGAGCTCATAGGCTGCTTGGGAAGAAGATGATCCCTCTGGAAAACTCTTCTGATGTGGACTTTAGGAAGATCTGGATCAAACTTTTAAGGTAGTTGGTATAGACTTTTAGCAAAAATTTAAGTCTAACCTACAAATGATATTGCAGATTGATATTATCCAAAAGGGATGACAAGATATTGCAAAAATACCCTGTACTTCTACAATCTCCAGCCTTAACCTACAACCTCCCCTTCTCCTGGAGTTTTGCTAGGACTGTGGTACCAGTTGTGCTGATTTTTTTCCAGCACAAGTTGTATCATTTAGACATCACAACCCCTGACTGACAACTTCCCTGGTAAAAAAAAAAAAAAAAAAAAATTTGTTCTGTGTACCTGGCCTATGTGATGTAGCCATGAGGAGTCTTGTCAGCGGTGGTTTATGCAGATGTTTAGATTTGTACGAGTTCCACAATTGCATTTGAAGCCCCTGGGCTTCTGGAGCATTCCCTGGGTGCTGGAAGGGGCTGAGGCCCTCAGCAGTTTTCAGGGTGGAGCTTGTCATCTTGCTTTAAAGCAGCTCCTCATGAATGCCGTGGACTGGGAGCAGAGGGACAGTGGCGCTTCCCACTGCTTGTACCCAGGGGAATAAAGGGAAGTGGGACTAGTGGGAGTTTTCAGAAGCCTCTAACTCACTGGAGGAGCATAAATATCTTCAAGGGATTGCCCTGAGGTGCTTCTTAAAAAAGCAGCCAGGTTAGAGTGGCTTTGCTAAGTTTGTTCCCATGAATATGATTTTCCCCAGGCGCACTTTTTACATATACTTGTTAGATAAAAGCTACCACACAGTAAAAGAAAAACAGCACACAACCCCCTTAATTAAAGATATCAGAGGAAGGAGGCTCCTCATACAAACAAAAAAAGAGGTGAGGTGGTTCTGGTTTAAAGAGCTCTGAGAAATAAAGCTGCCTGTGATTGCTACAGTGGTCCACCCTGGCTCCTGCACAGAGCCTGGGCTCTGTGACTGCTAGTGGCTGGGACACTCACCAGTGATTCCCAAACCCCTCTAGCCTCCTTGCCCCAGACCAATCCCTCACTGCCTGGTGACGGCAGGCATCAGAAAACCCAACTTAAAAGCTGCTCCTGTCTATCTGCTTTCTGGGGCTGGTCCCTCTGGGTGTACCCTGCCTGCAGCCTCGTATCTCCCTGCCTAGGTTGTCTGCCCACCTGTCCAGCCCACGCTGGGATCCCACTGTCCCCAGACTCCTGGGGCTTTCCTGAATGTGTGGTGTGTTTTGGAGGATGGGTTCCCTCCATGCCAGTGACAGCGGGATGGCGCTCTCCTTTCATGTGGGCATGGTCCTGGGTCTCCCTGCCCGGTCCCTGCTCTTTGCAGGGCTCTTCTGCCTTTTCTTTCCCCGTTGTCTGGTGAGGGGGGGCTGTCCAGCTCCTCTTCTGCAGATCTGCGACCTCTGGTGTGAGATGCAGCGATTTTTACATGGCTATTCATAGCTAGCCTGTCATGTGCTGTGGCAACAATCCGGCGGTGCTCAGGACCTGGAGCAATGAGTAGGTTACATTGCCCACAGTGCCAAGAGCCTAACACAGAGGAAACAGCAGCAATAACTGGTGCCGATAGAAAAGCCAGCTGTTGGATGTGCCTATTTTGTGCCAGTTAATGCAATTATGCTGATGATTTGCTTTGATGCAAACTCACTTCTGTGAGCAAGCCCGTAATCTTATATTTGAAAGCTAGGAAACTTCTGTTGTTGAAGATTTGTAAGCTGCAAAGGCTTTTGTTGGTGTGTGATGACTGCATGGATCTGTGAGATACGCCTTTTAAAATACATTGGTCTAGGACATTCTGGTGGGAGGGAAAAGGTGGAAAGGTGGTGGGGGGTGCGTTTACCAGGTAGGGGCTGCTGAGCACTGGGTCTGAAAATCCAATCTGGCTTGATGGATGTGTTCCTGTGGTCTAATGGAAAGGAGTTTCACTGTGCTATCCTATCTGCCCTGCTGCAACTTGTGCTCACACGGGCATTTGCGGACCTTGGCAACGTACTGGTGCGAACAAAAGCAGTTGTCTGGTGCCTCGGTAGTGTAGCAGTGGACCTGACCGAAATGACTGATAGAAAACGGGGATAAGAGAGCTGTCTGTGAGATCTAGAAGATAGTCCACACCTAGCAAACCCTTGTGAGACCGACAGTAAAAGCTTATCTTACTCTCCCATCAGTCTGCTGCTCATGGGAACCCGCGCAGCAAAGTATTTATTCAGAGGGCTAGTTGTGTAGGTGGCCGAGCGTGTTATCGCAGAAATGAAATGTTACTCATGAGAGCGTACTCGCTAGACATGCCTTCTGCATGCGCCTTCTCGCGCGGCAGCCGGCTTAATCTCCTGGCAGGGCGCGGGCCCTTGCCAGCTTGGCATGGGAACGCGGCAGGACGGGACTTGATGCGAGGAGTCTGGAAGGGAACGCTGCTCCACCAGCACCGAGCGCTTCGGCTGCATTTCCATGTCTAATCGGTCTAATTCACGTTTGAATTAATGCAGCATACATGAAGATGCTTACAGCTAACAAGTGGTTGTGGTTTTGTTTTGTAAATCGTTATCTTGCTTTCAGATCAATGAAACTAACTCCGCAGCCGACAAACAAAGTTAACGTACTAAGGCTTTCAGATGTACATAACTCAGGTTGGCTCAGGTTTTGGGTGCCCAACTTCATACTTTCAGCGGCTTTTGGAAACGCAGATCCTCTTAAGGAGGACGAAAGTGGGCACAGCAAAACAGAAGGTCTGAAATGACAGATCCCTTGGGTTTAAATCCTTGGATCTGGTCTTTCCTTGCCTGTGGCAGAAGGTACTGTTAATGAGGGGTCATAGAAATACACCACAGTGACCCCTGGTTTTACACAAGGGTGGCTGGATAATGTAAAAACTTATTCTCCTGTCAGAAATAACAAGCGACGTTACGCCAGTATGGTTGCATGTCTGCTAAGGTCATTTTCCCTCGTTTTGGCTGTTCCGGTAGAGTTAAAGCAAGTAACTGTTGGCGTAGACTTTTCTCTTCAATACAAGGAAGCGTAGGGAAACCTTCTCTGATTTGAGCAGGTTCCCCAGAGCAGCCGTGAAGAAGAGGACTGTAGGATCTCACTGCAGGGAGCTGTGAGGCTGTACCAAAGGAAGCAGAGGTGGCTTTGGTGGGTGACACACACCTGCAGCCCAGTTTCACCAGCACCCTGATTTGCGAAGGCATTCCCACCCGCTGCCACATTGTTAATTTACCTACAGCACAAGTTGCCAATGTTTATTAACTATCATTTTCTTGCTACATATTGATTTTATTCTGTTGCCTAAAGGTATAGCAATAATTGGCAGAAGAGCCTTCCCATCGCGTTTACTATGTAGTTAATCAGAAGTTTTATCATATAGAGTACTCATGTGAGAAAAACAGTGCTGTAGTAACTCAAGTGTGCTCTTACAGCTCATGTGAAACAGCAGATCTGCATTGACTCCTGCAGGTCCTTGTTGTTTTACAACAGCAGCAGGAACATGGTCCTGAATGACATGAGGAACACCAATAACTTATGTTTCATAAACCCTCAGAGGCCCAGCATGTGCCCCAGGGAAGCCCTCGCTGTTTAAGCAGCTTGCTGGGGAATTAGGCCAACTTGTTGCAAATCACAGAATGACAGAATGTTCGGGGTTGGAAGAGGCCTCTACGGCTCATCTAGTCCAACCACCCCCACTAAAGCGGGTTCACATTCAGTAGGTTGCACAGGATCATGTCTAGGTGGGTTTTGAATATCTCCAGAGAAGGAGACTTCACAACCCCTCTGGGCAGCCTGTTCCAGTGCTCTGTCACCCTCAAAGCAAAGCTCTTCCTCATGTTCAGCTGGAACTTCCTATGCTTCAGTTTGTGCCCATTGCCCCTTGTCCTGTCACTGGGGGCCACAGAGAAGAGTTTGTCCCCGTCCTCCTGACACCCACCTTAAAATATATTTAAAAGGTCCCCTCTCAGCCTTCTCTTCTTCAGGCTAAACAGGCCCAGCTCCCTCAGCCTTTCCTCATAGGAGAGATGCTCCAGTCCCCTAAATCAGTGCACTGTTCCCCCCTCCAGTTTCCTTCCCGTCACCCTGGGAGGGACCTGGCAGTTCTGCGGCATTTCCACGCTCATGGCATTCACCTGGTGTTCAGACGGTCCAGAATATTCAGGATAAAAGTTTGCCTCCGGTCTCAAGGACTCTGGGGCTCACCGCGGCAGTACCAAATGCTGAGCCCTTCGTTGCATCTCTGCTAGGGTTTTTCCTGCAGCAGGCTTGCCTTCCATGCGTTAAACAGCTTTGCTACATCAGGAAAGCCTTTCTTGGCTTAGAGCGCCAAGTCTCTGGGTCAGATAGCTCAAGCATCCTTCTTCTGCTCCTCTTTCACCCTGCGGCTCCCCGCAGAGTCTCCCACAGCCAGCTGACTGTGGGTGCTGTGGCTGGCTCAGGAGGTGGCCAGCATACCATCTGCAGTGACATCTCTGAAATGGCCTCCCTGCAAAGCGTGGCGGTGTCTGCCCGTGGTTCACTGAGGGGCAGAGAAGGCGGGGGTTGCCCCTTTGCAGGCCATGTTTGATGGTGGCGATCACTGATCAGCGTGTGGGTGCTGCGAGCATTCCTTGTGACTGCTGCTTGCGAGCTACGCTGGCAGGTGCTGCCGGGAGTGGCAGAAAGGAGCTGTGACTCTGTGTGCATGCGTGCGTAGCAGAGATGAAAAAGAAACTTGCACATGCCAGTAGGTAATTTGGGCATTGATAATGAATGTCTCCCTTGTAACTGGGTGGGTTAAATCCAGCTCATGGCCTGGAGAGCATAGTGTTTACTCCTGAAAAGAAAGCTCTTTGGCATGCTTTTCTGGCTGCAGTCTGATATCAGTTTCTTAGACTGGGGCAGGTGTATGTGCATCCTGAAGAGGAGCTGAGAGACTGGTGGCTGGCTGAACGTATAGGTCAGTCTCACCTCCTCCCAAAAAGTGACTCCTGTAAAGCTGGAAGGAAGCATATGCTGGCCTGGGCAGAGCTCTGTCTCTAGACCATTGCCTCTCTGGAAGCAGTGTTGTGCCAGGCAGCTGGTGGTCCTCTGCAATGGCCTGCATTCAAGTGTTTGTTCCAGCTTGTCACACGCAGAGAGTGTTTGTGCTTTGGCAGGGAGGGCAAGACCGGCTGGGAGCTCCTTTCGAGTTGAGTAGTGCTGCTTCCTGCTGAGGAGATGGGGTCTCAGCGCTCACAAGAGCAACTGAATGTATGGGCTGGCAGCATGTCTTTGGAGAGGTCCCCAGTCAGCAAAGTAAGGGTGAGTGGAGGTGCAGAGCAGGACATCTCCAAGTAGCACCGCAGGGAGGACGTCTGAGCAGAGAGCAAGGTTCTGGCAGCTCCAGGTTCTCCGCTCAGATCCTCCACTAGTAAGGTGCCGTAAGCGATGTGCCTTTTGTTTCTGCAGCCACCAGTCTGCTTACACGGCAAACTCTTTGGGCCTGGGTGCTGTGTGTCTTCCTTTCGTTCCCTGCAGCCTTGGTTTGATTTGATGCTCTTGTAGGGAGTGGGAGCTCCTCGCTCTGCAGAACCGCGGGCACCTTGGGTGGCTGCTGTGCCAGGGGCGCAGGCGGGCAGCCCGCCCGGGGAGGCACAGCCCGAACCTGGGCTCTGGGGATCTGAGTCGCCTTCTGGATACTCTGCTGACTGCCTAGGGCTGGTATAAGCACCTGTTAGACACCTAAAATTAACCTAAGATGGTGTGATGATCCTCCTCATGCTTTCTCCACATGCACTTTTCTTTTTATCCACATTCATATTTCTATATGGCTGATGGCTGATTTATGTCTATTTGTTTCCACCCAAAGGCCTTTTCACATGCAGGCAGTGTTGTGAAGTGGGCTGTTCCTGGGTAACTGCAACACACTGAACATTGTTCTGCAAAGCTTTGCCGGAGTCTGAGAGGGAGGGCTCGTCTGTTCTTTGTGTTCCTCAAATCTGTGGTCTGAGATGCATGTTCAGTTTGTTTGATGTCAGACAGTATTTAAAAATTTCTGTTGCATCAGCGGAAAATGAGAAATTCTGCTTGCCAAAAGCCCCTTCCTCCTAGATGTCTATCAACACCTTGCCTAGGTTAGATAAAATATCTGCATCTTAGCTCAAAACTATTATTGTGTTAGAAGTGAACTTCCCATCTGAATCTTGCACGACAGAGTCTAAAACCTCAAAATTAAGCTGTAATTGTATAAGTAACAGCTGGACAAAAAATTGCTTGCTTCTTCAGAGAAGGCTTTTTTTCTTGAAGTACCTGGCTAAGCTATACTGCCTGTTCAGTTATAGTTTAAGGCTGAAACAGGTTTGTGAAAGGAAGATACTACCATTGTCTGCCTGCTTGTGACTGCTGCTGTGCCAGAGGGAGGCAGCTGCAAGGGTGACAGCCCTCTCCGGTGTGTCGTGGCGGGATCCCTGTGAGCGTTTCCCAGGCCCAATCCCCCTGCCTAGAGCAAGCAGCTGGCTCTGGTGGTTTGAGGGTTTGCCCTCAGCACGAGTGCACAGGGCAAGCTACTGGGCAGGAAGACAACATGAAGCCCTGACTCGATCTGCCAGCAAAACCACTCGTTATCTGTAAGCCACGGGAGATGAAAGGAGCCCCGTTTACCTATTTAAACTCTTTGAATGAGCGCATTGTGACTGCAGTACATTAAGGAGGAAAGCAGGTTATGGGCATGCTGGGATGCTAAGCTGTTGAGCTGACACAGCAAGATGTGGAAGTCCCATCCATCCGTGACTTTGGAGTTAGAGCAGGCTGCGGTGAAACGAATTCCAAGTAGTTTTGGGCTGGAAACAAGAAAAGATGATTACATCCCTAGCAATGGGAAGGTGCCCACTGATATTTCTAAATGGCGGAGGAGGCAAAGGGCAGCGAATCTTAGAGTGTCTGCTGTGGTTAAAGTAGACCCAGAGCTCTTGGATGCTTAAAGTTGCAGAATGACGTTGCGTATGATGGGAGCAACACTGTCACCAATGTTTGGATTTCCATGGGCTGTGTGACACAGCTATGGATAACGTCAACCAAAGCCAGTTCAAGTCTTGCCTGTGATCTTTAAGTATTAGGGTGACTCCTTGTTTCAGCGTCAAACAAGACATGTCACAGCTCAGAGAGCTGCTTATCTCGTGTGTGACAAAATCAGTGGTCTCCTTGCAAGCATGCAACTAACTTTCGAGTGGGAGGCTCCTGGAGTCCTTTGCAAGTAGCAGTGGATGTTGTGTTTGGAGTCCATTGCCTTCTGCTAAAAAGTCATGTGTCAAGGGGCTTCCTTTTCAGCAGCCACCTGGCATGCAAACTTCAGAAGCACACTTTGATGAAAGCTAATCATTATCACCACAGAAATATATCCTGCTAGTTAATTTAATTCAAATCTAAACTTTTCATGTCTGACTGCATCTGAGGGAGAGGATGAGCTGGCCAAAGCAGATTGCTATCGTCCTAACTAGCTCGACGCTGCCCTAACGAATTTCTGGCTGGAGGATAAACTTTCCTCTCAAAACATGCATATCTGCAAGGACAACTGCGAATGTGGCAGGTGGAGAGGCTGCGGTTCAGCATGGTACTCCAGATACAGGTTTGCCTTGAAACAGCGATCGGGGCCCGAGTCCCCTCGCCAGCCCTTCCAGTGGCTTTAATGTGCGTGTGAGGCACAAGGCTGTGCCAAAACACTTGCAGCGTGGTGGGGAGGGAGGAGCGGGGTCTGCCAGCAGCAGGGGATGGAAAGAGCAGGAGGAGCCTGGTGGGAAACCAAGCTCTTCCCTCTACCGTTTCTGACCAGGTGGTGTTTGCAGGGCTGTTGAGGGACACCACGCCTCTCTCTAGACATGTATAATGTGATTTGCAGGAGCTGCTGGTCAAAGCAAGGCCAGAGGTCTTCACCCTGGCTTGAGGATTCGTTTCCATAAATGTTCTGCTGACCTCCAGAGGTGGTGAAAACTGCTCTTATCTAAACCAGATCTACACAGGAACAGGATTAAGTCTTGCAAAATATTTACTCATTGCATCTGATATGTATGGGTAGTTTGGCAGACAATAGTTTTTTTCACATTCTAACAAGAGCTTTGCTGACTGTAACTGGAGAGGGAAGAGAAACTTGGAGCAGGAGCTGCAGCAGCAGCAGCTCCCAGCGGGGTGAGGATGGCAGCACCAGGGATGTGTGCAGGGGAGAGGAGCCAGGCACAAACCGAAAACCCAAACCAAACCCAGGAACCAAAGCATTGCAGGCAGTTCCTATTTGCTCTTCTTTGTGATTTGCTTTAGTAGTAGCCAAGTGAGCCCCATGTGGGCCTGGTGTTTCTTCAGGATCCCTGGGTCCCTGCGTGGCATGGGAGGAGGGAGTGCTGTCCCCCACCACCGGCTAGCTCTTTGGCACGGGAGCTGCCTCTGGACCAGGGGTGCTGGAAGCTCTCTTTGGGTCCTGCTTCAACCCATCAGCTCACCCTGAGGCTTCTCCCTTCCTCATTTCTTACACAGCAAGGGTTGTTTTCCCCTCTTAGAAAGAGTATTGGCAAGGTGCATCACGAGCAGCAAGTAGGAGGTTACAGCCTTGATCAGGGGCGGCAAATCCTCCCTCACAGCTCGTGTTGCTGCACCAGGGCTGGAGATGATGGCTGCTGACTCACAGGAGGAGCTTCCTTATTCGCGCTGTGGAGGTGAGCAAGGCGCTGAGCTGAGGACAGCGAGAGACAGGGTTTGGTAATGGAATGAACCTCATCATCTCCTGTGGGTGTGCAGAGCAATTCCTGCAGATCTGTTGAGTCAGTCCCATTTGCAGTGCTTGGCTGCTGGTGAGCCTCTGCTTGAGGGCAGGAGACTGGGATGACACACAGACGGGCGCAGGGAGGAGGAGGAGGAATAGGCTGAGCATGAGTTGCCAGCACGAGCATTGCCAGGCATTAAAGGGCTCAGTGGAGCTCCTGCACGAAAAGGACGGAGCTCAGACCCTGCAGCCTCTTACTCAGACACCAACTGCCCTGCTTTGGTCACTGTGCATTAAACCCTGAAGCAGGCTGGTTCAAGGATATTCATTTAGTAATCCCCTTTCCACTGCCTTTTCATCTCACTTTTACTTTTGTGTTTCTGTCTGAGCCGGAGAAGTGCTGTGCATGCAGGTAAGTTGCACCTCTCATTTCTGGGTGTTTAGGTCACCTGAAGATGCTTTTGTTCCCTCAGCTTCAGCTGGCTTCCCCAACTCTGAAACCAGTGGGTACTTGGAAGCTGTTCTGGTTTCAAGAAAAGGAAAGAAAGCCACAAATCTGTGTAGTTTTTACCCTTTAAAATAGGCATTATGCTACACTTTTAAAATTAATAAATGCTACCAAAAGAGGAAGTGACAAGAGCAAAGGGGAAACCAGTGACTACCAAGATGCTCGGCTCAGTTGAGTCACCCAACCTGCCTTTCTGAAGTTAGCTTCCTACACTGATGAAAACACTTACAATAAAATTATCTTAGAAAAATGAGAGTAGCGATCTCAGTTTCTTACTTTTTCTAAAAACAGGAAGTGCTGTTTGACAAAGGGGATCACCACACTCTGTTATATGATGTGGGAGGCCCTGCTGAGCCATCTTGCTGCAAACTAATTTGAGGAAGAATTACTCAGCAAAAGTTCCCTTGAAATGTATTGAGACACATGCGTGTTTCAGCTGCCTCCGAAAAGCAAAATGAGTCCACACCGTGATTTAAAATAGCCGGCATATTAATCAGGGTTTCCCTAGAGATGAGTTACTCTGATTCTCGGGGCTGCTGCTGAAAGGTTGCCCAGACCTTGCTCCAGCTGAACTAGGTTGAGCTTGCGTGGCTGTCATCTTGCACAGAGGTTGTGCTCACTGTTTTAAAGGCAGCAATACCTCTGTCATCTGATGGGTGCAAAGAAGCTGATAGTGCTTCAGTGCTGCCTAGGGAGCAAACGCAGCAAAGAGGGATCCTTTGATAGAAAAATCCCTCAGCGTGTGGGCAGGCTGCAGTCAGTACAGACACCAGCCCTGCCTGGCAGGGAGAAGGACTCTCCAGAAACAAGCCTGTGGGACTGCGGGCCATGGGCCTTGACCCATCCCTTCTTCTGCTCCTCAAAAAGTGAATCTGGGCAGAGTTTGGTTTTGTTTTCAGGATAGAGGCTAGTTTGGGGTATGAGTCCTTTAAGGCTATTTGTCACAGATTGATCCCTAACCTGGCGCGTTGGGGAGAAGACCCTACAGGGAGCAAGATGTTGCAGATATTTACTTCAAGGTGCTGCTGCCTCCTGTGCAGTGCCAGATCTCTACATGCAACACCTGGCTTGCGGGACTTCATCATCAACGCTACCATTTTTGTACCTCTCCTTGCTGCCGGTTGTCAGTGTGAGCACTTGGTGCATGCTGGCTATCAGGCTGAGGTTCAGTAGAGTGGAGGAATTCAAATTATCTCTGGTTTCTGGTGGTGTATGTCACAACCTTACCTATCCATGAGGCATTTGTATCATGTATCCTGGTGCTGAAATGGAATTTCTCAGCATAAGCCCTAAGACCTGGTGGGATTGGAGCATGCCCAAGAAGCAAGTCCGTGAAACAGAAACTTTCCAGCAGCTACTGCTCAGTGTGAAATGCTGGGAATGAGTCCACCTCTGATTCACTGCCTGCCATCCCCAAGGCCGTATCCTTCCCAGCCAGAGGGCTCTGCTCCTGCTCTGGGTGGAGTAGAGATGGGTCATTGAGTCCGCACAAGCTGCCTTTAAAGGAGTAGAGTTGAAATGATACTCAGAAATACATGAAAAATGGAGCAAAAAGAAATGGTAGCAATCCAAGGCTGAATCAGAAACCGAAGAGACTGTACTAGGCTCCAAACATGCATGGGAAACATCCTTCAGCTCTCAAACGTGTTCAGAGTTGATCACTGGCAGAACCACCCCCAGTTTATCCAAATTACCTTTCCTCTTTTGCTTGCAAACGTAGTGCACAAGAAATAAAGGAGCAATACAGAAACCAGCAGCATTCACTTTGCTTGCACCAAGCCTGTTAAATCCAATAGGAGAGCTTTAAATTAGTGAAGGAACTTTGAAAGGTGCCATCAGGTCCAGTAGCGTAGGAAGTGATCTACATGCAGGAAGACGACGGATGAATTATGCAAGGAAAAACAACTTCTAAAAAATTATTTTTATGCTCTTAATGGAGAAAGTAATCCCCATGCAGTGCGTGATGTCACTTTTTTTGTCTTGGTGAAGTCTTTATAAGGAGATAACAGTCTTTAAATTGAAGTAATCTGTGGTTTTAACCCATGCAAATATTTTTCTGCCCAGTTGCTGAATAGTTTGTAGTGACGTACTCCAAATTTCAGGTACTACTGAAATGATTTCATCAAAATTGCAAATGTAGAAATACGGAAACATTGGCTTTATGAAAAGGAAAACAAAGGAAAAACTGAAAAAAAGACTTTCCCAGGCTTTTCCATCTCTTCTTTGATGTAATTTCATCTGACATTTATTTGAAAATGTAAACATGAGAGCATGTGCACTTCCTGTGCCTGATATTTTGTTGCTATTTCTGAAGAAAAGGAAATGATAATTTTTCACTTTTGTGCTGATTCAGCCGCAAATGTTAGCTGTCCTCAGCTGGATGCAGATCTGGCCAAGCATTCTCTTTTGCTCCTTGTGAAAACTTGTTATCTCTGCATGCACAGATCTTCTTCCACCTTTTCAGTTTCCCAGCCTGTATTTTGATTTACAGCCTGTGGCAGGCAGAGGACTGCTGTGTGCCCAGAAACCACAGGGAGCGTGAGTGTGGAAGAGCAACAGACCACACACCACACACACGTGTGCTGATATTTTTATGAAGTCACGTTGGTCATTTTCAACAGCCCTTGCCGGCACAGGAAGATGATGTCTTGTGTTGTGGTAACACCAAAAATCCCCTGTCACTTTTAGCATGAATCAGCTCAGAGCCATTCCTGTTTGAGACGCAAAATCAGAATCCAAACATCCACGTGCTGCAGTCAGATGAAGTTGGGTGGGCAACCCTGCTGCCCCCAAACACACAAGAAAAAATCTCCATCTGATAGTGAAGGCTTATTCTCACACTCCTGCTCATACGAGACTGGGTAGTACGCAAGGCAAAGGCGAGCGGGCTGATGGTGGCATGCAGTGTACAGCTAATCCTTTGGCTTCCCAACTCGATATTTTTACACATCTGCTGCAGCCCTTGGAGATGCGTTTGCTCTCAATCACATATTCTGAAACATGAGTATTTATATAACAAATAAGTGTTCAAATTTCTTTCCTGTTTCTTCTGTTTAGCTTCAGCTAATAGTTTCACATTTTGTAATAAATCTTCAAGGCCTATCTTAGAGGCATATGTTGGATACAAAGACCTATCCTGTTGCTCATTCTCTGCCAAAAGTTAAATTGCAGGCCCATTGCTTCAGATATCTTGTTGAAGCACGTGTTTGTGGCCATCAGGTTACTATGGGTACGCCTATCAAAAGCGCACAGGTATGTCTTATCGTGTACCTGTGGGAAACATTTCTCCTTTCCATGGAAGCTGACTCATGTAGCATAAGGAGATGTCCAGTAATTTCGGTGGAAGGGCTCCAAGGCTGCGTTCAAATCCAAAGGAGCATGCTATGCCATTTGTTATACTTCAGCCAGGGCTTTTACTCTTCTGGTCTATTTTGCTGTGGGCCAGATGGCTTGGGAAGAGTTATTACGTCTTGTAGCAGTGGTACCAGCCTCCTTTCTTGTCTGTTACTTTAGTGTTGGGAGGATGGCGAAGAACGGTTTGGTTTCTGGAAAAAGGCTCCTAGGTCTTTTCAGAGCTGACTACAGTCACCTCGACTGCAACGTGTTGTGTGAGGTGGGGATGTTTCTTGTTTTGTAAAGCGTTGCCAACAAAAGGTGGCTCTGCCTGTGGCTCTGCTCCGGCCAGGGCTCCTCTCTGTGCTTTCCCTGGCATGGCTGGGGGGGGACCAGGTGGGCAGGCAGCCCATCTGCCAGGGTGCTGAGCACTGGCATTTCCATCGCACGTGGAAAACACTCAGAAATTCTGCAAAGAAGACTATGACAGGTTGCCTAAGGTCACAGGGCTGGTCGGGCAAAAAAAGGAGAAGTAAATCTAGATCTCGGTGTGCTACACTGGTTTCCCATTTGCCAGACCTGCCTTCCTTCTCTATCTCCTATGCTTAAGTAAGCCCCCTTCTTCCTTTGCATTTCAAAAAGTCCTCCCTTGCAGCTGACAGAGAGCGCTTCCTTCTGCATAGGGCTTCTGAAACAGTGGGATCACTGATGTAAGTCACTAAGCAATGCCTGTCCTCCCATCAGTGAGGCTGCCCCTCAGGTCCCTCTTCTCCTCATGTTGGCCAGAATGCAGCCTCCCAGTTCTTTTTCATGTCCCTTTTATGGTGAAACTGATGCCAGCTGAATTCTGGCTGTTTCCCCGTTGGCATGAGCTGTTTTACTACATCCCCTGAATGTCTGCACACGGGAGGAGTCACAGCTGGATCTTTTCACAGAATCACAGAATAGTAGGGGTTGGAAGGGACCTCTGTGGGTCACCTAGTCCAACCCTCCTGCTGAAGCAGGGTCACCTTTCAAGTGGTCTTGGAGCGCAAAAGGGATGAAATCCCACGCTGCCCCCCCACAGTGCATGTCGGCAAAAAATCCTGATGGGCTGAAGCAAACATGCGCTCAGGGAGGGAGCAGCAGCTTCTTCCCTGAAGGCTGATGGAGGATTAGGAGCACATACATGACCCACAGGAAAAGATGCTGGTTGCCCTTGTCTGTCTTGCCTGTGATGCAGACCCAGTGGGGCTAAGTCTGCATGAGGTGAAATTAAGCTGACTGATATGTGCTTGGGATATCTCCCCAACAGCTGCAGAGCCGCTGGAGGCTGGTGCTGTGGTTTCAATCTAAATATTCTCTGCAGTGATGTGGTTGATCAGAAAAGAGAACTGGGATGGCTTGTGGCCGGCGGGAAGCCATGTCTGCTCACGAGCATCCTGAGAAGATGACAGCAGTGCCAATGCCAGGTCAGGTCTCCTGGAGGTACTGCTTGCAGCCAGCGGGATTGCGCAGTACCCGGACGGAGCAATGCTACGCCACGCCTGGGGCCTCTAGACATTGTTGTCCTACAGATAAATAACAGGGTTAGAGCTGCTGACATTGCTTGTAATGTTGTGAGTCAGTTTTTCCAAAGAGCACAGTGCCTGATGTGCTGAACTGTGGGAAAAACTGGCCCCGTGTTTAGGTGTCTGTTGGAGTGCTGAACTCCCAAGAAATTTTGGTACCCTGCTGAAGGAGCTGCATTTCCTTGGGTACCATGGCTCATGTCTTCTGCTCAGGCTTGAGCCAAGCCTCCCTGGCCCTGTGCTGTATCCCTGGGTATGGCGCCCCAGCTCTGGGTGGGATCACACACCCCCAGCACGTCATCTTGGATGACCTCCAGCCAACCTCGTTCCTCAAGAGGCAGACCTCTGCAGCTCTATGGGGCTCTTCCAAGGGGAGATGAGGCCATTCCTGCAAACTTGGGAAGAGCCAGGCATCACCAGTGGTGTATTTAAAATCAATAGAAAAATTTGGGTCTTTGCACAACCCTCTATTCAGCTATGGCACAAAAAAATCCAGTGGAGGTTACTAAATGCACAGAAACTACTTCTGGCTCAGGAAGTCCCTCAGCCATAAATTGCTGCAGATTGGGAATGGATTCAGGGGAGGCATCGCTGTAAGCTGATGCTGCTATTGCACCCTTCCTAAACTGGTGCCTGACCAGTTTCGGAGAGTGGAGGTGAAGTTGGATGGACTTCAATGCCCCCCTGCATCTGCTCTGGGGCCGTGTAAAGATGTGTGGCTCTCCTGGGGGTGAGTGCGGTGCCTCTGGGGAAGTCCCTGCCCATGCAACTAGGTGAGATCAGGCAGAATCAGCTCCCTTGCGTACCAAGCAATTTCTGCTTAGGACTGTGTGTTTATTTTTAAAAAGGGAAATACGGCTGTATGCTTTCCTCACTGGTCGATACCAAGAAAAACCACAGAGATGAAGCTGTCATAGAACAAACCCCAAATCTTCTCAAAATGATTCCAGCTGTGCTTCTCTTTTTGTATAACATTGATGCATAACATTTTCACTGCTCTTCTGTTTTGCTTTTTGTCTGTTTTTTTTTCGTTTTTGCTTTAGGCCACGGGCAAGGTGCAGTGGCAGAGGCAAATTTCAGAGCAAGTACTGTCAGTCCAGTGGGCTGTTTGCAACATTCCCTTCATCTACAACCAGCAGGCAAGCGAGTGAGGCTCTGCTTCCTGCATGCAGCCATGCGGTGGGGACCAGCTACCCTTCGGGTCACACCTTTAGTCTACTGTGTCTTCCCTTTCTCTGTATCATTTTTTATTTCCCATTTTCTCCCCTTTTTTGCCATTACCTTTAAACACTGTTGGTGGATGGATAATGCAAAGATTCCTTCTCTGCTTTTTGTTATTCTTTTTTTTTTTTCCTTAAATATGGCTTAAAGAATTTCTCCCTCCCTCTACCTCTTCTTTCACTTAACACTGCTAGGATGATCAACAGTGAAGATGAGAACTGAATGGTGGCTTTTACAGCAATGGCTTCTTGAAACTCTGCAAAACCAGCAGAGATGTTGCTAGAACCAGCTGCTCACTTCCCTGTGGCAACAAGTTTAATGGTCATCCAGTTTCTGAAGCTGTAATTTGGTTATGATTGCAACTATGAGACCCTCCTCACAGCCCCCAGCCACCCCCCGATGCAGCAGTAGTCCTAACATAGACCATATGTGTTCATAGGGAGTGGCGCTGCCTGTGCCACCTTGCAGGCTGCCCATGCACCCAGGGAGAGGTGATTGGCTTTTTGGGCAGCGTGTTATTCCTCTTCTCTGAGGAGAAGGTTGAAGTCCACGCGGAAGATATTTAAATGAAATTCCTGTTCATCTGGCTGCCACAGCAGCTGGTCCTTTGAAGCTGAAGATTCTTTTGGAAAAAAAAAAAAAAAAAAGAGGTGACCATAAAAGGGTCCGTAACCCTACAAGGCACGGAGCTGTTTGGGATGCCAGCAGTGAGGGATGGAGGCTGCCTGCGCCCGCCTCCTGCATGCTCTTCAGTCCCTGGCCCGGGGCCAGGCTGGACACTCAAATCCTGCTTATGGAATGTGCGGGAATTTGGATTGTTAGTGGTTTCTTTCTGAAACTGCTCCCCAAAGGTCCAAGCTGTCTGAAAAATAGGACTTCAGTCTACCCTCTGCAACCTTTCCTGCCAAGAAAGAAAATTAAACTCTTTAGTTTTGTTTAGATGGAGTAAATTGTTGTGGTTTGGGTTTTGGTTTGCATGTTAACATTGTATATTTTACTGTAGCGTATTTCTATGAAATTAAATGAAAACCTATTGAAACATCATCGTTTGGAAAGAGGAAGATCCCTGGGCAGTTTGGCTGGCTGTGGCTGGGACATGGGAACTTTTGCCCCTCTGTGATTTTCACCCTGACCCAGGGTATTGGCAAAATTGAGGCTGAGCCTTCAGACAGCAAAGCAGCCCCATTACAATTTTCCCAACAAACCTAGTAGTTATCTTTGCCATGCAGGAGTGTGGGACAGTGTTTGTGTTCATATCTAGTAGATGGAGCACAGAGACTCAACCCCCACTGATTTCAATGGAAATGGTGTGACTAAGCATCCTTTGAACGCCAGGGCCTGACCTTAGCTCACAGGATGCAGAAAGCTTTCGAGCGTGCAAGGAATGAATTGCCCTCTCTGATGAAGGATTGCAGGCAAGGCATAGCTGCAGTATGCAATAGCACTCGTGATGGACTCTCAAATAGAAGATGTGGCTGAGGCCAGAGTCTGTGCTGTCAGGACAGGTCAAATCAATGGGGCGTCATTTAAATTGCAACAGATGCTGCTGAAAGTGTGAGAAGATTAAATGGCTTGATAGATTAAATGAGCTTAATGTACCATACAAAAAGAAACCTTTGAGAGCACAAAATGTTGGTGTAAGATGAAATTTGGACGCTAAAATACTGATTTACCCTATTCTGCAAACCATAGACATGAAATGTGCTGACACTGGAAATGCCGCTGGCTGATCTGCAGCGGTGCAGCCGGAGAATGTTGGCGGAAAGCATCACAGCTCCCCAGTGTGTGCTCGTGGCAGGCTAACATAGCATTCGAGGAGCACTCCAAGTTCATGTGAATTCAAGAGAATGCTGAAGCTATGGGAAATGATTTGGTTTTCTTTGGCAATATCAACTGTTGAGCAGATGTGACACTAAATATCCTGTTGATAAGGGGAAAAATCCCCAGTCTTTCAGCCAAATTTTTATTTTCCTGTTAGTCTTTTTTCAGGAAAGGCATAAAGAAGGGACTGAAAGTTTAATTTGCAGATCAGAAGTTCAATTTTTGCATGTTTAGGAGACAAAATGCTTTCAAGGCAAGGTACTTGTGAGTATCACGGTTTTATCTTATGTTGTTCATTACGTTTTGTACCCACATTATGTCAGTCACGATGTGATATTATTTTTTTTAAGACACTCATTTGTTCAGCCAGGAGTCTAAATCTCAAGTAATCAATGAGTGCCTACTCAGGAAGTTGCCTCCTCTGCATCCTGTCAATGTAAATGATGTTAGCGTAAAGAGCGTAATTGAATGTGGTGTATAGACTGCTAATGGAAACACAAGTTAATTTCTCAGTTGAATTTAGTCTAGTGTTTGCATCTTTTCAGGTGAGCTACTAAACTGACTTGTCACTCTGAAGTGTTGATTTTTATGTCATTGAAAAAAGCAATAAGAATAGATATAGAGCATACAAAATGAAAAGAACTCTTTCAAAAAATAGATCAAAGCCAGAATTTAAAATATTTGATGTTGGGACAGGTTTATGGATGTTAACCAGAGAGGATAAAACCAGCAGATTATTATTTTCTTTTGTTTTCCTACCTCATGTGTGGCTGGAGTACTGTGGAAAGGTGGCAAGACCCCCAGTAAAACAAGAGTTTTGGCGGATTTATGCTTCTCAGGGTATGCATTATGTGATGCAACAGTAAGGATATTCAACATATGGCACAGTTATGGCTGGACTGGACTTTCCTCCAGATCGCCATATCCCTGTTCAGGGCCTGATCCTCAGAAAGAGCTGCTATCTTGTAGGACCTATGCATGACCCGTGACCTCTTTGTTCCTAGCACATGGTGTTCTGCACTTGAAAATATGGTTTTGGAGATTTTTTAAAATTTCTGTTTCCCCCTGTGGTTCTTGTTCTCATAGCTTTTTAATCATTCTCCTCTGCCTTGGCTTCTTGAAAGAAGCCCATCTGCTCTCTCGCACTGGTTTCAGTCTGCACTGAAACCGCAAAACTCCGATTAGACTCTTCAAAAGCTTTACCAGGCTTCAGGAACTCCTGAAGCGAATCTGGGCCCGTTTTCATGCAAATCCAAATACCTTTTATGGTTTTGTTTCGACTTGACATTTTGATTTTGAGATTTTGAATCGCTCAGACCCTACGGCTTTATGTGAAACCCAAAGGGCGTGAACTTACATGAACTGAAATGGAAAAATATTCAGATGAACCCACTGAAGGCTGAAACTAAGTTCCCACAACCGTGCTTAATAAACCACTCTGTTTTTCTCTTAATTGGAGAAGTGGCAACTACGGTTCCACAGCTAGGAGATGCAGCATGGTAGAGTTTCCAGTTAATGTATACTGGGTATTAAATAGGGATCCTGGTAAGTCACAGATGGTTTACACTCTTCTAACTGGGAAGTCAGTAAATACAGCACCTTTTCCATCTCAGTGTGACCTGAGCAGTGAGAAAACAACTTTTTCCCCTCCCAGGGAGTGCCGGCGCAGGGGTGATGCAGGGTTTCTCATCACGGTGGGCCACTCGCTCTGTCATTTCCAGGAAAACTGCGGCGTGTCCGCTACCACGGCATGGCCCAGAGCAGCACCGAGTCAGCCCAGCCCTGGCCACGCTGGGGAAGTCCTGGCACGGCTCTGGCTGAGCGCCTCTGGTGTTGCTTCTGTGTTTTCCCAGCATGTGGCAGCTGGGCAGACCAGCTCTAGGTGACCCAGCAGAGCCCACTGACCCTCTGCCAAATTCCCCATGTGGCCAGGTCACCACTTCCAACCTCGACAGCCTCAGGACACGCATTGCTGATGGCAAGTGGATGCACTAAGGCACTCGTGGATTGATGCCATCCCTCCCCTCTGCCCTCGCTGCCCGCCTTGCCAGGGGCCAGGACCCCGTGGGGATTGCCCTGTGGGGATGGAGGGGAGAGGAGGAGGAGGTACTGCCCAATTCGGGTATAGGCACGGCAGCTGATGGGAGAGGGAGCATCGTGTCCTCCAGGCCAGCTTTAGCAAATAACTGGGGACCTAGTGCTCATAGCTGTAGCCAGTTTGATGCAAACAGACCCAAACTGAGCTGCTCTATGCAAAAAGCAGTACCCTCAGCAAAGCTTTCTTCTTGGCAACGATGACAGGCTGCACACAGTGTTTCTGAATCTGCCTGGGTCTTTCCAAGAGGACAATCTCGTATTTCTTCCCAGCCTGAGCGGTCGAGCACGGTGCTGGGGAGCTGCGTGAGATGTAGGTCGTGGAAGGAAAGGCAGGTTGCAGGGCTCTGGTGCCCTGTCCTGTCATGGAGTCTCCTTGGACATCAGAAGCAGCATCAGGATCTGTGATGAAAATCGCATGTACCGTGTTACTGGTCCCGTGACTCAAAAATTACAAGGTCCTAGCACCGTAAAAGATTTTAGAAATTATGAATGCTCTTACAGAGTTCTTGTTCCTGAGTTATTCTCTACAACTCTGAACGATTGCAAATTTTTTCCACCCCATTTTAATCCAGCTTGTCAGCCTGGTATATCCATTGGACTCCGGGGACTGGTTCTCCAAGGAAGCCCCCACAGACAAGGTGAGCTGGCAGATCTTGCACCCCAAACTTCTACTCTGTTCTTTTGCTGGACTCGCTGTGGGACAAGAAAGTCTGCCCCGGGTGCTGTGTTGCACAGCGCTCCTTCCCCAGCCACACCGAAAGGCTTTTGAAAGGTTTCTTACTGCTTGAAATGATGTTGTGATGAATGTCTTTTTCTCATGGCCTCTGTGGTCCAGGCTGCTTTCCCTGCCAGATGGGAGAAAGCCAGGCACTCCCGCAGGAGAGGCAGAGCTGCGGGGAGTGCAAGCTGATCCTGGGTGGCTGTCCTCACTTCTGGGCTTGGTCCTGCCCAGGGATTCTGCTCTGCCTCTGTTCCTCAGGTTTCAAGTGTAAGAATATATGGCAGGCGCCATTAAATGAAAGAGGGGGTAGTGGTGGCCTCTTACTTCTTTTTTTTGCTTAAGTAAAAAAACCCCAAACCCTTATTGCCACAGCTGTTCTCAAGCCCCAACAGGGAAACCCCATAGCCTGTGACACTTCCACGCAGAGGCAGACGGTGTTATGTGACCTTTTGGCACCATGTTCCCCTTCAGACGTTACTGACTAAAGAGCATGGCAAAACCGCTGTGGAGCCGTGGCTGTGAACAAGTGTGCTCAGCCTCTGGTTTTCGCTTTTTTAAGAAAGCGTGTGCTTGGGAGTGAAGGTCTGCCATTTCACCGGCTGACTCTGGCTTTGTATTTCCGTGTCTATGGGAGAAGGTAGCCAATCCACAACTAGGAAAAGGAAGCCTTTAGAAATGAAGCTTTCAAAACCATCAGTCAGGACTTTTTATGTTGATGATAAGATTAATATAATTGATTTAAAGAGCACGCACATCACGGCAGCCTATTAGGGATGTGCTAACTGCAGTTTGCATATGGTTTACTCACTGCAAATACCATATGTACAGCGAGGTGAAGAAGGTGAGGTTAGTCGTGGGTGGAGTGGAGCAAGATGTCCTCGTTTAGTTCTCTTGTGGTAAAAAACACGGCCACCTTATCTCCTCTAGGATTTTACTACAGACTTGCTAATGCTTGATAACTAGCTTGGTTTTGTGTTCTCTTGCAGCCTTCCCCCACCAACTTCTGCACTAGAGGCTCTGTTTCTGAGTTACCTTACTTCCGTGGTCATAATTTCTCCACACGAGGTTATTGCTGGGACTTGCTGCTTCAGAGCTCCCACGGCTGGTAATGGACAGAAGGACTAAGTGACTTTCCCAGAGTGACAGGGGAAACCAAGCTGGAAATTGAACGCAGGCATTCCCGGTTAAGTTTCTTACTTAGATTATGGTGTTTTTTCAACCTCTCTGCATCACTCTCTGAGGCTGTTTTCCCTAGGCCAAGCAGTTAGCTAATCCATCAGCCCTTTCTTTAGGCTGTTGTCACTCTGACACCAAAGTTTACAGAGCTCCCCAGTAAACCAGCACTTTTATTTAACATACAGGGGTTAAAAAGATCATTCTTCCATGGTGTGCAGATGAAACTACTGACCAGTGTCTCTCCGGCAATTTCTTAGCTTCACTTTGAACAGACCTGAGCATTGATCATAGCCTGTCTTTTTTTCTAAAAGATTTACAGACTCCTCATGGATGGGGAGGACAGGGAGGGCTTCCCGAAGAATATTTGCCAGTCTTTCACTCCTGTTTCTTGTGTTATTGTGTTCAACTCCTATGCTGAAAACATTTTGCTTCAAGAATTATTTGTCTGTGAGAAAGCACACAGAGAATTTATTGGATGATTGTGGGTTTTTTTATTGTTCAAAGCTTCCTCTAGAGAAAAGGGCCATAAACCTTGACTGCTCCTCCTTTTATAAATATCAGCCTGTTCATCAAGGTTGCACTGCCTCCTGGAAGCTCGATGAAGCATCAAAGGCCCCCTGAACAGTTACGACCAAAACATGGCAAGCAGCAGAAACTAGGAGGATTTTAGACATGCCTGATTGTCATTAGCAATGCCACAGTCATTGCCTTTTGCCATGGCGAGGCTGGCAACACCTTGGAAGTCACCGAGGTGATTTCTGGTGGAGGAGTGCCTGTGGAGGATCAGCCCATCTGTTGGGTTCAATTTAAACAGGTCAGCAGAACAGATAATTTGATCTTTCTTTTCCTTTAACCAGAACCTATTGAGTTTCCTACAGGCTCCTCAGCTCGAACGTGCTATGGTTTTACTAGTGGAAAACATGGTGCTTGGCAGCTTTGAGAGAGTCTCACACTTTCCTTTGGGTGGCTGAGCCTTACGGGGTTAAAATTGAAGCCACCAGTAGTATTTCCTGACTTCTCTTACCATCCAAATCACAGGGGTGCTTTTCTGTGTAGTTGTATAAAATAACTAAAACAGTTGTTTAAAGTGTTGTGTATGTAAACCACCACCTGATCATTTTGCATTGACAGAAATGGTTGCAAAAATGTGGAAAACAGCCCAGCATTGGTCCGTTTGGAGTGTGTTGCTGTTTTATGAACCTTTTATTAACATCTGGCTGGAGCTTTTGTATCTACCTGGTAATGACAGATAATTTGTATAATGAGAAGTCTGTTGGACACAGAGTTACAGGTCAGGATGCCAAATGAACTGGGCGACTCCCAGAAGACTGGCCAGAGGGGGACAGCTGCCTAGGGCTGTTTCAGGAGGATGTGTAATGAGATGATGAATACGGCTCCAGTGTTTCTTTCTGGGAATTTAGAAATAATGGTGAATAAGTGTTGAAAAACAAAGCTCATGCACCCTTCTTAAAATAGAATACACAATTTGTACTCTTGGTTCATCATAAGTTTGTTTTGAGAGGCAAGACATCATCCTTTGAAGGTGTTGGTCATCTCAAACCAATGCTATACCACTGTGTGACATTTTATCCCTAGCAGACGCCAACCGATGTACTTCTCAACAGTGGTCAGAAAGCTTAAGGGGTGTTTAGATTGCAAATCAGATCTCACCTGCACACAGCAGACTGCTGTCTGTTTAACATTTTTTTGTGATTTTGTTGTCTGTGGGTGCAACAAGAGGCTGGAAATGTTTATTTCTTATGAAGATTTTGCACATCCTGTGACAGTTTATTATAGCTGGCCTATCTGTATTTTCTGAGCAAATCAGAAGGGTCTGGAAAAATAATAAACCACTGAAACCGTTGCTAGGGTAAGAGATGGAAATCTATAGCCTTCGAAAATGGAAAACGAAAACTTTCAGACAGCAATGGAAAGCATGCATCAGCTGAAACAGAGAAGAACACTCAGCTTTGCATTGAGTTGACGAACACTGCTTACTTGAGACACCTACTGAGTCTCGTTTCTCCCTCCGCCAGCCGGACTACTTCGGTTTTCACAAACTGGCTTGTTCCAAAAGAATGGAGCTCCCTCAGCTTTCTGTGGTAGATACCCAGGCCTCTTTATCTGCCAGGGACTGTCCTGTGCTACCAAGGAACCCGGTCTTTTACTGCAATGCACATGTATGAAAAACCATACGGATGGTGTGGACTTACCATAAACATTAATTTTTCATGAAAGTTTTGGATTTGCTTGTTTTTCTCCAAGGTTCAACACTGGATGCAATTCCTTTTGCCTGAATAAAAGTACCTTAGGATGAAGTTTACAGCCGTTATTTTTTTCTAGGGAATGGATGGAGGAGAGGAGAGAAATCATACGGTTCTTGCATTAAGCTGCATTGTGCTGCAGCTACTGGGCATGACATAGGATGACGTTAGTCTGAGGTAGGCTCCAACACTCAGCCGTTTCCCTTCCATGATCTGCAGCACCCACGCACCCCTCAGCATCCTGGTGGCAACAATGGCCTGTTCAGAACCAATATTCTTCAAAGAAAACTGATCTGAAAGCAGATCGATTCAAGCAGATTGGATGTGCTCAGGAGCATGTTCAGGTCCTACCACTGTCTTTGTTATACCTTTGGCCCTCCCTGTTAGAAACCTCTGCTCCCAGGCATGGAGGCAGAAGCTCAGCCACCACCGTGTTGTAGCCCTCAAACCCCTAGTAACAAAAAAGCTCCTGCAGAACAAATTGTTTCCTGCTTTTCTTTATAACCCAGTGCCACTCCTTAGTAACTGTATGCCACTGCCAAAGTCACTCAGATCCATACAATTTACTGGGAAATGGCTCCATCTGCTACTCTAAGCACTTCCTAGGAAGTCTTAACCAGTAATTAGGGATTTTTTGCAGACAGCTTGATGCAGCGTTGTACCGTGCATTGCAGTCACTAAGCCTCATCCAAAATCTTTTCCAAAGTAATTTTCCTCTGTACAGGACTGTCTGTTTGCAGGAGCACTTGCCCTGGCCATTCCCTGGGCTGACTCTTCGTCTGATGAGCCTGAGGAGCAGCAGAGTGGAAGTGACTGTTTAATGAGTGTTAGGCACTTTCCAGCTTTTGCTATGCTTCTTCTCGGTAAGTACTTCTCCTTCCCTCCATCCCTGTGCCTTTTGTTCTCACTAAAACAACTGGGCACCACATGACATAGATACAGCTGAGAGGCTTCCTTCTCCTAGGCACCCTGGCATCCCTCTCACCCAAGCTTTTGGCCAGCAGCAGTAGGAAGCTGAGCTCCCCACCTGTGAAGCAGACCTGGTCTCTGATGCGCTGGAAAGCCAGGCGGAGCGTGCTCTCAGCAGCTCCTGCCTTACAGGCACGTACCTACCGAGTGCTTGCAACCGGGTCATGACGTGCTTCTCCGTAACCCACTTCTAGAATGGGTGAAACCTGGTTTCCTACAGCTCTGTGTCTTGTGGTTTGTTGCGCTGGGGCCCGGGACGGAGCAGATGCCGGCTGATGTGGCTCCTGTGCTGGAGAGAAGCATCCTGGAGATCTGCTGCCTGGCCAGGGATGGCTCTGTGCTGCTTCCCCTGGCCGGGGGAACGCTGCTCTCCTTCCTATCGCTGGTTGCCTCCTTGAGAAACTTCTAGGAAATTGTTCTCCTTGAAACTGGGTGTTGGTGAAATTTGGCTGCATTTAGTGATGGGGCAGTGGGAGGATGGGCGGGAACAGATGCATGAATGCCCACAGACAGCTCACAGTTGCAGAAACCTCATTTCCTTAGGAAACTAAATGAAAAACGGGCTAAATGCGAAAGAAATGGGTTTTGGATTGTTGTTGTTTTTTTCCCCACTATGTAGGCCATCTCTGTTTATAAGAGAACTGATTTCTGTCTCTATGAGCACAATCTGAATTTGTAAGCTACTAACCAGCAATTTCTCAGTGAGGAGAGTCTGTCCAGGGGACCACCTTCAGCGAGAAGGTGGCCACCACCTGGGTTTCAGAGAGGGGAGACGTGTCAGCCTCGCGAGCCAGGGCTGGCTCCCCTCTGTGCTTCAGAAAGTCCTCGTGCAAGCATCCTACAGCACGGCCACCTGATGCCAGGTGGATGGAGAGGGACGGAGTCTCTGGTGACCAAATGGATACAGATAACTGCTTTGGGCAAAACCAGACTTTGCTCCATTGCTCCACAAAGCACCCAGAAGCTGTTAGGTAGGCAAGCTTTTAAAGATTCCTTGCTGCCCAGCCCTCAGCATGCTTCTTTGACCACATCACGTAAATAAGAGGTAGTGATCTTCAGCATGAAAAACATTTCAATAAGAAAGCACCTGCCATTGGTAGTGCTGAAAAGTCAGCGTGGAGTCAGCCACGGCCTCCCCATGCGCCGCTGCCCTGCTGTGATGCCTGTGGTGCTGCTGGGAAGGGGCAGGGGTGCAGAGGAGGCCAGGCTTACGGGGAGAGGTCGTGGCTCCGGGCAGGCTGGGTTTTGCATGCCTACACTTTCAGCAAGCTGCCTTTCCTTCAGGTGAATGCCTGGATCTGTGCGTTGCTGCAAGCATTTATCACTGTAGTAAGCAAGTTCTATTATTTATTGATAATTATTCATATTTTTCCTTTCAGAATGCCTCGGTCAGAGATTACCAAAGCAGAAATAATTCTGCCATGACAAAACAATGTTAGTGAATTACAAACAGTGGAACAAAACTGTTTGTTTGCTAACAACTGTAGGGATAAAAGATGTTTTCACACCCCTGTAGTGGAAGAAACTGCATGACAAACACATTCTTGGGAATCAAGACTGTCCTACAAATGAACAACAGACAGCAAAACATTTGCAATATATTTCCTTTCATTCTTTTCAATAATTCATTTCAAAAGTCTCCAGTGCCCTCTTTCTTACAGCAGCTGTGAGCCAAACTCCACTAGCACTATTTAAGGATTTTTAAGGATGCAAGTGGCTTGGGAGCCTATGAAGTTAATCTAGCAAAGAAACAAAAGGTGTATTTCATGCAACTTGGTCACTTAGCATGGGTGCCTAGGGCTCGTGTAACGGTGCTTTTACCACCACAACGGCTCCTACATCAGCTGTAGTTTAACTGCGTCAGCAAAGCTACAGTCCTCAGCCAGCAGTTACCTACACCACAGACTCCGCAGCACCATGTGAAATTTTCCACCGGGGGCAAGGAAATAGTTCAGCACCATGCTTTCAGCAAGGAAATAGATCTTTGCATCTTCATTTCCTCATTTCTAGGAAAAAAATCCAAAGGGCTATTCTCACTTCTCTGTCTAAGGAGACAGAAGATTTAAGCAGAATAAAAAAATACTCTCTGCTAGAAAAAATACCTTCTTCGGTGGCCCAGGTTCAGTCATCCTCTTGAGTATGTTGTTGAGGGGGACAACTTTAATTCAAAGCACTTGCTGAAAGCCTTGGCTGCGTGACCAAGGTTGCACACAGCATGGTGTTAACAAGCTTTTCTCTGCTGTGGATGCTGGTGGAAGGCCTGCCCGCCACCATATTTCAGCCACCAAAACACCACCAGTGCGCAGAGCACTGTCAGCGGCTGCACCTCACCAGTGGTGGGTATGAAACGTGCGAATTTGATGTATTGAGATTTGTAAGTTCTTTCGCAATGCCTTGTCTGGTTGCCAGTCCTCCTTGCCCCTTTTCCCTCTGGAAGGTGGCTGCCCAGGCTGTTGGGCTGTGTAACAAAGGCCACCTTGTCCAGCTCTCCCTGCCTTGATTAATGGAATTAGGATCGGCATGGGGTGGACCAGAGTAGGTTGGAACAAGGTTAGTAGCTTGCTCTAAATGCAGATATTTTTTTTTGTAAACTAGAAAAAGTTTGAGGTAGCTGGGATTGCAAGCACTGTCTATCAGATATGATTCCTCTGCTGTACACAGAGCAGTGCTAATCTAGCCAAGGATCAGACACAGGGGTCTTTCTTCAGTGGAAGGATAATCCCATTAATTCACACTGCTGATGCCTATGTTGTGGGCTAATCTCACCTCCTGTGAGATACCCAGTGCTACCAATATCTCTTTGTGGTTCTTTTCCCCCACAATGTTACCTGTTAATGGGGAATAATGGCATAAGTTAGATACTTTTGCATGAGATTGCCTGTGTGCACCATTAAGCTAGTATAGTGGTTGATTTGAGTTTTTTAGTTTTGCATACTCCACATCTATTTTATTTTCCTCATATGAAAGCTGAAGTGGATATTGGCTGGAGCACAGCAAGAAAAAATATTTGGATATTGCTTAAGAAAATGAATGACATTGCAAAACTCCTGCAGTTATAACTGGAATTAAATATTTTCAGTTTTCACAATTCTGTTCCTCTTTAGAAAAACCCAGCTCTTCCATTCACATTGCCATGAGTTGTATTGAGGAGAACTGGTGAACAAGCTCCTCAGCATAAAACCCAGAAATACTTTCCATGGAGAGGAATAAAATCAAATGGTTTTGGGAAAAGCAGTTGGAAAAGCCAACTATTTCCTTTCTCCCGATGAGAATCCAGGCAATAAACCAAAAGTACTGCATGTTCTCAGGCTAAACAGAAGTCCCCAGAGGGCAGCTGTATTTGGGCCTTGTAAGCATATACTTGTCTTTATCACATCACTGTGGATAGTATGGGTATAAAAGAAATTAATAACTGAAACTAGAGAAAGTTTATTGAGGTAAGAGCTGCTTTATCAAAAGATGTTACAGCCCCGGAGCCATGATGGGAAGCACAGCCTAGGCAGCATCTCATCTTTCCCTCTGTCTGTCTGTCTGCTTGTCTGAAGGGCGTTTGGGACCTGGGCTGGCTGGATCCCGGCACTTCTCTTCGTGCCCGAGCCCCTTCAGCATGTGCTGCCATCAGTGGCTGACGCAACCCTGGAGAACTTGTTCCTTTTTGGGGAAGAGCCGGGTACCCCGGCAGGATTTCTGTGTGGGGCTGAGGGCAGGAGGCGCGCTGCTCTGGTGGTGGATGTTGCAACACCTCCAGCATCGCAGGGAGGAGCAGACGTGCTGGAAAGGCTCTGCTTTCCTCGGAGGAGAGAAGGGCCTCTCAATGTGCAAAATAAACAAGGTGCTGTGGGCTGAATCACAGCGACTTGCAAGGAAACAAGGGGGGAGGGAGGCTCTATTTTAAACACTTGTTTATTTAATGTATCCCAACACATGCTAACTTTATCCTTTTTCCTGGGGAAACCCACGGGAAGGCGTGAGAGGAGGTGGGATGATGTCATGTCTGCTCCGGGCACGGTGCCTGTCTGCCTGGAAGGGCCACACGGCATGGCTGATGGGCTTGCTGCCCGTTCCCCCACTCCGTGGCATCTACCTGGGGAGCAGAGAGAAGAGGATCGATTCAGCTGTGGCCTTCTCTTTTTTTGGGAGAGAAAACTGGCCTGGGAAGTGGGGAGTGAAAGGAGCACAGGGCTTCATGGGGCTGGCAGAGGGAGGTGTGCTTCTGGAGCCCTGGCTCTCGTCCCACCGCTCCTGGCAACTATCATGGGCATCGCCTCCAGTGTCCAACCTTTCGGGACTTTCAGTCTCCTCTCACCCCTGCTTCGCAATTAGTGCTCAGCAATGAGACTGCTCTAGGTTCGCTTTCCTTTCATGGTAGCTGCTATTGTGAAGGAACCAGCTGAAGGCAGAAATAGGCTTAGGCTTATTGATCAGAAGGAGGATGCCATAACCACCACTATGCCACTGAGCTGGAAAGAGAAAAGACAATGATAAACTTGATTACCAGGTGAGGGTTTTTTCTGAATATAGACAGGGTAGTATTGGTACTTTTCTACAGGCATTCTTCAACGAAATATTTTATATAGCTTTGGTTCCCCTTGCTCCAGGTGGATTAAATAATTAAATGGGAACAGGTGTTACCCGCTTGAGAAGAAGAGTATGTCTTCCTTTGGAAGAACCATGAAAAGAGGCTTGCTTCTGGAACTGGAGACATTAACAATGGCATTTTATAAATATATTTTTGGGAATAGGGAGAGGGCAAAAATCACAGAGGGAGAAGAAGTATTTAAGTTAAATGACACTACTGGCACAAACCCAGTTGTCTAGAAATTGGTCACAAGGGAGTTTAGGCTTGAAATTAGTAAAACTGTTCAAAGACTGAAGTTCTGGATCAGTCTTTCAAGCAGTGTAATGAGGGCAAGGACCTAAATCCTTTTTAAAACGGAATGTACTAAGTTATTGAAGTGATTGTGCAGCAGAGGAAGAAAATTCTTAGTAAGAAAGAAGACGTGTCCTCAGATAACTGAGAACTAGCATGTCCAAAGGGCTTGGAAAGCAGACTAGATCACTGTCCACATTGCCCTGTATTAAGCCCGTGCTCGGGTGCCCCTGCAGCAGGGATGTAGGAGCCAGGGTGGAAACCCTTTCCCCTCCCCACGATGGTATCCTGGAGGTTGGCCGCAGACAGACAGTGGCAGAATGAATGGCGAAGTGAAAAACTGGTCCTGTTCAGCTCTCTGGTGGAGGGTTGGTGCACCCCGTATGTGTCCTTGGGTTTAGTCTCTGGATTTAGAGCTAAACGGGAAATTTCCTACAAGCCAAGCAAGCAGTGTTTCCTTCCTGCCCTCAGCCCATGGCAGTAGGCATGGGCCACTTCCAAGGTCTGCGTGGGAGCTTGTTGTGGTAGCCTCCTTCTACCATCAGCAGGGAGAAAAATGCAGTTTTGGGGAGTGGCTCATCTCACCTATTTTACACATTTACTCTGGGATGAGGCAAAGAGTGCCCCCAAAATACATATCCCTTTTTGTTGCCCGTACTGGGAGTCAAGATGTGTAGTTACATGCCAGAAGAATCCTTTTGTCCTGAGGACAGGGTATGGCAAGGAGAAGAAAGGAGTGTTTTCTCCTCTCTGATGAGTTCCCAGGGAAACCAGCATTTGTTTAAGATGGGAGGAATTAAGTTCTTCAAATCATCAGTTTCCTTGGCTATTCAAAACTTTCATCAGCTCTCACCTCACCAGTCCCTGACTTTGATGGACGTCAGGGAGGGCTTTACCACCAACCTTTATGGAAGGAGAACTGACCTAACATGAAAGTAGTTTTCTGTGTGTGTGTCTCTGCATGTGGTTAGCATTGCAAAACAAGACAACGAGGCTTGCAGCTTTCCCGAGATACACTCATTTACATCGTGATGTGCTGCCCAATTACTACAGGGTCTTTTTACAGCGCTTTCCTTTTTAGATTGTGGTCAATCTTACACATGTGAATGTTTATTTGTGTGTACGTGACATGCATGTGTAAGCCTTTACTGTGGTATGGGAAGAGGAAATGTGTTTTGTTTGCCCATTTAAAGAGGAAAGTGTCAGGTTTTTTTTTCTCATAGGAAGTAATCTTGCTTTGCAAGCATATTTCTTGTAAGTACGTATGCTGGTAATGTTTATACTTTGCTTCCAAAAAGTAAACTACTAAGAATATAATATCAGTTATACAAGACTTGCATGACTGCATTATCACCTGAACTGATGTGGAAATTATTTTTAAAAACATCTTTGTCTTCTGGTGCAATAACTTTCTTTCTGAGGTACCTGAAAGATACAAGACTGTGTTCTGGCATCAGTGAGGCTGAAAGTAACTGGAGTGGAAACAAGGAGATTATTTATGTCTCAATTACAGCACTGAGATAGAATTATGAATTAAAGTGACCTGGAAGCCTCCTGAGGTTCTTTCATTGCCTTTTTGTGTTAGTCTTCTATCTCTTCTGGAATAGCAGTAAGCTGTGTTATTGGGAAACTGGCAGAAAGTGGCTTCAGCTAACCATTAGGTTAGATGTGAACTTGTGAATCGGAGGCACAGACTGACACATCACTCATTTCTGTTTGGAGGCAAGGCAGTGAATATGGAATAACCTCCTGAGTGACACCATGTATGGGCTCATATGGGCAAGTGTGGGTAATCGTGCTTTTGCCCAGCTGTAAAGGTATTCTCTTCTACCAGAAAACATTTCCTTAATACACTTGTTTTGTTTCATGTAATAGAGCCTGCCAAGGTAGGAAAGAGTAACCTGCCTTTATCTACCTCTGTGAATGAACTCCACGCTTAAGCTGTTGCGGTGCCAGTCATTTCCCCAGAGAAGTTACTCCCTTGGCTTTGCTGACTGACAGCTCCATCCACAGCGTCTGAATGTGTTTGAACTGGATCATGGGGCACTCAGCTTCAGAAAGGGTGGGTGGAGGGGGACAAAAACAAAGTTTCCACCCCAGCTCAACTGATAGGTTAAAACAAAAACTCAGCCTTGATTTATAGCCACAGCCACTACTGGTTACAGCTGTTGCTGTTAGCGGAAAAACTACATTCAGCCCCTACAGTTTGAAGTTTGGATCAAATCCATTCCTTCAGCTGATTTTTGTGTGGAAGTAAGATAGAAAACCACACACGTATCTGAGACGCAGCTCTTGGCTGCTCTTTGGGACAGCATGGCCGAGCCATCCCACCTGGAGCATACAACAGCCGTTCCCAAACTGGGTGGACTTTCACCTGTCAGGGAGATGTGGTCTCCTGTGGCAGCTCTGCCTTCAGCCACCCTGGGCATCGGTGGCAGTGCCACCGCTTTCCCAGGGCTCCTGCCTAGGCTGCTTCCCACAAAAAAGCTCACTTGGCTCCTGTTCAACTCTTCAGCACAAAGTGGCAGAAAGGGGGGGGACCCGGTCTGAAAACAGAACTGATGGAGAGTTGATCCTGAATGTGCACTGAGTTAGGATGCTGCAGCTCTTCCAAGGTGTGATTTTTGCCTGGTGCCCCTCAGCTGCTCAGCCCATCCAGACCTGTGTTGAGGCCCTTCTGCCTGCGGTGAGCCTCTCACGGCTGGAAACCGCTCACCTTCAAAACCCCCTCCCTCTTCCTTGAGTTATGATTCGGGCTGAAACAACACATCCCTTTCCCCCAGAGAGATCTTTACTGAGAATTTATTGTTTTTGTTATCTCGGTCTGTCTGTCCTCTTTCATAGTTGTCTCTGCTAAGGCAGGCTGTGCTCCATCATTGGCTTCCTCAGAAAAAAACACTGCTATCAGGATCAAGTTGCTCTATGGCCTCACTGGAGTTTTACACTCCGATCTGGAAGTTAAATTGCAAAGCGAACATTGCAGTGAAGGTTATAATAACATGGTGGAGATTTCAGTCTGACATGGACCTGTCTCTGCTGTTCATCACAAGATCGTTTAATCTTCCAGCTTCCACCTATAATCACATCAAATTGATTTCACTGTTTTGATTGCTTTTGAAATAATGCAGCCGTTGTGTAATAAATAATCTGGGTGTGTGTGAACTAGCACTTCGTGAGCTCTTGAAGCAGGGAGCAGAAAAAGAGAAGGCATGTAGAAACTGCCTCGGTGAAGCCTTCTGTGTTTTAACCAGCAGAGCTGCCTGTGGAGAACAATGAGATACACTGTGAGCACTGGGAGGTGCAGTAAAACACTGTTTAGCAAAGTGTTGTCACTGGCACTTCATGCCGTATCAACTCCTGTCCTGCTGGTTCAGGAGGGCATGGAAGCAAAAGGGCTGTCCCCAGCTGCAACGTTTTTGGGCTGTGGGTCAGGGTGGGCACAGGAGACCGGACTGCAGGCGTGCCCTGGTCCTAGGCTGCTCCCGAGGCTTGGACGAGGGGCTGCTGCAGGGGACGGGACCCCAGTGTGACCACCTGCGCCCTTGCAAGCCCCACACAGGCTGCATTCACACCAGATCATCCCGTGTGCCCAGGCAGTGCCGGGCACCTCTGTGCCGGCAGCTTGCAGGCCTGGAGTCAGGGGTCTGGGGGAGGGCGAGTGAGCGAGCAGCCACCCTCTGCTGCCGCCCAAGGAGACTCTGGCACGGTTCTGGCAGGGCTGATCTGACCAGGTTGTGATCCGCTGCCTCTCGATTTCAGTTAATTACAGCTCCTGTAAAACTCGCAGCCTTCCTCTTTGCTTCCCAGTGTTAACAGGTGAAGCAAGTTTCTATTTATAACTGTTTTCATGGACTTCCTTCCCAAGGGCTTTCTATGTTTGTTGCAAACACAGACCAGACAGTGGGTGTAGAAGTTACAGTTCTTTTGCTGTTTTTAGCCACGGCTTCTCACCTTTCTTCCTCCTGAGCCATTGCGCAATGCACTTTTTGGAGTAAAGGACACATGGGGTGAGGAATTACTCAGCCCAGCCTCTTGCCTCTGTTATCTCTCATGCCAGGTAAATAGATACATAGGCTCTACAATCTATTTCAGTTAGAAAAATCTGCTTTCAAAAGAAACCCAGGTGTAACAGAAGTTCATCTGATAGCAGTGGGTTAGGAGCTGGCTCCATGGGCTGTGGTTGACGTCAGCAGGGTGGTGGGGACAGGTCCTGCTCTCAGCTCAGCCATAGATGGAGCAGCACGTCTCCTACTCTTTCTCTTAGCCCTGACAGCTGGCCTGCAGCAAACCTCGCTGCGTGACATACACTGATGTGAGAGATAGGAAGGGGCTGGATCAAAGCTGCGTTCGAACAGTCTTGTAGGCTCTGATGGTATCTAGTCACCTGACAAGCCACTTTTACACTCCTCGGGTGCATTTCAGAGGGAAAAGGGAGAGTTCTGCTTTGTCGGAGGCATGTTCAGCGGTAAACCTGCCGACTGTGGGAAAAGTGGTGAGAAGAGAGAATGTGCTTCGTTAGGGAAAACCCGCCTAGTGATGGGCTGTAGGCTACTCGAAGCACCACGCTCACAGTTACTGTGCCGTTGGGGGAGATTGGACCCAATGTTTCCAAACTCACACATGCCCCGTCTCCATGGCATCATGCCTCTGCCAGTGCTCCCACATCACTTTGTGTGAGCCTTCTCCTCAGAATTTGTCACATCTGGGGGTAACATCACTGCCGGCTCCTGTGAGAGGGCAAATAATGGCCATGTGCTGGCAACCAGCAGCCCCAGTGTGATTTGGAAACCCTGCTACCTGAGAGCCATGTATAACTTCAGGCGATTCCCCCAGGTCTTTCAGCTTGCAGGTATATCATTTCCCTAAGGGAGCTGCAGACCTTTACCTCAACAGCTGATGGCCACCCAGATGCCTCAACTGGGGCTGCAGCAGTCTGAGGCAGTGGGTATTTTCCAGATGACCGTATCGCTTCTCTTCTGCCTCAGCCTGGCCCCAGCTGGTGAGGCACCTCGGTGGGGTGGGAGAGCTGCGGGCAGGTACGACCATCGGAGATCTGTGTCGCTGGCCCTGCAGGTTTTGGTGCCTCTGCAAAACTGGGTCACATCGCAAGTCTGTGCCCGCGCTCGGGCTCCAGGAACACCACCATGTGCTACAGACTGACAGTTCAGGATAGACACTGGGGACCGCAACAGAGCTCAAATCCCCTACTGACTCCTAAATGGGACCTCCTGTTCTAGTTCAGGGGTTAGAGGTGCTGTTACAATGGGCAGGATCATTTTGGTTGGTTGGTTTGTTTGTTTTATACTCACTTTTGCAAAGCTGTAGTTTCCCCTTTGCAATAGTTGGGTGGATAGCATTTATGGTTTCGACCAACAAAAAAAAAAAACTTTCTTGTACTCAGGCACAAATAATGAAGAGCTTACCCAGGGCGTGATCAGACCTGTGACTGTGAATAATGTAAGTTAGAATGTTATATATATAGGTTAGAGTGATAAACAAGGCAAACCAAAGACAGCCAAAGTATCTGATAAACTAAACAAACAGAAGGCCTCAGCCAGAATCCAGATAGCATCGCTGAGTGCCAGATGGTGCCTCCGGTCCTGGTCCCTTTTCTCTTTTCTCCTTGAGCTGCCGACGTGGTGTGACCCAGTTCTGGGGGGAGAGGGAAGGAAGGAAGACCTGTGCCCCCTCCCTCCGTAGCCCTTCAGCAGCTCCAAGCCCGAGGAGGACAACTGCCTCCATCTCCCACCGCCCGGGGGGAGAGGCGGCAGGAGCAGGGTGGTGAGGACGTGGGGCAGGACGGGGCAAGGAGGCTGTGTCGCCTGGTGCCCGGGCCAGCTCTCGGAGGGCTGGAGGCAGCGAGGGCAGCAAAAACCTGCTGCTTTCCCTTTTGTTGGGTCCCTGCTGGGTTTTGTGGAGAGCGTGGGGTGGAGGCGGGGGTGTCTGCCTGTGCGACTGTCCCTGTGAGAGCACGGATGCACACTGGCACCACACGTGACCATGCACTTCTCTAGCACAGCCCTGTCCCACCAACATCTTACACACCCTGTCAGCTTCGGACCTGTTTGGCTGCCCCATGCGCAGGCACTGCTGGCGTCCCAGTGCCCCTCGATGGTTGCTTTCTCCCTTAAACTCTTCTCCTCTAACCTATGGTAGGTGTATACTCATATTGCACATCTGTTTCTCCTGGTCATTTCAGGATTTCGTGCAATTTGGCCCTCTGCAAAGGATTTTGAAAGACTGTGGGTGCGCAGGCACCTTCTGTTGTCCCTCAGCTACAGCCTCCACATGCAGCAACCATCTTCTGCTGTCTTTAAAAAATAAACTGACCACCTGTAGGCAAACAGTCATGCTGGCGTGTAGAAGATATCAGTGAGATCCTCACACACTGCAGAATCCTCTGGCTTGCCCTCTTGTAAAGATATTTCCTTGTTCGTGCATATTTGGGTAACTGTCCTGTAGCAGTGCTTGTGCCTCGCAGCATGTTTATGAACACCTCCCGCTCACACGAGTGGCATTCCATCAGGAAACAGAAGCAACACTGGGCAATTTAGATAATCAGGTCACAATGTGAATTGTCTGTATGCCATTGAGAAAAAATTATAAACAGCCCGAAGACTGTAAATATTTTTCACAAGGATTATTATAACATTGTATTTCTGAGTAGTGATCATGCAGCAAGAAATTTGTGAATAAGACCAGTATAAGGAAAATGGAATAATGTGCAAAATTTTCTCATAACAGACCATAAAAACATGTCTCAGTCTACGACGTAGTGATAAGTGATGGCACAGACAATAGACATAAGAAGGTGCTCTGTGGCACGACCATAATATTTGGCAAATCCAGGACAAACCCAGGAGAATGCACACTGTCTGCAACTGAGCAGGGAGACCATGGAACAGGAAGGGGGGAATAAGGGCAGTAATGACCATTAAACCTTAACCTAAGTTTCATTTGGCTTTAGATGAAAGCACTGGTATCAACAGTGTGCAGGGTGGTCTACGGAGAGTTTTATTTGTGCTTTCACAAGGTTTAGGTAAGCCTTCTATTTTGAAGGTGGTGGTAAACTGTCAGCATGCTGCTCCACCCGCAGTGAGGGCCACAGTTCTGTCGCCCTTACCATAAAATAGCAGACGCTCAAAATTTGTTTGAGTGACTGGTTGATCTCAAAAAAACCCACAAAAAACAAAATCAAGAATCATTTTAGTGTAGGTATCTTCAGAAATTAAAAGGAATAGGATTGAGAGTATTGGACTAGGAGGACTTTTCTTTGTTTTCTGTTAATTTGCCACCTTTACCACAGTATAGCATTTCATATTTGAGAGTTCGTAGTGTTGCTTATTGCTACCAGCAATGGAAAGCAATGTATTCCCATCCATTCGATCTCCTTTCCAGAAGTCATCCAGACCACAATGAAGTCATTTTGGTAACATGACACAGATGTCTATAAACAAGCTGTTGTTATGCTGGTCTCTGTAACTATCTTCTGTCACTGATTTAGCACTTATTAAAATGTCAGAAACTATTTATGAACCTGCCATGAACATATACACTGGAATCACACGTATAGTGTCTGGCTTAGAATATTGTTTCTTTGAATTTACCAAAATAGTGTGAAGTTACAGCCAGTACAGCAAGGACGATGTCCTTAACTGTGCATTTCCCAGCTTCTTGGTGTGTGCATTTTATCCATGATGTGTCAAGGAAACACGCTGTCTCACACAGCAACTGCAAGTCGTGTTTATTCATTTCAAGGTGAGGGGGCGGGGGGTGGAAAAAAGTGCCTGAGTCATAAAATCACAAGCTTTCTCAAAATTTGGGTGTGTTCAGAGGCAGAGTTTTCATCCCTGTGACTGTGTGTGAGACCACTAACACTCTTTCTTCATTTACTTCTGGAGAGAAGCTTGAAAAACATCAATATTTTGAACCAAGTTTCTCACAGGGCAAGATGATAAAATCTTTTATCCATAAGCAATCCCTCTCTCTGGGCATTGCACCTTTCATTACGAAGACACGCAGAGAAAATAATTGTCTCGCACCTCTCTTGCCCTCAGCCTGGGATTGCCTGCGTGGGGTTTGTCAGGCTGGGTAATTAAGCCTGATGCTCACCGTTGGGATTTGCTCGCAGCCGGTGTCGCACAAAGCACAGCCAGCACTTTCCCTGAGCGAGCAAGCCCCGGCCGGGGATGGTCTTGGACACCCCTGAGGATTCTCATCCGAAATCCAGCTCTGTGCCATGCGCGGTGTCGGCCTGACCGTCCCTGGGGATGGAGAAGGCTCTGGCAGTGCTGAGGGCCGTGGACCGCACGCGCCACCATTCCTTGGTTGCTGAAGAAGCACCGCGTCCCCGCATCGGACCGGGGCAGCGGGGCTCGCCAGCTGGCAGCGGGGCTGGACGCCGGACACCGCTTCCCTTCTGCTCTCGGCCGAGGAAAAGGCTGGGCGCTGCCGCCTTCCCAAACATGTCACTGTCCTGGAGGCGACCGAGCTAGAGGCTCTGAAAACACCTCTCCGTGTTGGTGTGGCCTGTCCCCGCGCTGGGACTTCTCAGCACCACTGGGTGACGGAATGAAAACAGACTCTGAACCTGGGCCACCGCCGTCCAAAATAAACAGGGACGTGGGGGTGGCGATCCCGCTTGGTTTTCCGCTGCACCCTCCGGTCGTGGCTGGGAGGGGTGAATTAGCCCCGCTCCCGCTGAGCTGCCCTTGCAGCCCTGCCAGGCAGGAGACGGGCGCTTCGCCGCCGGCATCCCTGCCAGCCACGGGTGCGAGGAAGGGAGATGTCCCCCGGGGACCGGCTCCTCTGCACCGCCTCGCCGTGCGAGGTCGTGCTCGTGGTTAAACCCCTGGTCCCATCCTACCCAGGCCCTTGGGTGGTAGGTCCAAACCGCCACCCTAGGACACTTCTCACCCGTGGTCCCCTCTGCAAAAAGGACAGGGCATATTGCTGTTGTGTCCTCCAAACGTGGTAAGTTTGAGTATCTGCCGTGGGTTTCCTGACATCCGGCAGCACAGCGGGGGGAAGGACTCGCAGCTGCTCTGCCAGCACCTCTGGGTGCCCACCCTGCCCGCACAGAGCAGCTCGCACCGAGGCGTCTGGGCGGACCAGAGCTATGGTTGACGCTCTCTCACAGCTGATGTCTCCCAGGCAGAAATACAACTGTTCAAGTTCTGCATCCCCAACACTTTATTTTCCCTTTTTTTTTTTGGCAAAGGTAGGTTACTATTCTAAACATAGTTGCTTTAGGGTTTTTATTATCTGTTGTTCTGCTCTATCTGGGTTATTCCGTTTCCTCTGGTCCAGGTAACCAAAAGATACTGATGGCAACAGCTCTGTGCATGGACATGAAAGCCAGAGTTCCGGTGTGCTAGGGAGCCTAGGAGATTATATACAAAGACAAGTAATGCACAGCACCGCAAAAACCAATATTTTAGTTTAGGAAGGTGTCTGCTGAAGTCACGGTTCATTGGTAAATAATTAACATTGTGAAGCAAATGAGTGTGAAACTGGGAATAATGAAATTATTAATCTTAGAGTATGAGGCAGCTGTAGGCAGCCTGGAGAGAAAAGTCCCAGAGGAAGAGCTCCCTTTCATCTGGATTTTCACAGAAGATTGAACAAGTGACTAGAGAAAGCAGTAACAGCTCCAGTTTGGCATTGTGTATTGGTTGATTGATTCTGCTTGAAAGTTTATTTAAAAAGATTAAAGTAAATAATGAAAATAATCAAATATCTGAGAGCCATACAACAACCGTTAGTTGCGCAGTGCTCTCCTTCGCTGAGCTGGCTTCCAGGAGAGTGGACAAAATGACCCAAGAGGGAGTTTCCACTTCTGTGCTTCCAATGACTGTGTCAGTGTTTGAGCTGAACTGAAGGAATTCATGCTGGAAGCGAAATCAAAGCGTCCTTGGCTTTTTGTCAACCGCCACTGTGTGCGTCTGCTTCCCTGTTCCCAGACCCTCCCTGGGTTTCAGGGTTTCACTGAGCGGGCTGTGAGACGAGAGGCCTGCCAGGAGCTTGGTGGTGAGGACCTGATGTGGGGACGGGGGCATGTAGCGGAGAACCTGGCCGTGCGGCACGCAAGGCACACCACGCAGCTGTCTGGCAGTGGCCAGGGAGCGTTCGGCTTTCACACCGCCAGTGATTCACCCTGCTGGGAGGAAAGAGGCAGCGTGGGCAGACGTCCTGCTCCTGCTGACTGTGTGGCTGAGGTTTAGAAAAGTGAATGGACCTTATGTGACGAGGAGTACGGGAAAATGCTTGCATACAATGGCTTCTTCCCATTAATATCAGAACTTTTTAGTATCAGGGCAAGCATGAGCACTCAGTAGCTTCAAATCTAAGATTAAAGAGCAGATCTAGCTGTCCTGTGCTAGGGCTTGTGCTTCTACACATGTACTGATTAATACCTGTTTTCATGCGGGCTGACTCATGGCTCCTAAACAACCAGTATATTGTGGGCTTGGCTATTTTTTCTACTATTCCTCTACCCACACCTAGGATGACCAAGCAGTAGTGTGGGAGCACATCTGGCCTCTCAGTAATATGCTTCTTTGGGCAGTTTTCTTGCAATTGGGCAATTCTTATGGGCTAATGTGCTGGTTTTGGCTGAGGTAGAGTTAATCTCCTTCATAGTAGCTAGGATGGGGCTATGTTTTGGATTTGTGCTGAAAATAGTGCTGATAACACAGAGATGCTTTTTGCTATTGCTGAGCAGTGCTCACACAGCGTCCAGGTCTTTTCTGCTTCTCACGCTGCCCCACCAGCGAGTGGGCTGGGGGTGCACAAGAATCTGGGAGGGGACACAGCCAGGACAGCTGACCGCAGCTGGCCAAACGGATATGCCATATGATATGACATCATACTCAGCAATAAAATGCTGGGGGAAGAAGAAGCAAGGCTGGAATGTTCAGAGTGATGGCATTTGTCTTCCCGAGTCACCATTACACGTGATGGAGGCCTGCTTTGCTGGAGATGGCTGGACACCTTCCTGCTGATGGGAAGGAGTGAACGAATTCCTTGTTTTGCTTTGTTTGTGTGTGTGGCTTTTGCTTTACCTGTTAAACCATCTTTATCTCAGTCCACGAGTTTTGTCGCTTTTACTTTTCTGATTCTCTCCCTCATCCCACTGAGGCGGGGGGAAGCGAGCAAGTAGCTGACTGGTGCTTAGTTGCTGGCTGGGGTTAAACTGCGACAGCTAGAAAAACAAACTCCGTATTTGTAATGATTTTAGGCCTTGGTGTTTGGCAGGGTTATATACCCTTTCTCATTCACGTCCATGTTTACCTCTCGGCTTTGTCAGTGATGAGTGTGTCTCCCACAGTGCTGTCATAATCCAGTATTTCTGACACCAACACACATACATACACAAATTAGCAGTCGAACTTCTCAGACTCTGAGACTGATTTGAACATATATGTTTTTACACAGTCAGGTTTCACTTGCCTTTGATTTTGATTCTTAAAAGATACCTGCTTTGAAGCACTTCTGAGCTCCAGGAAATTAATTTTGTTTTAATGAGAGTCCACATTGTCTTAATTGCATGATACTTGGCAGGGGTAAGAAAAATAGCAAAAATCATGAGACCTTTTATACTTGCCAGAGATGTACCAGAACCTGTGGGTAATTTTTTATGTGTCTTACTCTCCTGCCCAGTTTTCAGGTGTGGCTGACTATTAATGCTTTCCAGTTAGTGGACATGAGCTTTAGTCATGAGCACCTTTGTTTTCTACATCTGATATGACACACAGTGCCTGAAAGCTCTGTTTATTTTTAAGGAAGATATGAAAAACTGCTTTGTCATAGCTGATTGTCTCAGTTTTTATCACTATGATGCTAAGCCCTATCAGTTCATTTAAGGTGTGTGCATGCGCATGTGTGTTTGTGGGTACACATCACTGCTACCAGATTTCTCTTTCCCAAGCCGTGCCATTGATTCAAAGCCCCAGACATAAGACAAGGCAGAAATGATACTTAATCTTGGACTAGAGAGCTTGTGCTCCTTGAATTATAACAGCATGTGTCAAGAAACAGGCTAGTTTTTGGTTGTACTCCCTTGGATCTGGATTCTGCATCCACTGGAGTCAATGGACTTGGTTTTGTTGGCTCCAGCAAAACAGGACACAGCTTGTGGAGGCTGACCCACCTCCAGCTCAGATAAAATGGCACCTTCTTTAATAGCATGGGATTTTTCTGGAGGACTGAGCATTTCCAGGCTCTCTTTCCCCTTATTCCACTATTATTCCTGTTTGCTAGTAAGTCACCACTAAACTTTGCTGCTTCTTTAAATGAAATGGGGTGGATGATGCCAAGTGGACCAGCTGGGCTTCATTGGGAGGGAGAGGCAGCAGTAAGGCTGAGGGGGCTGGAAAAGCTTGTGGGTGTTTGCATGAATGTGCTGCAGAAATGAGAATCACCTGTGAAGAAGAGTCAAGTGGGCTCTGAGGTGCCTCCTTTGGGGTATAAAAGGCCTGGAAACAGCTGGCTTTCTCTTTGCCCTCTTGTCTTAAGGGGCAGAACTGAGACAGAAAGCTGTGATGGGACTTGTCTCCTATGGCTGTGGCCAAGTTGGTACTTGTGTGTTCACTCTCTTTTTGGTTCTGAGAGCAGATGGTGACAAAAGCAGCGAACCCAAAAGGTTTGTTTATTCTATATTTCTGCAAGTGTTCTCTAGGAAGCAAGTGTCCTTTTTTCTGCTGATGTTGGGCTGCTGATGCATGCGATCATTCAGTGAGGTTTTGTTTAATTTTTCATGTGTGTTTGTGAATCATTTGGGTCAGCTGCAGTTTATTTAATGCCCTTGTTTTTTCTAAGCTGTCCATGAAGAGGTAAATGAATTTATACCAGTGTGGCTTCTGAGGGAATATTTGCTAATTAATTTGAGGTTCCTCTACTGTTTGCCTGTACCTATTGAACTGGTAGTAGCAGCTATGAACAGAGATAACTGCTATCACTGAGCAATTACGGGTTTATTTCCTTCTGACAATAAGTCCTGCTTTAACAGTTGTTTGGAGCCTGGGCCTTGTTTTTGTTATAAAAAGAGGTACTCTTAATATGCCATAGTTAACGCTTGGTAGGAGCCTAGGAAGACACAGTATTTTTGTAGTTGTGATTCAAGATAGCGAGTTGAGCAGCCTGTTACTTGTGGACTGGAGCTTGAATGGGACTGACTCCCAAAATACCTTCAGTTGGCAGACTCTCTAGGTCTGCAGATCTGCAAATAAATCTTTCAGGTCTAGGCACTGCGTAAAATAAACCTGTTTGCTGACTGCTGCTTGACTGTAGTTATGAGGAAGTTCTGTGCCTCTCTTGTGAGCAGAAGAGGATTGATTTGGCTTCCTGTAACACAGTCTTTCATCAAACACCTGTAACCCTGGTATGCAAGGCTTGCCATAGCTTAAGAGACCAGTTTTTGGTGCCTATGCTTATGAAGGTGACTGTTCCTTCCCCTCTCCCAGGAACTCTTCCTCCCTTCTCCATTGTAAACTTTCCTGCTGCTGTTCACTTGCCTCAGGCTTTCTACATTATCCTATGAATATGATCTCAGCCTAAAATCCAAACCAAGATATAAACACAACAGCAAGCAGCAGAACTGTTGGGTTTTTTGCCTGTGTTGTCAGTTTCTGAAGAAATCATCCTTGTGTTCAGCATCTTGTTGAAATTGATGAGGTGTTCCCATGTCTTTGAAGGGTTACTCTGCTCTTGCCTGTGGTATGCTGCTCCTAATTGCCTTAGTTTATTGCTGACACATACTTTGCTCGTTTTACCTGTGTGTGATCTGGAGAGGGGGGCTGGAGGAGGAAGCATCATTCTTTCTTAATCCAGGATGGCAGGTAGCAGTGCAGAGCCCCAGCTGCCTCAGGCTGTGACCAGCCAGGGTGGGATAACCCTGTTGAAAGAGGGGAAGGAGGAGGGTTACTAACCACAGCTCTCCTGTTAAAGCCCCTCTTGGGAGCAACAGCACTGTGGCAGAAAGGTTTGGATATGCACATATGCTGCTGCCCAGCACTGGGGATGGGATGCTTTAATGCAAGGTGTGTTGGTGCCTCATGCTGGCACTGAAAGGGAGGTTTCCCCTGTGCCAGGATCCTGACAGCGGTGTCAGTGTGAGCACGGTAGCTGTGCTCCTCTGGGAGCCCCTTGGTCCCCTTTGGTTGCTCTTCTTCCCTCCCTGCTCCACCTCTTCACGGAGCTCAGACTGGAAGTTGGTTGCACCACCCCTGACCGATACTCATGAAAGAGTCGCTGCGGTGTGTACTGGAGCTGTCTGGGAGCGAGGGCAAGCCTGGGGCATTGAAATGAGCACGCTTGTTGTTGCAACACCTCCTTTGTGGCTGTGGTTTCAGTTCTTGCACTCCTCCCCTCCTTGCTGACATGTGCTGTAGGAATGCGCCAAGCCAAAGTCTCTGGGTTTCTGTTTGAATTTTCACTTTTCTTGACTCTTTGAATAAAAGACACTAAAAAGATGCAAAATATTCTAAGCTCCAATATAAGGCGATGCTGCGCTGCTGGAGCATTTTCGAAAATGACCTATGGTCTTCTAGGTAATCCTAACAGTGAAGTTAGAGGGAGCTCATTCTTAGAGAGCAGGTACTTGGCTCCTGCAACTTGTGTCCCTCTAAGGCACATTCAGGAAAGGAGAAAAATCATTAGCTGCTCCCAAAACCTTGGCTAAAGAACTTAAGATATGCTATCCAAGAGGATAGGAAAATTGAGAAGACAAGTATATTGTGGTTCATGATGAGGTTTGCTAGGCAGAACAAAAACAAGCAACATACATTAGTGGAAGCTCTCTTGAAAAAACATGTGTAATTCACATGCTGTGTTTATCTTTCTGGCGCTGTCTTCCAAAATGATTCCAGTGTTAGCCTGATTTGTTACTAAGCTTTCAAAGTGGTAATGTGAAATGCTACTGTGTATTTTCTTCCTGCCCTACAATTGGCTGATAAGTGATTTAAGGCCAAGTGAAGGCTGGGATTTAAAAATCTGAAAGGTATTTTTGCACTTGGGAATATCTTCAGCCATCCCTTCTAACTTATACTTGTCTTCTAGAACTTGGCTTTAATGTTTTCTTGCCTCAGTCAACACCATCATTGAAGTAATGATGTTACATTAGTCATGATCCTGTAACTTGCAGCAGGTTTTGTTCCCCAATGGGATGCTGTGTCAGCACAGCACATTGGGTGTTGTAGATTGCAGGGTTGGAGTCTTCTTGCTCTCTTTTTACTTTTTTAAAATAAATACCAGAAGTGGAGATGCTTTCTAAACTAACAAAAATAAAGCAAGCAAGCATGATTATTTTTAGGGTTCCAGCTGAAGGGAGTGAAGGTCAAAAACCTGCAATTGAGCAAAGTTATTAATTAACGACTAGTTACCGGATTCTTCCCAATTTATGACTTCATGTATTGTAACTCTTTCGGTAAAACATACTTGCTGGCTATAAACATGCCCACTGAGTAATCATACAGTATGTACAGCCAAAAAAAGAACTGAGAATCACAGAATGGTAGGGGTTGGAAGGGACCTCTGTGGGTCATCTAGTCCAACCCTCCTGCTGAAGCAGGGTCACCTACAGCAGGCTGTAGAGGACCTTGTCCAGGTGGGTCTTGAATATCTCCAGAGAAGG
>Ga0065711_1027138_pt1 | contig 53578 bp, 42 predicted proteins | sample Hoacrofraction12_FD_59098 | JGI IMG/M metagenome (GOLD analysis project Ga0065711, IMG submission 59098) | Hoatzin crop microbial communities from Cojedes, Venezuela - Epithelial fraction 12 v2 (version 2) | ecosystem: Host-associated > Birds > Digestive system > Esophagus > Crop | place...
TGTAAAAAAAAAAAAAAAAAAAGAAACAAAAAAACCCCAAAAAACATGCAATATAAGCAGTTAAGATACAATAAGGAGTTTGTCTCTGAAAATCCCTGTGGCTAATAAATTATACTATCTATTTTATACATATATATATATATGAATTTTCTCCTGTAGTCACTTTCCTATGCTGATGTGATACAGTCCAGAGATGACAGAATATTTTATATCTATGATATATGAATATGGGCAATCTTTGGGGTTTTTGAAGTGTTTGCATTTGCTTGTAAGGGTATGCAAGTTTCCTGTGGAAGTTGACAAGCCTGGAGATCTGTTTATCCACAGAACAGCTGAAGCTCCATCACACCTCAGCTTTCAAATTATAGATGAAATCTCTGTATGCTTTTATTTAGTAGTGTATTTATAAAGAAGCCCAGTCAGACTGTCGTGGACACATATCAACAAAGGGTTGTGTAAAAATCCAAAAACCTAATTTTCATGTAAGCTATAGTGCAGGAATATATTTTCATTATTAACAACAGGAGTGGGACGTAGAGGTGAAAAACTTTGTGCCCAGTTGCTGATCTCCAAAGCTACCCATAGCCTGGTGGATCCATGGTCTAAAAGCATCCACCAAGAAGGACTTCAGTACCAGACATGTCTGAGAACTAGCTTAATCCACAAAGAGCTCTTCAAAGGATATTGTAATATTTGAGAGAGCTTAATGAAAAAGTCAAGAACAATGAAAACAAATGTCAAGTTCCCTTGTGGAAGGCCTTGCCTTTATTGAGAAGCTGATGAGGGTGTGTTCAGAACAAATGCGGGGCATCGCTCACATTTCTGTCTGTAGCTTTCTAAGGAAATTGCTCAAAACTTTCTGTAATCGGTAACATATCTAGTTAAAATGTGAGCACTTTTCTCAATGAAAGGTTCGTTAGGAGTGTACTGGTGGTCAAAATGAGATGTGAGGTACATTTCACTTGGTGTCTTTTTCGTGTCTTGGTGAGAAAAGGTGGCTGCTTTAGGAAGCTGTGGAGCTTGCAAAATCAGAGTAATGTCTAGCACTAATTGAAAGTCTTTCTGTTTGCTGGTTCAAAGCATGTTTGATAGCTGAGATGCTAATTACACAGTGATAAACTTCTCAAAATCAGAGGTGTACCTCCTCATAGTTGAAGATTCCCAGCTGAAGACTGACCATGGTCTCTGCTGAATCAAAGAGAGTTTTGTAAGAGTAGAGCTTCCAGCCAAATATCAGGTTTGTCTGCAGAGGAGAGAAGGCATATCCTGTGTCATGATCAGAGTCCTTGCTGCAAAATCAGCTAATGACCGCTGTGTTAACAGAAAGCTCTCCTAGTCTGTCATCACAGCCATGAAGCTTTTTTTGTGTTTTAGGGTTTTTTGTTTTACAAACAGGGGAAACACCAGACAAGGTCACAGAATGAAACTAAGCTAGAACTAATAACTGGATTCACACTTTCTGAATGTGTTTAGCTGTAACACCTTTTATCCTAGACAGAGAACATCTTATACCTGCTCAGCTTGCCACTAGATAATATAAAAAACCTACAAATACACAACAAAATCAGGAAAGTAGTTTAGCCCACCTCTTAAGTAGCAGATTTATCCCTGCATAATTGACTAAATTAACCATAAGCACAAACACTTGCCTTTCTGTGCATAGATCGTTCCAAATAGGCAGCCTTCTTGTTTCCACTCAGCAACCAAGGTACTATTTTCTTCATTCGTATCTCGTGGACCTGTTGTGTCTGATTTAAATGGGGGCTCTGCAATCTCACCTTTTTCTCCATCCCTACATTTATATTCCTGCCTCTCTCCTTTGCAGCTCCAGACTTGCATGATGTGACAACAGGCTGGATCACAGAACTGATCTCATCACTTATTTTACCTGTCTGTGGCCACACCAGTGCCTAAAGCTACCCAGCTGCTAGAGTGTCATTGCTGGAGGGAGAGATGAGGAACATGAAATCAGGCAGTGTGAGACTGCAGCAGGTCCCATTTGTCACAGGACTGCCCTTTGCAGCACAGGTTGGATTTGGCTCAGATGGTTTCTACTTTTTCAGTGATTTTGCGATTGAGATGTGCTGAATTTCCCCCATCACTCTGCCAGAAGATTTACACAAAACATTTCAGCTAAAACAGTAAATATACATAAATAGTTGCACTCCAATAATTCTCTTATCTCATTAGAATTAAAATATAATTTTATTTGCATAATAAGTATGCCTGTAATTGGCAGAAAAATAATTCTTTCCCACCTAAAAACTAGCCAAATAGAAAATGGCCCTTGCTGCACTCTCCCCAATTTGAGTTTTATCCCCAAAATTATTTTTCCTGTACTTTGGTCTTTGTCACACCTATTACACACTGACAATCCATTTTTTCATCTCAGTGTTTGATTTTTGTACTAAATTTCAGTTTGCAAAGAACAAAGAAGTGGATATTTTAGCTTCTCTTTCACTTAAGCTGAAGAATGGGGCTCCAAGCTGCTAACCTAAGATTTAGATAGGCAGCTTTATTTGGGTTTACATTTCAAAGCTGTGTTGCTTTCAGCATTCAGAAATAGTTCATTTAACGTGGCAGTACCTGCATGCAGACTGCAGACCACAGAAACCACAGTACTCACAGCAATAGAATAGGCAAGGAACATGATTGCAATAACAGTGATGAATCCAGAGATGTCACCCCATGCCCTCCTCAGAGTTGAAGTGATCATGTTTAGTTTAGGGTTGAGCCTCAGGAGATGCCACAGTTTCACTGTGGAGAGGAGCACTAGGAATGCAATCAGGTAGCCAAGAACTGCATCAGCTCTTGCTGTTTCACTAAAGCTTGCACAGCTGTTAGAAAAAAAGGAAAGATATAATAGACCCCGCACACAGAAGCCTTTGAAGTGCATAAATGAGTATGCTGCAAAAGCCAGTCACTCTGTGTTTGTTTTCAGCGGAGACCTAACTTCAGTTCTTGCTTGAATGTTCCCGTCTGTACTTCCAGCTGTGTGCCCACAAAAAGCTCATTTGTACATGGCAGAATTTTTTTATTATCATTAGTTAGAGCTGAGAGAGGATCTAGGCTGTAGCCTGAATGCTGCTCATTTTTAGCAAGTCACAGTTTAAAGGTAGCTAATGCAAACTGACTATCAAATTCTGACCCTTAGAAAGGAAGACAGGTTCTTTTATACATGTGTAGTTGAAGAGGATGGGGTTACTGGTGCTGTACAGGACACACCAGCTGTGACGCGATTAGCTGATTTCCAGCAGGTTGTGTGAGAAGGTACTGTTAGGAATGAAGTAAAAGACTGGAGGTCGGCACTGTGATCTGTGACTGAGGTAAGTCTTAATGTTAGCTCAAAAAATTTGGTAATACTTATATTTATCATTTATAAAGGTAGCATATTGCTTGTGCTTACGATTTTGTTTGGAACAGAGGTGACCACAGAAAGCTTTTATAAATTTTGTGTGCTAATATAGTACATGACATATACCTGTACAATAGACGCATCCTGCATTAGAAAGACTGTAGCTGTGAGGTTAAAGGAAGCCTTTGTTCTTTCCTCTCATTCAGCAGTTGCGAAGTTGCATCTACACTACTGTGCTCAGCTTTGGACTCCCCCGTGCAAGGAGGACATTGAGTCCAGTGGAGGGCCACTGAGATGGTTGGGGGTCGGGGTACAGCACGTACAAAGGAGGATGCAGGAGCTGGATTTGTTCAGCCTGGAGAAGAGAAAGCTAAGGAGGCCCCCAATTGCTGTCTCCAACTGCCTAGTCAGTGGTTATAGAGAGGCTGTAGTAAAACACTTCCTGGCTTGAACAGGGGTCCAGGGAGGCTGTGGCACCGCAGTCCCTGGAGATACTCAAAATTCAACCAAACAAGGCCCAGAGCAACCTGATCTAACGTCAAAGCAGGAGGTTAGAAGCAGAGACTTCCAGAGGTAAATTACCCTGTGATTCTATGACATCTTTACAGTGTGACCTTTTTTAAACAGATGTTATGATTTTACATTCTGTCTTAAATAAGCCTTTTTGTCCTCTGCCTAATGGCTTTTTTACAACAAAGAATGAGGCAGGTGATCTGGATAGACGTCCTGTAGCAGAAAGGCTTGTTGATTCAGAAGAGGGTGATGCAAATAGTGAACTAGTAGCTAGGCTAGAGAACTTGGTGCTCAAGTCTGCTGGATTTTATTAGAGCCATAGCAGAAGAAAATCGTATTGCTGACACATATCTAAGCCCTGAAATACTTAAATGGTTCATGAGTATAGCCATATAGGCTAGCATTATCTAGCACAGACAAACTGCTGTCTGGGAAGAGGAAAAACAGGTTTGTTTTGGCATGAGTAGCACCAACAAAGGATGCACCAACTAGCATTAGTACTTACTCCTCTTTGTGTTCCTGGTAGTATCTGATGTCTCGGGTCCCAAGGATTGTCCGCTTCACAAACACTGACAGAGCACTCCAGCTAATCAATATAATGGCCATCTCCAGGAGATTCCACTTGCTGTGGAAGTATCTCCATCTCAGAGTCTTCATCAGTTTTCCCTGTGAAAAGAGGGGTTTTACTGTTTCAGTCTCTGACTCTGTATCATACAATACACCTCTCCAGATTAGGGTTATTCCCTCGGCAATAAAACACATTGATAAAACTACATCTTGCACTAATTTCTCATTATCATTCTCAAAAGAAGCATTCCAGCCAAATATACTGTCACCTTCCATTATTTAATACAGATACAATATCTGATTCGATCTTCCATTGGTGCAAGTCAGCAGCAGTCTACTGAAATCAAGTACAGTCCTAAAGTGTTTGTAAGTGAAGTCAAAACCAGACACAAGGTGATGCTGTCAGCCAAACTTCCCATGGGGTCTCACCTGTACTATCATGTAGTACGCAATGAAGAGGAAATAAATAACTTCTGCTGCAACCACAAAGATGTGGAGGCTGTTGGTGTATGGGTAAAGCCGGACACTTTGCAGCTCTGCGCTTGTGAAGAAGGCCCCTAAAAACCAAACAGTGTTCACCTTAGTGCTCTATTAATTACATCTTTCTGGTTTCATTCAGACAATTTAGTTCATCAGTAAACTTCTGTACTCACATTCACATCAATGTGAGACTGAATACAGCTGTCAAACGAAGATTTAGACTTGATTAGGTGAGTAGCCTTGTAAGAGTCCTTTGAAATTTTCCTCGGATAGGCATTTCGGGCAGTCAGTGGCTTTTAGAGTGCTAGTGCTTTCTTGTATGATAGCATGATATTAAGCCCCGCAGGGCTGAATTTGCATGGGATATGTAGGAGGCAGACATGGAAATGTAAATCTGAACCTCATTCTAGAAAGAAAATGAGCTCAATTTTGTGGTCTGGTTTGGGCATTTTCCAATATTGGGACAGACCTGAGGGAGGCTACTGTTCAGATTAAATGTTTTCCTATGGCCTACAAACCAGAATCTAGTTTCACTATTTTATTTGTTGTATCCAGACTGTGTATTATATGATTACACAGCTATACGTTAGAAGTTTTCTGGAACAAAAAAACCCAGATCGTTATTTGTACTTTTTGTCTTAGTATTGTATTGATTAGCTGAAAAAATTAGGAAACATAATTTTTCTTGTTCCTGTTGTGTAAATTCTAGAGATGAAGTTACAGTACCATGTTTTCTTGATCAGCAGATGACCTCAGCGTAAGCAAACATAAGATATTCCTTTATGGTCTGTATTACTGTGATGCTACATTTTTCCTGAACAGCTTATAAATTTTGCATTGATTCTGTCATGATTAGATTTACTAAAACACTTCTGTTTACTCAATAAAAAACTAGGTAAACACTGACAGCACGTAAATCTACCCTCTGTAGGTGCATTGCTTGCTGTCGTCAGAAATGTGTAACTTCAAAAAGGTTCTCACCTAAAGCATTGGTTTCAAACATCAGGCTTACAATGCAGAACAGGTTCACATTGGCATTGTAGACTGTAAATTCGACAAACACTGCTCTTGTGAAGGTGTCTAGCCAGACATTGTTGAAAAGGTACTGGAGAATTCTGCCAAAAGATGTATAGCCAGTGATCTAACTCATACAGGAAAGAGACAGTACCACATGGAGGATAGGAGTGTCTGGATATTATCATAGAGAAAGAGTAAACCAGAGGTAATATGTTCAAGAGGACATCTGGTCTGTCAAGTCTGCGTATAGGGGATACTCGTACTCTTAGTCTAGATGGTAAGTTTCTTTTTGGCTCGTCTGGAGAAGCAGGTACCAGATATTGGCCAGTGCTAAACCTGAGATGCCTCAGGTATCTGATCATTTACTTCATACAGGTTAGGAGAAAAAGGTTCTAATTATGGATCCTGACTGTTACCTAGCATGGCGCAAGATGATAGCAACATAAACTACAATGATTGCACCACAGTAATATCTACAATATTCAGCACAACGCACAGCAGGAAAACTTGGGATGCAATCTGAAATGAATCTTAAATAGGGTAGAGGAAAGAGCATCATTGACACTACAGCAGTTACACTAATAATTTACAAGAATACGAGTGGTACCTGGAGGCATTCTTAGGATCAGTTCCCAGGTGAGTCACGTATCCCCCTCCCCGGTAGACGGCAAGTTTGCCCCAGCTGGGGTGCCCTCTCAGTTTGGACTGACTCTGGTACTGCCATGCGGAGCTCAAGTCAGAGGAGTTATCAAAGACTGAAGTATTCCAGTGTTCCCCATAAACTGATGTATCTTCTGTTTGTAGGGAATACGGAGCATGGCATTCCTGAATCACACGCTGGAATCTGGGAGAAATAGGGCAGGTGTCTCCTCTCACTCTTACTTGGCGAATTCGAGCACTACCCACCAGCTTGGAATTGCCATCTGTAATGAATCCTAAAGAGGAGATGGAAAAGAGCAGCACTGGCAATATGACAGAACTACTAATGATATTTCTTCATTTCATTTACGATTCATTGATGCATTAATATTTTGGTATAGATTCTTTTCTAAAAAAATACAGTAAGCAAAAGAGTCATTAAAATTAAGCCCTCATATTGATTTGAAATGAGTTCTTAGGTAGCATCCATCAATAACAGAGTTCAGTATCATTACCTGTCTGTATTTTATACAGAAGGAAACCAAGGTCTGGAGGAGAAAAGTGACCTGCTTCGAGTCACACAGCAGAGTATCTGCATGCAGTGTTCATTTGGTCACAGTTGGTCAGTGCCTGTTGTGTCCAATGAATAACTCTGCTAATGTATTTCAATTTTTACTCTTCAATGTGAGCTGGAAAATGGGTTGTATTTGTTACTGGATATGGCTAGATAGAAACAAGGTGATAGAGCATAATTAGGCTTCACATTGATCTAAGTCACGATGCAAAAAGAGCTCTCCTGAAGAAAAGCTTTATAGTGCCGCCTATCTGTTCTTTTTTTGAATTCTGGAAAGAAACTCGTGTGACACTGAGGCATGTATCTGAAAGTTTGGATGCAACATTACAGTGCAGAGGTTTTGGTTTATATTAAATATAAGAAAAATATCAGGGCACATTAAACTCGGGGTCAAGCTGTGGGATTTTTTTATCCACTAATATTCATATTATAAGCATCCATACTAGCTTTATACACTCACGGTCTCTTTCTCCAGTCAAATATGCATGTGCAAGTTAGGGATATGCGTAAAAGACAATGTTTCAGAATCTGGCAAGATGAAGTGAAAGAATGTGACTCTGCACCTTTGTATGATCCGTAAAGATTTTTGACTAAGGTAGTGTTTGCCCAGACGAAAAAATCCTGATAACTGTGGACATCATGGAATCCATCTGTAAAACTGTTCTCAATGTGTTTGTTTAAGTAGTAGGAATTGGGATCTCTCTGCCCATAGGCAACCAGTAACAGCATCCATAAAAACCCCAGATAGGCTGGAAGAGGACAAAAGAGACAGCACATGTGAGCTCAGAATTAACACTGCTGTTCAAAATAGATTGCATGAATGACTACTGCTGTCATCATTTATTAGGTTAAGGAGATGCTTTGCTAGACTCTGACTGACCCATGCTAATGAATTTAAGCAAGCTACTTCAACGTGCTGCAGTTTTTAAGGATATCACATTGGGAATACGAGTAGCAGTCAAGAAAATAAGTGGGAAGCCTTGCTGAACACCAATAGTAATGTCAGCTCTAAATAAAAGGAGTAGTCTATCTTTGTTCTGGGTGAAGCTGAGGTAATTTTTTCCATTGGTTTTAGAGGAAGTAAAACTGGGGTATAAATCGTTATCTGTAGATACTATCTGCTTTTAGAAAGATGGCCTCCATCTGCTCTTTTGATTTCAACATCATTGAACTGTTGACTTCCTCCTTCTACCCTTTCTAACTTTTCTTTGACTTCTCATATGTCTGTAACATATTTCTTTACCATAAAATCAAGCCTTTTATTTCTAGCTAACATTCCCACCTTCTTTCAGCTCCAACTGCCACTGAACAGCCTGTCTCTACACTGTGATGGCTGGCAGAAAGCTAAAGATAAGCCAAAACTTTTTCACCCAAGAGAACATTTTCATTGATGTAAAAATACTTGTGAATACTACTGAATAAAACAAGATAATCTACATATGGATAATACCCAGGATTTCTCTGATGAGGGCAAATGCTTTCTGCTCCTTCATGAAGCTGATTTTCATTTTCTCCACATCAGCTGCAGGAGGTGGCCGGTAAATATTGTTTCTGCTGTCCCGTCGGGCTCCAAAGAGAGGGTTTGAATCATCTGTGAGTAAGAGCAGTAAACCCTGGAATTAGTCAACAGATCATATATGTCCTGCTTTTTTTTCTTTGGACATTATAGAGAAACATTCCTATTTAATACTTTCCATTAGGAAGACAGGGGATGTGATTTAAACAATGAGTGTAAGAAGGCAAACAGTGGGGAGGGAAGGAGCTCACAAACACAGTGTGTTAGGTTTAGGACCAGGTGTAGTTCAGGTGCCTCTCTCTAGGCTGGACGTCTTAGAAGGGGATGTATTCAGAGCCTGAGGCTAATCAGGGAGGAAGCCACAGATCAGGATTCTTTGCTGTGCTCTAGGACTTTGGTCTGCTAGTGTCACCTTTTTTTAGACATGATTGTGATTGCAGAAGCCACCGTTTGTTTTATGGGAGTAATACAGATAATGGTGGTTGTAGAAAAGTATGCAAACAGAACTTTCATAGAAGACTTAAAGGAGGTGGGAAATTTCCTTGAGAGAGAGTTTTGGATATGCTTGTCAGATAAAGATCTACCAGTCTAGATAAAGAGTGCATTTTGTGCTGGGTTGATGTGTTTATTTTCACTAGGTTGTAGAACAGTTACAGGTTTTGTTGCTAACCGTGCCGCAAATACTGAGATGTCTGCACAGAGCTAAAACAAGCCTTATATATCTGATTTTTTTTATGTGTGATGTGAGAGCTAAAATATTTAAGCATGGTTACTGCATACTAATAGCACTGATTCATGAATTTTGATTATAATGGCTTCAGTCGGTTTGCCACATCTTATTATTTTCCTTTCTAGATGTTCCTTGCATGTTGACAGACTGAAAGTGATAGACTATCCACTTGTAAAATTCTTGATCTACTATGAATCAATATAGGAGAATACATCTTTTTCCCTGACGTAGGCAAGCCAGGGGATGGAGGGAAGGAAGGAGTCAAATATCAGTATCTTGGCAGCAAGTAGGTCCTCCTGTAACAGGGGCAATCTTACAACAGGGCTAGAGGAGATTGTGCATGTATATGTATTTGCAGCTGTAAAAAGATGGGTGAAACGAGGGAGTGATATTCTTCTGATTCAGAACTTCTCTTATATCTTTTTGACCTTCTGGTCTCTTGCAGTAAGTGTTCTGCAAGACTTATCCAACGTGAACATACAGTGGTCTTTATATTTTCTCCAACTGGCACAAAATCAGTTATTTATGTTTGTTTCCACTTCCACCTTGGTCTTGGGAATGCTACTGGGTATGCACATAGTCACAGCGCCTGTGGATTTAGTGATTTCTGCTAGTCTTGTCAGCTAAAATTCAGGTACATGAAGATAAACATTGAAGTTCTCAGTTGAGCTGAGTCTCGTATTTGTGCAGAAAGCACTCCAAAAGCTTGAAGAACACTTCACTTACTTTAATAATTTCTCACTTCACAGGCAGTTACCTGGTGCAGATAAAGGCCCATCAATAGCTGTGCTTTCTTCATCCTCCTGTTCCACCTTCTTCAGAACCAGAGCAAAAAAAGCAGCAAATCCCAGCACCTGGAAAGAATTAGCTGTAGACTCACCATATGCCCATTTCATATAAAGAAGGTCAGGCTTTGACCTGAATCCCTTTGGATCCAGGCACTGCAGGAGAACAACTGTGCTTTGGCTTTGCTGAACTCATGCAGCTGAAGCTCAGAAACGAGAGAATACTGCACAGTGCTGGGGTCCATCCAGCTAAACTGGTTTTGCCACATGACACATGTTCCCTGGTCAGAAACCTCTTCACCTATTAAACTCTGACAAAACAAGGGAGATTAAACTAGTGGAGTTAATGTCAACAAAAGGCAACAGAACTCTGTAAACCACCTGCTAGCTCTTGTTTTAAGGGCGAAGACTTCTCATTTTACATGTTAAGTGTTGTGGTTCTTTAGAACAAGTTACCTTGTCTTCCGGAAACGAGAGTAGAATGAGTTCATATTGGCCCGTGGTTGTATTTCTGAGGATCTCACCTTTAAGGGCTGTGTGATGAAAAGGCTTTCCAAAAAGGAGATGACCATGGAGATCAGCCACTTAATGGAGTTCTCCTTGCCATAATGCAGCCCATAGAGCATGGTAAAGAACCCAGATACACCACTGGTGGCTGCAACAAGGAACCAAGCAATGAACACAAACCACCAGGGCAGCCCTTTGGAAGAAGAACTTTTCTTGCCTTCACCGGAGAAGCTTGGAGTAAGGGACCACCTTGAGAGTCAATAAGAAAGGAAAAAAAAACCAGTCTGCAGTGGAACAGAAGCCAAAATCATAGTTTTCAGGTTCAGTGGGGATAGGCAATATCTTATGATTTACAGTCTCAATCAAAATATTCTAAATTCTTGTAACTAATACAGTTACATACCATATATGGATAGCAAAAAGTACAGTGAGCAAAAATGTGAGGAAGTGTGCAGAGGTCAGTTAAAATCAGAACAAATATGGGAAGCAGATTTACTCCTCAGTTCATGAATAATCAAACTCCAGTAGAAATATTGACAAATAGAACCATGAGTGCATTTTAGCTGCTGGATACCTCTCTTGTGATCACCATAAGAGCCAGAGAGGCAATTAGTGCTATTGTTCTCAATACTTCCAACTTAATTATCATATTTCACAGAAATATTTTGTCTGCTTATTAATTTTTCTTTATGCATGCATTTAAGAGACTTCTGAGACTTTGGAGCTTGGTGATTATCCCAGCCCTTTACTATCGTGTGGCATTGTATTGTAACATTCAGTTTTGGAGGCAAAAATGACACAAAGTGATGATCTGTCATTACTGCTTTTGTGTGCAGTTTGCTGTGCATTGGAATTTCCTTGTTGCTCCTACAATAGTATAATCATAAAACATGTTTCTACAGCTATAATAATGGTTATCTAGCACATATTAAGCAGTAATAATTTGGGCTCCATAATCCTGAACAGTTTTGATTTCATGACCTGAATTTACTTATACTGACAATGAGATGAGAACTAGATTACCTCTCACTGATGGATGCTGAGGAGCAGATCTGGTTCTCCAGGAGGTTTTTCATGTGTTGAACCTGACGAACAGCTTGTGTGTAACTCTGAGGCATCTGAAATTTATGGGGCCCCAATAATTCCAGCTCCATCTCTACACGCTGGAGTTGCATGTACAAGCAGCGACTGTAATCACTGTATTTCAGTCGCTCACACATTCCCTTCTCTGGAGTTGGGCTTCTTGTTTTTTCTGCACATAAAGAATTTTTTTTTTATTTTTAAAGAAAATCAACATAGCTATCCCTAGAGTAAAATACTGTTCTGTATAAAGGTTAGCAGAACTGGAGCTCAAGCTTATGAATGTGACGAAGTGAAGAGTAACATTGGAGAGGACATGTAAAAGCAACTTTAGTGCTAGAGTTTTAATGCTGTCCTGCTGGAATGGGCTGGAATTGTTGCCAGGAGGCAACTTAGTAAGACAGAGATCCTAAAACCTTAGTAGAGAAGTCAGATAAGATTGCATGCTAATTTGTTCTTAGTTTACCTGTGCAATTAGTAGCTTGGTACACTCATTGGAAAAGCCAAATGCAAGTCTTAATGAATCAGTGGAATGGTTTACTGATATATTATTGTTTAATGGAAAATAAATGAATGCCTAAATTAAGAGTCAGACTGAAAGGAACAACAGCACAAGGCCAAGAAGGAAAAAAGGACAGGACAAAAAGACTGTGAAACAACTGGTATTTATGAGTCTTTATGCTATTAAATACTGATCCTGCTCCCAAGATAGGCTAATAGCTAACATTTAATTCTACAGCATAAAAAATAGAAATTTCACAGTGTCTTTACTCAGCTGGGCTCTCAGTGGTGCACAGTGAAAGGACAAGAGGCACAAATGAAAACATGAGAAATTCTGACTGAACATAAAGAAAAACTTCTGTATTGTGAGGGTGGTTGCACACAGGAACAGGTTGCTCAGAGCATTTGAGGAGTCTCCATTCCTGGAGATATTCAGCACCTGACTGGACGTGATCCTGGGCAACCTGCGCCAGCTGACCCTGCTCTGAGCAGGGTGGTGGACTAGGCAACCTCCAGAGATCCCTTCCAACCTCAACTATTCTGTGATTCTGTAATTGCCTTGGAGTCAGAATGTAAGAAGAACTTGGGTCATCACATCCAGCATTACCATCATTTTCACTACAAAGGTTTCAGTAGGCATGTCTCATTGTGTTGTTTACCTTGTATATCCATAGCACCTAATGTGACAATTATAGGGTCATCCTTCTTTTTGCTCTCATCGTAAAACTCCTGCCCAGCTTTGTTCTGCTGGCAGATGATGTCCTCAACCAATGCCAAAAGTGTGTTGATGTTAGTTGATTTTCCAAGATCTGATACTGAAGTGAGAGATGGAGCCTTCAGGGCTTTAAAGAGTGAGTTGGCAATTCTTCTTATATCCTAGAAAAGACAGCAGCAACACAGCAGTGACTCTGGCTGCGGTGACTTAAACTGAAGTGATGTGAAGGCGCGACTGGCTGGGAGCTGCACCAATTGCTGAGATCTCCAGAATGGATAAGGATAACATATCCTACAGTGCTGGATGTGGCAGGCAGGTTTCAATGAGTTCAGCAAGACAGCTTTCAGGATTCGGAAATACAGCTTACCTGCCTGAGGACCTAAGCTGAGAAAGACGGGATCTATGATACCTTTTATCTTCACTGTCTTGGTTAATGTTTGCTTTAACCCCTGAACACACTGATTTTGGTCACACATAATAATTGTGCAGGGCTGGGATGTACACAGGCAGATCTTAATGAAGTTGGGGATTCCATGTAGACGGGTGAGTGCTTTGCAGCAGTGCATAATTTGCCTTTGGCTTCAGTCAAGCTGAAGGTCCTCTGAGAGGGAAGATTTCTGCTGTTAAGGTGGGGATGTCGGGTAGGACATGGCAGCAGAGGGCAGTGCAGGACTCGCTGGGGAGCGGCCGCAGGGACTTGCCTTTGTCACAGCCTCTGGAGTGAGTGAGACAGGCTGGGTGACCTGTGGGGTGGGAGGTAGGCTTGGGGACACTCGACCGTTCTTTCCAGGCTTCTTCTCTCTCCCGTGCGTGGCTGGCCGGGATCGTATGTTCCTGAAGATCTGCACAATGAGCAGGTTGATGGGGAACATGAGGAGGGAGCTCTCAAAGCCAATCATCACTTCTTGCCATGTGAACTCGATCTTACCTGTCAAGGTCAAACAGAGGGAAGGAGTAAAAACAACCCCAGGAACCATCAGATCTCTCTCTTGTGAAAAAGCCCGTTTGTTCAACTGTCCTTCTTCTAGATTCTACTGTCCCTCTATTTCCCTGCCCAAGCGATGGTGAGGATTGTTACCCAGATCCATTTTCTGCTCAGCTGGATCCTTTGGCACTCCCCAGAACATGATGCTGGTCAGCATGGTGCAGAGAAGCAGTGAGAAGCAACATGACACACGCTGGGCTCGTGTGAAGGAGCTTCGTGGGGAGCGGCTGAAAACTGAGTACCAGATGTGCCCATCCTGGAAACCCTTGGAGGTCTTCATGAAAAACAGGTTGCTGGGAAGGAGGAGAGAGAAATCAGTTGGATACTTAGAAAGGAGAGGGAAGAATAAAACTATAGTTCAGGGTCCAAACCTGTTCATACTTGTAGTCACTATCAGAAGAACTAAAAACTATGAGAAATTGCCAAATATCATGGCCTGATTTGCATGGAATGGTCATAGCTACTTATGTCCTTTCCTTCTGGCCACACTATGGAAGGAAAGCTAGTTGTCAGCAGTTTCTGTATAAATTGTTAGGGAAATTACACATAAGAGAAGATAGGATGCTTGGATTTCTGTAGGTTTTGTCAGGCTATCCTTTAACACCAATTATTTCCAGTGTGGTATTACTGTTAGGGTAAGGATTAGACTTACTTAACCATCCTTTCTCTTTTCCTTGTTCGGAGACCTTTGAGGGCAATAGAAAGACCTCCTTTGTTTTCGTTTTTGTCTAGGGGGTTGATATTTTTGGCATAGTTGTTTTTCTAGACTGATTGCTATCAAGAGTAAAAAAGTCCATAAAATAGAAGGTACCTGAACTGCTTCAAGTCCTGTTCTGTAGCTACTGGGAACATTTTATCTAGGACACATTCTCCAATATCAACAGCTAGCCAAGAGTTACAGAGAAAGTACCATTTCTGATCCCATGCCAGATCATGGACCAATACTCGATTCACATACCTGTTGGCAAAGCATACAGAGCACATTCACATGTAACTGAGTGGTATGAAATTCAGGACTCGACAAAGTCTGGCCTTCAACTTCTTAGGTTGTGTCTGAACTGTAAGGCACAGAACACATCCCATCCTGTACTGGACACAGGATATGGGAAGCACTCCTGGTCCTGCAGGTTAGATTATGATTTGATCTATTCATCTACGAAAATGAGGAACTAACACTTCTTTCCTTTCTAGAACTATAGAAAGGATAATTTTCAAGTGCTAGAAAAGGAAAAATGTTACCATTATAAAAAAAAAAGTTTGTGGATCTTTACTTCCAAGAATGTCCAGATCTCCACTTACCAGGATGGACGGTCCCCTGAATTATCATGCCACAACCTAATGCTCTGCAGTTCCCCGAGAGGGAAGAAAGTACAGAGTAGGAAAACATCCACTCCTCCACGTTCAAAGACTGGTGTATCAGGATCAGTTAGATGGTGTGGCTCACTCTCTCCTTCCAGTCCATAGAGGGTGAGAGTCACCTGGAGAATAAGATAGCAAAATGAAGACTTGCACATCTTGATCCTCTGTAGGATTATTCCTCTGGCATACTCTTCCTGATTTCATCAAATCTAAGGACTTTCTGGCTTAGACGTTGTGTTTGAGCTGTCCTGTTTAATAGCTTCAGGTGCTCCATTATTTATCCAGTTCTTTAAATGAGTGCATAGACTGTCTTACCACACAGTGCCATTGATACCTGGGAGGTTGTGGCTGCCCTGCGGCGGTGTCCTGTAAAAACTGTCACAAGGTAACGATACTGAGCAAAGGGGTCATTGTCTTCCAGTACTGTGATTTTCACCTGCAGAGTGACACGATGCAAGCAGTATGTTAGCTGTTCTGTAAGTATGGGTTCCTTAAAGCAGTGGATAGGAGTTTGTAATCTTGTGAACAATGCATAGACTTACCAGTAAACAGACAGTTACAGGGAAGGGAGTAGGACAGGTTGAAGGCTTCCTATTATAACAGGCTAGGCAAAGCGGGAATTGGCCTAAATACATTCGGTCTTTATTAGCTGAAGACTTACTTTGGCATCATCCTGGATGTCTTTCCTTCGAGCCCAAATAACTACTAGCACGTATATCAGAAAGATGCATCCTACAGTTGTCACCACCACAGGGTTGTCCACAAATGTACCAAACAGCTGTGCAGTTTTGCTGACATCTATGGCATTGGGTATGACGAAGAAGGAGCTCCCGAAGAAGGTCAGATGGTTGCAGAGGCACTGTGTGCTTCTAGGGTTTGTTTTTGGTCCTACCTGAAAACCAGACAAATTTCCTGATAAAACATTTGCCTTCAAAGTATTAGATAACTTACAAGCAAATGAAAAGACAGTGCTGAGATTGGTAAGTTAGTGTGGAGAACTGCTGTACAGAAGAGAATTGTTCAAGTTCCAATAAGAAATATTAATTCTAATGTCTAGCCAGAAACAGGCATTATAATTTAATACAATACAGCCTAGTCAGAATAATTCCATTTCTTCTTATATAGAAGTCCATCCCAAGAAATTGAGGTGGAAATGTCATTTGAAGCTTAGTCCGGTATGACTAAACTTCTTCAGTTTATTGTAACACCTCAGAATGATCTTGTTTTACGGTGTGAGTTCAATGCTATCATTTTACTACAAGATGGTGGTTATAAGGGCTGGCTTTGAAGTGTATAGTAGAAACATTATTTTATTTTGCTCTACTTACATGACATCCATAGCTGTTCCAGTTCCGCTGGTGCTCATCCCAAAATACACAGCGGGATGCAAAGCAAGCGACAGCTATAGTTAGCCTGTCATAGACTGTGGAATCCATTCCCATATCTTGTAAAACCATGAAATAGTAGGTTCCCTCTCCAAAAATGAGTTCTTCTGGGCTAAGAACCCAGGTGTTTGTCTCACCTTGAACAAAAATATTTTAGTTTCAGTGTATGTATAGAAATGCTAATTCAGAATTATGCAGCTGTGTTGCGTATAATCAAATAATCAAACTGAAGAAACAGGTATGAAATCATTCTTAGCAACTCATTGTTCAAAGCATCCCACTCTTTTCTTCCGTTAGTGAACGCTGCTGGAGACTGTATACTAGGAACCCTGAAGCATGACAAACTGAAGCTCCTTTAAGAGATTTCTTTCCAGACAGACATCTGAACTCATGGTCAAGGCTCATTCTGCAAATACACATGTGCTGTGAAGTTGTGGATGAGCATTCTCCATACTGAGTGCCCTTAACTTGCCATGGGTGGTGAAAGTCTTTTGGTTACATAAGCCCAGTATGCACAAGTTCATGGGTCACTAACAAGTTGTCTTACCTCCAGTTTTCTTACAGAACAGATGATTTTTCATATCATAGTTAGTTTCATTTGGGTGATAACCGTACCCTAAGTAGAGTATTAGTGGAATGTCATGTTCAGATTCCAGGTGGATCACTATAGATGTGTTTTCTGAGGTGATATTGACTTGGAAAGTGCTAAAATTGCCCAAACTCAACAGAATCTTATCTTCCTGTGTTGCTGATAGCCTTGGTAACATTATCTGTTTTTAAATAGAAAGACATAGCTTTAAATACAGCAAAGCATCTTGTTTCTATTACCTGTAAGCACAATATAGCCACATGCTAGATGATATTTTTTCATAACATAGGGAAAGCATGTCCAGCAAAAATATTGGCTTCAAAGTGATTTTCTTGATACTGCCAGCTCACCTCTGAAAAGTTCATTTGAAGCCTATGTAAACTCATCACAAATTCTGTGATCCTTGATGCATTTCTGAACAAAGAGCTGAGATTATAACTGAAACACTGGCTACATGAAGTGCATATATGAACCATTGAGATGTCAGCTAGGAAGCCCAAACAGTAGTAATATGAACATAGAGTTGTGGGATGATGAAATCAGACATTACATTGTGTTTCAGGATGACTGTAATCTGGAGTCTTTTCCCACAACCATTAGCATTCTCGCATCTGTTTAAATGAAGAACGAGATACCTCTTTCTTGAGAAAAGACAGAAATATTTGTTATTTCATTCCTCATGACACAAATCCCTCCATCACAAATGCAGACACCGTGATCCCATTATATAATGTAGTGAACGCTACCACTATTTGCAGTCATCTCAGAAGATGATAACACAACTGACAGTTAGTTAATGAAGAAAGAAAAATGGGAAAAGAGGGAGAAGAATAGAAAATAGTGGATTTACCTCAATGTGTTCTTTGAGATTGCTAACTGGTATGATCAAGCCATCCAGACCAGTAAAAGTTAGACCTCCCACTGTTCCACTGATGTCAAAACTGGTGTCGCTGGAGAAAAAGGGATTCACGGCAAAGCTCACCATCTATTAGCAAGGCATTATCAGTCAGTTTTGAGCTATTGTCAATATTTCATTATAGTCACACCCTAAATTGCGAAATAATGAAAGCTGGAGCTCAGACCCAAACAGTACTCGACTTCAAAGAAGCCTGCATCCAGATATAGATAAGAAGCTGCCTTATCTCTATGGTGGGTCAAACACAAACCTTGAATGTGATTTTGATATGCAGACAACAACATCTATTGTTTCCATGCATTGTAACCCTTTTGCCTTTTAGACACCAGATATCAAAAGCCAACTGCATAAGCCTCTTTCAAAGGTACTCCACCAAACCTAGGCTGTGGCACCCCTCTTGGAATTAGGAACAAAAATCTATTTCTGTTATGACAGCAATGCACAAAAGAGTATGTCAGAGTTGTCAGTCCCATGAGAGGATTCAGAACCCTCTCCTAATGCTCAGGTAAGACAAAGGACGCGTTTCCACCAGTTTCAGTGGGCTCTGGACATTTTTTAGCACAGCTGCAAAAGACACATGAAAAAACCTATATATTTTGCAGTTATTATAGGCCTTTCCTGAGAGTGTCAAAGCAACCAAAGAAGCCTTTAGAAAAATCTATTATAAAAATATGACAATAATGTGCAATCTATTGTTCTGAGGGAAAAAATTCCATATCCTAATTCATACGAGGGATGTGTTATCATCAGGACATTCGCAGGTTCTTTGTCTCCTGCAGGATCCGAGTGTTTCAAACTCATTTATTTCTAGTTGGGATGAAACAGAACTGCTGCAGGTTGGTTTTAATGGTGATATGGACTCTGAGTTGTTGCATCCTCCTCAGAGCATTAGATGTAAACAGACAGCAAATACATTTATTGGTATTGATTCATTCTGTTGCCTTCTGTAGCCATGCAAGTATGAATCAGGAATGTGTCTGAGGGGCTGATGGGATGGGGAATTTAAACTTTCAGTCCTCCTTAGCTTGCTGAACTAACCTCATGCAATTAAGATAAGTGAAGGCTTCTTTGACCAAAAATATTTCAAATTATTGTCTTGGCATGACAGAAGGGATGACTTGCGTGCTTGTGTATTCATTGTAAAAGGAGAAAGGATTCTAAAACCACTACACCAAGAATGTAAGTTGTGTATCAAATTGAATCAGATAAAAGCTGTTTACTTGCCCTTATATCCACGGTTTCATCAGGAACTCCTGAAACACTGAGAGAGGAAGCAGGTGGGAGAGTAAAGCTGGCCGAGCTGGAACTGGAGATGTTAATGGATGTGCCATCCATGTTTTCTGCTTGTAATCTGTCCAGTTATGGTTGGACATAAGCAAAACAGAGAAAAAGAAAAAAAAAAAGGCACCAGAGAAGTCAATGACTTGGACTTCATGTCTAGAGAAAAAGCTTTCTCACTTCAGAAGTATAACTTATCTGGAAAACTATTTCTCACTCTCCCAGTAAATACTTTGTACATTATCTGTCCCTGACATAGTACTCCGCATAACACTATCATAGAATCATCAAAAAAGGGATGGAATTGGTGTATCTGGATAGGAAGCTGTACCCAGCTAGGTGTACTTATGTGAAAGGCAGACCTGGTTTCTGTGTGAACATGCCCTTGATTTGAATGCACAGTTAAATATGGATAAAAACCAGGCTCTTGGGGAACAGTTCAGGGGTGATGATAGGGAATGGAGAATACTTGATAGGCTGCTCATGATTATATTTGCTTCTGCCAAGCTGACTACAATTATATATAACATGTCACTGTTGGCAACTTGGAAAAGAAAAAAAAACGTAACTGGCAGGACATGAGTTTTCCACGTAATTTCAAAGGTAAGCGGCCACTGCCTCATGCAGGCAGTAGTTCTAAATTCTCTGTTGGTCAAAGAAGACACAGCATGAGAATTTTTAAGGAGGTGTTATTGAAGCGAATTGGAGTCCAAGCTGTTCTTACTCTCAGTAATGACAGCCTCATTGCACTGTCGAAGTTGTCATTACACTACAATATTTAGTTGGGTGGTTCCATTTAAGCACAATGTAATGAATGTATGGGGCAAATTTGATTATCAGAGCCTAGGTGGGAGACCCTGTTACTGTTACCTGTGTATATACATTGTGGCAGAAGGAGTGGTAAGGACTGTTGGCTCATCATCTGGTTCTTTCCCAAACAGAAGGGCACTTTGTAGATTTTCGACTGTGTCCAGGAGCTGGTGTGACACCGAACTCTGGAAAAGGATTAGAGGAGGAAACTTGCAACAGAGCTTCTCAGAATCAAGTTACATATTATTTGCTTTTACTTCCTTTTAGGAACAAATACTAATTTTCAGTGTCTTACAAAGCTGGCAAACTTGATGACGTGCTTCTTAATCTCAGAGAAACGTATTCTAATCAGCAACTCGAATTCTGTAATTGTCATTAAAACATTGCAGACAGCAAATAAATATATCTTACAGCTTTTACTTTTGTACTCTATTATTTATAACTTCTACACATTGAAGTTTGAAGCACTGCAAACATGACATCAATTTAATGCAATATACTCCTGCACTTCTGTGTGTTAATGCTCTTTAGCTGCACTCTTTAGTGTTTAGTTCCTTGCAAAAGCAAGACCTAATTAAGTACGAATTGTATGTTGTTAGTGTGTTATCCAGGGGGATTTCGAACAGTTCATAACCTTTTCTCTCAGGTTAGATTTATTTCATGCCCTACTCCCTTGCAGTGATGAAAGTTACAGTATGTTCAGCGCAGGAAGCACATGAAGGTGACTGTGACAATTTACATATAGATAGGAAGGGGTAGGACAAAATAAACATGTTGCATAATTCTGAATAGAAACTCTCAGTGGGCTTTCTGAAAAAGTGTAAGCAGAAACCAGAGCTGAATCCAGCTTTGAAGTAGTGGAGCCAATCGTGAATATTGAATACCTGTTGCTTCCTTGAATTATGGGGCAGAAGGAGGAGATAGAATAAAATCTGAAAAAAAATCTTAGTGTGCTTGTCATCCATTAGAGTTTGTACACTGGTGCTCTGTTCGCCAGTGCTCTGTCCTGTTCAGCTTTAAAATGTAAGAAATCTTAAGAGGCTTCTATCATCTCCATGAGCAGACCATTCAGTCTAACAGGTCTAACTGGGGAGAAGTATCCTTTGATATTCAAGTCCATCATGGTGTCACAAAGAACCCTACCCAATGCCAATTTAAAAGTGTGAGAGGCAGCAGAAGTCTTACAAACCTCCCAAAGCAAGCAGATGTTTACACATAGTCCACTACAAACTGGACCAAACCAAAATTACCTGTTCTGCCTCTGGCACTGAAGTGTTTGTAACCCTGATTTCTACAGAAGCTTTGAGGACATTGCTCACTGCATTAAATAGATAGTTGGCTGCATCTTTTAACTTCTGATCATCTTTGCTGTCCTCCGTGTTTACAGTGAGCAAGGAAGCACTGACATCCTTTAGAGTGTTGCTAGCTTCCACCTGCACAGGAAACAAAGGGAAAAGTTTATGTGTGTTGTTACTACAAATGACAGAGGTGCTACTTGTGTCATGTACTGAATATTGCAACAGAAGTAATCTCACGGGGCTATTTGTGTCGAACACTGTTTTTACTGTAATTGTGCTGAATTAATACCTCAAACACCAATAAAGATGATATACTAGATGGTATACTAACATGTAATACGGACCTGAAAAGTGCAACTTGCTTCTACAGCTTTAATCCATAAAAAAGATTAATAACATCTGAAGGAAGCTTGTGTGTCAAACGCTGAGCAAGGATAGAGCTTAGATGTACAGCAGTGTAGTAAATTAGGTTATACGTTCAGTGGTGTGTCCAAAAAATACCAATATTGTCAAGTGCATGTGCATTTCAATCTTCGTTTCCACAAACCCTATTGGATTACCAGCAAGTAATACCTTTGGCCTTCTGCTGTGCTAAGTGCCAAAGGAGACTGAGTTTTACAATTTCTATTTTGTGCCCAAATGCAGCCAGTGATTGCTTTGTGGTTGTGAAAGCACTGGCCAGCCTTTAGCCCAGGATGGGGAGGGAGCCAAGCAAATTCATTGCAAGCTTGGACATACCCATTCCCACAGTCTGCAACTGCTTAGCAGCCTTACTGTAGCGTGAGTGCTGAATCTGAGCTATGTCCTTGTCTTGCCAAAGTTAACCACATACTGCTGAAATGCTCCCAAGCCATTGTCTGGCTGCAACTGTGTAATACATCAGAGATCAGGACAGCGCCTTTTACTGCCAGTGTATTTGGGAAACTTCCCCAGTGACAGTTTGTTCCGTCCTCCCGTGTGTTCACTCCTTACACATAGATAGCATCATCTACTAATAATGTCATGTTGCCAGATAAGATTCAGGAAATACTTTTGTGAGGCCTATCTGAACATTTGTGCCCGGTTCCTCTGCGTGCTGCCTCAGTGACAGCTTGCCTATGTGCATTTTGTGACAGTGTGTGGATCAGGGACCAATGGCTCTGGGCAATTCTGGAAAAACTCTCCTGGGCAGTTTTTCTTCAGGATTCTAAGAGTGCTTTACAATATAAAATATGCATCTTAACACACCTCTGACTAAAAGTTAAAGTTTCCATCTTAAAGATTGATCGTAAAATGTAACTGGCCAGATGGTCATAGCCTGGATTGTAGTAGTTGCTGAGACAATGTCTGTGAGTCAAAATTTGTTTAAACAGCAAAATGTATTCCCTTCTGGTCAAAATACACATGCTGGTACAGTTGAAAAGATGGGTAAAGAACAGAGAACTGCAAGGCACTGAAACTCTTCCAAGGTCAGTCGGGTGCAATAGTGTCTATGCTGCTAGTGTGAGGGGATATAAAGCGAGTTGCTTCTTACCTGTGCTGAGACAGACAGCTCTTCACTCCTGTGAGTGATTTCTTTCAATACTTCTGACATCTTAAGAGCAGTCTGCACTGATGTTACGTTAACAGCAGAAAGAGTTGTCAGCATCAGCCCTCGGAGCTTGGGATGAAAAGGGATAATTAGGCTAAGGAATAAAATGCAAATTAGGACTGTGCAAGTAGTGCTGTGTATTGACAGCCAGGCTTGCTGTAAATTATGTGGTAGAGTAAGACTCCACAACAAGGACCATTTGAACTGATATTAGGTCTACTGACAAGATGCCACTTGCCCTAGTAACTGTATAATCATGAATTGTGTGTTACTTCCCAACACACAGAATTTATACACTTAACATCCATTAATAGCAAGGAGAGTTACTTGTGAGAATTTGTACTAATGTATGTGAATTACTGTATAAATGCCACTTCCAGAGAAAGCAGAGCCATGTATGATTGACGTTACTCAAACAATGAATCATAACTGAAGGATACATTGATTTCTCTAGATCTTTTCATCTGAGGCACTCAAAGCACTGTACCAATACAAGCTTATAACTGAAACATAAGCTGGTAGCTGAAAGGGAACAAACCAAAATTACCTGCCATCTAGTACTTTTTGGGAAAATTAGATAGGATATTTCTTCTGCAGGAGAGGCTATTTTATGAATATTGAAATTGTTTGTGGAAAATCAGGTTGATTTTAAGTTTAAAAAGACCATCCAAATTAGTTTAAGTTAATGTAATAACAATTGAGAAATAATTCTTTTACTGATGGATGATAAAACAAATTATTTATGTGGGCAAATAGTGAAAAAAAGCTGGAACCTGTGCCAAACACTGAGACTGATACTAGAAACTTGAAACCTCTGTTGATTTCAGGTGGTGATATATGAGCTTTTTATTACTTAAGAGCTGTCAGAGAATATGAAGAGTCCATTATATTGCATTGAACTGCAAGAAAACAAGTGTCTGGCCGACCTCTTTTCGTGTCTCCATCTGTAAAGATATGTTAAAGCTTTCCTCTTGGCTCTCCTGATTAAGGACTGATGTCACTGCCTTATACAGCTGGAAAAGACTCATGCTGTTGTTCCCATCTTTTAGGATGGTGTTTGCCTTCTCAGAGACAATAGCCTCCAGGGTCAGGTTCCCATCAATCCTGTCTGCGTGTCCAACCTGATGAAGAAATCAGATATGCTCTTAGCATTGCCAACGCTGTTATAATTATCTTTGAACAGCTTCCACAATCATCTTATTGACAGCCTAGCTAGAGTAGGACATAAAACTTTGTGTTCCCAGTTTTTCATGTTTTATTTTTAGTGGCCTGAAAAGGATCTTGCTGCTGGAACACCGGGGCAGAAGCAGGAGTTTTCTGGGCCTACATAGAGTAACTCTTGACTCACTGAACACAACTTATGCTGCCCAGTGTCCAAACAGATCATATTTTAAACTTCTATCCTAGAAAAAGGACAGTGGAAGATTCTTTTGACTACCTTGAGTCAACAAAGCACAGTCTCTGTTAGATAGGAAAGTGGTGATTGTGGCACATTCAGAGGGAAGTAGTAAGTGTAAAATGGGAAGAAGTTCCAAAAGTGAATCATGAGTTAGGTATCAACTTGAGAGATCTTGAAATAAAGTAATTCTACTGTGTACCTTCACTGAAGCATTGGTTTGAACTGTATCACCATAGCTGTTGCTAACAGTAATTGTCATATGTAAAATGAAATTATTTTCCTCTTCTCCAAGTGGAAGATAAACTGGGAAGAGTTGCGGATCTGGGCCACAGTGCAGGAGGGAATCTGAAACAGGAAAGAGGAGGTCACCTAGCAGACACCACGCAGACACCTCCTGTTCTCTAAGAACAGGGGACTTCAGCCTTGCTGTGTGCGGGCCTGGTTGACTCGGCATTAGTCTCCCTGGGGAGCAGAGCAGGTTGTGCCTTTGCTCTTGTTAGCAACAGTGACAATGCTTGCTAGAAACACGGAGAAGTGCTTAGCCAAACAGTTCACCTCAGGACTTACTTGATTTCAGATAGAAGCAGTATGTGAGCTGCCTGTTATGACTGGATTGGCATGAATCCACCAAGCAAGGAGCACTGCAGGAGACTGTGAACATGGTGAGCACTGATCCCTGCTTGGGAGACACGGCACAGCTGGGGATCTCAGGCGGCGGCACGGTGCTGACAAGGTACGTTTCCTCCCCGTAGCTACGCTGAGTCACTGCTGGAAGTGGAGGGAGCAGAAAGTCAGTGATAATCATGCCCCAGCAGCACTGATCTTCGGACATTAATCTTGCCTACTTAGCAATGATGCTGTTTGTTCAGGCACCAGAAACATCAGGATGGGCCTAATCAGAAATTAAATCCTACTACTGAGCAAGCCATAAGAGAAGAACTATTAAAAACACAGTCGTGTTTGCATTATAAAACAAAGCTGTATTATTTCATCCAGTATTTAGTACAACATCGTTTCCAGAGGAGACTTAACAAAGATATTAACAGCTTGGAGTAAGATAACTGAAATTGTCCCACTGTGCAACAGCCTAGAAAAAAACTTAGCTCTGAATTATTTTAAAGAACCCACATATAAAGTAACAGCTCTCAACTTGCAGAATGATTTAACTTATTTGTCAGCGTGGCTGTGTGTGTTTAACGTCAGTGTGATGTCACGACGGCAGAGACTCAAAGGAGTCTGAAAAACCCTGCTTGCCCCTACCTGTTACTTTAATCTGAAAAGCTTCTCTCTGTGTCTGCAAGAAGGAGCTGTTCATTTTCAACACGGATGTGTTGCTTTGAAGCAAATTCAAAGAGTTCTGCCGGAAACCAGTCAGGCCACAGGCTAGAGGGAGGCTTGTAGGCTGGAAAATCAGATGGAAAAGAAAACATGACAGTAGAGGCTCTTTGCTGTGATTTCTATTGTGGTTTATCAGGAGCAGGGTGGCAGTTCGGTGCCCTTCATTATCACCCCTCCCAAACCTGGCACCCCCTTGTCTCGGTCTTCACTATAATTTCCAAAGCACCCATTTGACAAAGTATCACTCTGAGGCCACGTGGCATTCCATCAGGATGGATGTTTATTTTTGCCTGTGCAGTACATCTGATGATTCTGATGCTCTCACCTTGGTTTGGAACGTGTTATCTAAATACCAGTTATAATATGTGGCCTGGGAGTCCTTCTGTCCAGAGACACTCAAAACAACTTCATCACTAGCATTCACTGGCTTGCAGTTTGCCTCACACCTGTAAGGAAGTAAGATGGTAGTAACTGTATGAGATATCATAGTCCTTGATGTTGATTGTTTTACTCTTACTTGATGAAAATCTGCAAAACCCCTGTAATATGAGACAGGTAATGCATGATTCACAAACAGCAAAGCACTTAATTTTAAAGCAAGAGATTTAGGAACCTTCGTCTCCATTTTCAACATGACTGAGACCAAGAACCCACAAACTATTTATGTTGCAAAACTGATTCAGGCTCTCAAATGAAGCCTGCCTCTATTTAAGCTACTGAAATTATTATATTAACTGACCACTGAAATGGCATTGCTCTTTAGTGAGGCACGAGACTCTTGAAGAACTCCTTAAGACAGGAATGTGTATCTGGGTGTCTAGTAGAAATTTCAGACATATCTTATGGCATTTATTCCCATTGTTTGAATGAATTTTGTATATGGAAATCTCCAATGTTGAAAGGATGTAGTGGGGTCAAAAAAGCTGAATGGTTTTGGGAAGAATATTGTTCAGTTTATAAAAGGATTATGTTCAGAAATATGGGCTGGAAAATGCAGCAAGACCCATTTTGTCTGTAATTCCTATGATGGTAAGGTATAAATAGATTTACAAGAAGTACATTATCACTTTATTATCATTATTATTGGTAACTGTGGTCTTGCACTATGTGCAGTGGTAGTATTAACCAGTGAATACTAGGGTTTACAAACAGACCTGATTTCCAGTTGCAGTTCTTGTTTTGCAGTCACATAGAGGCATTGCTCATCCTGCCTCTCTTCATTGCCATGGTTTCGGACTGTAACCCTGACAGTCACTGCTGACTTTGGAGGAGGAAGGCAGGAAGGTGGGATTTGCACCTCCGTTTGGTTGGTTAGGATTTTCTGTTGCTGCACACATTCGTTCCACTCCGGCCAGCAAGCTCCTGCACAAAGATTTCCTTTGTAATTGGAATAGCCATAACATCCCATGCCTCTTATAAAGGATTTTCCTGCCATAGGTTTCAAAGAGCTTTATAGAGCAAATAGTTTCCTGAACCCAATTTAAAGACTAAGTATTCAGAGTTCAGAGAACAGACTGACTTCTTCAAAGTACTGTATGAGGTCAGGGATAAATATGGGAACAGAACACAGACGTCCTGAATCTCAATCCAGTTTTCAGCCATAAATGTTTTTGCATCATGTTTGAAGCTAATTATTGCTGGTGTGTTGAGACACATGTACCTTGCAAATGCCTAACTATTTAAGTCGCTTGGGATTAGTTCTTGGCTATGAGAGTGAGGGCTCAGGCCAGGCAGATCTTGAAAAATTGAAACCTAGGAGTAGTCACGTTTGGGAAAAGACAAAACTGAGTACTATGCCATATTATATACCATAATTAGTTCAGTGTTAAAACCAGGAAAAGGTAGAAGGACATTCTTCGTGTACAGTGAGTAGCAAACTTTAAAGCCAGAGAGTAAACCATGCTTTAGTCAGATTTTCACCACTTGATCTGACAAGACAGTGAGTTTGATACTCATCAGATAGAAGCTGGTAGAAATGTTAAGGAAATATGCATACCACAGGACCAGAGGAAACTGGAATTATTGTTGTTGTCTGGCCAGCCAAGCGTAACAGTTGTGAAAGGATCCACATGACGACTTGGTTTAATAGATATATTTTTTCTTTTGTGATCCTAAACAATAAATGTATCAGTTAGGACAGGAGCATGTATTAACACGTACGTATAATGATAGTATGGAAGTAGAAGCTATGGGAATAGAAGTGGATGGCGCAGGGAAATTGTGTGGCAAAATACTCCCAAACTCCTAAGTGGCTTAGGAGCCCAGCTCCCATTTTCAAAACTAATGAAGGTACTTAGGAAACTAATTCCTATTAATTTTCTACTTTTGGGCCAAGACTTTTAACCCTTGGGCAATCATTTGCCTTGTAGTACATGTTCTAGTACATTCCCTTTTTATCTCAGTTGGATACATTACAGCTATAGATAAAGAGAAGGAGGAGGTAGCTGAATTTGTCTTTCTGTGCAATAAACTGTGATAATCTTAGTTTTGAATTAGATTTATATTCCTCTGATGCAATATATTCTTACAGGCAATCTGTAAAGCATGATGCCTTCTGGTCAAGCAGCACATCTTCTATAGCAGACATCTGTCTGCTAGTGTTATAGTTAAAAACTAGACCTTTGAGATGATAACAAAATACTGTATCTGGCAATTTTATTATTTAATTGTATGCAGCTGCTAGCAATTGGTGTATCAGTAGTTTCTCAGTTTGCCATAAACTGAAAATTTCTTCTTTGCAAAGTAACTTACACATTCCAGTATAGAAGCAGGAAACACTTAGAAAGAGTATAAAAATAAATTAAACTCTGCTTGAATGATAGCCCCTCAAAGAGAGGTTTCCATTAGTCAAGTAAAGTAAATAATTGTCCTGGTTTTGGTTGAAACAGAGCTGATTTTATTGCCTCCCTGCTCTAACAGTGACAATAATTTAAAAATTAATCTAAGCTCATTTCAACTTCCAAAACTGAATAATTGTGAAGCTCATTTTCTGTAGTCTTGTAATTGTTACTTGCAGGCTTTTATGAATTGTAGACTGAATGCCTGTAAACAGATTTGTCTCAGAGACTTTTGCTGTAGATTTTATGTTAAACCATAGGAGCACAGAAAATCTAGTCCATAATCTAGTACACTACAAATATTTCTTTTCAATATGTTATGCAGCACTTTTAAGAAGAAAAATTTCTAAGCATTTGAATTTTAAAGAAAGATCCTTAAATAATACTTACATTTGTCTTTTGGGTATTTGTTCTGGAGCTGCCTTCTTCCTTAGCAGAATCTGTTTAATACAAAAAAGAGCAGAATAATGTTACCTGTAAAGCTTTTAGATATCCTCAGTGAATATGACTTTATTACACAGGATTTGACTACCGACAGTCTGAAAGATAGCTTTATAGGAATCAGACTCTAGAACTGTGATAAACAGACTAGTTACAATAGGTAAAATTGTAACAACAAGCTAGGCACATACTATAGAGAAGATGACCCTGATTCTTCAAATATAGTGGTGTAAACAAAGAAAAATGGAGGGAAAGCACTGGAAAAGTCTCTATAGGGTTAGTATAAAGTAACTTTATTCCTGGTATAATCTGCATTGGTAAATGAAAGGATGAGCCAGCTAGAAGAATCTACTGACAGCAATTTATGAAACTGCTGTGTTGCAAATATTTCCTGGTTTCAGAGCTATGTCCCAAGCCATAAACATCAGTAATTATTTCTAGGACAAACAGCAAATGTGCAATGTGTAACATATACAGATTGATGCTAATTTATGACTGCTTCAAAGCAAGGGAATCTGCCTTCATCAGGAGGAAGCCTCCACAAAAGTTTTCAGCACTGTTGCTGGAAGGAAAGCAATTACTAGATGCAAACCATAAACATTCCGCGCAATGCTCTGATTGCAAAAAGACACTTATGTGGTCAAAACCAGAACAGTCAGATTAATGCAATTACCTTCTTTATGAGAACTGTTGGCCAACACAGTGATGAACCCAAGATCCAGACTCATGTTTGAGAAGGCATTCATGGCCACCACTTTCAGTAGGAAAGTACCTAGAGAAGACAAATGGCCAGCTAAGAATAGCACTGGGACCAGTCCATCATGTTGGGGATATAAAATCCGATTTGTAAAGAAAATCCTGTTCTTTTCTGTTAAGAACTGTGGGGTTTTTCTGATGAGTTTCCACTCCTGAAAGGCTTTTCAAGGAATATTCTTCCCTTTTATCTGAGCTTTTTAATAACTCAGCTGCCTTTGCCCTAGCACTTGCAATGCTATTCTTTGTCAGCTGGCTATGATATTACCACACAGGAAACTAGAGGTGTGCTAATACTGGAGTCCAAATGAGTTTAGGCATCTTCAGACAGCAGCTGTCTTGTTTGAAAACTTCTGCCTGAAGGGAAGGGATGTTCAAATGAGTATAGGGAGACCAAATAAAACTTTTAATATTGAATAATTTTAAAACATAAAATGAAATTGTAATTAGCTTCTAGTGTTCCAGCTTTGGCATGGGATTTGAACAGTTCATTAGAGGAGGAAACTTTTTTATCTTCTGGCACTGAATTAACTCTTAAAGACAATCTCCCTAATCCCACATTTTAAAGGCTTTGATTTCTCAGTAATGCAAAGAAAAAAGCTTATTCATAAGCAAGTCCAACAAAAACTACATGTTCGAAACCAATGCACAGAAAAGCTCCACTTTTCTTTGTCATCTCTACTGAGAACTCCTCAGATTATTAATTACTGCAGTGTAAAATGCAGATGAGTGTAAACTTGAAAAGTTATGCATGTGAACAAACCAGAGAAAAACACTTTGTGGTTCAGAAAAATATCATAATTTGTACTTGAATCAGATTATGTAATGAAAAAAATAACCCCTGGTTCGCTATGTGTTTTTTATTGGAAAAATCAAGTGAAGCCTTGCTTTCAGTCTCTGTGTGGAGACCCGTTTGCCAGCTCAATTTTTTTAGCTCACTTACAAGTCAATAAGACCATGCTGTTCATACTGTTCTGCAGACCAAGTCTGAGCAGCTAGAAAAGCTACCAAATTCAGCTGTACATTATTGTCCCCTACCCCAGGGTGCTGTGACTGTTTATGTGAACTCTGCTCAGCTGTGAGTGTCTTGGAAGTACAGAGAATGTCAGCATGCTGTACCTTCAGAGTGCACGGGAACGATGTACGTTCGAGGCTCCCCTTGAGGGCCATCGTCTTTGTGAGAGTGAGTTTCATTAGATCCAGTCACCTCAAACTTCAGCTTATCTGGGGCACCGTGAGACACAGAGACATTTATCTCCAAATTCTCCCCCAGCTGCAGAATGTGAGAAGCTAACACAGCCTGAAGACCAGATATTGGCTCAATTAAGTGAACAGCAATACTCTCAGAGATCTCTGATGTCGTTGTGTTGCTGGATGCTCGGATTTCCAGCCGATGTATCCCTGGGCCTAGCAGCTCTTGAGAGGCACTGTCGAGTGTCAGATTGTGAGGGATGGTTCCTTCCTTTGCACTGGATTCGGTGAGTGTCATGTTATCTGCTAATATAATGTAGGTCACTCCATTGCCTGCAAAAAGACAGTTCAAAATTTCTCACAACTTGCGTAATAAGCCATCCAGTTCTGGCTGCTTTTTGCAGCACTCAGGTATTTATAAACGAGTCATAAGAACACTGCAGCAATGCAGTCATATTTAATAATGTCAGTTCAGGTGCTTTTGTGGCCCTCTGGGCTCGCTATGGAAGTCTGTCATGTGTTTTCTACTGGGAGTGTTAGGGCAGTCAAGAGAATTCAAACATACGCTACTGAATTTTATTTTTAAGAATATATGTGCATTCCAGGAGCTTGAAATGAGAACAAAATATAGATCAGCAAATGTGACCAGCTCAGCATGGAATCCTCTTACCCTCAATCAGAGAAGCATTTCTGTGGATTACTAACTTCAAATATGGAAATATTCCTACTGGCTTCATGTGGATTCATGTGACTAAAGTTATGCTCATACTTTGTCAGCTTTGTGTAGAGAGGAAAAGGGTTTATGCTTATGTTTGAGGTGGTGTAATAGCTCTGAGAAAGAAGCCCTCCAACGAAGCTGAGAGCATTCTGTTGCAGGAATGCAACAATTAGAGGGAAAGCATTCACTAAAACAAGTATTGTTTTCCATAACAAAAATCCTGCTTCTGTCCCATGGGTAACATATTTAGCCTGCTGTTTAAGTCATGCAGTGTAATTGCTCTCACCTCCATTGAGTTCGACTTGAATCCACAACAACTCCCCGTACAGTGTACGGCAGTGAGAGCTGTTCCCGGATTCATACTGGCTATAGCATCCAGTAACGCTCAGCTGATCCATCTTGTCTTGAACAGTCACCTGCTTCTGTGCCATCACGTGCCATTCGCTGGTGGTGCATTCCACATAAATAGTAAACTCTCCTGGAGATGAGTATCTATACGTGATGTTGCTGATCAGTCTAGAATAGAAAGAGAACAGCTGCTTGTTGTGGAAGACTGCCCTGGGAAGTCTTACGTGGTAAGAGTGGTCACTGTTCCCAAATTTCTGACCTGACTCAGCTCTCCTGCAATCACAGTAATCCCTCAGTTATTTACATAGAATTTTTAGGGTTGAAGATTGTTCCTTTGTTCCAGCTATGGTGTCATTAAGGATGTATATCAGGGGTGGTCATTCTCAAAGTATATCTATAAGGGTGGATACGTTTTGCTGTAAAGTAGGTCGATTGCAGTTCAATAACACGTGGCATTAGATCTGGTTTGTGACTTGTTGGCTCTGAGCACAGACATGTGACTATGCACATTGGAACATGGAAGGGTGCCCTTAATTCTCTATTCTTTATTTTATTCCCAGCTTACCATCTCCTAGTTGTATCAGTGGAATCTGAGGCTGCTCAGCATATTGTCAGAGTGATCCCTTGCTTTTTTTTTTTTTTATGTGCATCTGCTTCTATACTTGCCCATGCTAGCAAAAATGCCTCTTCACTCCTGGGTCTGGTGCAGCTCGGGTCATGATAGCAATAAGAGATGAATGGATATGAAGAAGTCTGTGGTAGTTGCTATTATTACTCACAAGCACAGGGAGATGGTGAAAAGAATCTAAGGATATACTTCTTGAAAGGCATGTACCTTGGAAGGCAAATAAGTAATATTCCTGGTGCTATTTTCGCTGAACAATTTATATTTTTATCATGGTACCACCTAGCAAATGCAAACAAAGATCCCATTGATAATACATATTTTTCATTAGCTGTTTTAATGAAGAGAAAGTTTTCATTCTAACTGGACTTCAGAAACATGCCAATGACAATATCAGACCAGAAAAGGCAATTCCACTAAGAGTGCATATCAAACTGAACACAGAAAACAGATGAGAATGACTGCGAGCCATTTAGTAGGTGAAGTAAAAGGGTCTCCCATAAAAACAGCAAGTCTTTGCTTAGGGCTAGCAAATGTATTTCACTTAAAGGTTCACCATCAAAGATTTTTTTCAAGTTATTTACAGCTACAGGCCTGTGTCTGTAGCTCTGTGACAATGTTTACTGTTTCTAGGATGTCACTACTTTTTGGTTTTCGTTCTTCTACCCTTATTTTTCTAGTTGACTCAAGTGGGATTCCATTAACAGACAAATAAATTTCTAGAGCCATTCTCTGTCATTCCTAGCACTATGAAAAGATCTGATGTTTAAATCCAGCAGAAAAATGTTTTATCTTTTCAAGACACAATTTTTATGCAATTAAAACAAAAGAAAAACTCCAGAATGCCATAGTATTATTTTAAATGTTATTAAAAAAAATATTTAAACTTAAAAAAATAATACTTGCCTGTTTCTTTGGCAATTACTGACATGTTTTCAGTAATTTTGTGTCTTAGGATCTGGAATGAATTCTCTTAGTAAGAAATAGAAATCACTTGTCATAATAAGCAGAAGAAAGATTGTGGTTGGCAGCTTGACATAAAATTTTGTATAAATTTCATAACAAGGTTCTGCAGAATCCAAGTGTCTTGTATGTATGGTCTATTATTAATCTACGTAATTTTTAACATCTTATTTAAGAGACTCGGAACATTAAATGAAATGCAAGCAGTGAAATTTACTGCTTGTCTGATGATACACGAAGGATATATCTTACGTTAGAGGGTAGTAAGGATCAATAGTGTGGCCATCTCCAGTGCTGATGATACAGGAAAGGTTGCCAGAGTATGGAAAAAGCAGCCAGTTCAAAGTGACTGTGATATTTTCAAAGACAAAGCATGCATCTGTTACAGCCAGCTGCAGACCTGTAAAACATAAGGACAGAATTCAGTGCCCTTGTTTGTCTACATTTCTTACATAACTCAATTAATTTTCATCCATTGAGAGCAGGCCTTCTTCAAAACTGAGTTGATACTGCTGCTAATTTGAGTGCATTAGTGGTGTGACAGGGAGCCGATTCTTTTCCATATCTCCTGGTCAAGATTCTTGTTGGAACGTAATTTCATTTAAGTCTGTTTTGTGTGTCTGAATTTCCCGGCTTTGTATCCTATCAAACCCCTTGGTTAGGACAGGGAAGCTGTGCCTGGTTTTAGTGGTCACTGCTCTTCCAGGTTCTTCTCTGAGGAGGGAGCAGTGATTTTTAAGATTGATATCAATGGTCAGAGTGTTGCAGCAAGGATGGGAATAGGCTTTTAGCGTTGACAGCCCCCTCCCACTTACCTTCCTTGCAGTGGTACTGAATAGACAAATAGCTTCCCGAAGCTGGACAAGGATCTCCAAACAAAGTGCCATCCGCTGCCACCTGGCAGGCCTGAAGACCATGACACTGGCCTGGAAAGAAGGACCGTTTTATATGAACTAGTGTGTTTTGTCTTTGACTGTCATAACAGCTCAGATGAGAGATGATTACAGAAATAAAAAGGGGGGGCGCGCAATATCATGTCACTGGCTGCTAGACAAACTCCCACATCGCTTTGACTTAAGTGTGTTGCTTATTGCCTAGTATTTCTTAGCACCGTTACACTTTGTTGGAATAAAGCTGAATTAGAGAGGGTGAAAAAAAGAAGCTATGTGTTTTGTTTCATTTTGGCTGGAAACCCAAAGAGTCGCCATAGGGACAGACCACAGTCACTGTTGATTCTGGCAAGCAGGGGTGCCCTGTAGCTCCAGCGGGCTGTATGCTTGACACACGGCAGACAGCAGCAGATCCCTCCTGCCCTCCTGTCCCCACGGATGCCAGCCTTTTCACCCCTCCTGGTTTGGAGTTAGCTTTGTATGGATGTGTGTTCTTCCATCTCTGTCAAACCTAGGTTCTCCCATTGAGTTCATCAGGGAATCAGTGTGCACACACACTTTCTTCACACAGTGAGAGGAACCCTTGTTCTCCATTTGCTCCCCCTCTCCTTCTCTGAAACTTTGCTCCCTGCAAAATCCCTCCTTTCCATCCAGCCTCCTGTGGGAACCTCCTCCATGTCAGAAGTTCTCTGTGATTCCCTTCATTTTAGGAATAACCGACTTTCCTATTCACTAAATCTACTGAAATACAAGACAAAATATTTTAGGGAGCGGGAACTTTGGCATGTACTCTATGCTTCTGAAAAGCAATACCATAAGATACTACCTGCTACTTCATCTTGGACACTGATCCAACTACAGTCTTCGTCTGTATCATACTGGAGAGGAGTCTCCAATACACAGTAGTGAGGGGTCTTCCGTCCATAGAAGCTCTCTCCAATTTGAAGAACTTCTCCTGATCCACACTGTACAGTGGCATTGTAATTACCACAAGCAATGCTCTGGCCAGATTCTAGTAGGAGAAAAAAGTCAGATTTAACTTTTTGAATTTCTGAAGAATCCTGCTACAATTCTGCATATCCCTTTTTTTGTTTCTTTTTCTTCTCTTTTCTCCCTTTTAAACTGAACAATTAAGAAAACCAAAAAAAAGAACAAAGAATAAAATATTTTTCCTTTTTTAAAATCCAAAGGAATAGATTTATGATTTTACTACCTTAAACAAAAGTTTAGGAAGATTTTTAATAAACCAAAATATTTTAATTTTAAAAATATACCTATTTTTGTGGAAAACACTTAGCATTTCTTTGACCTGCAGTACTGGAAGGTTTAAAGTTACTCCTTAGTTCTGAAAGAGGCTTGTGGCAGTGTGTGATTTGCATCCTATTCAGATAATTGCTCTGGAGAATAGTTTGCATATTAAGTGTGGGACATGATCCCATTTCTGCTACAGAGACACCTTTGTTCCTATGTGATATTTGAATGGCTTAATTCAGCAGGATTGCTCAAATGAGTAAGGTCATATCTCTAAATGTGTACACCTCATTCTTTGATTAATCTGGGACAGTTAATTATCTTTCAGAATTCTTAGTATCTGGTAGTAATCAGGATACTTAATACCCTGAAGAGAAGGATGCGAAAGACTGCTCTCGTATGGGAGTGTTGCAAAAGAATGTTTTTGTGTCAGCTGTCTCAGGTTTATATATTGTTCTTCAGTTGCTGTTTTGATCATTCCCCTTAAAAACCTTGATTAACAGTGCCAATGTGTGCACACTGCAGTAATTGTGTCCTATTGTTATTTAAAGGCTAAATCTAAGCCTGGCTGTAACTATAGCAACATGATCAGTTTACAGATTAGAGCCCTCTAAATAAGCTTGAAGCATAATTTGCTGTTAAATTCTAATATGGACGGTTATCTCATGCATTTTTTTGTTCTTTAGTTTGTATAGAGAGTTCCCATAGTGTTTGCTGTCTCAGCAACTTTTACATGCAAAAATGTACAGAGCCTGGTTTGTGTTCCTATGTACAAACCCTGGTTCAACACATACATTTTGACTATATCAAATTGCTAACCTACAGAGCACCAAACAGTAGAACAGATAATATAATAATAAGAAGGAAAGTTTTACTTGTGTTGAGAAACACAAATAATACTAGGATAGATGGCCAAACAAAGCATGAAGGCAGAACACTGTCTGGTTAGTTGTTCATGCACATATGACCTATCGTCTCAGATGATCAAGTAGACAAGTTATCAGGTTTCAGAGATATTAAATTCAAATAGTGGTACCATTTGGAGTTACCTATATAGTTGATTTGAAATTTCAAACTCAATGTTAGTGTGAATCAAACCCCACGGTAGCTGTGTGTGAAGGTGTGGAGTATCACTGTGCCTGTTTTGCAGAGACAAGCTGAAGCACTGTCAGGTTGCAGGAACTTCCAAACATTCAACACCCAGAGAAACTAATGAAAATATTGTCCCTGTTTCTTTGGGATATTGGATCTAATTCCTTGCATGCAAAGCTGCAAGAGTCTACGCTGTTATCGAAATATGTATGTGGATTAATGGACATGGTCTGTATATACTGAGAATAAGGCCATAATTGCCTCAATTGCCTTGTTTCCTGAGTAATGGAATGATGGATGTAGTGTAGGGTATTTTTCCTCAACAATGCGAACACTCTTTGAATTTAATGGGCTGTAAGTCAGATCCTATGGCAGCAGATGACAGCTTCCTTATAAACAGGTTTCTACTATGGTTGTAATGGAAAAATAATTTTAGTCTGTTTTTGCAAGGAAAATAAGCTTAAGGGGCTGTGCTGTCTGCCAATTTCCTCTCCCCCAATTATCGTTGCCATTAGCCGTCTTCAGCAAAATTTGGTATATAGATATAAACCTGAAAACACCTTAAAATTTCATGAAAATCAGTCACTAGATGGAAGAGAAAGAGCTACATCAGTGCCTCTGTTAGGAACAGGGTTTATAACCCAATGTTTAGCTGTTCCTCGATGTGGGATTCAACGGTTCAGCACGTACAGCTGGAGCCCTGGGGCAGCTGCAGAACTGCTCGGGAAGGAGCTGAGGCTGGGAAAAGTGTTTGCAGAGGTGAGACATGCTGGGGATATGGGAGTGAACTGGGAGTGCTGAGGAGGAGGGTAGGGAGGGGATATGGAACAGAAAATCAGGACAGGAAACAAAACTCTATTAGTTTTGCTGATTGTGAAATGACTTGTTAATTACATCAGAAGTAGTACAGTACCGGACCAGGGCAGTAGCGCTGCTAGGGCTTGTGGTAACCTGTACTTGCATACTGGATTCAAAGACTTTTTTTTATATTAGTGAGCCTACAGCCAAGACTGTCCCTCCAGTGCTTGTGACCTTAGTTCTAGTTACAGTTTAAAATGCTTGGCTTTTGTGCAAAGCGTGAGGAACACAAATTCCCCTCATATCTCTGTGTTGAATGGGACAATATTGCCGGCATTCCTTTCCAGGACTGTTTGTTCCAAGTCACAATTTAAGGAACATAGTGTCTGTAGATTTTGTGTCTGAGCACTGAAATGCCACCAGGAAGTACAGGTTCCTGTCTGCTTCCGTATCCTGGGGAAGCCCTTGAACTTCACGTGATGGAAGGGTCTGAGGAAAAACAAGAAAAACTTGCTCTCACCTTTGCTTACTCCAGGCAATTAGGATTGGTGTCTCTGGAAGTCTGGCTCTATTTTTGCTTCAGTTACAAATGGAAATTATTTTGCACATATTTATGATTAAGAGCATGTTTACAGGACAGTCGTACAGCTCCCACGTAGCTCAGGTACTATGGTGTTGTGGGAGTTTATTCTTGCAACCACGCTGTTATGCACTACTCAAAATGGCTTTAAACTAGCGAGCTTACATCTGCTGTAGACATGGACACGTTTAGATTCACTCTCAGATCCATTTCTATTTTACTAGCCCTCTATTGGAAACCTGGACCTTAATGGCTATCTGCTGAGCACCTACATCTCCCAGTGATTTCTGGGTTCTTCCTTTCTTTGGATCAGATCTTACATCAGCGCACTGGAAGAAGAGCACCTGCTGGGGTTATATGGCTTTTTGCTTGTTCACGTTTAAAAAGCTTTATTAAGCTATTGCGCAGCCACTTTCAAAGCAGCAAGGCACAGTTTATGCACAGTGGTGAACAAGGCATGCTCACTTCTCAGTTCCAGCTGTTGTGTATCTTACCAAACTCGCAGATGAAGTCAAATTCCTGGCTGCAATTTTCAGTCACACCCCACTGATACTTGGCATTCTTCAGAATGTACCCACATGTGGATGAGAATAGAGATGGATGATCCTTGTACCAGTTACTGTAGCTTATATTTGAAGTGTCCAGCCAAATCATTGACCCTGTGAATAAAGTAATCATGTCCCAAGTGTTAATTTTCCACAGTAACACAATTACAGAGTCAGAGCCTGTAGAGCAAGGCTGTAGCCCTGCTCCTACTAAAGCAGAGGTGGTTTAGTCTGCATAGGGATCTTGAATTACATTTTATATTTAACCTGATATAATCACTAAAAGAGACACCACCACTTCCCCCTGTGCTCCCAGCCTCAAAATTCCACCATTTCCCTTGCATCAGATCTTGCAGCACTTGCTAGTGTGATGAATTGGCTCAGCTTGCTCTTCCACTAGAGAACTAACCCACCACATTTTTTTCACTGGATCAGCAAGCTGATCTAATTCACCACCACAAGATCTGAAGGAAAGGGTGACAAATGCAACTGGGAAGCGAAGCAGGCAATTAAAACATCTTAGTATAAATCTGAAGTTACAGCAACACAAGACAGTGGCTTTTCAGCAGATGTCTACAGAGGGACTGATTGCATTTGTTGTCATGTTAAGTGAGCATCATGGGCTGATACAGTTTTAAAGAAGACATGATTTCAAAATCACCTACCGTCAGCAGTTTCATTCAGCAAGGAGTTTGAGATCAGTCCTATCCACCATTCCTGATCCTCAGCAATATGTTTTTGCAAGAACTCTTGAGTTTCCTCATTTTCAATAAAGACAAGATGCCCCCCTCCTCTCTCACACCAGCTCTGGGCACTTGTGAAGGTACGCTGGAATCTAACAAATTCATAGCACGAATGGTTGAAAGCTAGCTGGTACTTTGAGCAAGGGATTCCTTCATCAACGGTTGCCTCCTCCACAGCCAGACATACAGCGAGAGAAATTAGAACTGCGATCCCGAGCCACATTCTCAGCTCAGTGCCCTGTGTGGCACTGATCTTACGTATCACACCACCACTCTTTTATCTGCCTTCTCCAAAAGCTTGAGATGTCATCCTTGTCACATCATCTGCATTTGTCTTCCTCTTTGCTGCTTGCAACAATAGCAGCAACAGAACATGGAACAGATTGCTTGTAATATACAATGCTGATTGCGTCTGAGAATACACACAACAAGTGCTGATGCTAAGTCATTGCAGTGGACATTGTGAGGCCTATTGTATAAATGTCCCATTCCATGTGAAGTCAGTCTGAAAAGAAGACATCAGGGTATTGCTTTCCTCATGAGCAGAGGAGATAAAGTTGATATATGCTATTGCTGGACATATGGGAAAGTGAGATAAAGCTCCTACATCAAAGACAAGCTGGAGGTCTTTGCAACAACAACAGATACAATAGTAAGAATGAGAGGAGGATGAGGAAAATGAGAAACACAAGGGAAAACACACACGGCTCCTCTAGATACATTTCATTGTTTTGAATTGCTTTATTCTTAAGAATTATTATTTGAGGTGCTTCTTTTGGATGCTAATGCAATGTCTATAATTATTGTGTCATATTCATCCTGTCCACCTTTTTACACATGCGCAGGTTAGTCTCAGCTGTCCCAAGTAATCTTCATTTTGAAGTGTTGTGCCTGTTTAGAACTCCACACCCCAAGTGAAATGCTCCCATCATTTCTTAAAAGCTAAGTTGCTTAACTATATAGAGCTAGGGTGTTCATACCTGCTAGGAGGTAGAAGAGAAGGCCAGAAGTTACAACAGTGATTTAGAAAAAATGAAAGTATTGCCTTAATCATCAGAACTACTTGGGAGCCCTATGTGCACGTTCCAAAGGCTGCTGATGGACTTTGGGAAGACAGCCCAGCAACATTTAGGAGCTGAAATCCTTAAGTGCTTCTGAACTTCCTGACAAAAGACACCCATCAGGTTTACAAGGCCACTGGATTAGCAGAAATACAGTACAAATAAGGATCTTTAGCTATTGTGATCCTCCTGTCCTCGGTATTAACTCCATTAAATCTGATGCAATTATTATTGATTTATAGCACCATAACCTGACACTGAAAGAACATGCACTTATATTTAGACATGGATCAGTGAGCCAGCTACTGCATCACAGAGATGCAAGAAGCATTGATGTTTGGTTGACTTCCCGCATTGCAGAAATGCCACCTGCATTGCATTATTGAGCTGAAGGTAATGCACATATCGCACAGTATGCCAGGCCAGCTCTAACTCTCTAAAGCTTTCTTGCAAAGTAAAGTGTGTACTGCATCCAGCAAGCATTTAAGAGTGGTCTGCAATCCCAAGACCTTTTTGGGCCTTGAGTTCATAGTCACATTGCTCTGCTGGGTAAAGCAGGACTACGATCAGTGTTTCCAAGATAAAGCTCATGGGAAAGTGTTTAATAGGTAGGACAATTGCATCGGAGGAGAGGAAAGGGGAAGAAAATGCAATGTGATGGAGGGATCGACACTATGCTGGATGTCCCTTTCCCACCACGTTTGAGAATCAAGACTTACCTCAGCTATGGAACCCTCGGGGCAGATCCCACATTAATTTCTGACTGATTAATAGGGAGGGCTTATGGAGCAGCTAAAATGTGAATGTTTGGACTGTGGAAGGCCAATCTGTATTCTAATTAGCTGATGGATCTGGTGCCAGTCAGTGCCCAGACACCCATCCCCTTCCTGGAAGAGACCATATAATCATGATTATCAGCTGGTTCTGTTGAGGAGGTCTGCAAATTAAGAGTCCCATTTTGGACAGCGTACAAATCTTCATAGGCTTCAGTTTGGGAACTCCCAACCCAACTCTTTTATATTCAAGCTGTTGCAAAAGTCAGAGGCGAGGGCAGCTGCTGTTCAGTTAGTTGGCCACTGTATATTTTCATGACATTTCCTCCAGAGTCTTAGCTTCTTCTTAGGTCATGCTGACTTGCCAGACTTTGAGGAAGCTGGCAGCCAGCCCTCCCCTTTTGTCCTTTTCAATATGAGAAACACAGCCTGTTTCTGAAAACATGGGTGTGACGAAGGAGACTGTACTTAAATATGTCTGGCTCAGTGACACTAACTATGCATTCGCAGTAGGTGCCATTGACTCACATTTGTGCTGAGTGGATTCTGTAACATCGTCAAGTTCTCTCTCTGCAACTGGAAATTTGACTACATGAACATACTGCTAAAAATGCCAGAGCTGGAGATGCCACAGACTGTGCTCTGTGAAGCTGCTCCAAAGCCATGGAAATTAATGGAAGTCTTGTCTCTGGCTCTGACAGATTTTGAAACAGGCACCAAAAAAGAACAAATAACGTTTGGAAATGTCTACAAATAAAGCCAAGCTCTCCAAGCGAGTTTACTGTTGGCAATTTCTACAGCAGTGTAAATTTTTTTCCTAATCTACGGTTGCTATAAGTAACTGATCCACTGTCTGCAGCAGATGGGGAATGGAAGAAAGACAGTTTCCCTCTTTTGCAGTTTGTTGACTTCATGTATTTTAGTGCCAGTAAAGCAGTCTGTCAGTTTATTCTGTTTGCCACAAGGAAGAGAAATGCATTTACAGAAAAGAAAATACTGCTTTAAAAGCATCAAAATTAGCATCTAGGGACCTCAGGAAGAAAGAAAATTCCTGAAAGCCCTTTTCACTCATAACTGAAAAAGGGCTTGATTTTGAATAAACAATGCTATTTGGATTTACCATTTTGTAGGAAACATGCTTTTTGCATTTTTCCTGAACAGAAAAACTTTTTTTAAAAATAGTTTTCTTATGCCAGAATTCCACATGGAAGCCTCACGGTGTAATGGTTTATTAGATTTTTTTTGCTATTTGCCTTTGTGTGGCTGGCTGAATTGAAATAATTTAAATAGTTTAAGAAATTACTTAAATAGTAACATACGCTAGTGTGGAAGAGACAAAATGGTGCACCTGGCTGTGTAATCTCATCTTGCATGTTTCAATAGGGAGTCACAGACGTGCTGAATTAAGCTTCTTGTGTTGTCCCAAAGGGGTGGCTGGCAATTACAGCAAGTTCCCCTCTTCTGGCTGCCCGTAGGAGTGTGGCTGACCCCTAACAGGAATTGTAAAGCCACCTAAGTATCTTCAGGGAAGTGTCAAGCGTAATGTCAGCTATATAGATTTTGGATACACCAAAACCATTCAATTGCTGGCTTTCATTTGTCTTTAGCATAGTTCTGAAGAGCTGGGGTGGACTCACAAAAGAAAAATCTATACATAAACGTTGGTTTTAGGGAACTATGAGCTCTCTGCATATAGCCAAGACTTGTTAATCCTTGCTCAGTTATATGTCTGCCTGAAAGGCTGATGTAGTAACCACGTGTTCTGTACCAGTGACTTAAACTAAAACATATTCACTAGCTAAAATAAGGCTTGCAAAGCAATTGTGTTTTGCAAGCTTTGACTAGAAATTAGTGACAAAGCTTTCTCAATATTTTCACACCCTCACTCCAAGCTGCGATAAAGCTATGAATAGATCCTTTGTTTGTGAACTCTCTTGCGTCTGTTGGAATAAGTCTTTCATTTTTCTCAGAAATGTTTTAGGGGGCCCTGCAGATCTCTTACAGAGTCCTAACTTGCCCTTATGAGTTACACCAGATGGTCGCCATCAAGAGAAAGTTTCTTCAGAAAAGCATTGTGCTATATAAAACATCACAGAAGACAATGATGAATGGATTTCAAATGGATCATTTGAGACCTATTAATTTGTTGTTGTTGTAAGTAGAAGCTGTTGAGGTGAAAGAAATCTGAAGCATATTTTATTTACAATGCTGAAAAAGTTAATAGGTGTTAAAAAAACAATGGTGGCCTACACTGAGATTCTGTAAGGGAACCTTCTAGGTGGTGTTCACCACTGCTAAAAATGGAACACCTTAAAACCAGCTCAGTTTTGGTAGCCAAATCTCAAAGTACTCATAATCGCTAATTATTTTTTTTTTTTAAATCTAAGCTTATATTTGTAAACTATATGCCATTTGGAAAGTTCAGCTATGTATGCCTAAATTCTTGTAGAACAGGAGATGAGCACCCACAATGCTTATCTAACATATGTAGGTTGGTAGGCTTGCCTTGACACCTTTGCAAATCAACCTTTCATGCCCCAAATTAGGCACCAAGCACTGGATTGCAATTTTTTAAAAATAACAAGCTGGCATTCTTGTTCAACAGAATCGATATCTCTATAGCTCAGGGCATCCTGAATCCAACTGCAAATTTTTCAATGACCAGCTTCTGCTATTAGAAGAATATGGCTGATCCACAAGACTTTTCTATTTCTGAACTTTGGTGTCCCAGACCTGAAAAAAATCAGTTCCAGAGATTCACTGGGCTATTGGAGAGGTTGGTGCACAGACAAGGAGGAGAGGTATGGTACAGGCACTGACTTCAGGGGTATTCTGACTTGTACCCTAGTGCAGATTACAACTACGTCATGACAGCCTAGAACATCCTGCAATTCAAAAGGCCATTGCAGCACAGCAGAATATCTTGACAGTCCTTAACAGAGGCCAGAAAGTGCTAGATTTGAAGAGTTAAGAAAGTGAAGCGCTGCCAATGGGAAGGAATAAGTCACACTCCCATTCATTTTGGCTGTTGTTCATTTGCCTTGAGGAAGAGCAAGTAAATTTACTCTCTATAGGAGGATATTACCATTTTTACATTCCTGAATATTACTGAATATAATGTATAGATTTTATCAGGAATAGAAATATATCTCTGTTCTATGAATTGAATAATCATATAAATGGAAAACTGATTTATATTTCTCTGGCTTTCAGGTAGAAAAAAGATGATTTTCACGTATCATTAACTGGAGACAAGATCATGAGTGGTCCATTTTATGGTGTCACGTACACTTCTGCTGTGTGCACAACTGCCTCTTGAAAAGATCTGTTTCATTATTACCCAAAAAGGTAGGAAGTACTGAGTACCGAGCAGGCTGTCCGGAAAGGGATGGAGAAAATCCTCCTGTACACCTACATCTTCCATCTCTCCAGCTGGCCTTAGAATAGCCCATCTGCCAATTAGTTTAAGAAGGTGGGTCACAATCACACATCCTTCCTTTCTGCTCTCCTGGGCTGCTTGTCCGGATAGTGAGACCCAGTTCTTTGCTGACTCAAAAGGGTTTGTTTTTGTTGTTGCTCTACTGTCTAATTTTCCATGTGGCAACACAGTGAACTTACCAGTGAGTCCTGCCAAGTTGCAATTTTGATGTTATCTTGTTTAGAAAAACAGGGAAAACAATTCTTATCTTTGCAGAGTGCAATAATTAAATTATACTTTAGTGCCTGACCTGATGGGGTCAGGATAAAGATAAGTAGGACTACATTCAGTAGTTGCTGAGTTGGAAATAATTTCTGTTTATAGGATGTGTATGTTTACCTTCCGGCACAAATGTTGCCTGGATAAGTCCCTGAGGATCTTCTCCTAGGAAATGTCCCTTTGGAAGCAGCTAATATTGACTTTGGGGTTGTAGCTTGACTTTCCTCACCTGCCACACTGTTGATGCTTCAATACTTTCCTCCTTCCCAGCTAGTTCCTGTGTATTATTGCCTTCCACAGCAGAACTTCGATTGTTGGGAAGAGGATAAGTGTGCCCAGTAAGAACGTTAATTGAGCTAGGGTTATTGATGTCTGGGGCTAGCCTTGAATTCACATAGAAAGTAGCAGAGCTATCTGAAGCATCTGCTGACACCTCATGTGTTCTTATGCCCATGACTGACTGTGGTGCAATTTAGATGTGCCATTACCTTAATATCTTAATTAGAGGACTGTTCTAAGGATTAAAGGTACCCTCTTTGGGTTAGACATTAACTGCTGGTGGATACAAATGGACTGAGCTTTTCGTAGCACACACACAGAGGCAAAGAAATTCCTTGGATCTGAATCTGCCGCCATCATGACTCCGCTGCTGTCTCTGCAGTCACTCCAGATTTCCCTAAGACTGGCCAGATTCCCAAGGCAGTCCAGCTTCCATCCCTTGTTTGTTTTATTTAATTTTGTTACACATTTTTCTTCTGTTTGTTATGAGCTATTTCTGAGCTTTCAGGACATGAAAACAGAAAGAAAAAAGCTGTGTTACAAGTTGTTTTCATTAATAATGTCTTTCATCAGCAGATACCCAACAACATATGAAAGAGATCAGCTTCACAATCCCCATAGTGAGAAGACTGGAGGTCCAGAAGTCTCTCTGTTCAGAAGCACTGTTTTTGTGTTATGCACTCTACACTCCAATGCCACCCCACTAAAACCAGAAAACAGTTCTTTTTAGTTTTTCTTTTACATTCTCCCAAACGTACAGTACGCTAAAAGGTAAGGCAATGTGTAGCAGCATGAACTTCTGTCCCTGTAAACACCTGTAACACCATTTCTACACCTTCAGTGGCGGAACTGAATGCCAACCTTCATGTTGTCATTCTGCCCACTTGAAAACACATTACCGAACTGTATAACATATTAAATATTAAAACATGTAAATAGTCTTGGGATGTTGAAAGGTGCAGATAGGGTTATAAAAGTCTTACAATGAGGAAATTTATGTGGGTGTTTTGGCTGTTTACTTGTTTAAGTGTCTAGTGTTTAAATGTTTGGGCATTTAAATGTTTGGGCATTATGATGACCAGGTAAGCTCAGTCTGGATACTGCTGTGGGTGGGCTAACAGTTCTGTGCCTCATCACTTGAAGAGTTTTAATAATGTTACATTACATTTTTATTTAAATGAACAATTCAGTATTTCTGATGAAATCTATTAAAAATATGACTGTGATAAAAGGAAACACCTTTTTTGTTTATCACAAAAAATACTGAAATCTCACCAAAAAATAAAATCTCATCAAGAAAATTAAAATCTCACAAAAACAGTTATTTTGATCCAAACAAAACCTGGTCAGAATAATATATGGAAACTATTGTTATTTGAATTTGAACAAACTATATTAGTAGTTTGTATTTGCAATTATACTTGGACCGCACAAGAGAAGTATTCCTACATAGTGCTGGTGGTATTTCTTTCAAAATGAGATCATGTCGATAAGACAGTATTTAACAAAGATTAGAGCTTACATCTCCTGGCACAGCGAGACAGCAATCAGCGTGATTTCAGCAAGAACGACTATAAAGTTCGTATCTGTTTTACTATTGGAGTCATTATTTGGTAAGAAGAGATAACAGTTGATAGCTGAAAGTTCTTAGCACAGCTTAGAGTCATATTCAGGTAATTTGACCTTTGTTAATGGGCTTTAATTACAACTTGAATTTTATAGGAGAAAGGTTGAGATTAACATGAATGAAGTACTTATATTTCAATATAGAGGTAAGAAATCATATTGGTTTCTCTCTGATTTATAGGAAAATTATTTGCTTCCTGTGTAAGTAAACAACAAGTACAAAGGTAGACACATGACTATGATGTTATTGTTATGGTAGAAACTTCGTTATACTAGAAACTCAGTTAACCAGCTCCTCTGCCTTGAGAAATTTTGTTTTGATTGACCAGAGAAATCGCACCCCAAATGTCATCCCCAGCCTTGTGTGGCCACAGAGTACAGCCAGACCAATGCTGGACAGGGTGATGCTTTGCTCCAGAGACGTCTTCACGGCCCTTTTTAAGTTCAGGAGGGAAGCTCAAGGCACTCAGAGACTGGAGGGAAGTGAAAGCAAAAAGAACCCAAGAGGAAACAACTTGTAGCCTTCACCACAATTGTTTAAAGCAGAAAAAAGTACAGTGAAGAGAGCCTGTCTGTGGTGGGGAGCTGGTGACTGCAAAAACATTGTCATGAGGGGCGAACAGAGAGGGGAAACTGTGGGGAGAAGTACTGGATTTGGTTGGGGGAAGATTTGCCTTTGAAGGATTCTGCAGCTGGACAGTGTTTGTAAATCGGGTCAGGCATCAGGAGAGGCTGTTCAAACCATGGCGTTGGATCATTTGCATTGAAGCTTTTGTTTTCAGTGTTCCTTACTGGGAAGAGTAAGACAGCACAGCCTCCCTGAGTTTGTACAGTTTTGGTAAATATTATATGTGTGAGTTACAATGTGTCTGGTAAACCCAAGATCAAAGAACTGCAGGTAGTCTCTCCAGAAGGGGGTTGTATTTCCTCCGTGTTCCCTAAAACATGGAGTTCTGTAACCCTCTCTGTGTTCTCCCATCAAACAAAGGGAGAAGAAATACTATGAAATGATAAAATTAGAAAAGTCACTTAATCCACATCTACTTCTGCTGATAATTATACATGATAATTGTAAATCAATACATTGATATTTCTCCATTTCAATGTAAAAAGGGGGAATTACACAGTTAGCAAGAAAATTCATCGCTCCATACTTTACTAACTGCTTATCTGTCATTAGCATGATGAAAACAACAACAACAAAGTGATTTACTGCTAAATAAAGTATTTTTCACTGACAAGCAGGAAAAATGAACTTTACAAGGCCTCGTTACTTAAGTTGTACAAAATATGGGACAAGACTTTCAGGCACAGACACCTGAAATTAGCTATGCAAACACACTTGGGTTGATTTCAAAAGTTGCTGGATATCTGCAGCTCCTTGTTCTTCCATTCAAATAACTTTTAAAAAGGTTTCCAATTATCTTCTCTTGGATGAATCTTAAACTAGATGAACAATTGTGGTGAAACAGGGCAAAAGTCATTCGAATTAATCTTTTTTATTGCTTGCTTGCTCTATGGAAATCTGCTAGGCAGTGCTACCGATTAGACGGCTCACAGGTCAGAGAGTTAAAACTGCAGCCTTAAGAGCTGTGGCCGTGCAAATGGATGAGGATATGCTGAAGAGAACATACTAAAGCAAAGCAGGGCATCATGGACAGAGAAAATGTCCCCATGGCTCAGTGGAAGTCGAGTTAGCAGGTTTTGCTTTTTTGCCAGATCCTTTTCAGTTTCTAACATTGCTGAAAAATCACTTACTTGGCTTACATCTCAATACACACACACACACGCACTCTCACATGTATGCATATATATATATATACAGATATTGTATGTGTTTATGTTTATATATATATATATCTGCATATGTGTATGTATGTGGACTTTGATACCCTTCATCTCCTACAGCCTTCTGGTTCAATCCTGCTGTTTCTTTATTAATACTACTGACTCCAACAAAGTTCATATATTTTCTGTTTTAATTTGGCTTTTCATTTTGTTATCACCTGTTTCTGTCCGTGCTTTCCAAAGACAGACAAAGGCACGCTGTCTTGCTGATCTCCCAAAGTGAAGACAGGCCATCAGACAGACAGTAGGTAAGGAAGAGAGGAGCAATGTATGTGTATAACAAGTATATCAGAGCAGTCAAGTGTAGTACAAATTATGTTTTAAATTAAATAAATATGTATATTTATAAATGATCAGTCAGCCTTAACAAGTGATGTTAAAATATTTTAATAACAACAGTGATTTAGCTGAAAAAATCGGATTTTAGGGTAACCTCATACAAAATTGCATAATATAGAATTGTGCAAAGAATCTTTTTATCCTTTGTGTTCAATGGAGCCTATGATTTGCTCTGCAATCACATGCTTTATATTGAAATAATTCTTTTCCCAGAGGATTTTAAAATTAACAACATTGAACTCGGTTAAGTACCTTATCTAGAAACAAAACTGAAGTTAAAAATCCTCCTTATTTTTAATGATTCCTGCCATACTTTCATGGAGTGGATTCAGGTCACGTGGGAGAATATATTATAGTGATTATTTGTGAAAAGACGTTTAATTCAAAGATGTGGCACTCAGTTCACTCTGGAACAACTTGTATATAAAAAAATACAGCACATGACTGTGCAGTGATATTTTGTTAATTAATAGAATAGCCCAGTTTAAATTTCACAGAATGGAAGGAAGAAGATGACACTCTGCTCTGCAGTGTTTGTCACTCCCAAAGAGCCAAATTCAGAACAGTGGGTAGAGATTTCTTTTCTTTTTCTCTCCCTACCTGCCAAACGGGGCAAACTCCCTTACGCAGTGTCTAAAATTTTATCTGAAATGCTGAAAGTGGTGTTTCAGATTCATTCCACCGGACTGCCTGGGTGTGCCTGGCTGCTTCAGATAGGTTCATCAGGAGCAAAAAGGCATTTTTCTGACTTCTCCTTTGAATCAGTGAAACAGTTAATTTTAACGAGAATGTGCAAGAATTATAGTGTATGTGCTAGGGATTAAAGATCAGCTATTATAAATTGTCGATCTACAAGCCACCAGCCACTGGCTCACATTGCACTTTGACCTTATCTTTATATGTAACAGGAAAGAGCTGTTCTTAGCCCAGACAGGAGGGGACCGCTACGGCTGCCGGAGCAGCTGGGTAGAGGACACGGAAACTGTTTATTACGTGAGAGATGGATACAATATTTGGTAGAAATAAAGAAGAACATCCAGAGCCCATAAAAGCTGAGGTGCAAGGTAAGTGAAAGAAAATCTGTTCGAATATGTGCAGTTAATTTGGTGTTTCCAGATATGTAAACATTGAAACACTTGCTCCCCCCAAACAACACTGAAAAGGGAAACTGAGAAAGCGAGAAAAGTAATTGAATTTTGTTTAAAGGATTGATCTCAGATAATACTGGTGCCCCAGCTGTGGGATTTTCCTCACTTTATGGGCATTTCTGTGTACTTTTCCAAAAAGTCTGTTTGAACAGGATTCACTGAAATCGATGGTGAGGGACGAAGTCCCGAGATTTAATCTGGTGACCCCCCTCCCCCATGGCTCTGCTCAGGCTTTCGGTTTCTCCTCTCTGTAACCCTTCCGTACCCTGCCTCTGCCTGCTGACACTCTTCCTTGCTTCCTGGAGAGGGTCACTAAAACTGGGACTCTTCAACAACAGTATTTCTAAATGGAAAAGCAGCAGTAATGGATGCCACTGTGTGCCGTTAAAAAGAGGCTTCAGAAGTTAATCCAGTCAAAACAGCAGAGTATCCCTCAGAGAGATTGGTTAAAGTGGCTCTCTAGGGATGAACACTTGATCAATCTATTATTTTTACTGCCTTTTTTACTTTACAGAGGAATTTTTTGAGACAGCTACAGGAGAGGTTTGTTGCTGAGAAACCCTGTTTAGTAAATATATGCTGCATTTTTTGTAATATGCAGTCCAAGAAATGGTAGGTATCTAATATCAATTTTAAAATCACTTCCTAAGTACAACACTTTAAAAGACGGCAATTAAAACTTGTGTGACTTTGTTGTTGTTGTTCAGTTTGGTGGCTGAATTGGAAAAGACTTTGTTTCAAGTCAGACAAAGTGCTTTGTTATAATTTGCGTTGGTTTTATGCCTTTCAATATTTTTTTGCTTAAGATAAAAACTTATAATTGAAACATTTGAAGTTGCTTGAAAACAAATCATTTATCAGAACTGATCTGTATTATCACATGGTCTATTTGAACAAAGGCTGCATATTTCAGTAATTAAATTATGTCTACAAAATATTCCTTCATTGGTAATGATGATTCAGTATTTACCAATTATAAAAACTAAAGAGAACCTTGACCTCTTCAAATATTTTGCTGGCCTTGAGCTCTGTCAGTATTTTGGCTCCTTGTTACTCAATATGTATACTGTGAATATGACTCCATACTTCTAACGTCAGCCGTAATTCAAGCCATGCTCTCCTAAACAGTGTACAGCTATGTGATTGTATATGAGACTCTGTTGCTAAGACAGTTAATAAATTGCCAAATATTTGGAGATTTTACTGTGTCACTTTTGTGTCCTGACGTGATACAGAGAAGATAAAAGTCTGAAGCAAAAAAGACACAAGGTCTAGATTTTTAAATCTACGTACACACTTTAGGATGCTGATGGGTACACAGTGCAATTTACAGAAATTCTTAATTCCCACTAAGGTGAATTTTCATCTGAAAACCTCACTAGATGACTCCTTTGCTCCAACTATTCATACTGGAATTGTGCCAGAAATTCCACTGAATTACACCAGAAGTTTCAGAAGCTGCATCAAGTCCACAGTGCCTTAAAAAGATCACCTTTTTTCCCTGTTTATCTCTTCCAGTGGAACTATTTTATTGGCCTGTCCTGGAACTTTTTAAGCATCATTATTCTGCTATAGAGGAACAATCTCTAAACAAAATCTTTAGCCTTAGGAGCTGCAAGACGTTCACTGAATTGCAGAAATATGTTTTTCTTGAACGATGGTCCACAAAGCAGAGGGTAGTTTTACTGAGTCAAAATCCTGCAAGACCACCATGGGGAAAGGACTGGTTGCAGCAAGACCACATGTAGTCAGCTCAACTCAGTGTTAGCCAAAGGATTGCTGGGACATGACCAGCAGCTCATGCTCGTTGCGCAGATTTGCAATCATAAGTGGCATTGGTAGGAGGGCAGGAGCACAAAAGACTACACTCGCTACACTGCAGTTGCCCATAGTACTGGAGAAACAGCAGAGCCTACAGTATTCTATTGACAAATAATGGAAAACTGTAGAAAGGTAAGTGGCAAGAAGAGAAACGCTTGTATTTTAGGCATCTAAGAAGACTAAACTTGTTCAATAATTTATGTTAAGTAGTCAGCCAAACAAAAATTATGTGTCTGTTTTGAATATATACTTTCTTAAGGTCATAATCCCATTCTTTCTGAAGAATTCTTTTCTCCTACTAACTTGTGATTTCCTCACTGTCTTCTCAACAACTATTTTTACTTGCTCGAGTTTCGTGCAATTATCTGTATTAAAGGTTAAACCTTGTGCATCTTACACAAAAAAGTACTATAATTATTGCATTGGTACTTCTTGTATTAGAGAGGCAAGTACGGTTTGGTTTTCAAGGCTCTTCTAGAATGTGGAAATAATAATAATAATTATTATTATAATTATTATTATTGTTGTTGTTGTTATTGTTATTGTTGTTATTATTATTATTACGAAAGGCCATCCATTGTGTCAACAAAGTTTTATCTTCCTCATGTATTCCAGAACTGTAATCCTAATGGCGTTGTGTGAGTATTGGGGCATACAGTGTTAGTTGGTTAGCCTGACTGAGAATGTATTTTAGGTAAAGTTGACATTTACTCTGTATTCTTCCTTTGCATTTGGCTGATTTTCCTTTGTGTCCTTAATGTCATTTGGCTGAAGAAATGGCAAACATCCTTGTCTCCCTTACCTAGAAAGGTCAAAATTCAGGAAATATTCTCTTAGAAAGTGGCCAGAGTCCCTTTAGGATCTCAGAAGGTCTTACAGCAAAACAGTTGTTCACCTCTCTGCAACTGCATCAGCTTTGACAAAATTGAGTATTTCCTTGGGAGGACGTTTCTATCTGTTGTAAAGGGAGTATTAATAAGAAAGTGTGTCAACATATTCGACATGAGGTCACAAACTAAATGAGAAGGAGAATTAGAAGTTCTCAATAACTTTTTGAGCAGAGACAATGTTCAAGGCAGGAATTGTGTGGAAAAGTAGTATGTGATGGTAAGTATTCCCTGAGGAGGCACACACACAAAGAAGCAAGTGAAGCTTTTAATTTGGTATCTGATATGCTTTTGTTCAGCTCTTTAACCGTAATGACATCCTTTGACTGTTGTTATTCTGTGTGTAAAATGGTAGATAATGTATTTCTTGCAGGGATTTGTTGAGGAACATTTCCTATTCAAACATCAACAGTATTTA
>Ga0065711_1002011_pt1 | contig 53566 bp, 31 predicted proteins | sample Hoacrofraction12_FD_59098 | JGI IMG/M metagenome (GOLD analysis project Ga0065711, IMG submission 59098) | Hoatzin crop microbial communities from Cojedes, Venezuela - Epithelial fraction 12 v2 (version 2) | ecosystem: Host-associated > Birds > Digestive system > Esophagus > Crop | place...
GGGGGAAGACATCAAGCCTTTATAAAAAGAGCCTTCTGGTGTTCTTACTCAGAAGAACCATATGTAGAGTAGACAGTGTAAATACATGTTGTCTCAGCTGAACTCTGCTACCCAAGGGAATAGGATGTTCTTTAAAGTTCAAATCAAAATTTAAGTCTATCCAAGGGAACAGGATGTTCTTTGAAGTTCAAATCAAAATTTAAGTCTTTCATATGTTCTCCTTGTCTAATAGTGTGTAAAAACACACAGCTGTGATATGGAGTATTTATTTGCCCCCCTTGCCTCCCCCCCCTCGTTGCTCTGCTCAGGTAGAAGGGTTCACATTCTGGTAAATCTCTCCAAGTGGCTTTAAAAAAAATATTAGGCTATGTGGCAGAATTTCAGCAATGATATAGCTTTATTTGATCAGGGTGAGAGCACACAGGAGCGACGGGGCTGTCCTCCCACACACCGTCCCCAGCGCCGTGTTTGGTCACCATCGTCTGCGCTGTGCTGGCCTGCGGCTCCCTGCAGGGTTGGGCTGTTGGGCTTCCCTGGTCTAGGGGCTCTGCCAGGGGCTGCTGGCTCTGCCATTCCTGCTTCAGGTAACTGCTAGAGAAAACTCATTTGCAGGGCTAAATCCTTTTCATTCTGATAAATTCTATTTTTTTTCCACCTACGTCTTTGCTTTCCAACCTCACTTCTTTATTTTTAATATAACTAGCCCAAGAGGGATAATGGCAAAGAGTAAGTTGCTGCACCCTAGGTAAAATTTATAGCTTTAGAAAAGCTCCTACGGCTCAGGATGTTAATTGTAACCTGGGACTGGAGTCTGAAGATGTAAATCTTTAATAACCTCATGCGCTGGTGCCGAAAAGGGGAAAAAGACTGAACAGTGTCTTCCCCTAAACATGCTGCTGTAATGTTTCTTTGCAGCAGTTTTAGTCATGGCAGAAAACTTGGAAATCTTTTTAAATCCTAAATGAAGTTCCAGGTGTGTGTATATGCGCTTGGGCTGTCTCCCAATTTTTCCAGCGTTCAGGCAAAGTTTTATTTTGTAGTGGTGCCATAGGAGGAGGTGAGCAGGAGCAATGTTACCCTGCGAGGAATGGGTGGGAGACCTCAGTGTGGCCGCTCAGTGAAGCTGGGAAAAGGAGGGTGTTCAAGAGACCGGTTGCATGGCTGGATTTCATCCTTTTCACTTGTTCTGCCTTTTGTTTTACCTGGGACTTATCTTTCTTGTATGCATGTCTACGTAAATCCATTTTCAGCTTCTCACAAGTAAGTCCTGAATTCATTTCCTTGTGTATCTTTACTGTATATTAAGATGGTACCTGCAAGTGCAGCCACAGACCGGAATCCCTTTGCTGTAGGCAGTTAGGAAGGCACAAAACAAAATGATGTTGTCTACCCCGAAAAGGTTTGCAGAGTTATATTTTTGCAAAAGTACATCCATTTTCTCCAACTTTGTTTTTCATTCTGAGGTGCTGAGTTAATAGTTTCTGCTGTTTAGCCATGAATGAGACTACAAAGTCATTTGTTACTTTTTTTAACCCTCTTCCATACTCTTCAATCTTCTAAAAAATTTAAAATGAGCGGGTTTCATGATGCAGCAGATTAATTTGGAGAGAGTCAACTGATACAGGGCAGAGGTAAGACATCTGATGAACAGCTCCAGTACAGGGGGGCAAACGATGTCAGCTTCATTTGAAAGTAGTTGTTTTTGTCCATGGCTAGCATATAAACTACAATAACCCAACACTACAACATGCTCCTCAGTACAAATGGGCAGTAAAAGCAGATGTTTTATTTTAATATTCAACTAGCAGCCCCTCAATGGCACCTAATTAGTTTATATATAGATACATCTATTTGGGAGAGAAAACCACTGTAGAGCTGGAGTGTTTCTGCAAGTACTGGTCTGCAACTTTTCCTGATGTGCTAAGTATGAGTTCATTGCTGGACTAGACCTGCTGAGGAAGGGCAGGTAGTCCAAAACTAGCTCAAGAGGTAAGGTATAGACTCCAAATATTTTTAGTTCTCCAAGACAGTTTCTAGTTGGGAGACAGAAAATAATCACCACCTGATGGCTGCTCATTCCAGTCTGCAAAACAAGCCCTCGGTCTCATTTTGTTCTTTCGTAGACAGATAATGCTGATCATCCAAACATGCTCACCAGATTGAGCACTAATTAGCTGCCTTGCTGGCAGTCTTTGCCCAGAGATGTAGATGTGAGCGGAACACAGATGCTGAAATACCCATTTATCCTCAGAGTTTGCTCCTTTTCTGTCTTTCTTGTACTTTGTTTTACTTTCTCTTGTACTTTATTGTCATTTACGTCTGTGCACTGTGAAGGTTAGAGTGTGGCCCCTTGTTCTTCAGTAAAGTAATTTTTGCAGACATTCAGTATTTTTATGAAGCCTTGAGAGCAGCTGGTGCTCAGTGGGCCGAAATGGATGGGGCAATCAAGGCATTTTTGATGGGGTGAAGCCACAGGTGTCGATGATTTCTGCAAGCTCTGTGAGGAGGCTGTTCTGCAGAGGAACTTTGTGAAAAGGGGAAAATTCAGTGTGTCCCTCCACAAGCTTGTTTGTGATCATGTTGTCCTGCATGAACACCTTCCACTTAAGGAACCTAGTGCTAGCAAATAACTGGGAGTGCTGGAATGCAGCTTTGGCATTCAGCGACAGACCCATCCACAGGTAAACAGTTCTTCTTGATCCTTATAGATCCATAAGCATCACAGTTTGTTTTTTTGAAGTCTCGCTTTCCTTGCGTTCCAAGTGCTGCATGTAGGTAAGGATTCTCCAGACAAGTGTGCTGTGGAAACCCAGGGCTCTGTGGGCTTCAGGTGTCCCATCAAGCCCTTGTGATACAGAACAGGATTTAGGTGTCGGTGTGTTGCTAATGTGACTTCACCATGTATGTAGGATGTTCTGGTGGCTTAGTAAATTTTTGAAAACAAGCTGTTTTTGTAAAGGTTAAAACTCTGCTGGCTATTTGATTGGCTGAATGAAAATCTGAAGAGTTCAAATCTCTGTCTCTCTTTACATTTGCTCTGACTGCTAAATGATTTTTATTGTATTTCATTTTTTGTGATAACCTTATCACAGACTGAAATGAATTTATCCCTCGTTTTCCTTCCTCAGACAGAAGCTGATGAGGTTTCAATTTTCCAAATAGACTTCATTTACAGTTGCAGAAAGCTCTGAACATTGAGGCTGCTTTGCTTCCCATATTTCCAGCTCCAGAGAGTAAACTGTATGCAGCAGTATGAGGAACACAACCTGGAGCTTTTCAATTAAAAGTCCCTATTTCCAGAGCTGGAGAGAAGTCCTTTGTCTGTCAGTGGAGCAAGGGCAGTGAAAGGCAATGGCTTTCTTTGATCCAATAATCTATCAGAGGTATAGTTCCAAGCAGTACCCTTGCACTGCTGGTGTCATGGTTCAGCATTGCCCTCCTTCTAACCTGCATGGAGCTGGAGTTAATAATACAGAATGGGGGTAAAGCACATTTTCTATTACCATAGGGTCTATATCCTATTCTATATAGCTCTCTTAAAAATACTAAAAATGAGTTTTAATTAGGCATCTCTTGGCGTAATGTGGACTTACTCTGTTTTCTGTAGTGGATTCTGTGGCTCTGATTGTGTATCCATGTGTTTCTCTCCTGCTATTTGGAACGAGTCATATTTTTACAGCAACATAACCCATTTTCCCTTTATTGTAATTGTTTTGGAATAAGAAGTAATCATCCAGGACTGACCAACTTCCTCTGCTGAAGGTTCTGTTCTCAGCTCCAGTAAATTGCTTTGAGAATTGAACAAAGCTCTGCTCAATCATGCAAGATATCCATTCCGAAGAACACCAGGAAAGTAAACCTACTTTAGCCTGTTGCAATAATCTTTTTTACTTCTTAAAGATAAAACTATAAGAGCATGATTCCAAATACACAGAACTTGCAAATCTTCATTCATGAATGAAGAAATTAGTTTGATATAACAACTTCACATTCCTCACTTAAATCCCCAGACCTGGCAAGTGTTTAACTTCTAATTTATTACTAATAGAGAAATACTACTTTGATAGGCTCTGCTGTCTGGATGTCGGTGTTTTGCCGTTACAAGTGAAGGTATCGAACCCCTCTTGGAAGGGACCCGTGCAGGGCGGGCGGGCGGCAGCATGGCACGCTCTGCTCTCCTGAAGGAGCTCTGCCTGCCCCAGGGTTTCAGCTTTCCTTTCTTTTCTACACTGGAGTAAAAAAGGGCTGCCTGCAGCTCAGCTGCTCTTGTGTTCAGATAATCCTTTCTGTTTGTTTAAGCTTGTGTTTTTTCAGGACAGCCAGAGCTTCAAAGTTGCTCTGGTATTTCAGTGTGTAACACTAAGCCAACACGGAGTGTTCAGTGGTCGCTGTTGGGCTAGCTGGTGGCTGAGTGATTCACCGCTTTAAATCTGGCTGTCAGATATCACTGCAAGTCTTCTGTTTGTATCTTGATTGACATCTAGCGTTGAGACGGATTTCCTAGAGCTTGAATCTCTCTAACTTAACACAGAGAAGTCAATGGTTGAACCAAGAATTTTGATACTGATATCCTTGGTGGGTCAGGTACGCACTTGGGGTGGGGGGGGGATAGTAACACATCAATGTATTAAAAAGAATTCTTCTGCTGGAGTGTGGTAGTTAAATTCAGCAAAGTTCACTTAAGGACTCCAAAGCAACAAAATATGAAAGGTGTTTAATTGGAGCAACCCATATAACTGTACCAGAAGATTTTATTTTTACCAGTTGTATTGCATTTCATCTTCCCCATATGTATTTGCACATCATTACATATCTGCTCCTTTTGCACACGTAATGCAGCTGAAATTTAGAGAAATCGGGTGCTTTACCTTGCCTGACTTCACTTGCAATTTTAACTTGCATTAAAAAAAACCTAAAAATCTGTTGGGAGTTTTGGGTTGAACTTTCACATTTTGCACAGGACATAAGGACTGTGTGTAAACAGGAAGCGTTGGTATCCACGTCTGTGTGGAGGGTTCTATGACGAATTAACGGATGAAGAGTGCTTGGTGAATAATGGGGTGAAGATCTGCACGCTCAGGGTTCAGCTTGGTAAAGGCAGCATCCAAAGTCTTGACAGAGTTCAGAAGAGCGATGGGGCTTCTGGACGTGGAAGTGGTGTCAGTCTTCTGGCTCCACAGCTTGCCCATGATGTGGACTTGCACAGGCTAGGGAGGAGCAGCCACTGGTTGGTGCTGGGGCTCCTCAGCTCCCAGCAGCCGGAGTGCCGTGGGGACCGTGTGTATCGCCGCAGTACAGGGCAGGAGTAACTTGCCTGTGCGTTGTATTGGTAGTACATCCACAGATACTATCTGTATCCCCTGTGCTCCAGACTAAGCCTCACTGAAAAATGCTGGCTAGATAGCATCTTGTTTGCTGTTTCTTTTTGCTGTTAGTGCTAAGCAGGTATTTGTATGGATGGGAAAAGGTCCCTTGTGATCTTTTCTTTTTCTTGTGTGCTAGCACATTACCAGTAAGATTGGGATCTAAATCTTTCAGCTGTGTTGGTGGGTTTTTTTCCCCTCCATGTCACTTGTTCATTTTATTTGTTGTTTCATGTCATAGTCGGTTAAGTCTGAAATTAAGTGTATGGGCTTCAGTGCCGTATCATGTTCTTGTACTGATGCACGATGTAGCCACTGGCACACACGCTCTCCCATCTTCTTAGGGTAAGAAAAAAGGTAATTGAAGTTTTTATGGGAATAAGAAAAGTGACATTGCAGGTCGTTATTGTTCACAGAAATGCTGTCTTTTCCGGAAGAATTGTGTGAAGGTTTCTTATACTTTGTCACTTCTATTTGTATGGAAGATAGGTAGTGACTGCTTGAAAGGTATCATCCACCTCTTAAGTAAATAATATTTTATAGGCTTCTATAGACTTCCTTTCCTTTTTCTTTTAAAGATTATAGACTAGTAAATATGACAGGAACAAAAAGTTAGGCCTTTGAAATCACTAGGGTGTAACAAGCTAATAATGATAGAGCCTTTGGAAAGCGCAGCACACCTGGGAAAACACTGGCATTTTCAGGGCCACTGTAAATTCAGGTTAGTAAAACAACTAAATAATGTCATTAATTTTATCACTACAAGTGTCTTCAAACACTGGGCAGAGTGCTGCTATGTCTTCAGTCTGCTTTTTCTCCATGAGGCTTCTGTTTTGAAATAGCAGCATCTTTCATGAATAGAAGCTGGTTTTTTGTGGTTGGTTTTTTTCAGTTTTTACCAAAGCAAAACTCCCACTGAAAGTCTTCACAGCAGCCTCTTAGTTTTGAATTGCATAGGTAAAATCAGGTCTGGCTTTTGTAATGTTATGTATAAGCCCTTTAAAGATAAGTAAAAATGTGTTTAGTAAAATCTAATTATGAATTCCTGCTTTTAAAGAAGTCTTGTAAATAGAAGCTAGTTAATGCCTGAGACACCATATCAAAAGCAATCTGACTTAAAGTTCTAGAAATGTGTTTTCACACACATAGAAATAGGTCTAATTATTCTCTTTATACTCTGTTTACACATACAGTATGCTCTAATTTTGCAAGCAACTAGAAGAAAAATAATCAATATTACTTAGAAAAGAGCAGGAGGATTTTATGGATCTAGCAAAAGAAATACCCACCCAGAAGAGAATCCCAGAGTCGATCTGTGCGTGCTCATGGTGCTTATCTGCTGTATCAGGCTTAGGCATACGCAGTATCGAACACATCTGCACAAGTAATTCCCAGTCTGCTCATGCTGACCACTGGGTATCTGGGTAGGGGAGGCTGCTTCTGCCAGAGCAAATGCCGTCCCCTGTTCCTGGGGGCTGCGTGGGTCCAGAAGAGACCGTGTTCCAGAGCAGAGAGGTTGTCCTGGCAGGTCGCAAACAGCCTCCAGCCTGCTGGACACCACAGTTTTTGGACTGTACGTGTTCTATAAGCTCTATATTCTCTAAAGAATGTGCTTTTCAAAGCTTTTAGTTTTGCATTATGGAGACTTGCCTTGCTGAATGTCAGACAGCTGCCAGAGCTGGGTGCTGAGGCTAGTCTTGCTTTGTGAGCTGGGATTCAGAGCTTACTCAGCAGTCTGCAATCAGCATGGTAGAACAAGTAGAACTTGAAGACTTTTGGTAATCTGTATATACTAATGATGCTAACATATAAATTGGAAGCTGTAAATGGAGTGTATCAATTTTCTTTTAGAGAAGGGAAAAATGGATTGTAAAAACAAACAGGTGAACCATATTCTAATGCTTTCAATTAACATTTCCTTGTTTCTTGTAATTAAAATTAATTGCTCTGAATATCATCTGTCTAGAAAATTGATTGATCCATCACACTTTTGTTACTGTTGCAGACTTCTGCTTTGTGTGCTTGTAAACATTTTGTGCTCACTTGTGTACGATACCTTACTGTATTGGAAGTCTTTCATTAGTTGCATCTTCATGGGATGGTAATTGACTAATGAAAGAGATTCTCTAATTTGTGATGGCTGTTGAGCAATTTTCCTCTTTTTGGGAAGAGAGAGTAGAATAGTACCATTCCAAACTATCATTGCTAGGTTTGTCCAGAGAGAGATACCATGAATGTAATGGATTGGACTGCGCCATAACCACTGCCTTCAGCGCTATTGTAGTGGGACGTAATAGAGTGGAGAGTGAAGAGAGGATGCTTAAACTATTAAAAAGGATAAATAATTAGGCTATACAAGCAGCAAGAGTACAATGAATAATCTGGGTAGGTTCTGGCTAAGGTCAGGGAAAAGCAATTACCCAGCAATATCTATGTATCAGCGTCAGGGATTTGGGCAAGGCGATGGAACACGAGTAGCTGCTGTACAGAAAGGATTGCAGGGCACCTCTGGCGTTGTGAGATCTCGGTGGACTGGTGCTGTCTTGGGCACCTTGTTGTAAAATCCTCTCAGAAAAGTAAACAAAAAGGAAACACGGTACCTGAACAGAAGGACAATGACGGTGCAAAGAAAGAAGTAGGGATCCACGTTGCTGCTTATAGACAAATTTCTGATGAAAAAAGACAGACATTTGTAACTGTTGATGCAATGAAGTTTTAAACCGACCTTCCTGTTGGAATTCTGGAAGGAAGATAAAGCTTGGTGGTTTTATGAGAGGGATTATTATGCTATGGTTTCTTGCTGCAGGAGGGGTTACAACAGGAGTACAAAGCCCAGCCTGGTGCAGTGGAGGTAAAATCCCTAAAAGAAATAAATTGAAATGTCCTGTTTATGCATGATGTTTTTTTTATTCAGTACTATACTTTTCTCACCTGAAGTCTCTTTGAAGTTGGAATTGCTCATAGTTGTGCACAGAATTGACTAAGGCTTTCTAGTGTCGAAAGAGGCATCTATTCAGCACAGTTCCTGGACTATTGTCTCTCTAGCTAAGAATCCTCAGAAAAAAAAATGCACTTCATGATGAAATATTCTGAAGCTGGTGCTAGAGTGGGACTATGTTACACTGCTGTAACGCTTTGCATTCAGCATTTTTGAGCTTGCCAAAAGGAAGCAGAGGGAAGTTAGGGAGGTTGGTTTAAAGTAATCCTGTGAGAGACAGAACTGGGAACTGTAAATCCCTATTCTTCTGTTTATGTGGAGCAATCTTCCTTCAGAATGCCACGTGTTGCCTACAAAAGCAGCTGGAGGTTCCTTCCCCGTTTAGCCTGCAGGCAGCACTCCTGGATTCTTGCTCGCACTGAGGCGAGTACTTGGAGCCTGTATTTACAGAGCATCCATCTCTAATGCCGCAGGGAAAACGACCTTTTTCTTCTCAGCTTAATGCATTTCTCAGCTGAAGGCCTTTGCATGGCTCTGGATGCGTCTGTAGCTCCTGCACCAGTGGTGCCGTTTGGCCGTGATGCAGAAGACATGGACCCACTTGGGAGAAAAGATTTCCCATTGCTGTGGTGGTGTGGTTTCCTGCTATGCACACGCCTGGGGGGGACTGAAGGAGTTTGAAGATGAACGTAACCAAGGCTAAGAAGCTGTATTTCGAAGTGACAGGTTTTCTTCCCTTGACATTTTTTTTCTTTAAGAAATATGATGTAAGGAACTGTGGGTGCCGTCGGCTGTTAAGAAATGGCTAGTCTTTAAACAAAAAAATTATAATTTTGGTAGATTTTATGATATTAGTAAGTACATATAAACTAGTCATAAGTGTGTGGATAGCAGTGATGGAAGGTACTTTTTTCTAGTGACGCACATCTTAATCCTGCAAATAGCGAGTCTGACCCTATAACTCTTCTTGTTGATGGTCATTAAAGAGGAGGCAGCACCACCTCCTTCAGGCTTGAGTTATCCAGGGATATAACAACTGCCGAGATCTGGGTATGTTTTGATCTCCTTTTTTTTTTTCCTGTATGGTATTTCCTGCATTCATTTCTAGTATGGTGATTTTGAGGTATCGCCTTTGGCTGACATCTCCCATCAGAAACATAGAACCTTCTCTAGTGCAGCTTCCCCTTATGTTTTGTGGGAACGGATTTGGGATGCACTTCAGTTAAATTTCTTTTTTCTTCAGTGAAGCACTGTTTCTAATTGAGCATGGGCTACTACTCCGTATGAATTGTCCCCAGATAATTGGATTTATTCCTTCCAATTACCAATTTCATTTTTCATTCCTAATTTATGTATTTTTCTTGAACTATGAATAATTTCTATTAAGTAATGGATGAATCAGAAATTTTCAGTCATGTCTGTATCTTTAATGTAACATTATTTAAAGAAGGTCAAGCTTAATTAACTATGGGCTGATCCTCCTGAAATTTGATTATGACATTCTTAATTCAAAGGATTTCTGGGATCTATTTACAGATTTTTTTTTTAATTGTAAGGTTTTACTACCACATGAATGTGTTTGTATTTAACAATGCTGTGCATTTAAAGAAAATAAATAAATATGAATTTTACATACCTCGGTGCCACGTGATGACACATGTCTGTTCCTGTTTATCTTAACAAATTTTAGAAAAATATTTACTTTCTACTGAAAATATTCTGTTTGGAATCAGGGTGTTATATGATGTAAAAACAGGAGAAAAAAGCCCAACCGCTTCCTCTTCCACATTACGTGCTTTGTAGTTTTGGGTTTTGTGTTGTGCTAGGTTTTGTTGGTTGTGTTGTTGTTTCCCCTCAGACAAAAGGAAGCTATTCTACCCTTTTAGAGAAATTTTGGGAAAGTCCTTTTTTGGAACAAATAATGATCCTTTTATGGCTGCTTGGAGTATTTGAGATAATATTGTGCTACCAGAAGTAATTTTGTAATGAGAAATCTGTCCAGACTCCTCTGCATGTTGATAACAATTTAATAGCAAATGATGTTTGAGGCGTTGTCAGATACGGTGTAAGCAACTCCGTGCCACTGAGCGGGAATCTTTCAGACAGTGTAAACATGACAGTCGGACTGTAAATTGAGCCTGATAATAGAGGCAGTTAATTCTTTTCCTTCGATTTCTTTTTCATTTCACTTTTATTTCTCATTTCTGCTGGCACTTATGATTGCACTGTTTACTCTTTCTCATTTTGTCTGTTGTATCATACTATCTGTTTTCACAGTTTTGTATTCTGAATTTTTAACCCTTACAGAAAGTACATGTGATGTTTTCCTTTCACCACATCAGACATCAATTTTTTAGCTGTATCTCTAACAATACATAAGCTTTAGCTGTGTTAATTTGTATTTTAAGAATGACATCTCTTTATAAAGCAGCTTATGTCTGAGAGAACCGTTTTAATTACTGCTGGGCTATATAAGTGAAACTGGTAGCAGCCCAGTCCTTTGAAATTTAGTATAGTCATGGCAAAATAGTCTAATTTATGCTGAATTTGGCTAGTTAGTCTAGACTTTGGTCTTGCACCAATACTGAATTTGTACTAATATGGAATTGTGGCAGTCAAAAAGCTGGTCAGAGAGTGTTGTCAGGTGGTATTATGGATGCTGTGATGAGGAAAGAAGTCATCTGTGTAATTCCAAGAAGACTCTCTGTCCCTTTTGGTGACTTACAATATAAAGCACCTGGTTTTCAAGCATTGCAGTTTTTTCACTTATGTCGATGTGTCAAAGACCCACAGAAACAAACTGGTCACACATATAGAAAAGTGAATGAAAATAAGTATGTTGTTTAACAGGATGCATTACTAGTAGCAACAGTACACATCACTGACAGAATATTTGAAGTTCATTAGGAAAGAAGTTTGGTTTCTGTTTTACCCTTCAAACCGTACTAGCAGTAAATAATTCGGTGCTTTTTTTTTTTCCCCCTGAAGATTTAAAATTATATTGAAGCACTTCAGCGGAGATAAATCTAACCTGACTCCAGGTGTCTCATCCAAGACAGCTGCCCAGGCTCCTGCGTGGGACAGAGGTGCTGACGGCTGCAGAGGGCAGTTGGTCTGATCTGCCTTAGCTGCTGGGTTGTGTAGCCGAGGGGCTTTGTCCAGGCTGTCCTCCTCTGTGCGGCCGGGCTGGGGCTGGTCCCTTTGGCCAGCTGGTAAATCTGGCTTCAAGGATGCCATTGAAGGCACCTGCAGGACAATTTGATTACATATTCTGTGAAATGTCTGGTAAATTTTTACATGAGAAGGTTTAATGTGTTCACTGGAACCCAACACGCGTGACCAGGTTTGCTGAGACCTTGCCCCGTGCAGCCTCGCCTGGTTCTCTCCGCGGCTGGGGGTGCTGTGGAAGTGAGCCCCCCGCAACGAGCAGTTGCTGAGTAACGGTCTGGATGATCCGGCACGCAAGGGGCTGGCCAGCAGTCTTCACCTGGATCTCGCTGAGATCGGGGGCTGAGCTGCTGGTCTGGCTCCTGCAAGAGGGGAACAAAAGTTCCAAGGAAACCATACACAAAATGTACCTTGTTAACCTCCGTCTGATTGTCTTTGAGGTTACACTCGGAGGGGGAGATCTAGATGAAAAGACTGATTTCTTGTGTTTCTGGGCCTCTTGAAATTAAAAGAAGAATTATGTTTGTGTATTCAGGATCTCTTTTACTGTTCCTGCGGCTCACGTTAAGGTTGGAACACATCATGTGTCACAGTACTGGACACTGCTAATCCTGTTTTAGTGTTTATCTATCTTTGATAGAAGTTTTATTATTGCATTTTGAATGTCCTTGAGAAAGGCAGCTTATAATTTGTGTCGTCCCCTAGAGGGGAACCTTAGTGTTATCTTGTTTAAACAATACTCATTGCTTGAATTGTTAACGTGTTGGTCACTTACCCTGGGTAAATCCTCCAGACGCTGCGTTGTCACCATGGGAATCGGGGCTGGGGATTCACCAGGCTGCAGCTCTGCTGCATGGCTCTGTTTCTGGCCCCTTGATGCTCAGCTGCTAAAAGACTGAGATATAATTGCAAGATCTCTGTTCCTCGGGGATAAAGCAAATGTGAGGCCGGAGGGTGGTGTTTGCTCGGATTCCAGCTGTCTGCAGCCTCCAAAGCTTTATTTTACATTTTAATTATGACTTTCCATTTGGAGCCCTTGGTTTTCTTGAACTGAGGGGACCTTTCTGAATAGGGCTTTGATGGAAGATATCTGCTTTATTTGCTTTGCGGTTTGTGTGTTTATTTTCCTTTAGGCAGGGAGTGAAGGGGCAGCAGAGGGGAAGGTTCTTTGCCTTCCCCTGGGTGTTCTGGAGGGGAGAGGGAGCAGCCTCATCCCTGGGGAGGGAGAGGGGCTCTGCGGGGGCAGCTGATGCCGGGAGAGGTACGGCGCTGCTCATCTGTGCAGGGGGCTGAAAGAGGGTTTTTTTTCTGAAGAACCACAGTAGCTGAGAGGAGGCTGCTAGCAATGTCCAAGGCTGGAGGAAAGAGCCTGCCCTGCAAGGATGCAAGTGTGTGTGGGATGTGTATTTTTAGCCCCCTTTTAATTTAATTTTCTTGGCCAGTGTGTCGGAGTTCTTTGGTTTAGGTCACTTAAAGCTTTAAAGATGAAAACAGTACCCCACGTTGTTTATCAAGGAATTGCTGCAGCAGAGATAGCGGCTGCTTGTGCAGAGCTGGGGGCTGTGGTGGGTGCAGGGAGCTGGAGCTCGGGGACAGCCCCGGGCTTCCCCCTGCCCTTTGCTGCTTTCTCTCTGTACTGCTGAGGCGCAGCTGTAGACAGATCTGGTGCAGAATTGTGAGTGGCTTTGTTGATAACATCTGCTACTAGTTGCCTTTCTTAATATAGCTTTTCTTCACTTTAATGTACTGCAAAGCTTTATTTTTTAACATATTCTTGTTTTACAATCAAAGTTCCTTTTTCCACAATGAGCCCAATTCAAACCGTGTTCTGCTGCCTTTTGTCTGCAAACCGATTCAGTCTGATCTGGAAGTTATGGAGTATTTGTACCGGAGGAAAGAGATCCCCTAATTGGGTGGGTCTGGCCAGGTGTCGAAGCTACAAATGTCATAAGGAAGATGAATACAGAGCAGCTTGCACTGCAAACCACGCTGCGTGTTCTCATCGCGTAACCAGGAGCTTTAGAAAAAGATGGGAAAAGTTGTCAGACAGAAGCTTTGGTGTTTGTTTTTTTTTTTTTTCTTTGTGAACTTCACTTGGACTGTTGCTCTCGAGATGTGTGTGGAGAAAAGGAGGACGGAACCTGAGGTCTCCTTGTCCTCTGCTCACCTCAGTAGTGAGCAGGATTGTTTGGGAAGGGGAGGCTGCGAGGCAGTTCCTGAAGTGAGGAGGAAAGTCTGTGAATTTTTCTGTGTGTGTAATCCTCCCTCTATTTGCAGTTTGCAATAGGCTTGACTGAATTTTGCTCTGTCCTGGTTATGAAGCAGGTAAAGGAGGGCAAGCCTGAAGAACAAATGCCCTCCTGGTTTGTGCTTGTTGAATTGGTGCTGATCTCCAGACAACAAGTTCTACCTAATGTGTTTTGGTTTTTTTTCAAACAGATAACTGGTCTCCCCTAAATAATTAAACCGATGAGTCTGTTCTTTGTGTGTGACCCTTGGATGGAATGATTAGGATTTTTCTTTCTGAAAGCACTTACATATTGATCTGCTGTCAGATTGCAAATGCAATTCCATGCCCAAAAGGGTTCGGTACCATTGACAGATGTTTCTGTTTGTCCAGTCACTTCTTCGGAAAAGGATAGGTGGAAAGAGGCTGGCTGGAAGATCCCAGGATGAGGATGAAATAGGGAACAGCATCTTGCGGTGTTTTGCTATACCCACAGTGGTGTATGGGCCTAGACTGAGAAAGACACATGGGTCCTGTAATTTATCACAAGAACTGGCATAGTTAGACAAAATTAGAGGAGCTCTAAAGGACCCAAGAACTGCCATAGAACAGCTCGTAGAAGAGCTAGGGAAGAAAGATAACAGATAGCTCTTATCTGCATGTGTCGCTTTCCATATAGTGAGTCATTAAGTTATAGGTGCCTTGCTCTGTTGATGGTTTTTAACTATTCTTTCCGTATAGTGCCTGCCAGCACTTACTAAAATAGGACTTCTTAAAGTCAAAATCTCTTGCAGGTGGGTGAGGTGGATGCTTTCAGAAAAGACTAAAACACTGTAAAATGGATTGGTAAACTCTGGTATCTAGAAAGGTGTCTAATCTAGAGGGCAACTTCTAAGGGAGAAGTTGTTGTTGGGTTTGTGTGTGGTTTTTTGTTGGTTTGTTTAACACTTCAACCCTTACATAGGGAGCCTTAAGGCTTCCTTTCTGTTGAAACCCGTTAGCGAAATTTAAGACTGAATTACTTTTGTCACTGTAATGAGCATTTACAGAGTTTTGGCAATTTCTCTCCCTCACAGTTCTTCCTGGGAGCCCTTCCAAGCTTCTGCCTCTGGGTTTTGTGGTTGTCAGAATTACAATGTGTTCATATTTCATGCTGGAGATGTGCTAAACTACACGATGAGTCTGAGAGCAAGGATCAAACTGCTCAGTTGGTGACAGGGATAAAATGATGTTTTGCATGATAAATTTTATAACCATAGCAGCAAAGTCTCCTTTGGTTTCGGATTTGTGGTGTCTCGCTGTATGAAATACCCTAAACTCATGGCAAGATAGTCTGTGAGTGGTAACTTTAATAAAATTATTTTTGTGTGTGTGGTTATGCTGTGTAGCAGTATGTGAATCCTAGCCGATATATTCTAAATGTATATGTTTAGAGATGTATTTTTAAACACAATCTATATGTTCATCAAACACGGTGCGTATTTAGTATTTTTATAGTTGACAGGTGCTAAATGCCACTCAATAATGTACATGTGTCTTACCAGGTGGGATGAAATAGTACCTCACTGTCAAAACTGCTGAATTGGGTTCTTGCAGTGGCTCGCTGCGTGACCTCAGCTGTACCGTGTGTGTCATCAGATGATGGCTTTCATGGGATCCTTAATGGTAATGACCAGAGACAGTTCACGTGTCCTTGGGACAGCAGAGTCAGCTCCCGCCCCTGCTGCGCACCTGCTGGAGCCGAGGGGCAGAGGCTCGGAGCAGCCAGCCCGAACCCTTCCTCATCGCCGGAATTTAGGGGGGAGGCTGGAGGGCTTGGTTGAGCTGGTTCCCAAGGACACCACAACCTGTCTTTTTGACAGCCAAAGCCCTAAATTATCCCTTGCAGATCAAGGAACAGCAAAAAGGCTGCCTTTTCCGAGATGGGTTTGCTCGGAGCAGCAAACCCGAGGAGGACGGGTTTCCCTGGCCACGAGATGGCGATCGCGGAGCGAGCTTCCAGCGGCCGCGCTCTGCGGGACGCGTCGCGGGGGGTAACGCTGCGCTCCTCGAACTGCGAAGATACCCGTCAGATAAAAATGATATGGCGGGCAGGGAAAGGTACTGTGCAGTGTATGTGTAAAACGTACATCTGCTTGTTTAAATGATATTTCTTCCCTAAAAACCCCAGATGCCTGGCGCAGTACGTAGATGTGCTAGTCACTGATTCGGGCGATTGGGGGGGTGACTTCTTCCAGTTCATCTTCACCACTTTAGGACTGCGGAAAGTGGAAGGCAGCAGTATTATACTAATATATGTATGATGACTGCAGCATACTGTAGTTACTATAAAGCTGTTTAATAGTGGCCCTTTTATTTCAGCTCTCTTACCAGAAGCTGCACAAATTGTCCGGTTACTTTCATACTTCAGTCCTGGGTGTGGGGTGTGGAAATCACTGTAAAAATTGGTTTGGAATGTTTCCTGTTAAACTATTTTCACAGGTCAGTGGCATGATGTGAAATATTTCTACAGAGAAAATAACAAGTTCTGCAGTACGTCACTGCTATAGGCTCCATTTTCACATCCTGCAAAATAGCTTCTCTCCTCTCTCCCCACTTTTCTTGCTGTGTGAATGGATANGGAAGTGTTATCNAAGTTGGCTGTGGTGCTGTGTGCTGATTTTGATGNAACTATTANAGAAGCAACAGTCAGTGTTAGCCTCTTCTGTAGGGATTTGAGCAGAGANCCNGCACAGTGTGATCACTGCATTAAAACACCTCTCTCTCCATCTGAGCCTGCTTCTCTTAACCTGCAAAGGTCAGGCATCACTTCATGTGGCTGCAGAAATGAATTGAAGTTAAGGATATGTTACAGAGGACAATATGCTCCAACGCAGACGCATGCTGCTTCTGAGTGGGCAGCCTTGCTGGTGAGGTTGGTTGGAAATCCTGCTTGCAGCCACCAGAGTTCACGGGCGTGGAGTCTCTTGGCTGCCTGTGCTTGTGTCCATCTGTTTGGATGGTGCTGTGCCTGCCCACAGGCTTGTTGCCCCTCGAGAGATGAGATTTGGTCTTTCATAAGCACCAAAATAGGGATGAACTGAGTATTTGATACTCAGCAGTCTCCTTGTGTTGTAACCTACTAGCAGAATGATTGCAAAAGAAATTTGGGAAAGCACAGGGACAATGGGCTGTGCTTTCCCCTATCGTGTTTTGAGAGAAGATAATGGTATGAGAAAGTAACTTCAGTAGGCTGGCTACCAGATTATCTTCCAGGTATAGAGATCCCTGGGAGTCTTGACAGAACTCTGAATGTTTAGCAGCACAGCTTGTTGCTGCTTTCTAATGTACTGACAAGGGGATTCCATTGGGTGAGTCTTTAAACTTGGAAAATAGCCCAAGTTACCTATGACACTATTAAAATACAAGCACCTAATAAGACATCTAGTCTGGTTTTGTCTGATGTCTGACATAGGGTGACATGGTAGGATGGCGAGGAAGCGACCAAGAGCATACAAACTGGCTGATGCTGGACCAGGCATACCTCCAGGCAGCCGTGCTTTACTGCAGAGTCGAAGTAGGGAGCGAGGCGTCTCTGTCCGCTCTCAAGCGCTATGTCTGTAAATACCCTCATCTTCTTGAGAGTCTGGGAAAACAACTGGTTTCACAAATAAACAACAGCAGGAGGAAGTCTGACTTGTTTGTCTGCTATTTCCGTTGACTTTGAGCTTGTGCTCTGGTAGAACACCATACAGAGGCTTTCTAACTTCTTTAACTGCTGTCACGGCATTGTTATTTCTGGGGTGATTAATTTGCTGAATTTTAAACTTGTGCAGGAGTGATATTGGAAAAAATGACATTTTCTGGGTGGAGCCTGTGCAATATTGGTAGGCTAAATATGTATATATTTTACTCAATAACTGGAAAAAAGAATCTATTGATGTGCTTACTGGCTCTTCATTCCCCACGTGGGTCTTTTCCTTTCAGTTGATTTTGGCCTCTCCTCTCTGCAGCCAGAAACTTGCAGCGCTGCCTTCTGCTTTCCTTTCCTAGACCCATCAGTTAGACCTTCTGGTCCATGCACATATGGAGGGCGGCTAGAAAGTCGATGTAGCGGAGTAGGGAGGCAGAGGTGGCCTTGTGGCAAGGCAGGAGCGTAACGAAGAGAGTTAGGGGCAGAAACCAGAACTGAAGAGGTGGGACTGGGGGAGGCAGGGTGGCAAAGAAGCACCTGTGGACACTGGGGAGAAATTGAATCTAACAATAAATTAGTAATGTGCAATAAACATCAGCAGCCTGCATCATAGAATGGTAGGGGCTGGAAGGGACCTCTGGAGATGATCTAGTCCAACCCTTGTACTAAAGCAGCTTCACCTAGAGCAGGCTACAAAATAAGTATCAGTTCTAAATATTGTTCCCCACCCCCCTCATTTTTTCCCAGTAAACAAATTCTGAACTCTGAAAAGCCTAAACATGAACAGTAATAGTGCCAGTATCTCCATCCTAATTTATAGGTGTTTCAAGTTTAAAATGTCTAGTCTTGTAGAATAGGAGTCAAGGCATAGCACATATGAAAGTCTTGAAAGAAATAACTTTCTCCTGGTTAGAATATGGCAGGTATGAAAAGATAAATTTTTAAAGAACTAGTCTTTTGTTTCATTGCTTTGATTAAAAGGAATTACAGGAATAAGGTATTGCGTTGAATCCTCTTGATTTTGTGGGATCCGAATTGTAACCAAGCTAGGCACAGTGAAAATCTTGGATTAGAGCTGAATGCAGAACACTCCCTATCGGTGTCTTTCACCATAGCTGCTCCCCAGAGCACGTCTCTGTTTTGTTTCCTTTCTGATATTGAATGTGATATGGCTTAGGCTCCCTGATAGAGCTGGCACAATTTCAGGCTGATACGGCTGTCCTGGCAGTGTCAAGTCTATCTTGAGCCATCAAGGCCCAGTGGCTCGTTACACACTCATTTTTATCATCTCCTGCTTTATTCTATTGGAAGCTCACAATGGAGGTTAAAAACATCATTTGCACTGGGACTCCTCTCCAGCTGCTAAGGGCTTGTTTTACCCCTGACCCTTTAAGATACTAAAGCCAGCCTGATTCATCTGTCACTGCCTTGAAAGGAAGCCTGGTCCCGAGCCATGCTAAATCATTTATTCCTGTTTGTCTTTCTGATCCTGTGGACTTGAAATCCATTTGATCCCTTATTAATAAGGGTTCTACCAGGTGCACAGAAAGGGTAGGGACCTGTTGGCACCAGCAAAACATCCAGCCTCTGCTGGGCTATCAGATTTTTTTTATTTGTTTTTCCCTACGTTATGACATCAGTGGTTCGAAAATCATCTGAAGCTTTGTAAAGAACAAGTATACCGTTCAGTGTTTTCAGTAACTAAGATGGTTGCTTATTAGCTCTGCTGGATTGGCTTTTTAAAGGGTTATACTGTGAGCATTTCGTATTTAGGGCTGCTTGTAGTTAGCAGTATTCTGTGTGTACTTTTTTGGGCCAAAGCCGTACTTATTTCTGTAATAAATTCCCTGTTTGAAGTTGATGGGAAGAGAGGCCTGAGGCTCATGCAGTAGAGCAAGCTTAGACATTACAATAAGAATTGCAATAAACATAGTCATAAAAGGGATTTTAAATCGGCAGTCACTTTTTTTTTCTTCTGCCCTGAAAACATTTGAAGTGTTTCCTCAGTCTTCTGCCAGTACTACTGTTTAGGTGCAGTTAAGGACTTTGCCTCTTTTGTAGCTTGTCCATTTAAAATATAAAAGTTATACGTTGTCTGAGAGGTCTGTTGGAGTTTGTTGCTTCACCATAAGAACTTATATTTGCATTAGCAATTCAGGTTCTCTTGAGGATCCTTAAAAACCTTTTTTAAATAGGAAAATCGACCCAAATCATTTGAGGTTGCTTCAGAAAGTGCACCTGTTTTACTGCGGTGGCGTAAGTACCTTCTCTCTTTGTCCATCATGCAGTCTTGTTTCACATGAGGCTAAGCTGAGCACAGTTTCCCAAATTTCATGTGCATTTTGCTCAGCAAGGCCAACAGTATACAGCTGTGCATCAGTCTTAAAAATGCAATTATGTTTTCAAGTATTATTTAGAGTCAAGAACAGAGGTTTTTGTCTGAAGCTAAATAAGATCCAGATCTCAACTGAAAGACAATTAAATTAAATTTCTGTAGCTGATAACTTTGGAGAAGAGCTGGTTCAGTTCCAGAATGTTACTCTCCAGAAGATGACTCCCAGCCGTGGATGGAGTCCTGCTTGTGCTGCATGGTCTGGCCCACGCTCTAGCCAAGTTTTTTTACTTGTATGTAGAGTGAAGTTGAAAGAGCTCTCTGCAGAAGACATTGGCCCTTCCACGTGTGAAAATAATCCCCAGAAGACTGCAAAATGGGGCTTTTCAACTAACTTGTTGAAGTCTGGCAACTTGGCAATGTTGTCTGTGCCTGCCTCTTTCCTCGTGGACTTGCAATTGCTTCATTGGTCAAAAAGGTCCACCTTCAGCAGTTGCAGAATTGATTTCTGAATTTTTCCAAAATAATCTTTCTTAGAATGTGTATAGCAAGCATTACATCCCTGAAGCTGTGGGTTTTAGAAGTCTGAAAGAAAAAGCTATTGTATTGGCTTCCAGTCCTTGGACTCCTTCCCCAAGCATCCAGGAGGAGTGCAGAATCCCTCGGCTATAAATACTCCTGTTACAAAGGTATGGAGCCTCTTCAGAAGGTGATCTGACAGCTTTCCTGGTGGACAAATGCGAACCGGGGATGAGTTAAGCTGTGTTGGCAGCCTGTTCAGGGCTAGAGATGCTTGTTGGCAGAGCTGTAGCCCTTCACCATAGGAATACTGTCTACATGCACCAGCTGCTCTCTTGCTACTACCTTTTTTTTGGGCAAATGCTCTTTGATGTTTAGACACTTAAAGTTAAGCAAGAGTCTGTGCGTGCCACATGGATGGTTCCCAGCATAATGTGAGGTAAAAAAAAAAAAAAAATCACACCTCTCCAGGATATGTTTCTTGCCTATGTTTAGGTAGAGTCAAAGCAAGCAATCTGTAGGGAATGGCAGCTGGAAGGCAGTTTCAGCTCAGATGGGACATAGTTCACCCTCAAAGCCGCAAACAGCATCTGATTAAATATCTGCTTGTATCGGGAAAGAAGAGAGAGAACCCAGAAACTTGGCGTGAATGATACTGGATTGACTCTTCCAATGACTTGCGAGTGAGACAGGTCAGAGGCAAGGCTGACACTGCTGACTGACCTGCGAGTTCGGTTGTGTGTGCAGACATGGGCTGGGCACACGACTGCAGTAAGAGGATGAAATCTCTAGCATGCTGTAAGTTACACTTGGGTGGAGTGTTTTGTGTGTAGCTCAGGATGCTTTTGTCTGCATAAATGCAATTATGTGAGATGTAGATTTCCTGCCCCTGCTCACTGCTGAGGAAGATGGTCATAAAAAGTGTCCAGACCACCAGGTTCTAGTGTGCTCATTAACCCCTGAACTACATTTCTTCTTCATCGTACCCAACAAAAAATGTCTTAAGAACATTTTCAACCCTGAAGTCTTACAATTGGCAAACGGGTTAGCATGAAAAATCTCAGTTTAAATAATATTGCACTGCACTGTAGCAACGTTATCAACTAAGTGAGAAAGAATAATAGGATGTTATTAGCTTGTATAATATGAGAATATGGGCTTTGCTTTTTGGTGGTATGTTGCTTGTATTTCCAATTTTTTAAAACTTTAAAACTCTCTTTACAGAAAAAAATCTTTAGTATAACACTAGGAAATACTAATATGTTATCTATTTCACTTCCTTTCTGTGCTAGAGGATGATGACTTTGATCTTGGGATCCTCCCTGTGATTTATTGAATCTCAGGTACACAGAGATGAAATGTTATACTGTCTACTGATAGGAGCACAGTTTTGTTTTTAATCTGTCTTTATAGCTCTAAAATGGAAGACAGTTGTGTTCTGTGAAATACTAGTTATGTCTGGACAGCTCAACCAAATCTCACACTCCAGAAAGTACCTTTATATGTCTTGTATCAACATATGAAAGTCTTTAGCTCGTGGTCTGGCTCTCTGTAGGTGTTGCGCTACCTCCTGAGACCAGAGATGTTTTACCGCCTCAGCATAAACTGTAGGCAGAACTTGAGTGGTTCAGAGGAGGATTTTTCTAGTTGTTTTTGCTTCATGTAAAAAATCCGAATGTCTCATGCTTTAAAATAAAAGTAAGTTTAAGGGCTGATTGGGCAGTCTGATTAGATTTTTACTGTATTCTTGTTCTTGGAGTAAGATATTTTCTAGTAGAGTCCACAATTGAAACTGAGTCTGTGCATCATGCTATATCATCCCCGGGATGCCAATCTGTGTAGGTATGGCTTGGAAGTGAGGAGTTGTGGTTGTGGCATATCTGTGAGTCCTTCTAGTAAAGACTGAGTTCAATTTGAGAAGCACACTCTCCTTGAGTCATATCTAGCATATGGTAAATGGAGATGCTGTGATTATCTCGGAGTCTGAATGCTGGATACATGAAGCTGTCAGACTTGCCCTGTGACCATGAATGCAAGTGAATGAAGGTTGAGGGTTATTTTTTGTCTAGGCCTTGCTGTAATAGTGCACATTTAGAGTGTTCCCATTGGTTTCTGGGAGGAAAAATCTAACTCTTCAATGTAATATCTCAGAAACTGTCACTGAAAACTTTAGTATTACTAAATCACAACTACTTCCTTCAGCAATTCGGAACTTAAGTTTCATCATAGCAGCATAACTGAAGTGCTCTACATTATTGTAGCAATGTTAACACTGGAGTGTAGGTGATGCTTTAGAGATTCATGGCATAACGTGTACAGGAAGAAATGGAAGAGGAATGGAAGGTCAGACCCAATATCATGAACGGAATTCATTTACAGCGAATGAAGCCTTCAGTGCAGCGCTCATGAAATGTGAAAAATTGTGAGGTTTCAGCAGATTCTGTTTTAAAATCTGAGTAATGTTAGTTGACAATTACATTGTTGCAGGCAATTTAGTACCTATCACCTCTGCCATACTGATGCAGGTCCAACCCTTTTCTGTTATGTGTGTGTATCAGTCAGGGTTACACATCTTCCTAATATTTCCTCCTGTCACCAATGACCTTATCTGAAGCAGTGCTTGATTTAGGATTTGAACCTTTTGCAGTAATTCCTTCTAGTACCAGTGTATACTGCAATTTGAACAAATTTAATATGACTTTAACCTACAGTCATAAAATAAATCCGTGTGTTTTTTTCCTAGCTAAGGAATCAACCTTGTTGTAATTTCTTTCTCCTCAATTTTTCTTTTTTAACTCCTTTTAACACATGTGGTTAAATCAGATCATGCTAGACAGAAGAAAGTATTTAGAAACCTTTACCTATTCCTGTACTGCTTGGAGGAACCACCTCAGTGGATGGTTACCCACCATAAAAAGAATTGTCATTTTATTTAAAGAGTCAAGGTGGAAGCAGCAAATGTCAAATAATCTCCAACAGCTACACATCAACTGGTAAACTGATGGGCCCCGCTAGCGAAAGGGATTTAAAATGGCAACCAGTGACAAGCAATATTCTGTGGCATCCCCACTGCCATAAAAGGATATTGATGCTTCTGGTCAAAAGCAGTATATTTTAATGTTGCATCTTTTCTTGGTTTGGATCTTTTTATAACTGTTTGTCTGTATTTCAAAACAATAGTCAAAATAGTAGTTGGAGAAAGCACACAGCTGAAGTGATACAGGTTCTAATTAAGACATCAGTGTCAGCAGATCAGAGATGATCATCTAGTAGAGTACTGGACTGGGTTACAGAAGAAGCAGACTTGCTCTCACTTGCTATTTTTTTTTTCTGTGACCTTGAACATGCCATTTAACAGTGGTGGACTCTGTGGTCTTCTGCAAGGTGGGGATGACGCTTTCTTTTCTCGAAGAAATGAGCGTTAGGTTGTATCTGTCAGTACCTAGGAAACACTGTTGTTATTTCTATGCTGATAGCAGGTAGCCAGCTCAGCACGGTGCAATAACTCAACTTTAAAAAAAGGCTGCAGGCAGCCACAGAAATGAACTTAACTGAACAGAAGGGAAGGAGTCTGGGACTGCATTGCTTTACGTTTCTTGGCAGTTAAGCTGATTGCAGTGGTGGAAGTGTAGCAGCACTTGCTGTTTTTACTAAATCCAAGCTCCTGGAACCATGGGAATCTGTTTTAAGTAAAAAAAGGGGGGGGAAGTAATCTAATCTTCATGGCCTTGCTCATGGTTTATAGATGTGTGGAGTTGGATATATTGAATTTGGTGTAGTAATGTGTTCTGCTCTCGTGAAAATGTATGAAACAAAATTTGCTTATCTCTTGCTAACTCTCCTGTGCTGTCATAGCGTTGGGAATTTTTTTTAATGTGCATGGGATTAAAGTTATTTTGGGACCCTAAACTGTGAATTCCTTCTTTAAAACTGTCAGAAAAATGTAGGCAGCATTTCCTTCTGTGTGCTAGCTGAGAAGAAATGGTTTTTTGATAGTTTGAATATTTTCATGGAAAACTGCCCCTTCCTGTCTTGATGATATTGGCTGGCTTTGCTCAGGGGTGTGGTGAAGGCAGAGCAAGAGTTTTAAATACCATCAGTTTGAGCAGTTAAACTGTATTTCTTGCCAGTGGTAGACGTGTGCTGGGAGCATTCCAAGAAAGTCAGAGATTGTTTGCCTTTGCATGTCCTGTAACTTGTCTCTAAGTTACTCTTTCGTTATTGGCACAGATTTCCTAAGGACTTTCACACACGCAGTCAGCTCTGCCTCTCTCGCTCCTAACCCTCAGTGACATGGAAAAGAAGGGAGGAAGATAGCTCAGGAGCTCAGACACCTATGACGGAGAATGAACCTGCTCCACGAGTGCTCTAGGTCTGTTGTCCTTCAGACGCTTGGTTGGTACCAATCCTAGGACAGGCTGGTTGATCAGCATGGAGGGATGCTAGCAGGATGGAGCGTACTTCTGAGCTAGACCAGTTGAAAATCCTCTTCATTGTTTCATGGAGATAGAAGTAAAGCTTTGTGGGATCTGAGTGCTCTAGAATTTTGGACAAAACTTAGGACTAACAAATGTATGTTAAAAAAACCCACAAAAACAAAACAAAAAAAAACCAAACATATAAAAAAACCCAACCCTCCAAAAAGCATTAGACAGCGGAGCTTTTTTCCCCCACTAAAAAGGTGTTTGTCTTCATACAGGAATTATTTGTTCTCTGAGACAATCGCAGACAAAAAGTGATATTGTAGATGACCATGGTGTTCCTTACCTTTTTTTATACTTAATGATGGCTGAGTTTATCAGTCTGGCATTCTCTGGCTGACATTACTTACTGGTGGTTTTACAGGAGGCACATCAAACTTACTGAATGTTTCCTTTCTGACAGCAACTGACAAAACCAAATTAGAGCTTGCAGTTTAACCAGCTGATATCACTCCAAAAGGGTTCCAGTATTTCTACTCTAGCTGCTGCTCGATCAAGATCAGAACTGTGCCGTTATATATTGGGAGAAAATATTGGTTTGGTGTTTGGCTTTCTCTTTGTGTTTTTATATATTGGGAGAAAATACTGGTTTTGTGTTTGGCTTTCTCTTGCCAATTTGACAGTATTTTCAACGCTAAACTGATACAGGAGGTCTTTCATACTTTTATTCTCTCAGGAACTTGTCACAGTGGAATAACACACTTGAAAGTTTGTCTTTTGCACTCATAATCTGTGACTTTTCTGCTGGGGCTTGTAGAATTTTGAAGCATGTTAGTTCAGACAATTTGATTTAAAACTAAGAAATAGAATTTGATTGATTTGAAAAAGTGAGCATTGTGCAAGGCTTTGTCAAAGTTACCTTATGTTGTGCCCAGTAAAGCATTGGAACTCTGCCAATACAGACACGTGTGGTATGTTTTCAGCTGGGGGATTAGACACAAATCCCACAGGGTGGGGACTGAGACAGTGACCTGTGACTTATTTCTTTTGCTCTGCACTGAAATTTTACCACTTCATAGCTGAGATCAGGCAAGTCACGACTATGAAACCTGTTGCAGTGTCTAGATGGCTTAAGAGCTGTAAAAGCCTAAACCTGTAGGGTTGCATTCCTATCAGACATCAGTAATGACGGTAAACACTGGGGACCATGATGCCATCAGACAAGTAATCATAGTTTGCATTTTCTGTGAGTGCCTTACAGTGGGATCTGAAAGTGCCTTAATTATGCTTTACCCTGGTTGTAGTAAGGATTAGGGAGTGTTATCAACCCTATTACACAAGTAAGTGAGGCCCAAAATGGTTAAGAGATTTGACCAGTGGTGCACAGCAAATCCACTGGGCTGTGAAAATGACTCTCGAGTCCTTGATCCCATTTCTGTCCTCTAAAGACCATGTTTGAGTTTGCGTTGCAAAAATAACTCCAGAAACCTGTAAGCACAGACGTCTGCAGCTCCCTTTATGCCTGCTCCAGTGTTGCTGCTCAGTTCTGTAGATAAAAATGGTTGGAATAATATTTTTCTTGCCTCCAATAAAAGCACATTTTATCAATGGAATTAATGCAGCTTCTTATTGTGACCATCTGTTCAATGAATTTAAAAGGAGCATGGTGCATGAAATCTGAACCCAGTAAGCTTTTATTTAGGAGTGGGGGGTAATTCCCTGAATTAATACATATGCTGGGGGAAGCAGTGAAACTCTCTGCCTTCTTATCACATCTTGGGAATTTTTCTCCTTGTGGGTCTGTTTGTTCTCATTAACAAATCGTGGATGAGGCTGGACAGTTAATTTCTGTGTGAGCAAGTTCTTCTGCAGCAAAGGCTTCTGATGAGCTTTAGGAGCAGAGATCCCCATCTTCCTTCTTGCATGATGTGGCATCTCTGTCTCCGTGCATTTCTTCCCCCCTCATCCCTTTTCCTTAACCAGTAAGCGTTAAACAAAGCCACATTAATTTTATTTTTATATATATTTTATGTATGTATTATTTTTGTGTGTGTGTATACACACATGAGCTGTAACCAATTTTTTAAATCGGTTAGGAACCATTAGTAGTGGTGGTCTTAGCTTTTTTTTTTTCCCATCATTGCATGCTGTGCCGCTAATGTCCCCTGAGCACAACAAATATCTATATGAAAAATGAAAACTATCCAGCTGAGAATCATCTGCATGACTTCACTCATGAGAGGAATTTATCCTTCACAGTCTGGAAGAGTTTTAAGGTGTCCAATTCTGTCAGTGCTGGGCTAACCGTAAAGAAAAACTCTGTAAGAGCTGAATGTTCTGTGTGTTTAATTCAGTTACTTGATTGACTGGTTTTGACGACTATGGCAATAATTATAAATCCTTCCACTAGGCATAGATTTGAGCCTCTCTTAAGGGGCTGTTTTAGTGGTTACTGTTGTTTTGCTAAGCTTTATAAAAGGTATCATCACACAATAAAAATGGAGTGTTTCATAAGCTTTTATAAAACTGGGAAATGAGTTGGTGGGGTTTCACTTAATGGACTTTCATTGGAAGTCTGGAATAGAAACATGAAATTCTTTCAAGGATTCATACACATTTGTAAGCTTCTGGAAGGAGGAGTGAAGTTACCACATGAGCATTAGGGTTACCCAATGCCATGGCCATTGGGAAGCCCTTAATTAAATGGGCTTCTTGCTTTCCTAAGTGATCTTTCGCAGGGGTGGGGGTCACTGAGGGCACTGATCAGCAGGGCTGCGGGGTGGAAAGCTGCACAGATTCCCCGTTTGTTCCACAAACTGCACGGCTTTGCAAAGTGGAGGAAGTAGTGTCCCTTTGAATTAGGGGATGTAGCTGATAAGCTATGTGTATCGCAAAACTCGGTTCTTTTTTGTGTTCCAAATTTATAGGCACTTATGCAAAAATCCATCCATTTTATGTTTGAAAGTACTTAATTTTTACTGTAACATGAGTACGCAAGAAGATGAGGAAACAGCACAGGCGCAGCTGAGCTCTAGGCAATCCCCTATGTTAGCAAGGCAGAAATATGGATGTTGTAACACACACATCTTGCTGTCCTAACCCTGCATGACACAGTTCTGAAGTGTACACCCAGGGCTCACAAATAAAAAAACATTGATGTATGTCTCTGTGGAGAAGGTATATAACATTTTGAATAGACTTTTTTCTTCTGTGTGATCAGCCCCTTCCACCTACCCCATACTGCTCTGTGGAGTTGCGTGTACCCTAGGGGCAGTGGTTTTCATCATCTCCGATTTGAAATCGTAACCCCTTGACTTTTTTTTTTAAGCTAACAGTTCCTGGTATTAAGAAGACATTTTGAATTTATCTTTCTTGTTGCCCTCTGCACCCCTCCAGTTATGGTTAGTATCAACAGCCCAGACACATCTGATCTTCTGTGAACACTGCTTCTTATGTGTGTGTTTTTTTTTTTTTAACTTCTTTCCATTCTTATCATACTGTCTGTTTTGCACTAGATGTTACTGTGTATAGACATGTGATATGTTTTAATATAGACAGTTGATTCATAAGAGGGCAAATGTTTTTGTTTTGTTTTGCTGGCCATTGGTTTTTGATCAAGAGTTTAATCTAAAATGAAACCAGAAAGTGTTTTTAATACTCAAATTTAAGGGCAGGAAATAAAGAACACTTACATGAGAATATAGCTCTGGAAATGTGTGCACAGAACTTGCCTTCTGTATTCATAATCTGCAAATGCCCTGAAGGCATTTGATTTAAAACATGAAATTGAGAGCTGACTCTGATTTTTGTATACATAAATATCTGTATGAATTATGTGCATATGTATGTGTGTATATATATATACAAATACAAAATGTAAGCATCAAAATGCAGATTGGTCTCTGAAGATGCATTCATTTACGCTGCACCCAGCAGAAGAACAGACTTACATTGATACAGAATGATATATCTAGAGAACAAACAAGGACCAACCAATATCTAAATTTTTGCCGTCTTTTTAGTGTTAGAGTTTGTAAAAAATAAGCAGATTATTTTCAGTAGGTACAGTTGATTATGACTAGTGGATCCCTTCTCCTGATAGGTGCAAATGTACCATGAATTGATAGATCATAAGAAGTTATCCCATTTCAGGTAAAAACAGGCTCAGGAGAAATCCAGACTTCCAGAATTCAACACTTGCCAGTGGTGCTGATAAAGTAATATGCCCACCCATCTGTGAATCCAAGAGTCAGACTAGCTTCAAACCTTGAATGTAGTATTCTGTTACTTTTCTATACTAAATTCTTCCAAATATGTTCAGACATGTCACAGGAAGAGATTTAATTGGAATCTGTTGCTACTATTAAATGGTATGTTGGAATAAAAAGGTGTTTAAAAGACTCCATGTATTGACGAAATCGGAGAATACAAAACAACACTGGAGATCCCTATTCTATTTCTTGCTGCTGCAAAAGTTACCGTGCTTGTTAAATCCTAATCACACACTAAACACATGCTAAAAATTGTGGTACCTATCTTAGTGAAAATGTAGTTGAAAAGAACTGACAGTTAATTTAATTCATTTATATTTGGGTCTTAATGCATTTTGGTGTCAGTCTTTTTTTTTTTTCTATTTGAAACTTAACTGTATTCAAGGATAGTGATATTGCAGGAAAAAAGCTTTAGTGGAATTATGCGTTTAAAAAGGTGCTGCTGAGAAAAATCAAAGATGACAAGTCATCTTCCATAAATTCATGAGGGCTTAACTAACAAAGTTCTGTTCGCTTCTGTTTACATGTATCTTCCTGAATGAGTTGGTGGGGACTGAAGACTGGGATATTTAAACTTTTCAGTGCATGGGAAAAGTTCATACCGCATCTCTTGCGGCAGAGGTGTGTAAAACTCGCCTAGAGTGAATCAAAAACTTCTTTATGCTCAGGTTAATGGTATGCTATATTTTTTTTTGTGGTGTTAAAAAATTTAGCTGACTCTGAAGTCCTGATTCTGAACAAGAAACTGTGAAATGGACCGCAGTTTTCCAACTGTAGATATAAAGTATCTATAGTTGGAAAATGGAAGAGCAAAAATCTAGGTGGCCTGGGTTGTGTGCACGTATTTACGGATATATTATGTAGTGCACTTAAACATGACCATTGCTAAAAAGATTTGGAAGGCCTCCAGTTTTTCTGGTCTTAATCCAGCATCTGTTTTTGTTTTCTGCTCTTTTTAAATTAACCTTGTGAAGAATCTTTTTGAGATGGGGTTATACAGCCCTCTTTTATGATAATTGCAAAACATTGGTGAAAAGTACTTTGTGCCGGAGGGTTCTGCTCTTTGCAATAGGCTGTACAGATCAAACAAGTTGTTATTAAAAACAGATTCTTGACTGATAATATCCACCATCTGGGAGCAATGATTGCAGATACAAAATTGGATTCACCAGGGGAGGTGGTTGTGCGGCTTGATGTTGAAATAGCCTTTGATAGAGTGGGAAGAAGAGCTGTTTACTGTGAATAGAATTCCATGAATTTCTTGCATGAATCCATTAAAACTCTCTATTATATCCTGGGGGCAGCGGGTGACAACTGAGTATTTGCCGACATCATTTCACGTTGCAAAGGGGGGAAGGAGTTTATCTAAACATATATGTCCCTCTTTTATCACACTTCTTTGTTTATTATTATCCAGCCCTAGCAGAGTAGGTTAGAACAACCACCAGATTAATGACACTTACACGGATCTGTCTTTATAGACAGAAGCTGATTTTTTTTTTTTCCTCTAAGTGCTGAGTACTTAGAGCTATCAGCAGATGCTTAGCAAATCTTTGTGTGACTTACCCTTGTTTACTAAGGCCACAGAAAGATTTTGTGAAAGAGGATGAGAACGGAGGGTTTTAGCATTCCTGTGCTCACACTGCTAGCCCTGAAACCATTATATTTTTCCAATGTTGAAGTGCCCTTATGTGTTTGCTTTGCATTTGAATGACAAACCTCATGGCTGGAAAAACCGAATACTTTGTTTTGTGTTTCTTGAGCTGTATTTTTAAAACTTGTGCAGTTTTTGTGAAGTCAAACTTTTCCAGAGACAGAAAGTTAATAAAGCTTCCCCCAGGAGAGAGGTTGAAAGAGAGCCACCAGCAGAAGCATGTTATCTGCATTAAATCCCTTTGTATGTGGAACTTTATTTTGTCAAAGTGTTCAGCAGGTTTTTCTGCCCACATGCTCGTGGAAAATAAACTTTCTGGACTTTGTGTAGAAATTGAGCACATCATCATTCCATCATGATCATATTCTAATGGGAGATAATCTCCTCAAAGGCAAAAGGACAGAGCAGCACTCCCAATTCCACTGTAAAGACTCTGGGATTTGTTCCAAACTTGCCCAGCTCCTGTTGAAGAGCAAGAAGATGAGTAGTTGAAGACCTGACTAATGGTTACTGTTAAACTGTAGTCTCAGCATTTGACATATAGGACATAAACTATCGTGCAAGCAAAAGCAGACAAAACTAATTTCTCACAACTTATACTGTGGCAGTATTAGTACCGCAGATAATTTTGGCAAATCCTGCTGCAAATTGCTGTCCAGGATGATAATCCTATAACCTGTGCAACCAAGGTGATGCAATCAGTTGACCATAAACATGAACAGTGCTGCTATGTTCCTGGTACAACCCCACCCACCTGGACATTAGGATGGAGGGGCTATTCTCTAGGTAACCATTAATGCTAACCATAGTAGGTAATTGTATTTTTGTCAAGAGAAATGATGGAGTGGGACACAGCTGCAGCAGGCATGCGAGGAATCGACTCACACAGCAGCTCCCCGCAACGTACCATAGAGGATGAAGCAGAGCGAAGATTCTGTGGCCCTGCTCCGTGATCATAAAGTGGGAAGAAATGGTCCTCTAGAACTGATAAGCAGCTCATCTGACCCCCTGAGCCAACAGGTTTTCGAAACCTTGCCAAGGTACTATCCTCTCGTGAACTGTGTTTTAACATTACTTTAATACCAAAACACACCTCCACCCTGAAGGCTACCCGCCTCCGAGGTGCGACCACCCCTCTTCGAGTCTGCGCTCTTGATTTTTTGTGAACTATACCTTTAAATGTGAAGCAAGAGAGTTTTACCCAAATCAGCAAAGAGAATAATATTGGATATGCATAAATAAAAAATATGTATATGTTTGATTTATATAAACTGCATGGAAGGGGTATGAGGTTTGCACGTTTGATGGAATTATCCCCTGTGCATCCAGTGCTGCAGTAAAGAACGCCTGCCTTTTAAAGCTACATTGCTGTTACGAGGTTTTATTCCCGGATTTTTGGTGACACCTGCACTGAAACGTGCTCTGATATAACCGTGACAAATGATTTCTGAAAAACAAAACTTCATAAAACAGCTTCTGGTAGAACAGACTTGTAGATGGACGGTCAAAATGAAGTTAGAGAAGTCAATACAAAACAGTTTTGTCTGGATGATCATAAAGAGCAGCACCCATGTTGGGTATTCTGAGAGAGGCTGTGAGACACAATTTGTGTACATCCGTATGCTGGGTTTTGTAACTCTTCTGGCAGCTCCACCTGCCTGACCTGGCAAGACTTGGCATAAGTATCATAAAGCAATGTTTAAAAAAAAAAAAGAAAAAAGTTTGTGAAAGAATGCCAGTGTCTGACTTCATCATTGTCTCTCATTCATCCTGGTGATACTACAGTGTTTGTATGAACTAACACATGCTGCCAAAACACCTCTTGACTCAGAGTATGATGTTTTTGAGTGAACAACTAGAAATCCAAAGCTGTTTGGGACTGGGGGTGGTGCATGAAAAAGAAAATGTTTAAAAATGATTCAGATTCCTTAAGAGTTCAGAACTCCTATATAGGACTTCTGCAGGAGAGATGTAATGCAGAAATATCAAAGTATTCGCTACATGCCAATGAGCAAAAAGAATTTATAACCACTATTTCATCTGCAGTTTGGTTGGCAGCTGTCACCTGATAGAGAATAATTGTTTTCTCACAATTCAGGCCTGTTCAGGAATGAAGTTTTCTTTATAAAAAGAGATTTAGAAAGAAATTGCCATTTCTAGTGAGGGGTTGTTTGTATGATTTTATTACTTTCTTTCGTAACTGTGACTACATATATGTATATTCTTTTCTCTTTGTAACTGTCATAATATTAAAGGAAAGGAGAGGGCCTACTGTGTGAGATGCACTAACCTGGGATTTGAAATACCTGGATTTGACTTTTGCTGGGCTGCAGACGGCTTGGATTTCTTTAAGCAAATCACTAGGATCAGGTCACGGAGAAAGTGAAATGGCTGTTCTAAAGTTATATCCAATGTTCAGGCATCCTTCTCTCTCTGCTTTGGGGTCTGCCTCCCTGACAGGGGTGTCCTGGCTCACTTGTGCAATGCACGGCAGTGTTAACGGCTTTAGGATGAGATGCCATCCTCTGCCACTGCCTTTTTTTATACACCATCCATGTCTGCAGTTCCAGATTGTATTTGCCATTATGAAAAGCAAAGTAGGCACAATGCCCTTTTTGAGAATTGGAGTGAAAGTGAGGTTTAACATTAAAACTAGTAGAGACACTTCCTATTAAAAGCACGAAAATTTAAGAAGGATGTTTTTGTTAATTGCATAATTAGTAGCATATCTGCAGTGTACCAGGTTTCCTACTCCATGTTAGTTTGAGAAATCACTGTGTAGTTCTTTACTTCATTAAAAACAGCCTTTGCTAAGCTTGTATCATGATGATTTGAAGCTATGCATGGAAAACAAATCAGTCACAGTTTACTATTCATGAGTTGCAACTTATGAAGTCCCAAACTATCATATAATGTTCTAGAGCAAAATGTGTTGCAATAATAATTCATGTTTTATTGCTTCTTCATGCTAGCAAGGTGCCTACGTCTCAACATATAAACCTTTGATCTTGTGAAAATGGAGTTCATTTGTTTTGCCTCCCACTGCAGAAGCAATCTGCCAAGTGCTCCCTGCCCAAATTCTGATTAACTGTCAGCTCAACTGCGCACAGCAAGTCTGAGAGGAAGGCAGATTTAAGAGAAAATGTTGGGGCTAGGCTGTTTCTGGTCTGGGTCCAACAGCCTTTGGTCACAGCAATGTCAGATGTCACTTGTAGATGACTCTGGAGACCTAACATGCAAAAAGACAGTGATGCGAAATGCATGCATATTTTTTTTTTTCCTAGTCATGGTACATCAGGCTGAGCGACTTCTTGCTTCCTTTCTTAGCAGCATTCATGCTCTTCTTCCCTACTCAGAGTTAGTGTTTTGAATATTAATACATGTTACTACATGTCACAGTCCTTGACTTTCTTCTTTTGAAGAATTCTAGTGTGTAGAATATCTAGCTAGACTAGCCCTTTACATGCTTTTACTGAGTAGACCACATAACTCATACAACTCAACGACGCTATGTGAAGTTGCATTTGAAGAGTGTAACTATGATAAATATTTGAAATAATAATAGATGATGTAGCAAACATTAGAGGAATGAAGTCAAGGTGGGGGTATCCTTGACCTTCCCCTCCTTTGCTCTGGTCCTAGCTAAAACTCTTGTAGGAGTGTTCTATTTTCTAAAGATCTGATTATTCTGCATGCAGGACCAGCCTTTAGATCAAAAAGAATGTGGTACAGGGTCTATGTGTTCCTCGAACATTTGCTATTTCAAAATTATCACAGGTGCAAAGTCAACCGCAAATTCATCTTTAATTTCTTGCCATAATGCCATCCAAGAGCATAATCCTTTTTTTTTTAAAAAAATTGTTAAAAATTTAAATATCAGTTCAAACAGTTGCTGAAAATTAAAGACTGGTTTAGAACATGGGAAAAATTAAAATGAAACCCATACACACAAAAAACCTCCTAATGGTTATTAAGGCTAATACTGTAGGTATTCACCTGGGTAGGCTGCTGCTAAAAGACTGGAATTTATCTGCCTTTATAGTCAGCTGTAACCATGAAGTGGTGACAAGAACCTCTGCAGACAGCCTCACTAACAGTAGCTATATTCAGACAGGAAAATAAAAGCTGATAACTAAGTAAAACCATGTCCTTTTTTCTTTTGAAAGACCTTGAAGGATTTGCAAGGGAAGAACAGGCTTGTAGCTGAAATGGACTTATCCATTATTTCATTAAACTTACAGGAACTTAATATCTTTGAGAGTGCTACCCTTTTGCTGACTTTATTAAGGCTAGCAAACAGGTTGTCGTTATTGCAAGGACTGATAGACACACAGGTACAGTAATTGCTTAAGCCTCATTTCGTTAGTAAGTCAGGCCAAAAATAGAATGGAGAAACCTCTGACTGGTAAGACTTGCAGAGCTGTAGTTCTAATTTTCCACAACAAGAACTGTTAGAAACAAATTGCATGCATCAGTGACTGTCCTTTCCTCAGCACGTAATGGTAAAATGCACGTGTTTCTAACCCTATTATCTTTGTACTCCCTAGCTCCAATAAATATACAGAATTCATGAGCAACAGAGGATGTAATATTCTGAGCACGAGTTGTTCTGCTGTCTTTCTCGTTAGGAGCAATATTGAGGCAGGTACGCTGGAACTTCCCACAGATGTTCAGACCTCCACTGTACCTGCTCCTTTGTGGAAAGGTTTCACGTAGTAAGATGAAGAAAAAACTACAGAGGGGAAAAATATTTGTCATCTGCATGCAACTAATTGTTTTCACAGGTCAGCATCTGCAGTCTGCTTCTCCTTCCTCACCCCTGTTATCATTAAAAACAGTAATAGTCAAGGACTGTGCTTGTAAACAAACAAACAAAACCAAAAAGCCCCCAAACAAAAAATAACCCAAAAAACCCAACACCCACATAATTTTAGAACATTTCTCATTCAAACTTCTTTGCATATGACAAAGTGAAAATTATCTTGTGATTGCTTTGCATCTTTGCTTTCTTTTGGAATGACTAATCAAGGCCATAAAGCTTCACTTGACTTTAAGTTATTTGCTTAAAATTCTAGGATGAGCATGAATGAAGTAACTGAAATTAGCAGCGTGCAATGACACAGACTTAACTATTTGTTGTTGCACTGGAAGGGTAGCTGATGATGTTCTAATTAGCATTATTATGTAAATGCTGGAAATGACAGCTGAAGGTGGAGTAACGCTCTGTTTTAAAGAAAGTTGGGCAAGTTTAGAAACTGTCTTTAAATTAAAGTTTCCATTTTCTGTGACTGGTTTATTGAAATCTGCCCTTTTCTAAGTCTTATGAGGGAGTGGAGTGACAGAGAAGGGGTTTCAGTCAGAATTCTGCCTCGGAATCAGATATGATAAATAATCTGAAAGATTTGCAGCCCACCTTCCTGAAATTGCTAGTAATCCTTCCCCCTGTGTGAGTTGGAAACACCGTGGAAGTGTTTTGGTGTTTCTGCTCCTGGTTTGCTTGAGGCTGAAGGGGTGCAGGCATGTCTAAACAAGGGGAGAGAGATGTGAACTTCCTTAATGGCAGCGGTATCAATTTACAGGTTTACGTTCTGTGCCCAGGCTGGTTTTTGTTGTTTATTGTCTCCTACTGCAAAAAAAAAAACCTGATTAAATTGGTACATTAATGTAAGGGATTTAATTAAAAAAAAAATTTTACCTTTCAACAAGATGATCAGTAATAAAAAAAAAAATCACACAGGGACTGTCAAACTGTGATAGAGGTATGCATTAACCCTCACTAAACTCTCCATGTTCCTTCATTGTCCCTGAATAACAGCATGAGCACTTTTTTTTTCACCTGAAATTTGTAGTATTTTAAAATCTCTTGTCAGTTCTTTATCAATACCAGTCTTGAGACTGTGGTAACTTTGGTTTCAGGTATTTTCTACCTTTGGTTTCCCATGCACTTTTATTTCTTTTAATAAGCAATTGAGAAAAATATCTGACACCAAAACAGAATGAGGCAAGAAAATCATGTCACTAAATGTCACACCTGAAAGTGTTTTGTAGGTAGAATAGAAGAAGAATTTAAAAATAACTGAGGTGTAGCAGGTATGAAGTATTTTGAGGCTTCCTGAAGGTGTGATTTGAAGATTAAAAAACCCCAGTATTTATGCGAATACTGTCAGCAAAGTACAAGTTCATATCCCGTCCCATGCTAGATACACCAGAGCAGTGACTGTTGGGCTGGTCTCTGTGGATGTTTGGATGCTCGAGAGCAAGGCCCCGCATGTGTTTCTGAGCAGCGCGTGGCAGTGGGGTGTGCCCGGGGAGCTGCTGCGATGGAGCACGCCTGCGTGTCCTCCTGACCTCGAACCTGAAATGGGTTCCTCGGGTTCGAGCATGTCTGTTGTGTTGTGACCAGTTGTAGAGGGAAACACCCAGAAGAAAGGTGGGAGATCTGTCTTTCCTGCCTGCCTGTCCGGTCTGTCTCTGCTGTCTGTCCTGAACGTCCTGTCGGTCTGTCCTGTCAGTCATGGCAGCACACAGCATATTGCTTCAAACTTGAAATACTGAAAAGGTCTGGGGACTTACATGCTGCTGGATTTGTCTGTAGCAGAAACCTGCAGGTTTTACAAAAAGCTACTTTCATATGTTCACTGCGGTGCCGCCTTCGTCCTTGTCATGAGGAAACTAGTTGAGAGAAATTGTGTGACTTTGACGCAGGCGTGTATCCTTTCCCTGTCACCAAAAGAACTGTTTACTCACTTGTATTTACCCGTCAACGAAACTGTGATAACTCCAGATTAATATTGCTCTACAGTCCAGTTTTTACAGTGTATTTATAAAACCCACTCCCATGTAACACGTGGGTGAAGTTGTCCTATGCCATCTTGGACTGGCCGGGGAAGGAAGAAAAGGGGACAAGAGTGGCCTGTCTCTGTCCGTTTAGCTTTGAAAAGTAACAGCTTAAACCTCAAGTGGTTTAGGGTATTAAGTTTGGCTTTGGATTTTTTTAATGCTTTCTGATGCTTCTTAGATAGTTCATCTCCATTTGAAGAAGTTTCTTGTAGGGGCATTGGACCAAACCTCTTTGCTGCCATAAAGCACCTGTGATGGCGTCTGCACCATGTCCTGTCCGCCCCAGTGCTGCCTGGGGAAGGGTTTGTCCCCTCATGGCAGAGCAAAACCCACCCTCAGCCTCACCCCAAAACATCTTTCAGAAGGAGGGGAGGCCTGTCAGGATAGTGGGACCTTTTTTTCACCAAAAAAAGTGCCTTTGAGGAAAGAATTTTCCAGAGCTTTCCCCAGGGGTGCAGGGAGAGGCAGAGACTGAGGGTTCCTCTCACCTCCTCTGGCCCTGCTCCCTGCTTGTCTGTGGCTGGAAGTTGCATGCGTATATCTCTATCTATATACACACATAACTATATTTTTGGTCTTTTTTTTTTTATATGGGGAAAATACCCATGTGGCTGTTGCTTGGCAACTGGTGAAGCTTTGATGGAGGCTGTGAGGCTGTGAGGGGGGGGAAGTGTTTGCCTAGCTATGGCAGCCCCCTCATGCAGGGCCTGCTGCTGCCATTGGGGCCTCTGGGAGAACACCTCTCTGGAGAGCCTGTGCTCGGGCCTTTTAGAGCTGTAAATTAAAGTTATCTGTATATATTCAGGCCTCCTCTGTCCTGTAGAAAGTGCTCATTATTCCCTTCCTCTAACAGAAACAAAATACTGCTTCGCAAGCTCCCTTTTATGCAAAAACATACGTCGATGGAGGGCAGCTCCTTCTGTTGGGTGCCCATTGACATGAGGAGGTTTGGCTTTACAGGTTGTATTAACATTTTGCACCAGCTTCTGCAGCTGAGCTTGCTAAAAATATCTTTGGAGATCATTCAGTGAGGAAAAACATCTAACTGTAAAATGATTTTATTTGTTTTTAAGGTCTGAACTGCTGTTAAATTTAACCTCTCTCCATTATTGAGAGCTCTGTATAATGCTGTCAAGCACCTGGGTGCTATCAGCTAATGAATCCTATCCAACTGTGTCTCAGATTCTTCAGACTTCGGTGGGATGGTGTATTTACTGAAGTGGAATAAAAAAAAATGCAAGAAAATAGGGAAAATTGCTGTGACAAGGATCATTGCCGTCTCATTAAGAGTGGTACAGTTAGACCTTTCCACATCTGAGATTTCCTTTGCCATCTCTCAAGCAGTTACCTGCACTGGTCTCCTTACCCCGCTCCACTGTACCGCTGAGAGTTCCACTCCTGTGCCCGTCCCTACAGTGCGTAATCGGTAGTAACAGGATTCTTGTTGGGAACCACCCTTCCTTGGTGTGCTCTCACTTTCAATTCCTTAAAAGTAGGATTTTTCTACTTCAAAACAAACTTGTGCAGAAATACAATCTGTGCTCTGGGCAAAGGTTTGGGGAGAGGGCAGCTTTGACTGAAATGTCCCAGTTCAGCCAGGACCAACCGTGACAAATAATTAGAGGAAGCAATGACAGAAATACTAACTTGCTGTGGAGAATGCCCTTCTGCTGGCTGGGTGCTTCGGTGACAACTTTAGTGACCTCTTTGTTTTTCTTAAACAAGAGCCACCTGGAACACAAGTAGATAGAATCTAAGCTTTTCCCCAAATTTTTCTTGTTGCAGTTAGACAGCTTTTCATCAGCTGTTGGTGGTGGGATTTGGGAAGGTTCAGAGTCTAATCAATTATTTTATCTGGTAAATGTGAGATGCAACAGTAACTCTCTGTTCAAGATCTGGGTACTCGCAACCTTTTCCAATATGATGTATCACCACCTACCAAGACGTACTGCCTGTAATTTGGAGGGAAAGGGTTTTTGCATTCCACAATACTTGTGATATTTTGAAGCGTGCCAATCCTACTGCTTTTCGTATGTGGGAGATCCATATTCCAGTCCTAATGCTGTGTAGAACAAGCTGTGGCCACTACTCAAACTCGTTAATTCCAAGGATATGTTTTCAGTATCAGACTACAAATAACACATGATTGGGTCTTTCATGTTAAAACCTGTCTTGGTCTGTTGCATTTATTTTGTGAAACCATGTCTGCCTGTTCAGTACAATATCTATTTGATTATGTGTTCTGATGTTGCAGCATACCATTGTATCAAATATTCAGACACTACATCAAAAGACAATGTCTATCCTTATCTTCTGTTTGATACAAATCACTGAAGTATGTGAATTATAATTGGATAAAATACTCAGTATGATTGCTTTACCTGAAGATGCATTATAAGTCATGAGTAGCCAGTAAGTTATTTCCTTTTGTGCTTTGATGAAATAGCAATTTATTTGTTTGGGTATCTGAGGGATTGATTTAGAAGTAGCAAGCAGACAAGAGAGAGCACATATTTCCCTCTTGACTTTTAAGGAGAATTGGTGGTAAGTTAATAAGTCAGGGAGGTCTCTAAGGGTATATTGCACTGGTGGAATGCAAACACACAGTGGGCTGTGCATTGAGCAGAAGCAAGGCTGTATGTTAGTTATATGACAACTGTATTGCAGTGCAAAGCACAAATTTTGGCTATAATGTGGTTCTTGGTCTTGATTACATTGGATGGTTATTGTGGCTAACCGGACTCCTGATTTCAGTGGGAGCAGAACTTGACAAATGAATTGCTTTTTCAGCTTTAAGGAACTAATTCTTCAAAGAGTTTAACAGGTGAGGTGAGAGCAGTCATATTCATTACAAAGGTCTATTTTTGTGGAGTCCATTAACACAGTTGGAAGACTATGATAATGCTATTAAATGAGTACACTTGAGAAATGCTCGGGAAAATTGTCTTGTTAACAGGAACCAATGAGCTGGTAACCTGAAATTAGACCAGTGGGGTATATTACACTTTAGAGATACTTGGAGGTAGAGGCAGAAGGATCAAGATTTTAAGCACAGAAGAGTGTATATTTTTAAATTCCAGGTTAGATTGAGAAAGTATGATTATATGAGTCTTTTAAAGTATCTTAACGTGCAAAAATTATTCCTAGTTCTGGAAGGTCTTTCACTGTGCCTTAATGAAGATAACAGTCTTGGCATTAAACATTTTGCAGCCAAGCATAAACGAGCTTTGACACTGGGTGGTGGTTATGGGAGAATATTGCAGGAACCTGCTGATTTTTGTTTGTCCTTTTAACTGTTGAAAGGAAGGCTTTGCAGAAATGGTATCTCCACAGATGCTATTTCAAGGAAAGATCTGTTGTTGGCTAGAGCAACATTCTGAAAATTTGTTTGTTTGTTTTTTTTTTTTTAAAAATCACCAAGTATATGAGATCTAAAAGTTGTCACTAATACCACATATTAGTGCAATTTAGTGCTTTAGAAATGCACTGAAATACTGAGGAGGTGTACTGGTTTTGTACAAATGTCCCAAATAGAATTTCTAGCTAAATCAGATTTATTAGGTTCTCTATCTTTAAAATTTGTTTAGCTAAAACTTCAATTTTTCTGTGGAACTGCATTTCATAAATGAGTGAATATGGCGTAGGACGACTGGGAAAAACCCCAAAGTACCAGTAATAAATAAATTATCATTGTACCATTTGTAGGGTTAGTGATGTTTCAGTACTGGTTTTATGAGCAAAGTAAACAACTCAATTACAGAAAATGTTTGATGTTAAATGAGAATTTCAGACAAAGAACCTGGATAATCTGATAGGTTATTTTGCTATGAAATGCTTGAATAAAGAAGTTGTAATATTATGTGCTCACAGTTAATTAATATTCTTATTGGCTTAATGAGGCTTGCTCTTAAATAGATAAGACTTCAACATAATTTAAAATACAGATTTATTTAGTTTTAAATTAGTAATGGGGGACAGAAGTTGTAAACTGTGGTATTTTAGCAATGATAAAAAGTAGATAAGAAGCACAAGAAATAAGGCTGTGTGAATGTTTAATGCAGTGAACTCCTGTTGTGTTATAAGGGATGGAGGAATTTGGCAGAAAGTAAACCCCCTTGCTTTCTAACTCTCCTCACAGGAGTGGGAGGCTAGGTGTGGCTAGGTTTAAATTCTGAGTGATATCCACCTTGCCACCACCAGTCCAGTCGCATTTAATATGCATATTAAACTACCATGATTCTGGATACACTAATAGCAGTCTGCACCTTCAGTCCAGTCGTGCTCATGAACTAACGCAGCCGCGCTCTAGGGTTCGGTCGCGTTCAGTGAGAAACTGTGACAACGGGCTACTTAAACAGGGCCGTTTTATTTGTGCAACAGGTAAATAGTTTTTTTGAATTGCTGGTGGTAGTGGCTGTCTGCAAGAAAGCATGTGCAAATATGATGTTATTAAGTATAAAACGCGTGAAAAGGTTATAAATAATACAGCCTGGCTATAAACATTAGGGAGTAACTATTCCCAAGAAAAGTGCTTAGTTTGAGTCTCACCCAAGGCGCCCCAAGGGGAGGAGAAGCAAGGCTCAGCCCGTCGGCCAATCCTGGTTGTCAGAGGCAGTCTGAGGTGGAGTTTTCTGTGACTTGCTCACGTTGTTATCTTCTTTTTCTCCAAAGATCTACGGTGTTATCATATTCTCCAAAAATCCCCCATTTCTCTGGCTATTTTTATATCCTTTCTGCCTTTAAGGTGGAGTTTGAGTGACTGTAGTCATACGCACCTTTTATCATGATGGGTGTAAAATTCTCTCGCTTCACATTTAAAGGTATAGTTTACGAAAAATGGAGAGCGCAGACTCAAAGAGGGGTGGTCGCACCTCGGAGGCGGGGAGCCTTCGGGATGGAGGTGTGTTTTGGTATTAAAATGATATTAAAACAAGTGAAGTTCACGAGAGGATAGCACTTTGGCAAGGTTCGAAAACCTGTTGGCTCGGGGTCACATGAGCTGCTTATCAGTTCTAGAGGACCATTTCTTCTTCTTGATAAAGCAATCATCATGGACCAGGGCCACGGAGTCTCCACTCCGTTCCGTCCTCTATGGTACATTGCAGGGAGTTGCTGTGTGAGTGGATTCCTCGCCTGCCTGCTGCAGCTGTGTCCCATCCTCAGAGCTGCTTTTGATTTCATGCTTTTCCTCAATGGGTGAACACTGCTACGTTTTCCATACAAACCTTAATTTTTAGATGTAAACCTTAATTTTACTAATAATTCCACAACTCCGAATACCTGGCTGCTCACATGAACCACAAAAGCAGTTCTGACTACTTTACAAAAACCTTTGGTTTTACTTCCTCTCCATGCTGAAGACAAAACTCACATAGTGAGCTTACTAGTGCAACCAATGCCTTTTGTAGCATCTTACAAATGTTTATGACATCTAACAATACAAAACTCACATAGTGAGCTTACTAGTGCAACCTATGCCTTTTGTAGCATCTTGGCATAATGTTGCACTTACTGGGACTCTGCGAATAATGAACGTTATTTTTGGACTTGTGGGAAGGAATTGCCCCCTGAAAGGAGATCGAAATGTCATTTCTTCTTGTGTAGTTGCCTCATATTCTACTGTTCTGGAAATTGTGCTGTGTTTTTCCTTAATGTGGTCAGATAAAGATGTAGCTCAGTTCCAAGCACAACTCCAGTCTTCTGTATAATAACACATGCAGCAAACATATAACTAAATTTATATACCTGCAAAGGTTGTGAAGCAAAATAAACTTCCCATGTATTAGCAGAATATATAATAGAATCATAATAGAATTTATGCAAATCCCATTTCCCACTTGAAATACTGGGTAGTGTTTGTGAAACTATCTTTTTTTTTTTTCTTCTCTCTCTTAATGCATGCTTCTGGGTGTTTTTTCTTGTTGCTTTAAACCAAAGTGGGAATCAAAAATAATTTCACTCAGATTTGATACTGAATTTTTCATTAAAAAAAAACCACAAAAAACCTAATGGCATGAATACATTAATTCTCAAAGCAGCAGCCTGAGCCCCTACCTGAATTTTCAAACTTGACATCTTATCTGTGTGCTCTGGTCAAGTTCTGGTTTTAAATTTTGTGTCTTTATTACATTGAATAGAGGAATCATGATGTTTTAGATGGGGAAAGGCTCTCAGACGGTGCATCTTTCCCCTTCTGTTTGCTTATGTACATTTTAAAACCTTTTTTCCCTTTTTTTTTGTGGTGGTGGTGGAATCTTTCTCTGAAGTTGGTTGGTAGGGTTTTTTTGATATTTTAGTACAAATGACTTCCAAATAATCTTCTTTCCATAATAGAGGGAAAATTCAGATAGTGAGCTTAGTGGTGTGGCTCCAGGTCTTTTAAGTGCCACATCATGCTAAGATACCGTAATATCATTCTCCTGAGGTCCCAGACCCCGGTAGTTTTTGACACAGAGGAAGAAATAGCTGGTGGGAAGGGTCTTTTGTTGACCCTTCTGTGTAAAAGAGGATGCATGGAAGAACTTTATTGCCTGTTTTCTTACTATTTTACCTGTGCTCCTTCAGTTACACTGTGTGATTAGCAGTCATATTTTGCGTGAAAGCATTTTTTTCACATTTGATTTGCGAGCTGTGGTCTCCTTAATCTTGGCTAATGTCAAACATTTCCTCTTTTGTAGCATGATCTTTAAAGCAAAAACATTCCTATTGTTTTAGAGGTTAGCTATTTCATTGCAAAATAATTCTCTGTGGCCAGTGTGTTGTGGGAGCTGGCTTTGGGTAGTACTGTTTTACAGTTTTGCACTAAACTGGCCAAGGTGCAAAGCTATGATGTGTGATTGCACCCTCTGGTCTGTTTACCTTCAGATTTGAAGAACTGAGACCCTGATGTAGTCATATCTTGCTCTAAAAAGACATATTTACCCACTTTAATTCTTTCTCTATCGAATACTCTCTCTGTTAAATTGGAAGCTTGTGACTCTTTGCGTTGTCTGTCACTGCACCTACTTCACTGTCCCTCTTGTCCGTGGCCATGAGCAGACACTTTTTTTTCCCTGTGTTTATAACCTTGCAGTCTTTGACAACTATTCAGTTAGATTTACCAGACTTTGGAGGGCTCAGTTTTGCATGAAGGTAGAGAGGAGAGCGAAGCTAATCTTTGCTGTACATAAAGCAGTTTATAACTGAAAAGTGCCCTCTGGAGTGCTGCTCTGCCTGCTTTGTTCTTGAAAAAGTGTAACTGCTGCAGGGATTCTGTAAGCTTCTGATTTAATTCCTGGATTTTCATTGTAAGTGAGGGATGACAAAAACAAAAAAATAGGTCAAACTTGGAGCAAATTTGAACCTAGATTTGCAGAAGAAAATTCTGCATTGCTACGTGCATAGTTCCTGTTGACTGGTGCGGGTTGTATGCCTGGGTGAAGAGTTAGGGTAGAACTGAAGCTCTGAGGCGTTTGAGATTTCCCTTTACTTCAATAAACCTTTCTGGTGCTCAGCTCACCTTAGAGCCAGGCCTTAAATGTCAGATTTTTTTTTGCTCACCTTTAAAAGGTGACTTTTTGTGAATGCTTTATTGTATGTTGGACTGAGAAGGACAGATAATGGAGTTTTGATAACAAAATATCAGAATGTGGAAGACATCTCATTATTGCAAGAGTCAGAAAGTTAATATATTTATTAAAGTTCTGACAGTTGTGACAGTCATCCTTGCCTGTAAATGCTAGTGTATTATAAACTTCCATAGCTTCCTTCTTGTTTCTCAGACTATTGTCAATGACTATAATTATTATATAAAAGTCTTAAGTCATAAACTTTCTTTACTTCTCTTCTGCATCCTTGTTAAGCTTACCGTGTGATGATGGAAGATGCGATTTGTTTCTCAGAAATATTTGACAACCACTTGGTATTCAATAGGATGTTAGTGATGGTACTGGCTTTAAACCCTACACACTGGTCTAAATGCCCAGCCACTGTAGGTTAATGCTTTGCTTAGCTTTATTGCTGTTACTGCATGCAGCTTTTAATACAACATTACAAACAGAACAGTACACAATGTCACATAACTGACCCAAAAATGAAGAAGTAAAAGGGCAAAAAAGATGCATGAAGGGCAGCAGTTTTATGATGAAAGTTAAAAAAGGCAGGGGGGAAGGGTAAAAATTTAAAGACAAGAGAGTTGCCTTTCAGTAGAAGGTTGGAGGTCATGGGCATTGCAGAATTAGACATATATGTATCTCTGTGCATCATGGGTACATTAGTGTGTTTTATGGAGAAATCTCTTCTGCATCATGTTCTGATTGTATTTTTCTAATCCGTATGCAAAATGCCTAACAAGAACTCTGTTTTAATTAGCTGCTTCTGCAGTGGCATGTTCCAAAATAAATCCTTTTGCAGCTGAGTTGAGATGCTAAGGACAAAACATATTTGAGCTTCCTCAGCAGTTTACAGCTGTGAAAACAGATAGGACTCTAAGTTCTTCACTGAACTGTATTTCCACTGGATAGATTACTAGCTTGATTTTTTTTTTTTCTTCCCCTCACTTTTAAACTGTCTTTAATGTCTGTGGTGAATAGTGCACGTAGGAATCTAAAATTAATGAGTTACAATAGTTTAGTTTCTAAATCCCTGATGACGCACAATCGAAGTCAATGGGGATTTAGCTATTTACTTCAATGAATGTAAGATCAAACCCTAAAGGAGACTATAGCTGCTAAAAAAATGCAATATGTCATATCTGTCCTTCAAAAGTACATATATATACTAGCATATGCTAAACTGTGTTGTTATGATTTCTCTATTGTTTAATACAATCTATGATGTGTTTGCAACAGTAGTGTTCATATTATTTATTTTCCATTCTTATGATTTCAAAACAGAAATAAACCTTCAGGACAATAATTAACAAGTCATTAAGTTACTGTTTCATTTAAAAATTTGTTTAGAACATAAAAGGTCTTCTGCTTTTCATAAATCAGTTTCCCAGGAAATGAGTCCGTCAGTACTTATTCTGGTAAAATCCAACTGGCAAGGATTTATTGAATTGGCACTGTATCCCTCTTTTCAGAGCTTTATCTATATTTATATCCAAAAAGGCAATGTTGGTCAGTTTTGTTATAAATTACTTGAATAAAGGCTTAAAAGACAAATCCTGTGCGCTACATAGGTCTTTTGTGAATTTAGTTGTGTGGAGTTCCTTAGAGCAATTTCCTCCTTTGTCTTCATGTAGTGTTTGTTTTGGTCTGGCTGCATGAAGTAAATAAAGAAGTGGTGTGGGGTTTTATTTGTTTTGTTTTGTGAGCTGTGTTGTGTTGTTGTTGTTTCAAACTTTTGTAATTTATAATCTTCCAAACTTCAATACATGTAAAGAGGACTAATTTTCATGTAACAGTCTCCGTGATTAATCGTTTGATTAGATGTACAATTTGATTAAGGAAAGATGATGATTTTTTTTATCAAGAACATGAACTATAAAATGCTTTGTTCAAAGAAATGAAATGCATTTTCCTAAAACTAGGTAGCCTGAATAGCTAATGTTGTTATTTTGATGGCTTTCCCCTTTTATAAGAGTGGAATCCTGTTTTTGGGCAGTGTCCTGGAAAACAGTCTTTTCTTATCAGCAGGAAAATCTATGACAAAATCCCTGCTTCCTCATTATTCAGGCATTCAATATCTTGTTCTGGATGGTATGGGTGCTTTCCATTGCTTCTTACAATACAGCAGCCTTTGAGTTTGATTTCCTTGTTTTGAATTTTCCCTCTAGGTTTTTGGGTTTAAGCACAGTGTATCTCAAAATATATGGTATAGAAATGTGTGGTTTTCTTTGACACAGCTATACACTGAATATTCCAAATGGTCAGCAGTGAAGTCAGCAAATCACTGAGAAAAGATATAAGCAACTAGATAAAGAAACAAACAGAGGATGATTTAAGGAAGTTTTAGAGAAGAGCCTACTACTTTACCAACAGTGAAGTCATGCCCTTGCTGGTAGCAAAGACTTCTTGGTTGTCTGTGGGTTGGGAATTTCACCTGCGAGTTGTAATCCTGAGGAATTGTTCTCCTACCAGGCTGGAGCATGATGAGAAGTAATCAGGAATTCATCCCTTAAGCCAACTTCAAGAACTCCTTGTGTTCTTAGGATGCCTTTTCGTACATTAACATGTAAATATAGGGTATCTGTGCACACATTTGTAGAGAATGACTGTATATACTTAGATATTTCTGAGAGAAGAATTATGCTAACTATTGTATCTCTAGCTGAATTGCTCACTGGCCGCTCACGGTAGGGGTGGATGTGTTAGACACACACACACCCCAGACATTCTAGTATGTCTTTAGGTAAAAGTGGAAACAGGGTTTGGAGCAGGTGGTGTGTGTTCCCTGTCTCTCCGTGCCAGAGGAGTCACAGGACTGAGCTATATTGCAGAGGTACATATAGAAAGTAAGTTATTTTTTAACAGCTAATGCTATACTGTGAATATCCCATTCCCAACAGGTTCCACACTGTTCCCTAGATGCCCGTCCTGAGTGGTTCAGAGCAATGACACTGAAGGTCCCATGTGGCTAGCAATGAACATACTTTCAGTTATTCTTGGGTATAGGGCTGCCCAATCTTAGAGTAGGCAAATCCAGATAACAATCACCTAGACTAGCTCTGCAGTGAAAAATATACCCCAACAACAAGCTGAGCTTCTCATGCAGGATTAGGTAATTGAGTCTGTTCCATTCCTGTTAATTAAAAGGAGACCACATTTCAGTTAGCTTGAGAGAAAGTGAGATGTAAGGCATGTTATCTGTGGCTTAAAAATCCTTCTTTCTTTGTCTTGGCTAGAGTTTCTAAAGTTAAATGGTTTGTTTTGAGAAGGCTTTTGTTCAGTATTACTGGTCACAGTTTTCAAAGAAGACAAAGTGCCTTGGCCCCACAAGTTTGTGTGCATGATAAATCTCTATCAAAATGTGGATCACTGAAATATTAAGTATATTCTGTGTTATGTTGTGTAACTAAAATAAATAATACTGTTTAATAATGAATTATTATTTTGCAAACATCTTGTGCTTCTTAAAGTGTAATCTGCATCTTATTTGTCTTTCTAAATGTAAGCAGCAGACAGATTCACTGCTTTGTCGTTCATGTGTAAAATAAAATCGATGAAGACTGACAGCTTTTCACATCCACTCAGCAGCAATTAACTTAAATTTTTGCTGATGACATTGTAGTCAAAATCACTCTCATAATACAAGTTTATTTTGTACAACTCGGGGAAAACTCTGGGTGAAGTTTTTGACTTCCTAATGACAAAATTAGGCAATTTATATAGCCTGTGAAAAGGACTAAATTGTACTGGTATTGCAGGTAATATGTGACAGACATCACGGCAGCATTGATGCGTCATAGTCAGGATGTCACCATGGTGAAACATGGTATGATTACAATATACTGTGGCTGATAAGGCTATAATTAATGCCACCTGAATACTGATACAATGTCACAATAAATCTGCCAGAGAGCAGGTTACCCCAAAAGGATGTCTGCCTTACTCTTCATGCCAAGCTTCACTAATAATCTTTCAGGTTCCCCAGTGTATCGTTTTCTTGCACAATTGTAATTTCTGGCATTAAAGCAGCACATCTGAGGGCTGCTATAGTCTAGGCTGCACTGGCATTTTCATTACAGAGCCCATTTCTCACAGGCTTGTAACTCTCTTGTAAAATGGGAAGTGCTGTAGGCAGACACCTGGCCACTGATGTCTTCAGCCTGTCCTCAGCTGAGTCATGCAAATGGTTAGAGCCTTTGATCGTCTGCGTACCAGTGAGTTTGCATTACCTTAAGAGATTAGCCCCTGTGGGCGTTTGATGGGTGGTTTCTCTGATTTTTTTTTTTTTTTTTTTAAAAAATGTAGAATCAACTCTAACTTTGGACATAATGCCTTTCCCTTATGTACATGCCTGTTTGTTTTCTGGCTGTGGGGAGAAATAACATGAGGTGAATCAAAGCTACCTACTAGTTACAGGAAAACTGTATTTTCACACTGTAGCTATCCTCATCCTCACAGGTTCCTCTGTTCTTACATGGGCAAATGTATACTTGATTGAAATAAATAGCAAGTGTCATGCTAAGAAATTATCACCTTTGGTGAAGAACTACTGACACAAATGACAGCAGTGTGCAAAACCGACTTAGTTAACTTTGTGTTATGTGACTGGAGATTTCTGGGTTTTGCTTGAAATTCTAAAACATTGGAGTAATAATATCAGTGACTGTTGAAAGTTCTAGGTTTGTTTTATCAAATTCTTCTTGCACTGCTTTGCTTGCTGTTCTTTTAGTCTGTCTATAAGCCTGAGTAGATCTGTGATGTCTATGTTCTTGATGAACCATCTGGAAACTGAAACTTTGAAAATCTGGAGGCGTTGGAAGAATTCATTGTCTATAATCAGTTATTCTACTAAGCTTTATGCCACTGTGCAACTGATTAATAATCCTTTGAATCCAGTTTTTACTACGTAATTCCAGATTATTTACACCTAAAATAACACAATGATGTTTCATGAGGCTCAGGTGGTTCTCAGGAAGTGGCATCACCTCACTCAGTGAGTGGCTCACTCACCAGAAATGTGTATCTTACTGATGCACCAAATGAGCTAAGGGGACATGGATAATCTCAAACGCAACTGAAATAAAGACTTAAATATGACTTTCATGTCTTCTTTCATTTACTTTTATGGAGAGAATTTTTAGTTCTTTGGTTTCTGTGTCAAGCCCAATGAATTGAAGTTAGATTTCCTATTTAGAGAGTATCAAGCGATTCTGTTCAGTCAGTCTCTTCCAAGCCAATACACAACACAACATATTTTTCCTCTGCCTGTGTGTGTGTGGCTTTTTTTTTTTTTTCTTCTGTAAGTTAAACAAAATGTTAAGTGCTTCGAGAGGATGATTAAACAAACTGGTTTGGTAAATGATTCTGACCTTGTCATTTTACTTTAAAAACAGGCTGTATATCCAGACCATATTCTTGTTCCATTTCACTGAGGATATTCTCAATTTGTAGGTTGTGCATATGTTTGTTTTAAGGTTTTCCAGCAAATTGAAAGCTGTATGTAAATAGCAGCCTGTGGAGGAAAAAGATTTAAAAAAAAAAATAAAATGCCAGTGAGTATGTTTGGGAAGGTGGACCAATGCCATAGATGCATATGGCAACGTTGGTGGCATTTTTCTCTTTTTCTGGTACTTGCAAATAGTGTGTTAGATGGTTCTGTAGTAAAATTCCGTACATATATATACACACACATACTTTCTCATGTGTATATACATGTCTGCAGTGATTTCCAGCTACAGTGCTGAATTTGGAGAAAGACCCAGCTGCCTGAAAGCTGATTTCTCAATCTTTTTTATTTAACTGCCAAACACAAAACAAACAACACTTGCCTCCCCCCCCAAAAAAAAACCTACCACACTGTGCCACCACCTGATAACACCATCCACTAAAGCAGCAGTTGTGTGCTTATGTCTTCCCACATAAATACTTGTTTAATTCCCAAACCAGAATTGTTCCTGTAGAAGTATGGAAGAAGAAACGTGCTTGCCACATTCTTTCTGCAAGCTGTTTATACGCTGAATGTTGAGCTCTTTTTCTTCATAAACAGCTACAATATAACTTTAAATTTACTAATTGTATTTTGGCTATATGCCTCGAAGTAAAATGACACGCTTCCAAAATACATGGTTTCCATAACTGCAAGTAGTTTTTATAGTCCATTTCCAACATGATTTACCATCCAATACATCATCTGTCAATGTGGCAGTGACAGCATTTAATGAAGAATATCAAAGGGGTAAAACTTCAGGCTCTCCAGACTTTCCCAGGGTTACTTCTTTTTTTTGAAAAAAATTTTTATTTCCTTCTTGAACTTACCACAAAATAATAGATCGTTTTGTGCTGAAGGGTTTGCCTGTTTCTGTTTGCTATAGTCTTTCTTGTTATCATGGTGTCGACCTCAGCACATTTTGTTTATTTTCTTCAGACTTGGTGAACTACTGTGCACTGTTCAATAGCTGTCAAATACAATAGGATCTGATTGATGAAGGAACAAGTCCCTATGAGATCCTAGTCCTAAAGAGTGTCTTCAGTGATTTAAAGAGAATTAAAACTAGGAACAAGTCTTAAATATGTGTTCTGGGACCTCAATCAATTGAGAAGAACAAGCAGTTTTGCTTGGTAAAGAGGTAACGTTACTAAGCTTTGTCACTTATGACTTCAGTCCACATCTGCCCTTGTTTCTGCATCCCATAATTTGGGTTTCAGGGTAAGACAGATTGCCAGCCTAACCAAATGCATGGGATATAGCTGCTCTTCCCCCCTCTCTCCCCTCTTTTATTTTTTCCTGTAGTTTCTACTGCTGCTGTGTGAAAGGATTTTGTTAAGTCTGTAAACCAGGTAGAGCTGGAATGGGAATAATTCACTTTCTCTGCAGCCATTGAAATAGTCAAATAAAAAATAAAATAATATATACAAAAATTCATAAACTACTTTGACTCTGTAATGCTTTTGATACCTAGAACATTTGAAATCATGCGGTGGTCACCACGTGTAGACAAGACTGAGGAAGGATTTGAAATAATGCCACAAGGAGTACTGCATCTTCATCAGGATTTTTTTTTCTGAAATTTATGCATTCAAAATGTGCTTTTTGGGATAGACTTTTTTTTTATTGTTAATGCAGTCTTTATTAGGCTGACAGTCTATTTTACTTTAATATCCACCTGTACTGTACGTTAATATTGTACGCACAGCAAGTGTAAAGATAATTATCTGTTGGTGTATGCATATAGGCTAAGCAGAAGCCTGGGTGAATTATCACATTTAGAATGGTTAGCAGTGCCTGCAAGCAGCCAAAGAGAGATTCAACAAGTATCTTTAACTTGTACCTGTTTTCAATTAATCAATGCAGAGCTGGAAGGGCTTGAGAGAGACACTGCTAAAGAGTGCTTCTTTCAAAGATGTGTACGATGCTGCCTTTATCTCCTGTTATTGGGAAGACTGTCAACCTCCTTAAGAGTTAAGGAGCTTAAAGCAGATGCTCTCTGACTCTTCAGCAGTGTGGCACAGTACTGGTATTGCTACCAATTGCAACTAAAATGACAAATGTCTTACAAGTTAGTTTCATTTGCATGTTGTTGTACTTGTCCTTTGCCCTGTCTATATTTTTATTCACAGTTGTAAAACTGTCTGGAATATGAAAGAGAGAAGTCCTCATCCGAATGAACAAATTTCATTTTTAATGCACCCCTTTTTTTGGAAAGTGTTAGTTGCAGTTAAGGATGCTCCAAACAGTTTTGCATTTGGTCATCTGGATAGAACTTTGAAGGCAATTACCACTAGTATTCATTATTTTTCAGGCTTCCTTTTTGAACTTTTGAAGAAGTAATTATATCCATCCCTTTTTTGGCGGGGTGGCCTCAGGTTTCTTCAATGGGTAAACATATGAATTTTGGAAGCCTTATGAATAGACAAAGGTTAATATTTTAAACTCTGTGGCTGTTTTCATGTTGCTTGCTGACCAGAACTTTAATTAAAATAAGTGAGAATTTCTTTCTGAGCCTAGAAATCGAAAGTTTTTTCTCTACCTAGTTTTTGGTAATGTTTTGTTCTATAGCTAAATTATAATTTAAGTTCCTATTATAATTAGTGTCATTTGATTTTAAGACTGTTGATTAGAAATGCTCTAACAGCTTAGAAGATTATGTAGTGTATAAGCTAGCTGGCAAAAACTAAAAATGGAATATCTGTTGTGATGGTCTTGGAAGCAGTCGAGTCCCTTTCTTGTATGTGGGTAGTTCCTTAGGATTCTAACTCCTTTGCAATAAAGTGCACAAGCCATTTTAATTGAAAGATTTTTACACTGGAAAATGTTTTTATTGACTATCTTGACATTTTGAATGTTTGAGATGAGAAAACTTCCAACAAGTGGGCTGCATTCCCCTTGTATGTACTCTTTTTTTTTTTTCCCTGAAGATACCTTTGTGTATCCTACACAGAGTTGTTTGTGTTGTTACCTGTTCAGTTTTCCTCTGTTTCGTAGATGTGGCAGAGCCAGCATGAATGAGATGCACTTGAGTTTGTGAATGAAAGGAAAACATATATCACAAAAATTGAAGCCAAGCTGGGTAG
>Ga0065711_1001955_pt1 | contig 53547 bp, 30 predicted proteins | sample Hoacrofraction12_FD_59098 | JGI IMG/M metagenome (GOLD analysis project Ga0065711, IMG submission 59098) | Hoatzin crop microbial communities from Cojedes, Venezuela - Epithelial fraction 12 v2 (version 2) | ecosystem: Host-associated > Birds > Digestive system > Esophagus > Crop | place...
GATGAGGGGTAATGGTTTTAAACTAAAACAGGGTAGGTTTAGGCTGGATATAAGGAAGAAATTCTTTACAATGAGGGCTGTGAAACACTGGAACGGGTTGCCCAGAGAGGCAGTGGAGGCCCCATCCCTGGAAACATTCAAGACCAGGTTGGACAGGGCTCTGAGTAACCTAATCTAGTTAGTGGTGTCCCTGCTCGCTGTGGGGGGGTTGGACTAGATGACCTCTAGGGGTCCCTTCCGACCCAAAACTTTCTATGGTTCTATGATTCTATGAGTTATTCAGCTTACGGTTATCTTGTTTGTTACCAAGGTTGGTATCTGTCAAGTTTTTTTAATTAGATTTAGGGTTTTCCCCCAAGTATCTAACGTGAATGGTAACTTTCTAATTATTTCTTGACATTCTGGACCACATTAATAAATTTTAATGCATTTTTTTGTCAACCAAATTTCATAGTATTCTTTTCTCTTGTTTCAGTTTTTAATACATGAAAAGTCATTTTGTCTAAATAAAAGATCCAGAGACTTTTATTATTACTGTTTCAGGTTCAGTGCATTGGCCTGTGAGGAAATATATGTAGCAAATAATTTAAGTATACTGTGTATCAATTTATGCAATAAGCATCAGAATAGGAGAATGGAGTTACTGATTTTGCATTTCTTCTGCATTAAAAGAACACATCAAACTAACTTATTTTAAAAATGATAGATCAATATAGTTTTAGAAGCTCATCTATAAAATCAGATCATAGGATACAGTGCAGAATTCACTAGTGTGCAGAGTAAGAGCACACTGTTACATTCATACTGTTATTTAAAACTGAGCATTTAAAAAATGCACGGTATTGAATCCTCTGAACAATTAAGCTTTTGAGATATGTAAGTTCTCAAATGGTGGAAAAATTATCCTCACTACCACAAAAAGGAGGGTAGTCAAAACAAAAATATCCTTAAGAATGACAAATTGAAAACTGTTTATTATATTTTCTCAGATGTTTATGAGCTCCATGTTAAGAAGTTAATATTCCTAAGGCTTCTGTAAAAATTAGGAGTTAGGATCCTTACCCTGGAAAGCCTTCCTCTGAGAAAAAAAAAATACTACCCCTGATTCTGAAATATAGACTACTGTTAAGGAGCTGGAGAACCTGGCACCTGAGATTCCTAGGAACTCTAGAGTCCTAATTTCTCATAAATTGACTTCTCAGAAACCTAAGATGTTTCTCAGGATCCACTAGTCTAAGACTCCTACCTACTTTCAAAGTGACCTGTCATGCAGTTAGGTGAGCAAGAAGTGTGGTGCATTGACCCTGCCTGGGTGCCAGGTGCCCACCAAGCTGCTCTACCACTCCACCTCCTTATCAGGACTGGGTAGAGAAATTAGAATGAAAGTCTTGCGGGTCGAGATAGAGACAGGGAGACCATTCAGCAATCACCATCACAGGCAAAACAGACTCGACTTGGGAAAATTAATTTAATTTATTACCAATCAAGTCAGAGTAGGGTAATAAGAAATAAAACCAAATCGTAAAACACCTTCTGTTCACTGCTCTCTTCTTCCCCGGGCTCAGCTTCACTCCCAATTTCTCTGTTTCATTCCTTGAAGTGGCACAGGGAGACAAGGGTTGGAATGAGGGTTCATCACACATTATCTCTGCTGCTCCTTCCTCCTAACACTCTTCCTCTGCCAGCACTCAGTCCCACCTACGGGAGACAGTCCTGCACAAAATTCCCTACAGTGAGTCCTTCCCACTGACTGCAGTTCTTCGTGAATTGATCCAGCATGCATCACCCACGGGGTCACAAGTCCTGCCAGCAAACATGCTCCAGTGTGGGCTCCTCTCCCCACCCATCCACAGACACAGCCAGAAGCCTGCTTCAGTGAGGGCTTCCCACAGGGTCACAGTCTCCTTCAGGCACATCCACCTGCAACAGTATGGGGTCGTTCATGGGCTGCAGCTGGATATCTGCTCCACCATTAAGCTCCATGTGTTGCAGTGGGTCAACCTGCCTCACCATGGTCTTCAGCATGGGCTGCTCCAGCACCTGGAGCACCTTGTCTCCCTCTGTCTTCAGTGACCTTGGTGTCTGCATCATTGTTTCTCTCATATATTCTCACTCCACTCCCTGACTGCTGCTCCACCAGGGGTTTTGTCACAGAGGAGCTACTGCTGTCGCTGACTGGCCTGACCTTAGCCAGCAGCAAGTTCAGCTTGGAGCCAGCTGGCACTGGTGCTATTGGACATAGCAGCTTCTCACAGAATCCCCCTACCAAAATCTTGCCACACAAACCCAATATACAAGGCTAGATCAAAGGCAGTGGGGTGGGAATTGACCCTTGATTTATATACCTACATTTTAATGTCTGCAATGCATCTAAATGTGAACTACTTTTAAATCTCCCAGTGTGGACAAAGGATTTGAAATAGCCACATACAACCTAGAGTTGTGCAGTTCACCTTAGAGTGAACACTTAAAACTGGTCAGCTGAACACTCTCTAAACTTTGGTGTCTGGTAGCACAGGAGACCTTGAAAAAAGACATGAACTTGATAGAAATGACACAAACCTATGGGATATCTTTGCCACTCTTGGTCAGATGTTGAAAGAGGGTCAAATATCTCAAATGACAGAAAATGTTCATGTTTAGACAGTGGGTTTGTATTCCATATCTCCATTTACTACCATGGAAACTTAGACTCATCCCTGACATGTAGACCCTTTTGTGCAGATAGGTAGGTTTAAATGTCTAAATCTGATCTGGAATTCCACCCATGATTTCTATATGTATTTAGCTAAAATCAATTTATTGCTATGGAATTTCTGTTTGTTAATAAAGTTACATTTCTGGCAAGGAACTTCAAACTTTATGTAGTTTGCTGACAGTAAAATCCAATTTTTGACCATCACCAACTTTCAAATGCTTCAAACGTGGTATAAAAGAGGGGGAACAGTAATCCCTGTTTATTTCATCTTTCCTGTTGAATATTACGTATTTTTCATCCTATGCTTTCATGACCTCTCTTCCCCCTTTTTCAAAAGAATGCAATTTCATCCCTTCTAGCCTTCTGTGTATGAAAATATTCTCTATTCCCATTAGTGAGTCTCTTAATTGGTTCTCTGTTATCTTTTTTTAACCTTTTGGTACGTTGTTTCACATAGCTTTCAAGGACTGAGCATTATTTTGGCTTTAAAGTTTTCTCTTTTGTCATCTCAACTTTAAATCCTTCTTCACTATTTCATCAACAGATGATCATTAAATGCTATATTTAATGAGTTATCTGCAGGATCTCTTTCCTAATTTGATACAGGAGGTAAAGAACACATTAAGATGCATGAATACTGACATTTTTCCTTCATGATCATAGTTTAAATACATTTTACTAGAAGAAATGCCAGAACTGTAGAAAGTTCCTCCAATCACCTATGGATAATTTATTTGTATGTAAAATATATACAAAGTGTATACGAGGATTTCAATTATTTTTTAAACAATTACAATTGGCAGCAAAAGCTAGTATTATTTCAGTGGAAATCTCCTGTAGTGATTTAAATTTAAGCTTTATTCTTAGACTACCTTTTCTGTACTCCTTTGAAACATAATCAGTAGATCAGTAGTTAATTGTGGAATAACTGCTGTGCACTGTGGTGTATATTAGAATTAGACAGTTAAAGCAGTCTAACTAACAGCATGAACTAGGTCAGAAATACTAAAATTATTGTCCTTTCTTTTTAACAAACCAACATAATGTTGTAAAAGGTACAACAGCATCAGGAACAGTAAAAGCCTGGAAGAGGGATCAATGGTTATTGAAGATAAAAATTTCTGCATAGAAATTTTAAAATTTCTTTTTTTATATGACTGATACATAACTTACAGGGAAAGGAACAGTTAATGGGAGGCAAGGCTTAAACCTGACAAGTGGAACTGACATCAATAACTATATTTTTGAAGTCATTTAAAGAAATTGTCAACTGATTTTCCAGGCATCTGTGGAGTCTGTGTATTACAATAGATGAAAATAAAAAAGTAGGAGCAAAGATTTGAGATAAAAAACAAAGTTTAAGTTAAGAGGCTAGTTTAGAATAAGTCTGTGACAAAAGACTTCTGGTAAACTGGGGAACAGGAAAGAATTATTCATGTATAGACATGAGAAATGAGGAGTTGCTACAGTCCAAAAATAAAGCTCATATGAAAAATCAAACGGGTGGAGAAATAACCAGTCTTGGCAGGATGAGGAGAAAGAACTAGAGAGAAGATAAATGTAAGAAGAAATTCGTTTTGATTTGGAAGAATATTGTGCAAACTGGAATAATGAAGAGATAAAAAAGTAGGAGTCAGCAGCAGAGCAGATTGGAGCTGGATTTGCAGGAAAACTTGGAAAACTAGGAAAGCTGAATAGTCAGGACTGGATCTAAGACAAGAAATAATGTCCATCTAGAGTAATTTTAGCCCTCTGTAGTGAAGGCATCAACAACTGAGCTATATCCGATACATTTAACTTACAGACAATGGAAAAGCATTAGAACGGGGCAGCTATTACGGACAAGACTGAAAAGAGCATCAGCTGAAGGATATCTAGGATTCAAAGTACTGTTCCTCAGTTAATAGCCTCTGAAGTCTTTTCCCTATGGAGAAAAATATCATTTTTCATGTGTCCTGGTTCCCATCTCCTATCAGATATAAATCTTAGTCACCTCATAGCTTCACAAAGTTCATGCTTTGGGGCAATCAGAAGAGCACACAGGAGAATTGTGCAGAAAAAGGGGGAAGAATTAGTCTGGGATTTTTTTTCATTCTTAGGCAGTTTTTATTCATTCAAACACACAAGCAAAATACTTCAGTGCTATAACCTTATTACTATTGTAAATTCAAGAATTCCGTAGCTCAGAAACACTCAAGGAAAGATTTCCTGTGTAAACCTAACCGGCTTATACATTCTTAGGTAGTTTGCAATTATATTGCTGAAATTTACTGAAAATATTGGTTGTCTTGCCTTTTTTTTTCCTTCATTGCTATATAATGTGACTTCAGTCATCTGGAAACTATTTATGAATTTAAATAAGACTTAAAGGAAAGGTGTTCTCTTATGTTTTTGTTTTTTTGCAGGGGAGTGTTTTCATTTTGGTTCATTTCTTTTCTTTCTTCTGGAAGACAGAACCAAAGCCTAGTTGAGGTAGAATTCAGAAGATATCCAGATAAATAGTGACATGAAGTAGCAGTGAACTAACAATGATTGCGACAGTATGCTTTTTACATAGTAACTAAATGGATAAAGTTGACATCCAAGTTGTGGAAAAAGCAAGGTAAAACACACACATACACACATATATATATATATTTATAAATGTGCTTTGTAAGCTAAAACTGTTTGGATAATTTCTGAATTTATAGAGCTACTTGATTTGGCAAACTCACTTCAAACATTTACTTGAATATTGTAATTATTTACCATGATGAGATAAGTTATTGTACAGTATAAACAATTTCATAGCTAAAAAAAAAGGTTCAATGCAAATTAAAAGTCTGACTTTGTGTAAGGGAACTATATTTCATTAATAACTTGCCCTTTATTTGTAAAGTAAGTGACATGAAATTAGCCTGTCGTAAATACTGTTACATGTCTCTGAGATATGAGAAACAGTGTAACTGAGGGTGGTTTGAAAAAGCAGAGGAGAGTATGGATTCTAATCAAAAAAAGAGTCAAGAGGAGCGTGACAGAGTTAGGGTTGTCTTCTGGAGAAGATTATAGGCAGATTTTTTTATTCCTTTGTATTTGAAATTCCAAATAGCATTCGAGAGAAACTTTGGTGACAAGATGATCAAACATACTTTTTGGGTTGTTTTACATTAAAAAACATGAATTACAGTATTGTAAAAAGTGAAGTGAAGGAAACTTTGTTTCAGGCTGTGTGTGTTCACTGGAAGTCTTGGATTTTTATTCATGTGATCGACCTATGCTGAAGTCTGTAATGTTATGTTTCATCAGTGGGATGTTTTGTGTAGTTTTAATAGTTAGACTAAAGTTAGATTGTGTATTTGTCTACCTGCTGTAAAAGAGAGACCACCTTAAAATACAAAGCAGATAAATTATCAGTTTAATTAGCAAGATTCTATGTAATGTCAAACAGTAAAATGAAGTGTGTATATTGTATAATTGGGGGAACTGAAATAGAATTAATAAACTTTCAGCTTATTATAAAATCCTATGCAATTTCTACTTCACTCTTCAAAATAGCCCTATTGCAAGTTGTTTCAGCAGCAGCTGCAGCTGTTTAAAATGTGTTGGGAAGAAGTGATAATGGCAGTGCTTTGTACTTCATTACATATCATTAATTCATGTCACCATTATGCTCCTTTATTTACACTCTGCTGGCACATAACTTATCTGCTTACTTTCTTATAAAATCTGTTCAAGGATTATTTCTACTAACTTTCATTGCCAGATTTTTCTCAGATAACATTGGAACCCCTGTTAGCCTCTTGTACCGGCATTTGAAGGCTTACTTTTTCGCTTCTGGGACTCATGCAGCTATAGTTAGGAAGCTAATCAATGGTGAGTTAGCTTAAGGCATCCTCATTCAGGTGGAACCAGCATGCCCTTCACAGCACAGCTGGATTCCTTTCAAGATTTCTGATCTCCCGTCAGGAACATAAGGTGCATAATGTGGCAGGAAATAGTATCTCACATGTCAGGCTGTTGTTGAGCTCATCCCACCATACGGATATTAGGCACAAAAAGAGTCACATCCACTTCACCTGTGACGAGAAGAACTGCTTCATCTCTCCTGAGGCCAACGGTAATGCTGCTCCTTCACTAAATTGTTCAAGAATGAGGCAAACTGCAAGAGACTGAAAAGATCACCTTGCAATACCTCTTGTTTATGTTATCCCAGTGAGCAGTAAACCTGAGGCTAAGTACACAGAAAAGTCATGTCACTAACACACTGGCAAGTAATCCTATCAAAGGATCCATCAGGCAACTTTCTCAATTTCTTCATCTAAACATAATGTTAAAACTGTTGTCGTTATTATTTGTGACCAATGAAGGTGCATTTTTTTCCACTTCCTTCATATGTTGTTACTACTTCAAAACAGCTGTGCTCTTTAATTTTAACCTGGCAAATCTCCAGCTATTTCACTGGGTATGTATGTACATCATGATTTTTTCAAATTTTTACAAATTGCTTCTATGACCATTTTGAAGCAAGAAAACAAGGCCAATATTATCATGTTGAAATGAATGTGAGATGCTTACCTCAAGCATAGGCACATCTCCAGTAGCTTTCATCTAAACATGTAAATGTTCTGTCCTGCTTTAAATTAGTCCTCAGTCATTGATACTGGAGTAGGACCATGAGAAACCTACAGCAGAAGGCTAGTGCAAAAAGCATTAAGATAAGTTCCATGTCAAGAACTATACTGAGACACTATGGTAGGCACAGGGATAAAATAAGTTGTGGCTGTTTTGATTTGTTTTACATATATATATGTACATATAATTTATTAGGAAAGTTCATTGTCAAAATATTTGCATGTCTAGAATAGTCTTCTCCTAAATCAAATATTAAAACATTTGTGATGTTGGAAAGTTTGATTTTTTTCCCCCAAGAATTTTGAAATAAACCTTTCATTTTCATGAAAGAAAACCTAAGGAAATACATGATACTTAGAAATTTTGCTTCTTTATGTCATCAAGTCTGGGAATGAAGATGGGGAGGGGAGAAGAAAGTAAAAGTAAACTCCTGACTACAACTCTGAAGCCTTGAGCTGAAAAATACCAGGGGCATTTTTGCAGAATTATGCTGACACATGAACATTGCTCAGAGACCAAGCACAGTGGATCAGGGTGAAAATGTGTTCCACATACGTATTCATTCTCTCAGGGATGAACAGAATGCAGATCTCTCCTGGTCAGGTTTCTATATGTCTATGCTAATTCAATATCATCCTACCATCCCTGTCTATTGTGAAATACTCCATCTTCTCTGTGAGATCCTGTTTTTCCTCACAACACAGAAAAGACATTGAGAGTTGGAGGCCAGACTTCCACCTATTTTATGCATGTTTTCTTCGTATTTTCGTCTGTGTGGACAGTCTTGTCAATAATGATGAAGCAGTCAAGCTCATCCTAGTCCAGACACACTGGCTCCCATTTAGGTTGAAGTATTCTCATTAACTGACTGCTGTATGGAGCTTGTGATACATGGTTCTGATCGTTGCACGAAGCTTTTAAGACTACAGCTACTGGCTCCTGTTCAAGGGAAAGGACGGACTGGCATAAAATATCATTTTTTCTATTCTGGAAAAAATATGTTCATTTCTACAGCCAGGCTGCTCCTGGAGAGAAGAACAGGCTGTTCTCTGCTATTATGAGCACTTTCTGTGTTTTAATATATGTTCTTTGCTGCACAGCTGGTGGGAGAAACAACAGGCGTAGAACTGAGGAATGGGGGGAGGCTTTCAAGTGCCAGGTCAGGAGTCTAATCAGAATATCTGAAAATACAATATCTGAGTGCGAGAGAAGATGAAGAAAGCCCAATCCTGCTTGAATAGGGAAGCTGTTACTTCACATCGGTGGATTCTTCTGAAGAAACATTTTTCTTTTCCGCTATATTATTCAGAATGATTTCAGCAATTTCTTAGTACTGCATTTCATAGAATCTTTTCTCTAACTTTCTGCCAACTGTAGACTGACTAAGCTTCAGTTCTTGACAAGTTTTCACCAATGAGGACAAATCGTGACATTGAAGGTCCATGTATATATTTATCAAGTCCAACAAATGTAAAATTTAAGTTTAATGGTAAACTTAATGGTAATGGTAAGTTTAACGGCAAACCCAGAGACCTGTGTCTCATTCTGGGTTTCTCCTTCTGAACATTAGGAAACTTTTTTTTCCTATGAAGGTGACTGCACACTGCAACAGATTGCTCAAGGAGCTGTGGAGTCTCCATCCTTGGAGATATTCAGAAACTGTCTGGACATGGTCCTGGGCAACTGGCTCTAGATGGCTCTGTTTGAGCAGGGGTTTTGGACCAGATGACCTCCAGAGGTCCCTTGCATCTCCAAGACATCATACAGACATTTTATTTTTACCGTCATGAACCTTGTGTATCATTTTGACCTATAATTTCAGTACAGATCCCAAGGAGGGAAAATCAATAGGCCATGATGCGCAGTCTTTTTAGCATACAGTCAAGTAAGGACTAGGAAGAAACATTTACATTAGTGAATTTAGCAGTATGTGCTCAAGTACAGACATAAATTCAGACACATCTGACCTAATTCTAGAGTCTAGTGAGAAGACATTACTCCTGTATAGTCACTGACTACAAAGGGAACCAAGGAATTCATGGCAATTAACTTAGGAGTCTTGGTCACAAGTCTAAAGGGAATGAGTCAAGTAAGTCTTCCCAGGTTACCTTTAGCTAATGTGCTAGACTCTGACCTAGCAAGGTGTCCTGGAAAATCCCGTCTCTCCACTGTTCCCTGAGGAAAGATTCCAACAGATAGCCTACTGCCTACAATATTGCAAATTCCCCAAACTGTGTTCATATACATAGTTATTTACCTCCTGAGGCACTAGAAATGGCACATCTGCAACAGACTGGAAACCTAGTTATTGTATTATATGACAAAAAGGAATGTGGGAATGAAATTAGATGTTATCGTATAGGTAAAGACAAAAATTATTCAGGGTACCATGCAGCCTGATTAAGGTTACACAGGTTATTATAAATCTGGAATCTCATTATTTCAGACAATATTGGAGAACTTTATTTTATGGAAATAAAAAAAAAACATTGATATAAGCTATAAAGAGAAGAAAAAAAAACAATTTTTAAATAGTAGCTTACACAGCTGAGACTCATTATACTCACAGGTGAAGCCAAAAAAGGACTTCTTTACCCCAGGGGATACAAGGCTTTAGAGGCTTGCTGTAAACATGACAGCTGCCCCTATCCCTCCTTCCTGCAAAGCAAGCATGCACACACACAAAGCCCAACCCCAAAATAAAGTCATAACATAAAATAACAACCCTAGTGGGTTAGGAGGAAGGTCTATCTAAACTGTTATTCTACCTCTTACAGCGGCCAATACAGATACCAAGGAAATAAATTAATAAGGAGTAAAAAATATAGTGGTACTTCACTTGAATACCTACTTGCCTTTCAACAATTTGCAGTTCACAGAGGTAGAGACTTTGTAATGAATACTCCTTCATGGATTTCCTTTTTGATAAACCCCTCCTTTAAGCTTCTATCATATTGCATTTGGTGGTAAGTAACTTTAATGATGAAGAATATTAGGAAAGCCTAATAATAAGCATTGCTTTTACATTTCTGTAGACAGATACTTGATATTAGTCAGAACTACATTAAAAAGTAGGTATAATGACAGAAAAATTATGCTTTCTCAGTACAGACACAGCAGGAAAAAACATGTATGGAGGGGGAAAGGAATGACCTATAGGGTAGTAATGACACTGAGACAGATGCTTTTTACCTTGATAGTACTCAAGTGACAAAATTGCTGGACTACTGTTTAAGCAACCTAATATCTTCATTGTCTAATTCTTGTTTCACTTACTCATATGGAATCTTATTTAAATGGCACTGGGTACTTGCAAAATCCAACCTTTCTTCACAAGTACTCCAAAGCATTGTATAAATGAAACAGAACAAGCATAGTAAATTTTAACATATTCAAACAAGACTAGTCATTGCCTCATATCACAATGCCATGATATTTGATGCATGTCTAGCAGAAAAGCTTAATATTACATGTCGTAAAAGCTTTTGCAAAAAGGTCCATTCTAAAAGCAGGAGCGGTATAGTCACATAATACAGGAAAAGGCTCATTTTTCCCGTTCCCTGTGAGATCTAGACCATCTATGTGACTTCCATGTCCTGTAGAACCCTTTCTCAGAGTTTTCTCCTCTTTTTCACTTTAAAGGAGAATTGAGGGCATGTGGCATGGCTTGCTACATCTCCTCCATCTCTCCGAGTCTTACTGAGAGACAGAGAAATCTCTGCTCCCCATAGATCTTTCTCCCTGCCCAACATCTACTGTAGTGTCATGCTGTGTTTTTCCTTTTCCTCATTGCGTGACCACAGAGGAAAGTGTACTGGGGCTGCTTGCAGAAGAGGTAGATGTGGTGAGTAAAGGTAGCTCATAGGGAGATAGGGGGAAAGGAGCTAGTGAGGAAATGAGATAGGAATTATAATGAAAAGATTTGTCTGTGATATGGGTAGTGATCATCTGCCAAACAAGGACGTGGAACAGCAGAACGTAGTAGCTGTGCCTCATAACCCCAGGAAGGAAGGAAGGAAGGATATTGGGAGTAAAAAGACATGAAGAAGACTAAAGAAAAGGAGTAAGAGAGATTTCTGCCATCAAGCTACAACTTTCTGGAAGCCATGTTAATCATTCCTAGCTCTCTAGTTTCACCTTCATTCCCTGGAAAACCTTCTAACTTTTTCAGACTCCCTTTCTCATTCATGACCTGCAAAAAAGCAGCTCTAGTCCTTGGAAAATCTCTCCCCGATGTCATCAACTTCCCAAAATACTAATAGATCACAGTTTCTCCTTAAGTTCATTTTGCTTTCACCTCAAAACCAAATTTTGCCTGCACTACGAAGAATCTTTGAACTGTTTCTCAGAGTACCTTAGAGCAAACCAGTTGAACAACAAAACAAGCAGTCAGATTTCCTTTCCTCACCAACAGCCTGTAATGAAAAGATGCAAAGGGGGAAAATCAGTCATATCCTTCCTGTCTAAACAGTTTCTGACAGCTTATTATAATTATTGAATATCAACAGTGAGTTCAGCCATATGCAAGCATATGGACAGAAATGGTTCCTGCACAAGATTCAACTGGTTTAGAGATATAACAAAGTCTCATTAAGATGGACATAAGATAAATAATTTACAGAAATATATACGCATGCACAAAAATACAAGACCACGGTCACTGCCTTAAAATTATTTTCCACAAAAAATAAACTTTAGCAAGAGCTCTTATAACACCCTACATTCTGTTCCTTCTGAATAAAGGTACCATGTAGTACTATCACTAATATCAGAGTACAGTATCAGTTTGTCTATGACAATATATAAATGCTTCGGAATCTTTGTCGTTGTCAACAATTCTCCAAACAACTGAGAAGATTTAGTAAAGTAAGGATGTTTAACACAGAAGTGCCTGGTGTAAAATAAAACAGATTTCTCATCCTATATATGCATATTCAGACCTGCCATCATGCAAGTCAAATTCTGTGCAATGAGAATAATCACTGGTTTAATTATGTACCTACATATTAATCCTTATTTTTCTGATACATGATGCTTTTCCCCAAATTTTGCAGTTATACTTGTGACCTGGGTTCAGCTGGGATAGGGTTATTTTTCACAAGAAGCCAGGAGGGAACACAGCTGGAATGGCTGACCCAAACTGGCCAGACAAAATAGGGTATGTGATATCTCGTGGCACCATGCTCGGTTCTGAGTGGAGGAATTGGCCAGGGGAGGTTATTTGTGGCTCAGGAGTGTGCCGAGGATCAGGCGGTGAGAGAGAGCTGCTCTGTGCATTCCCTTGTTCTTAACAGTATTATTGCTGTTACTGTTTACTTCCTTTGCTGTTCTGTTAAACTGTCCTGATCCAAACCCACAAGTTTTGCCTTTTTCTTCCGAGTCTCCTCCCCATCCCAGCAGGGAGAGGGGTAATAGTGCAGCCACATGGTTCTTTGTTGCCAGCCAGATGTAAATCATGACTACTTGGAACACAGACACAGTTACAGCAGTGTTTACAGCAGCCATTTTTTTTTTCTTTTTGTAAAAATTGCCATTCATGTCTCGTCATTTTTCTAAGGTCCTTTGTAGATTTTCAGTCTCCTTTACCTCCTTTAATCAAGCAGTCTCTATATTAGTATAAAAACAGAAGGTCCAAATATTTCCTGAAGACTTCAGCTTCAACTGTATTTCCTCATGCAGAGAGTGAATTGAGTGAGGTACCTAGAAAGGAGGATGAGGATAACCATCATGTTAACTGCAAGGGAGGCTTAAGCATCTTTAAATCTAAAAGGCTTAAGAGGGCTTTGTATCTTCCTGAAACTCTGTGCATATTCTGGGCTCCAACCACATATGTGAGATACTGGGACTGAAAGCCTGAAAATCTCCCACATTTGCATAAATAGATATTTCTGGTTTTATGCCAGACCAGTCCTTTATTAATTAATGATTTATGTATTCTAGAGAAATGGTACTGAAAAAACAAACTACCTCTCTGCCCTGCAAATGAATGTTCTCCTCAATGCTCAATATGAGCTATAAAATCTTTCTTGATTCCTCATTTTCTGGGACTGTTCTTTTTTCATAAATGACTTCACAGTGATGTGGTTTCAGCAGTGGGATAGGAAACTGGTTTCACCAACTCTTTCTTGGTGGTGCTATAGTGATCAGGGCAGCCTCCTGAGAGGATAGCATCAGAAGGATGGTACTGGAGAAAAAGACAGGCACTTAAATTTCTCTATTGCTGGTCAAATTTTCTTTATTAGGAGTTATTAATAGATCTTGTACTAATGGATTTGTCAGGAGGTTTAAGAGCAGGGATTCCTTTTTGTTCACTTCTTTGTGTTTTTTGAAGTCAAAACAGTAAAGAAGCCATGTTTGACAGAAGCAGGTATATGGGTTTTGGCCTTTAGATCAAATTTTTACCTGTAATTTTAAGTAGATGGGACTTCACACACACTAAGCAGGTTAGAGAAACTCTCCTGAATGAAGCTCTGTTTAAATGACAGTTCACAGCTTGCTTGGACTCACCTGTGTGGCATGTACAAGACACGGACATGCCATAAGATTTTTGTAGCAGTATCTTTTAGGGCATTCATGTATTTTAACACTAATCCTACACTGTAATCAAAAGGATCGTCTCCTGCTAGTTAATGACAAGGAGAGGAAGGTTACCACAGAACCTTTATGTTCCTTTCTTACAACAGCTCTAGGTAATTATACAGCTGCAGTATTGTTGCATCCATTCATGTATGCGATACCTGAGCAGTCCTTGATAGTTCATGGTAGAACACAGCCCAGTTTTGTGTCAGTGAAACTTTTTAAGTTTTAAAGTTTCAAGCTATTTTTAGCTGCTTTATTTAGTAAACAAACCCACAAATGTATTTCACAGTCAGGCAATTGGAGTTATATGTTGTCATTTCTTTTCCTGTAAGAACCTGATCCCATGAAGCCTGTGAAGACACGAGGTCATGAAAAAGAGAGCAGAAATTGGAGATGGTAGATTCGGTTCATTAAGGATTTGTTTATTCCCTGTATGCTGGTGTTTGACAGCTTATTCACAATATGCGTTCCCTCTCAAATTTAATGTCCGCTCCCATCAGTGCTTTTCCTGTTCCTGATGAAGAATAAATAGACTGAGGAGGTGTGATGGTAATAGAGCTGATCCTGCAATTTAAAATACAAAGAAGGCAGTGAATGCTTTCGTTGCTGTTTTTAAACATAACCTTCTAAAAATTGTATCTTTACAAAAAGTTGATTCCCTTTTATTCTCTTTTTTTTCCCTGCTCTTATAATAATAATGGAAACTATGATTATATCACACACAGACTGTATTTTGAAATCAAACTGTTCTTTTCTATTAATTTTGACTCAAGCTGAGTAATAGCACCAAATTGAGACATAGAAACAAAGGGTCAGTCTACAGAACAGATGTAAGAGAAACAACCAGAGTATATACTAGTATACATCTAATCAGTTTAAGCTTTCTTATTTCATAGCCAAATGGTGTTACACACAACACAGACACTCTCAAACTTCCATCCATATATGTATTTAAGCTTATCATTAACCCATCTGATTTCGCTGGTGCCATTTATACTGTCAGCTGAGATGTGAATATTAACCTCTGCATGTCTTGCATGTCTAAATGAAAAGCTGTGTAGTCAGATTCCCTGTTCTTTAGGAAAAAAGGTCAAGGGAAAGTCGTGCAGTTTAAAAAAACCCTAACATATTATAAAATCAACTAAAATTTATAGATAAAATGAATAACAATAAACTCACAATTTAAAAAATAGCAGAAAATTCTAAATTAATGCATATTAAATAAATAGCTTTTTAAAAAGAGTTTTCATTGGAGTTGCATTTTGACTGTAATTATAGCTTAGCTTTTGCTTCTGCTATGAGCTATATGAAGTAAGATCTTTCTGAATAAGTACGCAAACATTTCCAGTACAAATTCTGAGAAATGTGCTCATTGAGAATAGTTGTTCCTCTAAACAAAGTAACTGAAATATTCATGAAAGAACAACAAAGATAAACTAATTAAAACTTAGAGCAAATATTTGTATAAATTTCTCTCTAATTATTTTCTCTATTTTATTTAACTTTGCAAATATTACTGAAGGTATAGGATGCTATGAACTTAAATATGGAGAAATTGCTAGGTTGAAACTTCAGTGTAGCCAATTGGAAAAATACCTAATATTACTATTTTCACAGTAAACTGATAGTAAAGAATTATGCTTAAGTAAAGCCCTGTATTGGAAGCCTCATGCACAAAGCACAATTTTTGAGTCTCATCATTTTAGGTAGATCAAATATATACACAGGGAATTTCTAGTTCTATTCCCTTTGAAGGAGGAAATTTGAAGTAAAATAAAAAGGAGATTTTTTAATATATATTTTAAGAGAAAGCTAATGTTTAATTCAGCTTTGGACCATATGTTCTAGAACTTTTTTTTTGTTCAGATAAAAGCATTATTTCCTGTGAAGATCTTGAGCAAATACTTGTTTTTCTTAAGTCACAGACTCTCTCGCTACTTCCCTGTAAATGTCACGTAAAATCTGGTGGAGAGAGTGTCTCATTTGTCCTTGGCATTGATGTTATTAACCTCAAAAGTTAATTTTGGCAGGCTATAAAATTTTCAAACAGGCTTCAGAAATCCGGCACACAGATGTTTGTCTGCAACACTTGCTTTATTTGGATTAATTGCTTTTGAAGATACAGTGCACTCCGTCAACCGCATCAAATTTTTCCTTCCCTTTGGAGAAACTTCATAATTTTTTTCAACTTTTTGCTGGAGGTTCTCAGGATTCTTTCCTTCTTGTCCTTCTTTTCTTCTTCCTCAAAGTAACATTACATGAACAGAGCTGTGCTCATTACCCTCTCAGAAGTACGTCTTTACTCCAAATCAGTCTACTTTTCTCTAAAATGAAAACAACCTTCCTTTTAAGTTAAAACCCTGTTAGGTTTGTGTAGTGGGTTGACCTTGGCTGGCTACCAAGTGTCCACTAAACCACTCTCTCACTCCTTCTTAACATGAAAAGGGAGAAAATAAGATGGAAAAGCTCACAGGTCAAGATAAGGACAGAGAGATCACTCACCAGTTACCATCATAGGCAAAACAGACTTGCTGTGGGGAAATCAATTTAATTTATTGTCAATTAATACGGATTAGGATAGTGAGAATTAAAAACAAAACTGAAACGCTTTTGCCCCACCCCGCTTTCTTCCTAGTCTCAGCTTTACTCCTGATTCTTTTAACTCCTTCCCTCTGAGTGGCACACTGGGAAGGGGAATGGGGGTTGTGGTCAATTCATAGCACTTCTTTTCCACCGCTGCTTCCTCCTCATGCTCTTTCCTTGTTCCAGCGTGAGGTGCCTTCCATGGGGTATAGTGCTTCAAGAACTGCTCTAGTGTGGATCTTTTCCTTGAGACTTCCCTTTAGGAACTGCTCCAGTGTGGATCCTCTCAGTGGACTACAGTCCTTCAGGAACCGACTGCTCCAGTGCGTGTCCGCCATGGTTTTTGGTTCCTGCCAGGATCGTGCTGCAGTATTGGCTCTCCACAGGCTGTAGCTCCCTTCAGAGCATATCCATTTGCTCCAGTGCAGTCTCCTCCATTGGCTGCAGGGTGGATATCTGCTACACCACGGACCTTCATGAGCTGCAGGGGGACAACCTGCTTCAAGATGGTCTTTTCCGTTGGCTTCAGGGGAATCTCTGCGCCAGGACCCGGAGTATGTCCTCCCACCTGCTTCTTCACTGACCTTGGTGCCTGCAGAGCTGTTTCCCTCATTTTTTTCTCAGTCTTCTCACAGTTGCTGCATAGCATTTTTTACTCTTTTTAAAAAATTTTTTTTCAGAGGTACTACCTCTGCTGCAGCTTTGGCCAGTAGTGAGTCTGTCTTGGAGCTGGCTGAAACTGGCTCAGTCTGACATGGGGGCAGCTTCTGGTGTCTTCTCACAGAAGCCACCCCTACAGCCACCCCGCTACCAAAATCTTGCTGTGTGAATCTAATACAATTTGAAATAACCATTGCTCTTGATAGATTCAGGAGCAGTGTTCTGTCTGTATCTCAAGTTATAACCCTGCCAAGTTCAACTTAGAAATTGTATTGTTTCACNTATGTTACTACAGTGTTTTTATGTCATGTCCGTGTCTTGTACATGACACATAGGTGAGTCTGAGTGAGATATGAACTGCTATTTACACAGAACGTAGAAGCCGTACATGAGAAGCCCAACCCACTGCAGGGATCTGTTCCGCCTGGAGGACAGCAGGCTCAGGGAGACCTTAGCAATACTTCTAAATACCTGACAGAACAGTGTAAAGAAGACAGAGACAGGCTGTTCTCAGAGGTATCCAGTAACAGGACAAAAGGCTATGGGCACCAATAGAGTTACAGGATATACCATTTAAACATGTGTTCTCTGAAAAACAAAAAGAAAAAGAAAAATCAGAGAATCTAAACCAACCCATTCTCTTCCCTTAGAGACACAAAAGATTTCCCCATAAAACTAAAAACTGGTAGGCTCAAAGATACCTATGCAAAAGGTCACTGCTGGTGAAACTGAACAGTACAATTTCCCTATAATTCGCCTTTTTCTATGTGTATGCGACTATTGTCTGCTGTGATGTATTTAGAAAGAAATCCTTTGGAGCAACGGTGACCTCTTTCCTTTGACTTCATGCAACACTGGGTGCTAAGGACACCCATTTCCTAATGGTACGTTTTCTGCAAAGCTTCAGGCTTCAGAAGAATCATTACTATTTAAAATATAAAGCTACTGTTTATTTTAATAGATTTTTAAACAGCACATAAAGCAATAGTATAAACCCAGAAGTGGCTCAGAACTGAATGTGTATTAGAACAAAAACTGAGGAAGAGGACAAAAAAAAAGACTGTACAGAGATTTTAATTACAGTTATTTATCAATGCATTTTATATTTATATATTTAATTTTTGTATATTTTAAATATATAAAAACATGTCATATATAATAAATATAATTATAAGTACTAATTGTCACTTCAAAAGGAGTACTAGTATTTGAATCAAGAAAAATTAATAACAAGGTAAACAAAAGACATTCTTTACCCATGAGGAGCAATTCACATGCCTGTGGAAGTTCCCATGTAATTTCCAGGTCATTCTATGCACAAGTTGGAAGAAACAGGAAAAGTACATTTTTTCTATCTATTAAGTTAATCATATGCTCAAAGAGACATAAGATAATTCAGGTAGGAAGGACCTTGGGAAGGCTTTAGTCCAACCTCCTGCTCAAAGTAGAACCAGGTCTCAGGTAAGATAAGGATGTCTAAGGCTGTTTCCAGGTGAGTCTTGAAAACATCTGAGGACCGAAACAGTACACCCTGCCTGGGCAATCTGTCCCATTATTTCACTGTCTATACAGGAGGAAAGGTTCTTCTGTCTGAACTTCCCTTGTTTAATTCATGTCTATATCTTCTCATCCTCCAGCCGCTTACTGCTGTGAAAATCCTGGCTCTGTGTCCTTGCTGACCTCCCCATAGCTATGGGGGCTGCTATTAGGTCACCCACAGTGACCTCTTCTCCAGGCTGAAAAAGCCCTGCTGGCTCAGTCTCTCTTCAAAGGACAAGTGCTCCAGCCCTGGACCATCCTAGTGACTCTTCCCTGGACTGACTCCAGCGTAAGAATGTCTTAAACCTCTGTCATCCATAATAGAAAGGTTATCAAGTTTTTCATACCAGTTGAAATAAAAAATAAAATAAAATATGCTATGCAGTAAAAAGCATGCTAAAATATGAAAATAAAGATAAAGCTCAATATTACAATAGAATGAAAAATTTTCATACTGATATTGGACAAAACAATGGGTAAAAAAAGACCTGGTCCTAGGAAAGAAGTACAGAGGAAAAAGATCGCTGTGTTTCGGAACAGTGCTTCATTCTTAACTCTGCATGTTCCTTTTCTGTTTCTAGCCTCTTTTCGTAGCGAGTTAGATATTTTTAGAACAGCAATCCCTGTGTTCTAAAGGTCCAGTTAAAATAACTGAAATATGATCACATATCTCTTCCAAACAGCTGTGAAAACTCCCGGTTTCTGAAAGTTTAATGTCAAACTTTCAGATTAAATTTAGTTCTAACTATCCACTGCAAAGGAAGTCTAAACCAAAAACTTACCTTGTGTATTGATTTTATGCAGTATTTGGTGTCAATGCAAGTTCATAGCATCTGTCTCTGTCCCTCTGTGTACTCTCCACTCATTTGTCTCTCTTAGTAGCTCATGCATTGGTTCAGAAAACTGTTTTATTTGGGAACAAAAAATCTTTTTTTTTTTGTCTTTTTTATTTTCAACCATTTGAATGCACAACAAAGCTAGAGTTAGTTAGAATCAACTGAAAATGTGATCGGTGTTACAGTGGAAACAATGACAGTAATCTTGAGTCAATATTTACATGTCACAGTGTCAAATAACAGCCACGGCAGATGACTCTAAGACAAATAAATTTGGATGAGCAGAATCAAATCTCCATCTGAGAAAAGGAATTAAAAAAAAAAAAAAGCAATGAATAATGAACCGTAAAAGTGTCAGGGTAATATTTGCTGAAATTAACTAATTTCAATGCCAGCTGATAAGATTTATGCTCCAACTTTTCTTCCTTTTTCTTTGTGGGGTTAGAAGAAAGAATTTTAATGAAACATTTTAGAATGTTTCACGCAATCCTGAATATGTATTTATATGAGAATAAAGCAGCTGGCTTCATTATTAGTGTCATAATTTCATTTAACTTCCTTTTTTTCAATTCCAGAATTCCTGAGCTTATTATTTCTAGTTCCCTCCAAATATGAGGTAAAAATTATGTTTCCTTGCTGTTGTTCTTGTATTTTAAATCTAAAATTAGAAGAGGCTTGTCAAAAGTTACTTGCCACTAGCTTTTTAAGTCCTTTATTATTGTTTCTATTCCTGCAGACAGAGAACAGTTTATTTTACACAACGTGTTTGTTAAACTTTGTTATTGCTTTTGCCACAAACGAAACAGAAGTTGAAACAAGTCTGCAAAATCTATTTTGTAGAATAATTTAGATCTGGAATTTATATCTCAAAATTATATCTCAGTAAGTTCACTAGTTCATTTCAAAGAGAAAAACTTGCAGATTAGAAAGGGTCAAGCATTTACAATAAGCCTTATAACAAGCTCCAGATAAGGTGCTAGAGGTCTGGAGTAAGGCTGAGGTGGACTGGAAGTAGCTATGTCTAACATTATGGCTTAAATCCCTCATTCAGCTCCTGCCTATTCCCACAAATTTTGTTAATGCAACACTTTTCAAGCATTCCTAGAGTTACTTAGAAGTTATGTTGTGAGTCTTGATGGAGCTAAGCGTATTGTCATCGACATCTTGGCATAAACCTAGGAGGGGTGTGCAACCTTTTCATTCTATCCAAGAAACTTGTTAACAATCGTCAAAGCATTCCTGATACATGCCTAAACAATTGGGTTCCACCAAAACCAATGTGGTTGGTTTCTTTCATACGTATACAGCTGGGCTTAATCGACCTCTTCATTACTGCCTAATGGATGAAATACTTGTCAGGCAAATCGTTGCTTCTCGTGACCAGGAGGAATCAAATCTTCTAAGCTCTAATTTCCAAAAAATGCTTTGGTAACTAAATCAGAGTTAACCTTGAGATTCCGTATAAAGAAGGGGGCTGCCTACTCTTCTGAAGTTACTTCATTGTTTAGTGAAAAGTTCTTTACTGTGTAGTAAAAAGTTCAAGGTTTTAAAGTAATAAAAGCTACGTAAAAGGAACACAGTTCCAGTGACTACTAAACTATGTGGAAAACAATCTTTGGTTTTCAAATATATCCACACCAGGCTGAGGGGGTTGGAGGGGGATGAAATGGTCTGTTTTTTGCTTTTTAATTCTGTATTTTACCACCCGAAATATTAAATTAATACAAAATCAAAGACACAGATTTCTCAGTCCCAGAAGTTAGACAGCAATATCCTTCCTCTCTCCCTGTTTGAACTAGTGGACCTGAAAAAATTTGTTAGAGACCATAAAAATTTCCAAAGGAGCAACAAATTACTTTACCTCTGCCTTGCAACCACAATAGGATCTCAGTTAAGGTGCTCTCCTGAAAGACAGGACAAATTAGTTTCTCTTCCCTTATATTTTCATTGCGAGTTCGACTTCGGTCTCTAATACTCTGTGTTGAGAGGAGCAATGCAAAACATTGACCTTTTGTACAAAGGTAAGTAAGTAAGGTAACAATTTTTCTGTAGTATTTTAACATTGTTGTTGCTAAGATTGTAGGCATATGCCTAAGCCCTGCCCTGAGGTGTACCTAAAAGAAAAGATGATGAGAAATTGCTGGGTGTGACAGGAGAAAAGACTGAACATGGCAAATAACAGAACAAGAAGCCAGCAGAAATTACAAATAGTACAGTAAGACATTGTTGGATCACAGTTGGTTCAGGTGGAGGCACACAAGAGCTGGCTGATCTTCAAGGGGAGCATTGGGTTGTTTTGGGGAAAGGAATCTCACCAGGCCAGTAATTGCCTTGTTAACGCCATCGTTGATGTAAAGTTGGGATATCTTAGGAAACAGTAAGTTTTTCCCCAAAACTAATTGAATTGGGAAAAAATACAGGTATTTGTTTCTTTGGGAGGGCATAAAGGCAGAGAAAGGGGGGAGTCGAAGTAGATCATGGACAAATAAGCATGAGAAAATAGAGAGAAGAGGTCCAGTTTGCATGTAAACTAGTTGCACATGAGTGTACTGTGATTGCGTACATGTGTCTATTGTGAATACATTTAGCTGTGCTACTGGCTGGACCCAAGGACAGAGAAAAGCAATAGCATTGCTTCTAGGGAACCAGGAGGGAAGAATCAGCTGGGCCTTTCAATCTACCAGATCAAGTTGTCCTTAACAGTCTTCTGTGAGATTTGTAACGTCAGGTGAATGAGCAAAACCAAGTCCTTCTGCTGTGTTTCTCAAGCAGACATTCAGCAGTCATCAATCCTCAGCATCTTAAGTTTGCTTCAACAGCATTCTGAACTGAAGATCCCTTCATTTGAAGATTTTTTTAAAAAACTCTTTTTAAAGAGCTTAAATTCCTCTATAAATTGTATAATCAACCCGGAAGCCTAATTTAGAGGTCTCTAAGGAATCTCGGTTTAAACTATGTATTTATATCCTTTAGAACTTCTGAGTTTGACCATCATCTCACACACCTTCTGCATATTGAATTCCCAGTGAGTGAAGTAGCCCTGTGTGCTTTGTAGGCTTATGTTTTTCATAAATAGAACAATAAATAGCTAACAGGTATTGTATTTCATTAAATATTAATCAATACCTTTTATTATTTTGGTTAGTTAGGCTTTTTGTTTTACTCAGCTTTGCTTACAGTTACAACATTTTTTTTCTGAATTCTTTTGTTTTTCTCTTCCTCTTATTTTAGGTTTAAGATTTTTTGTCAGCTTTTTCACTGTTTATGAAAGGAAATAGTAAATACTTGAGGAGGTAAAAGATCTGTTTTGTACTAGATAATTCAATTTTAGTGCCTGACAACCTCAGCAGTATGGCTAGGAAATGTTATATTGACACTTTATTCATTTGGTTTGGACACGGTGGATCAAAGCCAGAGAATAAATGCAAATTACAACTTCATAATCTTCACATATTTCACCCCAGTGCAAAATAAGGACACTAGATGCAAGTCCTAATTCATTCGCTTCCTGCATTTTTCACTGCATTTTTCTGTTCCTCGTTTCTTTATGCTTTCTATCAAGATGTTTACGTCTTATGTATAATGTATTTCTGAAATTCACCATACTGTCCTGTATGCCTTGAACACATAGGGACATTTCATGCAGGAGATGAGGGAGTAGATTCTGCCCAGCTTTTTTTTTTTTAAATGTTCTGTATTTCAGTAAACATTACCCATCAGGAGAAAGGCTATATTAGCAAATTACAGAAAGTCTTATGTAAGTTTGAACAGAGATATAGCAGATTGCATTTTTTTAGAAAAAGCATATTTTTTTTTTCCTCAATTAAGACAGTGTGGAAGGAGAAATTATAACAAAAAATAAAAAATTAAAAGGCAATATTTGATATGAAACCAGATGACTAAATAAATAGAGGACAACAGTAATTACTGCTACACAGAAGTTCTGTTTTGTGCTCTTTTAAATTATTTGTTCTAAAAAATTATTGTGTAATATTAAAAACTTACAAAGATAAGAAGAAAATAACTGCTACGAAGTGAGATTAACCTACTGATAATATACCACAGGATTTTACTTACTAAATGGCTCTATAAACTCTTTTTAAAAAAAAAAAATATCAGGCTTCATATCAAGCAAGAAAGAAGGCTGCAGTTACCTGAGTTAAGACACAATAAAACAGATTTTTTCTGCTGATACCACAAAAATGTTCACCACTGCAGTCAAAGAAACATCATCCCACAACACGTCATTGAATAGCTGGGAATATGAAGGTGTTTTCACAGAAGTCAGTAGTAGAAAGAACACTAGTCTAATGGATGTTTATGCACAGAGTGAAGGTATTCCAAAAATACCCGAGTGGTATGTCTGGATAGTTGGTAAGGTATAACAATGTCATGTAGTTTAAAAATTTTGTAGTTTCCAGGCATTTTCATAATACTAATCTTTACCATAATTCGTCTGTCTCTCTACAAACACAATAAAGAGGATGGAGACATCGACACCACTCTCACGAAAGCAACCTACCAGAGTCTTTCCCTTCATTCCCTTTCCCTGCCTTGAGTATTCCTTAATTACTTCAGTTTTTTAAACAGTTATATCTTTTTGTTAAGTGTCTGCATATCGGATGAGACGCCTTTGTTGCCTTAGAAACAATCACCTCCTCCTCCTGCTTTTATGTGGTTTTAGAACCGTTTTTGAGTTGCCCTAGGCTTCCATGAATTGAACCCAGATGTCTTTTCTCTTTGGAGCTGTTGAACATTTTGAGCTAAATGTGTCCCTTGTGCAATAACTGAGTGGAAGAAAATGTTTTACTTCTATGTTGATACTTTTCATGGCTCTTTACACGTTTGTTGAAAAAGCATCTTTATTTAGGTACAAAAATGTTTTTCAACATCAAAAAGAAAAAAAAAAAAAAAACAAAAACAAAGAGAAAACCAGACCCCTCCAAGCCATAAAAATATCAAGATAAGATCTTAAAATGTTCTGTGGTTTGGGGCATTTTAATCTCAGAAGACAAAAACAGACATAACTTTCAAAAGGCTCGTCAATGCTGCCACACATGCTTTCAAGCAACCAAAGCCTGAAAAGAGCCACCTGGCTACACTCAGCTGTCCAGGATACAGAGGACTGGACTGCAAGACTGAATAACAGTGTTACCTTATCAAATAGGCAAATCTATTTGTTACTTTTGTTTTTTGACAAGATGCTGGTCTACTTTACAGCTTTTGCATATCTCACTCCCTCCCACTGCACCCTTCAGACTGGCATTTTTACAGTCCCAGCCATGTCCCATACCTTTTGGCCATCAGTATAGGTCTCACTTTGTGGAAAGAACCCTGAATGGAGTTGGCTTATGCTTTTGTATCCTGTTCCTAACCATAATGGCAGGCTTCCTATGTCCATTTAGCTTTCCCTCAAAAGACCTGAGTGCTAGGAAGTGAATTCACAACCTCAGAAGAACCTTAAATGCCAAAACCTTTATGCACTCACATATTACTCATTCCATTATAAAGTTTGCCTAACTTTTGCTGTCAGCAGTTCTTATTAATGCACATAAGGAGAAAAAAATCCCTTACTTTAGTTTGCAAATTCTTAATAATTCTAATATGTATGATTAGGCCCATCTCTATGATGCCTTCTAGAAGATAAAAGCTTTTATTTCTGCGTAACCTAACATCTTGATATTTTCTTGCTTCGTTGCTACTCATTATGTTGTTTTAAAGAGGAGGTTATACTACTGTATTTCAGCAAATTCACCTCTTCAGAAAATATAAAACAACAACAAAAAAAAAAGCAGCAAAAAGCGATAGAGTCAGAACTATCAAAGAACCTCTTTTTGCTGATGACTTTCTGGTAAAAAGCAGTGGCTGTAATCACACAGATAATGCATTTATTTTAGCTTTGGTTTCAGCTAACAGAATATGACAAGCTTTTGCATAGTCTCTTGTTCTTAATTGCGCTACAGCTATGACTCTACTTTTATTATATTAGACATGATACCGATATATTTTAAATGGCCTAGTAATTACAGTAATGCCTGTAGGCTACTGCTAATTTCAGCTTCAGCCTTCATCTAACTTCACTCGAGCATATAGGTGTGTGCATGTGAAAAGGAAAACAAATGGAGTTTTTGACAGTTTGTCTATTTAAAACTATTTCAAAATCATAATTCATAAAATAATCCTTAGAGTAACTTAATATATGCAAGCTGCCAATAATCTAACACTATTTCATCAATGCTATTTCTCAACAGAGAAGTCAAAATGGACCATCTTAGCTACTCAGTGGGCTCATATGCTTGGTTCTCTTAGGACAAGTGTAATAAATTATCAGCAGGGTAGAAAAAATGTAATAATTTTCTGGGTAGCAAACTGGACTCTGGTAACATACAAGATACTGCTGCTTCTTGACAGCACGTATGCTATAGCAGAATGAAAAAAAATTTGAATTGGTATTACCAGTTTCAAAAGTCTTAAGGGATTTTTTTAAAGAATAAAGTATAAAAAGGAAAAATAATTCCAAGTCAAGCACCTAGAATAAGTTACTTTGGCCATGACAAATTTGCGAAGACAAGATTAACTTTTTCTTTTCCTCTCCTTCATATATTAAAGTATAAAATACTTGTTTGTTAAAGCAATTACAAGTTTCCAAAGGCTTTTTTTATCTTTAGAACTTTATAAAATTAAATATTTGAAAAACAGTTACAGTGTACTGATTTTTTGTACTCAGCCAGTGTTTGCAAAATGCAGTGAGTAATTAACACAATATGTATTTGTGCCAGTGGCTTTGTTTTCTGAATAATAACTTGAAAGCTTTTTACGCTCATTGTCTTTTTCACTGTCATGTGAAATTATGCTCAACAACACAAAAGAGATGTGATGCAATAAGGGGAATCTACATGCAGTTTCTTGGTTTTCAATGTCCTTTAAACATATGGTGTGGTTTTAATTTGTGAGCCTGCCCTCCAACACTATTTTTTTTAAATTGTATAAGAAACAGGCTTTCAGAACTGTTTGTGGTTTCCTTTATATATGATCTAAGTATGGGTCTGTTTACTGACTTACAAAGAAAAGAAGAGAATCCCTCTGACATTGTTGGATCACTCCTGTCTCCCAATGTGAGATAGGTGTTACATCTTTATAAATATGCAAGTAGATATGTAATGAACATCTAGCAGAAAACATATTTTTTTAAAGCTCTGAACTTGCTGTATCCTGGAGTGCCTTAGTATCTTTCATAGCAGCCTTACAGCCATCAGTGACTAGAGGTTTAGTGTGATGAAACCTTAGAGGGGAAAAAAAAAGACATCAAGGAGTCAACACTACTAATCTCTAGTCACTTCTGGAAATATTTAGGCTTTTCTTTCAGAGGTATAGTCTCAACTTTGGCAATTTAGTGACTTATTCTGTACCAGGAGGGACATGCCCTTTTATTTTAACAGAGACTAGGAAGTCACTACTATAATTTGTTTCAGGTAGTAATTTTATTGAAGCAAAAGCTGGGATCTGAGAAACATACATTATGCCTACTGGTTTTCTGCTCACATAATTATTTGACAATATTTTTAATGAGGTATAAATATCAAAACTTGAGTACAAGTGGACCTCTTTAAAATCTGATCTGTTGTGTCACTGAATTAAAAAGAGGCATTTTTACAAAGTTCATGCCAAAGGAAGTCAAACAGCATGGATATGCTATGATTTGAGGAAATGCAAAAGTAAACAGTCTATCATGTACTTATTTTGAATGTTAAAGAAAAAAAGAATCCTTCCCTTTCTGTCAAAGGTTGAATTAGGCTATAACTTAATGACTTTGTATGCCTTACATATAATATTGGTTCTTTCTGTCACAGAAATGCTGCAGGTAGTAAGAACTGCAGTCCCCAATCTTCTGCATGGAACTGTGCTCCAGAATGTGAATAGTATATGTGTACACACACCCAGAGCTTCTTAAAGGTCATTCCAGGAAAAATTGTGTTCTTAAACATATGATTTGCCTTGCAATTAGGAATGCATTGGATGACTATAAACTAACATAAGACTACAGAAAAAAAAATATTTTTAGGGTGTTGACTGCCTTATAACATGGTGCTGAGTTACAAGACTGTGCCACTTAAATAACCATTAAGAAAATATGGGTGAAAATTCAGAAGGAGACAAACCATATAACTTTTTGATACTGATTTTGAGATGTCATTTGAGGATCTCTACATCACATATGATTATCATTTTGCACCTTCATAACAGCTCAAAGCCTTTTTTTTCATAAGTTACATTATTTCTGTTAGGGAAAAAATCTCCTTTCACAGGCAGAAGATATTAATGATCTACATTATTTCCCACCTAAAAAGAAAAAAAGTGCATGAAAGAACTAGATATATGTCCAAGGGGAAAAAACAAATCTCTACAAATTCCTTATATAAGTCAGTTTTTTGATATTCCCACTTTGTGCCACCTATACCTAGTTGCACATCTGCATTTAAAGGTAGGTCAGGATGATCTTAAAAGGTATTTAATATTTCTATCCTATTCAAGAAAATGACAACAATGTTTCTCCTTGATTTGAATAAACACAATTTCATAGGTATATTTTTTGTTCTGCTATAATTTATAGAAACAGGCTAAACATTTAACGATTTTGAGTGGTTCTTTTTTGCTGTGGATGGGCTGATAAGACACTTGTGGACCAACCCAAAGAGACAAATAAATAACAATGATAGTTGGATTTATCTGCTTTTTTCCTTATTTAAGGAAATCCTCATGCCAGTTGGAGTATTTTACTTCAGTATTTATTTTGGCAAAAATCACACTTTCAGAGTTTTCAAAAAGTTTGCAGATTCTTGTGAATCAAGTGATAAGGATAAAGTCTTTCCTGTGGGACACCTAAAATAATACCTCTAAATAGTAAGCAATAATATGTGCATCAATAATATTTTTAAGTACCTAGGGTCTATATAACATCTGCAAGATTACTTTTTTTATAACATCTGTAAGATGATTTTTTTTAGTCCTTCTTCCTGTGTTTTGTTTAGTATGCTCTTTTTAATTTCTGACACTAACAAATGTGATCTTGTTCCATTTTCATCCATTCAAAAAGATGTTCAAAGCATCTTTTACCATTTTTCTTCTGCTAGGCAGTTGGGCCAGAAGAAAACCGTTGGAATAGATGATCTCTGTAGGTCCCTTTTAACTATTCTATTCTGATTTTCCAGACTTGTCCTGTCAATCAAATTATTATTGTATTAACATCGTCCCATTGTACTCACAGTAAGATACTCACCCAGATGCCTGTCATAGTCTATTTTGGCCTTAATTGTTATCTGTTAGATGTTAACAAGGTGTGAAAACCCCATTTTCCATCTGTCTTCATCACAACCAATGTAGGTAGCATTTCAAAGACTACCTTAGGGCTTTCTGTCATGAAGTAACCCATGCATGGAATAAAATCTTAGATAGTAACATAGACAGTTCATTGGTCTTTCTAAGATGTTATTTAACCAGACTATCTGGTATATAGAAATGTCAATGACTATATAATAATATATAATAATAAAACTAGAGTTTTATTAGCTACAGGTTTTTAAAGAGCACATATGCCCTGCCAAAAATTTTGTCCCCTTTTCACAGCTGGATGCTGATTCCCTGACTGCCTCTACTGTACAAATGTTCCTTCTCTATTTGACTGTTTTTGATTGCGATATCTAGCTGCTTCTAAAGCAAAGCCTGCTTGAAGTTTAAGGATGTGGGGATCACTCTGAGAAAGACAATACAGACAAAACTGTGCTAACCTTGGCTCCTTCTTCTCTACAGTCTTTCATCAGGATTTGTCCCGCAGAGACCCCATCTGCTACCACAGCACCTACAGCAAGAAATGCATTATTCTGCTTTTACTCTATAAAAACATTACTCTAGCAGGCTATAATTCAGCCGTATGATTATGCACACAGTTTCAGGGAGGCATTCTCTCAGAGAGTAGAAGCACTGATCTGGATACAAATGCTGTGCAAAGTGGAAACAGCTGATTTCTTTCAAGTTAACTGTCAGCAATGTGGGCATATAAGAATCTGCATACATTGGCTTAAATGCCAGGGACAGGCTTTGTGGTGTATTTCACCTGGATGCTATGGCCTTTCTTTGCTATCTAGTGAATCTACCCGCTTAAAAAGCGACAAGGACCAGAAGCTGGGGTCCTTTGGAATCTGCAGTGGAAGAGCAGCAGGGACAGGAACAGACTAATGCAGGGGCTTCCTCTAGAAGCATGGAAAGTCAGTGAAGTTTGTGGTTCTTCTAGAAATGAGATAAACACCTCAGACTGATTTTCATCTTTGAATTTACAGTTTAAACTCCCTATAACTAGGATTTTTAAGATAATGCATTAACACCTCCTCTCAACCCCATTTAAACTTTAATAAAAGAAATCCCAGCTTCTTAAAAATTGGAATGTCACAAGCTTGATTCCTCTCTGGAATCAAGTATTGGGGTTTTTTATTTGACTGGTTTGTGGGGTTTTTTTTAAATCACCTTGGAATGCATGTGTACAATTCCTATCAATTTTCAGTGGGTTTTAGAGTTCTCTGTCCTCTGATATTTTTTAAAATCTTTCCCAAAGTCACTTTAAACCTAACTTTTTTCTTTCCACAGGTTGTTTGTGTAGATATTTAATTACATAAACAAAAACATGACTGTGATAATAAATAAAGAAGAGCCATAAATCACAAGAAAATAAGACAACAATTTGGTTTTACCATTAAAAAAAACACACCTTGCCTTTCTCCTAGTATTACACATGTTAACTTTCACTAAAATATATTCTTTTTTTGTACCCTACATAGAGGAAGTTCAGATGTAGCTCGAGTTGGTGGAAATAAATGAGTTACAAGGAAAAGTTGTTGTGGGCTGTATCCCATGCATGCATGTGGTTAAACTTACACAGAAGCTGGATCTATGACATTTCCCTGAAAGGAGCAGGGCAGTGTGAATTATCCAGACAGAAACTCAGCTGACTGAGTCAGAGCTTTCAGTGGTTTTTTTTTGACAAAAACCTGTTATTCTCGTCCTGAAATGAAACATATCCCAATGTAAGTACCACTGCACTGTCACCTAGACATCAGAAACGAGCATCCTCCGAGATAGCAAAATGACTTGATTCTGTCAATTTGTGCTGGAGAATATATCTTTTTGTTACCTGTTTAAATCAACCTAAGTCATATACCGTAAAACTTTGTTACAGAGTGTATGACGACTTTTATTAAAGTTCAAGTACCAGTAGTAGTCTGCTACTTAGAGCTGCATGCAGGAAAACTCAGCCTTTAAAACTAAAAATGTTCCACCAGAATAGATCTGGTAAGAAATCATTAATTTCAAAGTATTCCAACATGAGCCCAGTGGGTAAAGTTCTAGTAAAAGGAGTTAGACACTGAACAGTGCTTATGCAGTAGATGATACAATTCTTCAGGAACACATCAGTTTTCTGAAAAGTGTAGAGCTTGTGCATGATGCATATGCACAGGGATGTCTGGTCATATGGCAGGTGTAGGCTTAGAGGTGCATTGTCTTTGCACAAATGCACAGGATACTAACTAGGCCACAAAGAAAGAGGTTTGGATGCTGCTGTTGTAGGCACTTAAATATTTTCACCTTGGTTAGTCCACAGTATATTGTCTCAAAACTATTTTTCAAAACATATGACTTTTTTCTTGTTCTTTTTTGTTTTGATATCCCCCTTAACATTATTTTTTTAACCATGGTCAACCTGAAAATGTATAGTCAGAACTTCATGGCATCTGGATCTAATAAAAACTCATCATTACTTACTGCCTAAATGTTAATGCTACTAAAGAGAATTACAAAGGTAATACTTCAATCCATCAGTTACCCATCATATTTACTGATATAAGGACAAAAATGTTGAAGAGCACAACTATATTTCACCTTTATTCGTTGCCTCAGCTGATATGAGACTACATTAATAGAAGGAATGTTTGTGCTAGTATTAGTATGAAGATACATCAACCTTACAGTATATTTTCCTTCTTTTTTAATAAAGTTTTAGAACCAGGGTACAAAATAGGTTAATGCATTAATTTTTAAAACAAGTAATAAATGTACTGCAATAAGCTCATCCTACATACACAGAATATATTTCTCTATATCATATGAACACAGAGCTATAAATTAAGTTATACTTGTTTTGATTTTTTATCACAGTAGGAGCTCAGCTTATATAAAGTGACAACACAAATTGGAACAACACGCTCTAAAAGCAACAACAAAACACAGAAGACTGCCTCTGTGTGTGTGTATTTGGGAAACAAAACAGGAAATCAAGGATTTCTACCAAAATCAAGTCTTGAAAACAAAAATTTCATGAAGCATGATCTTCAAGGAGTTAGTCAATAGGACCCCCTGGGAAACTGCCCTCAGGGACAGAGGGGAAGAACACAACTGACACATCTTTAAGGACACTTTGCATAGAGCCCAAGAGCTCTCAGTCCCCAGGTGTAAGAAACCAGGCAAGGAAGGGAAGAGACCGGCATGTCTCGACTCAGACATGCTGGTCAACCTAAAGAGAAAGAGGGAACTGCACAGGCAGTGGAAGCAGTGACAGGTATCTTGGGAAGAGTGTAGGGACACTGCCCTGTTGCATAGGGATGGGGTCAGGACGACCAGCGCATAGCTGGAGCTGAATTTGGCAAGGGACGCAAAGAATAACAAGGAGGGCTTCTATAAGAATGTCAACTAGAAATGGAAGGTTAAAGAAAGTGTACCCCCCCGGATGAAAAACAATGATGACCTCGTATCAACAGATGAGGAGAAGGCTGAGGTACTCAACAACTTTTTTTGACTCAGTCTTTACTGGCAACCTCTCTCCTCGTCCCTCCTGAGTTGATGAACTGCAAGATGGGACCAGGGGGGTAAATCCCCTCCCACTGTAAGGAAAGACCAGGTTCACGACCACCTGAGGAACCTGAACATACATAAATCTTTGGGACCTGACGAGATGCATCTCAGAGTCCTGACAGAATTGGCTGATGTAGTTGCCAAGACAGTCTCCACCGTATTTGATACATCATGGCACTCAGGTGAAGTCCCCAGTGACTGGAAAAAGGGAAATATTGTGGCCATTTTTAGAAAGGGTAGAAAGGAGGACCTTGGGAACTACTGACCTGTCAGCCTCACCTCTCTGCCTGGCAAGATCATGGAAAAGATCCTCCTAGAAGCCATGCTATAGTGCATGGAGGACAGGGAGATGATTCAGCACTGCCAGTATGGCTTCACCAAGGGAAAGTCCTGCCTGACTAGCCTAGTGGCCTTCTAAGGTGGAATGACTGCATCAGTGGACAAGGGAAGAGCTACAGGTGTCCTCTATCTGAAATTCTGTAAAGCCTTTGACCTGGTCTCTCACAACATCTTTCTCTGTAAATAGGAGAGATATGAGTTTGGTTGGTAGACTGTTCAGTGGCTAAGCAATTGGTTAGAAGGTCACAACCAGAAGGTAGTGGTCAATAGCTTGATGTCCAAATGGACGCTGGTGACAAGTGTTGTCCCTCAGGGATCTGTACTGGGTCTGGTGCTGTTTAACATTTTCATCAATGAAGTAGACTGCAAGATCGAGTGCACTCTCAGCACTTTTGCAGATGACACCAAGCTGAGTGATGTAGCTGACACGCTAGCAGTACAGGATGTCATCCAAAGAGACCTGGCCAAGCTGGAGAGGTGGGCCTGTGTGAACCTCCTGAGATTCAACGAGGCCAAGTACAAGATCCTGCATCTGGGCCACAGCAACCCTCACTATCAATCCAGGCTGGGGGATGAAGGGATTGAGACAAACCCTGCCGAGAAGGACTGTGGGGTGCCAGTGCATGGAAAGCTGGACATGAACTAACAATGTGCACTCGCAGCCCAGAAGGCCAACCATATCCTCTACCACATCAAAAGAAGGGTTGCCAGCTGCTCGAGGGAGGCGATTCTGCCCCTCTAGTCAACTCTGCTGAGACGCCACCTGGAGTACTGCATCCAGGTCTGGAGCCCTCAGCACAGGAAAGACATGGAGCTGTTGGAGCAGGTCCAGAAGAGGGTCACAAAGATGATCAGAGGGATGGAGCAGCTGTCCTACAAGCAAAGGCTGAAAGTTGAGGTTGTTCAGTCTGGAGAAGAGAAGACTCTGTGGAGACTTTGTTGAAGCCTTGCAGTACTTCAAGAGGGCCTATTTGAAGGATGGGGACAATCATTTTAGCAAGGCCTGTTGTGACAGGACAAGGAGTAATGGTTTTAAACTAAGGGAAGGTAGAATTAGACTAGATATCAAAAAGAAATATTTCACAGTGAGGGTGGTGAAACACCGGAATGGATTGCCCAGAGAGGTAGTGGACACCTCATCCCTAGAAACATTCAAGGTCAGGGCGGATGGGGCTCTGAGCAATCTGATCTAGTCGAAGATGCCCCCACTCACTGCAGGGGTGTTGGGCTAGATGACCTCTAAAGATCCCTTCCAACCCAAAGCATTCTATGATTCTATGAGTCTATATTTCATATTAGGAATCAGTAGCAGTAATGACATTTCCAGATGTTTCTGTATTTTCCTGTTGCAGAGATCCTTTTCTTTTCTGGAATTATTTTATTCAAGAAAGTCTGTAAATCATTGACAAGAAATGTGGCCTCTAGAGTAAAAATTCATCACAAACAAGCTGAAGGGTGAAATGAGGCTTCTGAGATTCATTATATAGTTCTCGATTTATTTGAGAACAGACACTTATGTCTGTTTGAAGTTCTGTGATTTAGGGTGTGTGTACACTATGAGCACACAAGGTGCTATTTTGCCTGTGTTACACAGTTATAAGGTAGGATTATTTAGAATTTCCCCTTCTTTTAAAGTGTTTTGAAGACAGATAAATATAAAACTTTAAACATGTTATTGTTAGATGCCAAAGGATTTTTATTTTAATGGGAATTTTGACTATGCTGTGTGTGGAGAACTCAGATAGTAATTTTATAATATTCTTTGACTTAGAGATCACTTATTTAAATAAAAAGTGTGGTATCTCATAATACTGTATTTTTTGTTTTATTTTTTTGGTTGGTTGGTTGGTTGGGGATTTTTTTCCCCCAGAAGTCTCAGTGAAACAGTTTATTGTGAAGTTTCAAGCTTCCATGTGAGTTTAAATGAGTAGTATATACACTGGCTGGAAACAGCCCAACTGGAAGATCATTAGCAAGGCAGCAAATGCTACTGTGAGCAAGAAGCCATTTTAACTAGTCAGAGTTATGAATTTCAGCATTTCAAACCTTCAAAGCCTTTTGTCTATTTTTATTTTTTCATGCTACAGCTACAGTTCTTCATCTGGAGTCAAAAACAAGTGTGATATAATTTCCCTGGCCTCGAGCATAAAATCTTACTAACAGCATTTTGTCCCTATCATGAAATGTAGTATTTGTGTGTATCTGCATATAAGTTGCTCCTCAAAAAAGGGATTAAACAAGGTAATTGTTACTACAGAGATATAGTTTTTTATGGTTAAAAGAGTATCTGTCAAATGGTGATCTTCTTGAGCTTTTAATTAAATAACAATGTAAAGGGGAAGAAAAATGTCACGTTTAGTTTCTTTCCTCAAGCACTAAACACACAGCATGAATGTGTATGCACAAATTGTATTATTTTCAACAAATACATTTCCATAGTATGAGTATTTTTTTGAGTGTTCATCTTCAGTGTGAGCAAACGGGAACAGATGTAGTGGCAATTCTTCTACATCTCATTAGTCTGCATAGTGCCTTGAAGGTTACAGACAAATATGATTTCAGGCATCCGGTACTCTTAACCTACTCAACATGCACATTCAATTAAAATCCCTTCCAAGGATTAAATTCCTTTCCAAGGAAGGGATTTTTTTTTCACAAAAAAACCCCTATTCAACATGTTTTCCTATATTTCCTGAATCAGAGCTGTAGAAGTGCTAAAATGCATATGACATGCGCTGGTGTTGCCATGTGTAAGTCTGCCTCAGTGCCTTTGCAGTTCAGAGATGGTCTGCTAAAGTACACATGAACTGCTGAAATCCTCAATTTGTGGTATGAAAACATTTAAGCTGTAATTTTAAATTTAGCTTTGACATAGAATGCTGAACCCTTAAATAAGTTAAATATTTAGGCATATTTTAAACAAGAAAAAAATTCAGTTGTGTATGACTTTTTTAGTTAAATAAATTGATGTAATAAGAGCATTATTGTCACTATTCAAAACAATCAGCAATAAACACTACCTCAAGCCAAATGCAAACATGGAGAAAATATGCACAGATTGATTTCTATGTTACATAAGTTTAGAACTGACTTTGACAAGCTTCCAGCTGAGCCTTACTGGCTGCAGAGCAGTCTCAGTACTGCAGATTATCATGTATGCAAGATGTCTCACTGAAATCAGCAGGACTCCTCATGCAAGTGCATGCTCTCATTTGCATCAAATATTTGTGGAAGGCAGTTCCTCATTTAGATGTTACATGTGATAGAAACATGTTGGCCCCACCCAGAAAATCCATTTATATGGTGGGGCCGCTGCAGATTTGTTATGTACTGTGTAGTGTTTGACAAGCAGCTAAGAGACCTATCAATATTTATGTCACACCTGAAGTCTTTCAAACTTTCATTGAACTTCTGGGAAAAAAAAGAAAAAAGAAAAAGAAAAGCAGGGGCTGGGGGGAGAAGGGGTATCCAGTAGCACATCATCAAGAAGACCTAGATTTCTGTCCTCACTTTCTCTCACCCCCTATGCTGGAAAAGCTGTCCAGGCAGATGTTCAGTGTTGCCTGCCATTTGGTTGCCATACAGGAATGACCTCTACACAAATAGGTGGTGAAGCTGATGAGAACCAAACTGGACATCCCATCTCAGTCCTTCACAGTGATAAAGACAGAATGAGACTCCTTGGCAGTTTGAGATTCTGGAAATCCTATCTCAAAGTCCAAATACTGTGTGTACTGCTAAGTCCTACTGCTTTATCATGACTCTTGGTACATGTGTTTCCTTTAACATCCTTATCTTGGAATGATGTGATTACTTTTTAACTTCAACTTTCAGGTACAAGGCTCTCCTTTCTGGTTGTACATAAAAGATAAAAGCAGTTTCAAACCTGTGAAAATGTAAGAAGTTTAATGTTTCAACTTTTTTCCTTTTTTGTGTGAAAAAAACTACAGAAACAAGCAAACCTTCCCATTTGTTATTCAAAGCTGCCCCTTGCCCTTAAAATATGTACTTAAATATAATTTAATCTGATAATGAATTTGACGAAAGCATTATTCTCCTGTTGTTATTTTACGTAGAGTCAAAACAGAAGTTCATGTGTTTCTGTCATTCCTTCTTTCTCTGTGTTTCTTAATTTCAGAAAAAAAAGCTCATTTTAAAGGTAGAAATAGCTCAAAGTACCTTAAAGCTCATATTATTTTATGTTGCTTTAATTAAGGGAGAGTCTTTTTATCAGTATTTCTTAGGAAGTGAGTTCATCACCCATTAAAAACATTAATCTCAAATTAGGTTCTAATCATCCAGTGTGAAATTGCAGGCATTTAAAATTCTTAAACAAGTTGTGATATCATGCTAGTTGCTGAGGGACATTACATTCAAGGAGATTTTTTCCTTTTTGAGTGGTACTTTAACAGTCCAGTAATACGTTACACCTCTCCTGATGTGCAGTGCTGTGGCAGTGCCTATGCAAAATTTATGAACATGACCTGTTTTATTTGTTTATATAGAACGATGCTTTCTTTTTGTGGCAATTGCCTTAGCTGTAGGTGATTGGAAGAATGGTAAAATTTTGACTAAAAAAGTCCCTAAATTTTTAATTAAAGCAATTTATAGTGAAAACTTCTTGCAAAATATCAAATTACTTTCTTTTTGGTAAGAGAAAGAAGGACAACTCTTTGTTTGGACTTCCTTCAAAAACAGGTACATTTCACTGTTCTGTAAATTTGAGAAAGACAGTCAGAAAATAAAAAAAAATCTAAAAAAATAGTTTTCTAAAGCAACCACCTTTTGACAGACATAATGAGATTATCACTATTTAAAACATTTGGAAGTAGGTACCATAAATAGTGTTGATCATTGATATTTATTAATGATTAAGGGTTGCTGAGAAGATATAGAAGACTGCACCTCACCATCCTCTAACAGATCTAAAAAGGTAATGGACACAAACTAAAGTAGAAGTTAGAATAAAATTAAAAGGAAAATCCTTGTGATTTTCTCAAACATTTTTACGTATTTTTAGATAATATTTCTATTTTAAAGGGAACTATATGAGCAAAGATAATATTACTATATAGAATCATTTTAGAAAGTTAACATATACTTGCTTCACTGAAATAAGTCAATAAAATATCTAGAGGAGGTATTGAAAGGGAATAGGGTATTAATGCTAGTTTTTTATTTATACCCTAAATAAGTTTATATTTGCTAATAAGGATCAAAAATGTACTCAGCAAAGTACAAACAGACAGGCAAATACAGACATAGAGACTTTCCTGTCCCTGGAATTATTAAGGACCTATGTCCTTCTGTTAAAGTAGGGATAACAGAATTTTTCTTGGTCGGTTTTCTGTAAAAACTAACTAAAAAATAATGAAAACAAAAAATTTATAATATAATCCCTGAGGATTCCTTTTACTGTAGAGTTTTTGCACTATAATCTTCTTTATATGTTGAAAGTATAATAGCACAATATATAAAACATTCTTACTTTAATTTTCAAATTCTATTAATTTTCCAGTCTTGACAACATGTAGCGTAGTAGCTTTCAACTACAGAATAACAGTTGATTCAATTCTTCCCCCCCCCCAAGGTTTTTCTAAGGATTTGATGGTTTAATATATGTAAGTAAAATTATTTACTACACAGCTCAGAATTCCTGAGCTAAGATCTAAACCCAAGAGTTTCAGCTTCCAAAATTCTCCCGAAAATGTTCCTTTTTTAAAAATATACACATAAGCATCCTTGAGAAAACCCCACAACCAAAACCCAACCAAGCTGAACACTGTTTGCATGCTTAAAATATAAATATATTTAATTTTCATATAATTCTTTCCATATAAGTTGAACTTCTGACAAATGCATGTCCTTATATTCCAAAGACATAAGCAAACGCATATTGTTATATGTGTTCATCTCACTTGCTAAATCTCTGTAATTCCTGCTGAAACACACCTGTTGCATCCTGGGGCCTTATTTCCCCTAATCAAGCAGATATGCAGAAGCAGTCCATGGCTTTCTGCCAGCCCAGATGGAGCATTTTTTCTTCCAATAGAAATTAGAGCTGAAGAGGAACTACTGCGTGCTTAAATCTCAGTCTGGTTGAAAGTCAATGAGCCATAGTGAATCTTGAGGCTAAGCTGGAGAGTGCTTCAGGCTACTCTGGTCTAGGCATGATCATTTACACAGGGAGAAAGTGCATGATTAAGGTGTTTATTTTGCAAGGTATTTGCAAACAAGGATAGTTCTAGACATGCATCGTTAGCAATATGCCATGGAAGTATTTTGAACTGACGTCTCCATCTTAGAGCAGTGCTAGATGAAGAAATTACTGTCCCCTGCTTGGCTGTCACACCTGTGAAGAAAACATCACAAAAGTTCACAGAAATAGAGGACTGCACCCAGAGCCTTGTGTGCCTGAAAGACAAGCTCAAGCACTGAGCTATAGCCTTTGCTATACTGTCAGAGAAGAAGTAATAGACCTGTTTCTTACACAACAGCTAAGAAAAAGATGATCATACTAATCTTAAAGGGATCTCTTCTACTGATTTGAACAGAACCAGAACTTCAACCACCATGTACTAAAGTCAAAAGAAGAGGCTATGTTTTGTGATAGTGAGACCTAGTGTATGTTTACTTCCATATGTTGAATTAGAAATTCCTAAGAAGTGAGGTATTATGACAGAAAAAAAAAGGTGAGAGGAATTAACATTAATGTAACAAAGATAATATTTTATAATATTATTTTTATAATAATTTTTCATACAGTATATCTTCAAAATGAGAAATGTTACTGCTAAGATATTTAAATAGTGAGCAAAAATATTTTAAAATCATGGTATAAAGGTAATTAGCCTCTCTCCTTGTTAATTTAACTTTGAACACACAACTGCAGCACTGGAATTTCTTGCAAAATGCTCAATATATATCCCTGTCTCAAGTATATCTTAGTGTAAAGAAATAAATCAAAGTGCTTATACTGGTGAAAGTAGGAGGTAAATCTGTTGACATGAAGACAATTTCTTAGACCCCTTCAGCTCATTTTGTTTCCTTATTTTACTTCTCAATTAAGAAACATGTTTGAAGACTTTATGAAAATGAAGTTTTTATGTGCACAAATGTTTGATATTATTTCTCTTGTAGATATTTCAAATGAGACAGTGAAATGACTTCATGAACATTTCTGTGTGCACAGGGGTAGGTACAGAATTCAAAGAAATATTCTGAAGTTTAGATAAAATAACTTTTCTGACAATTAAGCAAACGGTGTGGGTAGTTAATATGTTTGAAAACCCTAAGAGATAGCCAGTACATTATTAATTTATAAAATTACAGAGGAAGATCAAAATGATGGATGGCTTTAGCTCAAACCACCAGTTTGGGCTAGCTGGGTTAGATTAGAACATAAAGGTATTAATAGTGATACCTTTGCACAGAAATCTTCTGATTAGGGTATTGCAGAGGAAATGTTGAGAATTACCTACAGGAGCTGCTTGGCCCAATGAACAGGGCAGAGTCTGATTCAGCTGTGTCCTCCTGCAGTCGGGTGGAGGGCTGCGATTTTCCTCTTTATTTATTTCTGTAACAACAGTTATATGAAAATAACTTTAAGTGAGGGAACAGTCTTTTGTTCCTGGCTGAATAATTTCACCACTGGGCCATGATTAGGCTTTCAATATCCTCACAACAATCTAATAACTGAGCAACATGCTGTTGTCTTGTATCGCTGGCATGAAATGGAGTGGAGATAAAGCAATTTGCTTAATATCACAGAAGATATCTGTGGCAAAACCAAGTGCTTGAAACTAGCTCTCCTAACTTCTTCGTATTAACAACACCATCCTTTCTCTTCTTAGAGTATCTGAAAACTCATAAAAGAGTGCTCAGTACAACTGGAGACTAAGCCAGTAACATGCTTTAAAAACTAATGATGGCCTTTTAAGTATAAAAAACCCAGTGTTTTCCAGAGTGCCACTTTTTCTGACTGATGGGAAGACCCTAGAGCAGGTCGTCATGTAAATTTGTACTAATGAGGATTTGTGTGCTGAATTTCAAACCTGGTTTATTTAAAAATCAAGGCATAGTTTATCCAATTAACATTCATTATTCTGGATGACATTATAAGAATATAAAATTTGATCCCTCTAGGAATTCAAAGATTATGTTCTCTGGGAAATGATTATAAATGTGATGATGTTATTCTGTTGGGGTGGTTGAACAGGAAGAAGGAAAAATGTCAACACCTCTGCTTGTAGTTTTAAAACATGAGAAACATTAAAACAAGCAAAATATTGCAAAATTGGTGTGAGAAAAAGTAGTAGTGTGAAAGAAGTCTGAGTATCTAAGGTTTTTTTACCGCTAAAGAAAATTCTTTATTTAAGGAAAAAGATGTTAAGGTTGACACTGTCCCTCTAAGCAAGAAGTGCCCTCAATCTGAAATATCTAAACCCAGCCATCAAAACACAGTATTTCAAAAAGTCTGTGTAGAGAAACTATTTGTCATTTTTTTCCAGATCGTTGCCTGATGAAAGGATTTTGTTGTTTTTCAAACAATACTCAGGATTGCCCAAGTTTTCAAGATGCAAATAGCCTTCGAAGCTTGAAACACCATGAGAAACATTTATTAAAAACAATTCTATCTCAATACATTCATCTTCTTCTGGCTGTGGGCTTTCAGAAGTGGAAGAAAAAGCAGGAAAATATATGATATTAAAGTAAAGTTCAGTTCCTAAAGCAAGTTTTCTGTTACTGCCTTTTTCCACTCCCTTCTGAAGCCCAAAATAAGCCTATACAGAATGTCAGGTCTTAAATATCTTTGCTAACATTGTGTTAGCGAATATCACCATGGAGAACAATAATTACTTTTGATATACCTGCCTTTGTCTTTAAATAATTTTAGAGATTTTGTTTTTATCATAATAACAGGAGAAAAAGAAAAAAAGGGAAAATCGTAAAGAGCTACATGATTCATGATATCTTTCCAAGTAAAACAAGAAGAGTTACACTGCAGTGGTTTCTCCTGTTGGCTACAGCATTTCAGAATGATCTGTAGGTCAAATTCAAAATCTAGTACTCTGTTCTGAATAAGAAATTAAACTGCCTTTTTCTAAAAGAAACATGCTAGTGAATAGCTAAGCCTGACATTTCGTAATATAATGCAACCCCAGAAACAAAAATAACTGACCCATTTTAAGAATCTAAGATTTATTTTCTATTTTTTATGCATTTGAATAAATCCAAATATTGCTAGGATATGATCTTGGGGCTCACCTCTGCTTTATTCCAAACCATTATTTGTATATGTGAATGAAGATGCCAGATCCCTTATCAGCATCATTTTCAACCTGAATGAGAATGGAAAACTTTGTCGAATAGTTGCATGATGGAAGTAGGTCACTAATTCCTTAATGTACAGTTCTTAACAGCTCTCACAGAGAGAGGGAGAGCAAGATGGAAAGCAAGAGAGAGAAAGACTTTGACAATGCTTCAGCAGGCTGCTGAAGTCTATTTTCATCCCCAGTGTAATACACAGTTATTTTATACAACTATATTGAGGAACAGGCCACAACATGGAGTGGAAACTTGGTAATGGACCTCTTACCTTGACTTCTTTAAAGACAAGGCACTGGTAGGTGGCAGATCCCCTAGCAGCATAACTTCTTGACCTCAATTGCAGTCATGCTGGACAATGCCACTAACTATCTTGTTACACAGGACAGACTAGAGAAACCAGAGAGATGAACTGCAAAATTAGTTCTATGGTAGCCTAAACCACAGAATCTCAGAATTATCGAATGGCTGATGTTGGAAGGGACCGTTGAGGTTATCTGGTCCAATGCCCCTGCTCAAGTATGGCAACCTACAGCCAGGTGCCCAGGAATGTGTCCACATGGATTTTTAATATCTTTAAGGATGGAGATTCCACGACCTCTCTGGGAAACCTGTGCCACTGCTCAGTCACCCTCACTGTAAAAAAGCATTTCCTGATGTTCACAGAACTGAACACAGTACTCAAGGTGCAGCCTCACCAGTGCCGAGTATAGTGGCACGATCACCTCCATACTCCTGCTGGCCACACTATTCCTGCTACAAGCCAGGATACCATTGGCCTTCTTGGTCACCTGGGCACACTGCTAGCTGCCTGTCAGCCAACACCTCAAGGTCCTTTTCCACCAGGCAGCTTTCCAGCCACTCCTCCCCAAGCTTGTAGCATTGCATGGCATTGTTGTGACCCAAGTGCAGGACCCAGTATTTGGCCTTGTTGAACCTCATACAGTTGGCCTCGGCCCATTTATCCAGTCTGTCCAGATCCCTCTGCAGAGCCTTCCTACCCTTGAGCAGATCGACACTCCCACCCAACTTGGTGTCATCTGCAAATTTACTGAGGGAGCACTCAATCCCCTCATCCAGATCATTGATCAAGATATTAAACAAAACTGGCCCCAAAACTGAGTCCTGGGGAACACCACTTATGACCGGCCAACTGATCCAACTGGATTTAACTCCATTCACCATAACTCTCTGAGCTCAGCCATTCAGCCAGTTTTTTATCCAGTGAAGAGTACACCCATCCAAGCCATAGGCAGCTGGTTTCTCCAGGAGAATACTGTGGGGAACAGTGTCAAAGGCCTTACTGAATTCCAGGTAGATAACATCCACAGCCTTTCCCTCATCCACTAGGTGAGTCACCTGGTCCTAGAAGGAGATCCGGTTGGTCAAGCAGGACCTGCCTTTCATGAACCCATGCTGTCTGTGCCTGATCCCCTGGTTATTCTGCACATGCCCAGTGAGCACACTCAAGGTGAGCCGCTCCATAATCTTCACTGGCACCAAGGTCGGACTGACAGGCCTGTAGTTCCCCAGATTTTCCTTCCTGCCCTTCTTGTAGATGGGCTTCACATTGGCGATCCTCTAGTCGTCTGGGACCTGCACTGTTAGCCAGGACTGCTGATAGATGACGGAGAGTGCCTTGACCAGATCCTCCACCAGCTCCCTTAGTACTCTTGGTTGGATCCCATCTGGCCCCATAGACTTGTGAGTGTCCAGATTCTTAATTAAGATGTTAAACAAGAGTGGACCCAGTATTGACCCTTCGGTTATATCATTAGTTACTGTCATCCAACTAGACTTTGAGCCTCTGATTGCCACTCTCTGGTCCAGTTTTCAACCCACCTCACTGTCTGCCCACCCATTCCATAAATCATCAGCTTGTGTGAGGATTGCCTCCTCCAAACTCAAGAGAAGTACATCTTAATGGACTGATCCCAATAAAGATTTTATGGTAGACAGTGTTAAAGTCTTGACTGAAGTCCAGGTAGATTATACCCAGTGCTATCCTCTCATCTGCCAGGCCAGTTGTTTCATTTTAGAAGTTTTATCAAGTTTGTCATGCATGACTTTCCCTTGGTGACGCCATGCTGACTACGGATGGTGATTATCTTGTCATTCATGGGCATGGAAATAGTTTCCATGATTAGCTGCTCCATCACTTTCCCAGGATTTAGGTGAGACTGACCTGCCAGTAGTTCCCTCAGTCCTTCTGCTTGCCCTTCTTGAAGATAGGAGTGACAATTTCTAGCCTCCAGTCTTTGAGCAGTTCTCCCAGTTTCCGTGATTGATTGAAGATTGTTGTGAGTGGCCTCACAATAACGTCTGCCAACTCCCTCAACACTCGTGGGTGCATCCCATCATAGATCCATCAGGGTCTATGAACTTATGTATGTCCTGTTTGCTGAAGTATTTCCTGACCTGATTCTCTTCCACGACATGTAGGTCTTCGTTGTTCCAGCATTTCCCCTTGGTCTCTGGGACCTGCGATTCCTGAAGATCCATTTTGCTAGTAAAGACTGAGGCAAAGAAGGCCTTTTCTGTGTCCTGTGTAACCAGGTCCCCCGTCTTGTTGAGTGATGGGCCCACATTTTCCTTAGTGTTCCTCTTTGTTGCCTATGTACATGTTGAAGTCCTTCTTGTTGTCTTTGACATCCATGGCCATTTGGGTTTTAGCTTTCCTAACTTCATCCCTAGATCCTTAGACAGTGTTTCCGTATTCCTCCCAAGTTACCTGCCCTTGCTTCCATCCTTTTTGTATTTGAGTTTGGCCAGGAGATCTTTTTTTTTCATCTATGCAGGCCTCTTGGAATTTTTATAGCACTTCATATTTGTCAAGATGCACCTCTATTATGCTTGGAGAAAGTGATCCTTGAATATTAACCAGCTTCTATGGCCAGGTCTTCCCTCCAGGGCCTCATCCTTTGCGACTTTTCCAAGCAGTTCTTTCAAGCGGCCAAAGTCTGCTCTCTTTAAGTCCAGAGCTGTGAGCTCACTTTTCACCCTCCTCCTCAGCTTCAGGATCCTGAACTCCACAATTTCATGGGCATTGCAGCCAAAGTTGACTTTGATCTTCACATACCCAACAAGCTCCTCCTTGATGGTGAGTATGAGGTCCAGCAAAACAACTCTTCTTGGCTCCTCTGTCACTTGGAGGAGGAATTTATCACCAATGCACTCCAGGAACTTTCTGGATTGCCTGTGGCCTGCTGTGATGTCCCTTCAGCATGTATTGAGGAGATTGAAGTCCCCCATGAAGATGAGGGCCTGTAAACATCAGGGTGTTCCTTACTGTATGTAGAGGGCCTTATCTGCTTGCTCCTCCTGGTCAGATAATTTATAGTAGACTTCCACTATAATGTCACCTTTGCCTGTCCTCTCTTTAGTCCTAACCCATTAACTCTCTCTTCCGCCCCCAGGCAGAGCTCCATGTACTCCGGCTGCTCTCACACATGAAGGGGGCAACTCGCCTTCCTTGTACACCAATTCTCTCCTTTCTAGAGAGCCTGTATCCCCCCAGTGAAAAAATACTGTAGTCATGGGAGCCATCTCACCAGTTTTCCATGATCCCAAGAAGGTCTTAGCCCTTCAACTGCAAAAAGACAGAAATCAAGTATAAGATTTTTCCTTATCTCAGTGAGATCAAAACATGATTAAAGATTGTATATGTCACTATGATGGAGATGAAGTGCTAACTTACAAAATACAACATGATCCTACAAATTAGCAGTTAGAATCTGGTGCTGTAGCTACAACGATGTTTTGGACAACAGAAATGTAAATCATGAAAGTAAAAATTTTTATTCAACTTAACTGCTGATGTAAAACTTTCTTCTTCCTCCTACATGTGCATTTCTATGTTAATTTCATAGTATCATTAATTTGCATTTTTACCTGCTACGATTACATGCTGCCAGAATTGGAAGGGAGCCAGTATGTTTTATTAATCCCACTGACACACTTTGGAAAAAATTAAATAGGCTTTTATGTTTTTTTTTCAAATGTTCTTGAGGTCTGAAAGGAAAGAACTAAATTTAATACTGTATAAACACTGGGAAGAGTTGCCATGAAGTTTGGTTCATTAAGTTAACTGATCTGTTTGACAGAAGAGGGTAGTTAGCATTTGGAGTTGACTGACAGGTTAGCAAGGAGAGAAGTAGAAGACAAAGCCAGGGGGTAAAAAACGTAATTTCATGATGCCTTTTTTTTCAGGAAAGACATTTTATGAGTTCCCTATCTTGTCTCTGTTTGTCCCCCTCCACAGAAGTATCTCGGTGAAACTGCAGGGGTCAAAATATCATCTTATTCCCAGTGCAGGTAATTTCAGTCAGCCAGTTTACAGCTGCTCTCAAGCTGTTGAGCAGGTGAGCTATGATCAAAGGGAGCAAATAGCATGGCTACTCCAAGCTGGCTTTGAAAGAAAAGCCATTTTCTTACAAAAGTGCACACTGGGGGGAACAGAGCGAAAGAGAGCGATGTAACTGATTATTGTGGAATAATGAGGGTTAGCAGAAGGTGAGTATGAAAAATCTGTGATGGATCATTAAACAATGTCACTTAGAAGTCCACTAACTGAGGAAGGCAGATTTGAAAGTGGTGGGTTTTTTTTTTCCCCCAACAGAAGCTGTTCCAATATTTTTCTTCCTAAATGACTGCAGCTACAAGAGTATAATTGTTAAATAGTGGCACTTTTTTTCTGGAAACATAATATATCTGTAAAAAGAAAAAAAATCTCATTTAAATACCTACGTTTTCTCACAAATATGATGGTCTTTCAAAAGAACCCCAATGATACAACATATGAGTTTTCCACGTCTGTTGCTGTACAATATTCAGGTTTTGGAGAGAAAGCAGAGAAATTTGACAGAAATATCTTTATATACTCTACGATTTATTTGCATTGACCGACTGCTTCCTGCTGATTACACAGAAGTTATGATGCAAATATCTATAATTCACTGTTCGTATTCATTAAGTTTGCTTAAATTTCCTTCATTTCCCCAAATTGCAATAAATAGATATCTCACTGTTAAGCAAGATTTGATGTTCAGGTTAAATCTTTGGTTTGGTATGGTTACAGGTATGGTTGATGGAACTGTGCATTAGCATTCTGACTTTCAGATAATTTGTAAAACATACTCTGCGAGGTGGTCACTGTATGTATCGTCACTTAATGTAATGTATTTATACCACATGAATCTCAGGCTGTATCTGCACTGCATATTTCTTTAGTAGTTCTGTTGTGCTTCAAAACTTTAAGTAAAATTATTTTTGATTCTCTGTGAATTTTTGAATAAGAGAATAAACACCTGACTTCCATAAACTTTTATTAACTTGCAAATTTGAAAGGAAATGAAAGGAAATTAACAAAAAATAAAGGGGAAAAAGGAAAATGTTTTCTTTTTTTTTTTTAATTTGTACTACGGTAAAAACATAGAAAATTACATCCGCAAATTTATCTATTTGAAAATATTTCACAAATTTCCAAGCTTATTCAAACTTTATAGAGAAGTATTGCATTACAGTCTTCAGTTACACTCTACCAACCTTTTTGTTCTTTTTTGGCAGTCATCTATCTGGAGTTCTCTAACATAAATATGATATGGGGATAGTCTTAGAATGTGATTGAACAATGGCAAAATTCATCATTATCACTTGGGTTTTTTGAGTTCTTTTCTTTCTAATATCTGTGTCTGTAGCTGGAGTGAATCATTTGAGAAAAAAAAAGTTTTACTCTGAGTTGCAGTTTACCTTATTAATAAATAGTCATCTAAATCAGTGCAAGTAACAAAAATATTAAATACGAACCCACACATATGTCTACCTTTAAAAAAGGCATATTTTCATTAGGGAGAATGATTCTTCTGTTAATTTGATTGTGCCTCTTTGTACACTCTGCAATCCAAGATGTGCAGGTGATATCAATGTGCTTGCAAAATGACAGCTTGTGGTAGTATCCGACAGGAAAAAGGATTAGGGTAATCATCATCAACGTAGCCTAACAGCATGTGAGGAACTGTTCAAACATTTAAACATAACATAAAATCCCCTTCTAGTGCCTCAAAATGTTTCAAAGCACTATTTAGTATACAAACATACGTGTAGCCTCAGGGGTTGTCACCATTTAGAGCCTCGTTTCCTGAATAAATTAGGCTTCAGTCGATATTCTAGGTACTAAAAGATACCCAATTTTAACATATTTTTGTGAGAAATATTTAATCTTTTCACATTTTCCTTACTGCAGTTTTTGAAAGAATGAAATTAGCATTATTCGTATTGTTAGCCTGGACTGCTTACCGCCATTACAATTATACAAAAGGTTGCTTTTGTTTCATTATGGTACCTATATTCTTTGATGAACTGACCTTTTTCAGTCTGACAGCTAAGCAGTCTGTATGTAATGAAAAGACCATATGCAATGAATAAATATTTATACATGGAGAACATAATGTTTAAATTAGAATGAAAAGGTCTCTTAGAACTAAACATTATTCATTTATAAAAGGGCAAAATAAATATCCAAATTAGTCTTAGAGTTAGCAGGCTTTCCATGTCAAACTGGAAGATTTCAACTTAAAATAGAGCAATAGTCAAGGGAGGGTAAAATATTTTGTTTCTTGTTTGTCCACCCATGACTAGATTCCCCTCACGTTTTCCTCAGTTTACATAAGAGTTAATGGGTTTATATCATTAATACAAGAGCAATTGTTTGTTTCCCACACCAATAACATCCTGTTGAAGGAATTTCCGAAGCATAGGAATGGTGCCTGGAAATGAAGATCCTTTTCTATCTCACTCTTGAACAGTTAATTTGAAAGTAAGGGTACATGATAGAAAGCAGTTGTGCTATCATGTATTAAGACATCTCCTGTAAAGCTGCAATTGAAGGTGACGAACTTTTTAGTCCATCTCAATTATGAAAGAAGTATATTAACCTAAAACACCCACATCAAACAGCAGACTAAGAAACAAGATGTCACAATGTAGTATCTTAATGTTTACTAGCTGTATGCTAGTACCTCCATAGGTTCTGTCTTTCTGGAAAAGAAAGTAGTGTTTGTCAACATCATCTATTTGAATGTGACTTTGGTTAGGTAATTTTTATTATCGAACCAAAACAATAGGGTAATATTTTTGACACCAGGACCATCTGTCTTTACAATTTTCTGTGTCAGGTTTGCCCAAATTGGAAGTACATAAGGTAGTCTGCTTTCCAGAGTTTCTGATCTAACCTGGCGTAGGAGTGTAAAGATGAATAATGACATTTTCAAATTCTTATAAACTAGTATTGGAAAAAAATGGGCAAACAAGATATCTGGAAGATATAGGTGAGGATATTCTTCCTGACCATGCAGGATTTCTTTATTTTTGCTCTAACAGCTGAACAGTCATTTTGTCAGATGAGACCGCGTGTTCCTTCACCCAGAAGTCAGCTGTTGGTACCCTATGACATTGTTCCCAGACAATGAAGAAGTCTAGCTTATTATTACGCAATATTTTAATTTGAGAGATGTATGAAATATTTTATTTCTCTTCTTCTGAACAATATCACATGGCAAACATATTTTCGTAAACTATTTCAAAATAAAAGAGCATTCTGCTCTGCATATTTCATCTGGAGTCCTATCAGTTTACTCTGTAGTCCACACAGAATTTCAAGACTACCAGATAATTCCAGACTTTTTTTTTTTCTTTTTGTATTGTTGTTTTAATATTGTTATCTGCCTATCATCCCTACAACAATTAAAAAAAGAGCCTTTTCTTCCCAGGGTAATTTCTAAAAAAAAAACAGACTTCCTCCAAAACCAGAAAACTACAGCCACAAAAGGAAAGAAAAGGAGGAAATGAAGACACATAAATCCTTTTACATCTCCATTTTTATCCATAGATTTAAAACATACATCTGTCTTTTATGGAAAAAATGGAATACTCCTTACATTGCTATTATCTGCTCCTTCCTTTCCTCCCCCAAAAGGCAAGCAGGCATGCATATTTTGTACAAACTCCAAAATCCTGTTTAGATGTGATATTTTTTCTAAGGCTTTGTATGCGGGATGTGTTCTGTACAGCTGTTTCTAAGGGACGTGTTTTCCATCAGCCAGCAACGACTGTCCTTCCTGGTCTCCAAATCTGATGGTATCAAAAGGCTGACCAAAGAAAAAAAAACTTCATTACTTCTCCATGAGCTAAAGCTGGACGTTGCTACATTTTGTGAAAAACAGATGCTGTCATGCATAGCATCACAAATTTGCTAATTGTTTAGCAAATACTTTTGCTCATTTTATACACGCTCAGCAGTTGGTTTTGTGCATGTCATGCATACTTGTCATGTTTGGAGATACTCTATCTTTTAGTGGCCTTTTGATGTAGGTATAATGCATATGGATGTCAGGCACACTTGCTGAATCCAGCTTGGTCCTGTTCAGTTGCAGCCATTCAGTACCAATTAGCTCCATCAGCATTGCTCAGAATTACTCAACAAAATACAGAATTTCTGCCAGACACATTGGCAGTATTTTCTAATTTCACTGGTCTGTTACACACCTACTACCTTCCAAAAGGTAAACTTATGATACATTTGAAAGGACCCACCAGAAAGAGGCAGCAGACTCAGAAGTACAAGAAATTGTGGTGTTTTTATGACTTCAATTTTCCTATTCAGAGGGTAACATTGTTTACTTCGCTGAATGACAAGTCACAGCTATTGCTTTGCTAGTCTTGAAGTAATCGATATCACATTTCCTAGCATTAATTATAGGTGTGTTGAGCTATTGAATATTAATTGTAATTCCTCTAGCTAATATACAAATGCTATGCAAAAATTTCAGCAATATGTTGTACTTTCCATAAACATATATTTGCCTTTGCACATACCATAATCTTTTCAGATAACGCAGATTAGTATTTAGCAATTTTCTTTTTTTTTTTACTAGGCATCTGGACATTATGCAAACTTCATTTAAGAGAACAAACTACAAAACAAGTAATTTCCTTCTCTGATAGTAAACAAAGTAATATCCAGACTTTGCATGAACAGAGAACACAGAAACGGAAACGACAGTGAAAAAAGTGCCAGCATACAGCGCTTTTTATTTAAAAGCACTGTATAGATAAATAGCCCTGGGTTCAGGGAGGACTGAAATATACATAGTGATACACACATATGGGTGTGCTAAAATCCATAGAATTTTCAATTGGCTAGTTTTATATATAGGTATACTTCTAATGCACATTCTGCTGAATGCATTTTAACGTGAACCTTTCTAGAAAATTTCAAACTTTTTTCAAATTATTCTCCAGATTTAGTGTATATATTCAATTAACTACAACTACATTTTTAAGTTATCCTTTCACTTCTGAAGTTAATTTCCAGTGGCTCTATTTTGTATTTTAGCTTCTCTTTTTAGAGTTGGATGATATTAGTTTTTATTGTTGTTGTTGTTTTGGGTGGTTTTTTGTATCAGATCAGCTGCTGAGTGATTACTTACTTACTTAAGTAACAATTCTATTTGGTATCCAGGCAGCACCGCACATGCTGGCACAATGCTAATCAATATATAAGACCTTATTTGACAATCTTAACAAAGGCTGAACAGTACTTACACACAAAATCTAAAATCAGACTGACCATAAAATAGCAGTTTTCATAAGTAAAGATTGTAAAATAGAATCCCTGATATTGGCTTATGTGGAACAGTATTTGTTTCTGTGTACTATTAATTTCTTACCAGTGCTTTATTTTAATTGGTGGACATGAAGCCATCAAGTCAATTATAGCTTATCTTTACTGCTCTAATTGTTTTTACACTTTCTCAGAAGAGTTTGTACATCAGTGTAAACACGTAAGAAACATCCAAAAAAGAAGCAAATAAACTTTTGGAAAAAAAAAATTCTCATTAAATCACTTCAGTGGAAAATAAAGATGAAGGAGAAGGAACCGGTCTATTTTTACAATTTCTCTCCTCTCTTCTCAAAATAGTGAAAAAATTCCTGATGACTAGTACAATTCAATGTCTAAGATGATGGCTAAAAGAAGCTATTAAAGTTTCCTCGTAAACAGCATAACTCTTTCACCTTTAGAAGTTTGGAGACAGGGTTTTCTTTTGTGGACAATTCTGGCTGCATTACTAGCAAATGTTAATCTGCTATAACTTCACTACTTCGGAAGAGAATTGAATGTCCTACTAACAGAAAACACTCGGGTCTTGAAATAAATTATCATTGTTATTTAGGTCACTAAACCCAGAAGAATCTCTTAACTGAAACAGCTGGGGTCAGGAGTACCTACTAAAGGCATTGCTCTACACTTCCAATTTAACACTCCTTAAATTATATGTGTCACTGAAATGGAAAAAGGAATGCACAGAGCGGTGTCCTCATTACAAATCAGAATCAGGCCACTTATTTTTTCCTCCTGAATGCAGTAGTTTAACATTACAAAGTATGTTAGTAGTTCTGAAGCCCTATCTTTAGATTTTCTTTTGCTTTTCAAGACTGTAAAATATGAGTTCAAGCAAGCAGGCTTAGAGCTGATTCTTCTGAGAGACGTCTGCAACCACAAAGTTCACATTTCTCAACCTGTTAGACCCTGTGTCCCCTATATTTAAGCTTTAAATCAGTCTTTAAGGCTGACTATTGTCAGAAAATTCTACAGCAAAGAGATAGACACATAATTGACAGGAGAAGGGAAAGAAAGCTCTGTCTCCTGTCTCCAGGTGTGGAGATAGTCTCTCTAAAGAGATCTGATATGGCAACTGTTAACACCAGAGCCCAAAGTTCAGCGCCCTTTCTCCTTGTCAAACTGCCTCTGATGGAAAGGCAGAATTAAAATCATCCAGACTGTTTGACTAAGATGCTTCTAATTAATATATTCCTGGTTAAAGGTTGCACAATGCACCCAAAGCTGGTCCATTTATTTTTAGTTCCTGTCCAACGAACCACTAGAGAGTTGTATGCAGATAACAATCTGCTTCATAACAATGATTCCACAGAAAAAATGTTATTGCACGCTTCCCGTGGTGTTCCACACTTGCATGCATATTTTTGCTCGATTTAGTTTGTCTCCAACATTTAAAGCAGAAAACAACATTTAGCAAATTTACCACTACAATCATAAAAGCAAAATTTACAACCTGCTGTAATCTTCACCAGGTGAAATTAAGTTTGCTTTCTTATATGCTCACCCTATTTTGGCTAGAATTTGTCTTCTCTAGATCTTTGACACTAGATCTTTGACACATCTTTTGCATTAAAGCAATGTTTTTTATTAAAGCAAGTCTTATCGGTAAGATTCACAATCTCTAAATACAGAACTGAACTGAATACGAAAAACCCTGTCCCTTTACATTGTCTCCATATCATGATAAATGGGTGAGTATGCCTTACTCATTTCCAGGAATTCTGCTCTCTCAAGTGTCTGTTAAATGTTGTGGATTAATGATGGCCTCAAAGATGGTGTAAAGAAGCAGCCACATCTGATCC
>Ga0065711_1027139_pt1 | contig 53545 bp, 34 predicted proteins | sample Hoacrofraction12_FD_59098 | JGI IMG/M metagenome (GOLD analysis project Ga0065711, IMG submission 59098) | Hoatzin crop microbial communities from Cojedes, Venezuela - Epithelial fraction 12 v2 (version 2) | ecosystem: Host-associated > Birds > Digestive system > Esophagus > Crop | place...
CATCCCATCCCATCCCATCCCATCCCATCCCATCCCATCCCATCCCATCCCATCCCATCCCCGTGCTGGGCTCCTGGGAGCCCACTGGAAGACACCTGTGAGTTTTCTGTCTTGTGAAGGAGACACTGGGGTTGCTGGACCCCAGGATGCTGTTCCAGCCCTAAAGCAAAATGTTGCTGTCTTCCCTGTGCAGCATAACAGCCTTCATGCAGTGGCTCTTGGGAATGATTTGAAGGTGAAGGTTGTCTCTGCATGTGAATTGTTCTGCAGTAGAGGGATTGAGCATCTGTTCCTCAGCACCATGGCCTGTGGCTTAGTAGAACAAGGAACTTCAGACAAATGACTCTGCTAAATGGGTGCTCAGCCCTCAATCTGCCCTTCCCTCTGCTGTATGCAGAACAGAACATTTCTCTCCAGGACAGTCACGTTTCTGCCACATGTCATTTGGATACTGAGTTCTTAAACGTTTGTAGGCACCATTTTTTAAACCAGCTTGGAAGGAAATTATCTTTCTCCCCGATATTCCTGGCATGTTTCTGCTGCAGAGAGATGTGGTGAAGCTCATGCTTTCTGGGGAGAATTAAAAGGCAGGAGGGGTAAATAAGGTTTGTTTGGAGTCTCCAAGTAAAAATGTACGGGGGGCAAGAACTGAGTTCTAAATCACTGTCTTGTGATGCAGGACTGGTGATTCTTCTCTGGGAGCAGATGGTGCTGTGGCCATGTGTATGGACACTGCTGGTGGACATGACAGAAACCCTCAAGTCCCAGGGAACACCCTGGTGCCACCTTTCCTTGTCATTGCTTAACATAGGTGTCTCTGTGGCTTTCACTGAGCTCTAATTTTGCAAAACCAAATGTGAAACTATCCAGGATGATTTAAACCTGATTTTGATTTGGCCTAGCTGAAGAGCTGGCTGGCATTCTGTTCCCATAAGCACCATACACTGCAAAGCACCATCACATGTGATGTTAGCACACTTTATCGTCAGTCACAGCCCAGGGTGGAGTTCAGCTGGAGACAGTTTCCATGGCAGGTAGGACCATACCTGCTCATCTGAACGTATGTGGTCCATTTTTCACCTGTGGGATCTCACTGGGGTACACTGGCTGAGCCCACCCCTGGGGTGGTCGATGCGGCTGTGCTGCAGCCTTGACCAGAGCCGGTTCTGGCGTTCCTGCGCTTGCACTGCAGAGTCATCCTGAGCAGCGCCTCTGCACGACGCTGGTTCATTGCCCGCTCAGCAGAAAGAGCAGTGCTTTTGTGTGCCCTGCACTGTTTCTGGCAGCACCTGGGTTTTCCTGGGAGACCTCCTGTTCACACATGGAGCCAGCCCCACTTCTTGGGGCTGAGTGGAGCACAGGGCCCCGCGGTGAGGCTGTGAGCCAGAAATCCCCAACCTCACCTTGTGCACCTGAGACCAGAGGGCTCTTGCCGTTGTGCAGTTGCAAGCTCCCTTTAAAGCAGTGTTTCAATACGAGCAAGGCAGCTCTGGCTCTTCTGAGACCTCGTGTTGTGCTTTTTTGTCCATAGTGGCAACCGGGAGTTTCACACCCCACTGTGACTTCCTAACCCGCACGGAAGTCCCCTCTGTTCGCTGTTCATCAGCTGATGCTGCGGTTTTGCAATGCAATCTCCCTTAGAGGCAAGAGAGCAGTGTGGGATTGCACCATGGCTCTGGTGAGGATTGCTCCATCCCTGCTTCCCGAGGAGGGATGCTCTGTCCCGTTTGGGGCAGTGGCAGGCATCGCTCCCCAGCTCCTAATCTGCACTACTCATGTCCCCTGTGTGCTGGCTGCTCTGTGGCTGCCAGCCAGGCTCCCCCTGCCAGCCCCCCAGGGCCAGATGCTGCCCCTCGCCCACCTCCTGGCAGCCGGGAGGGTCCAGAGATGGGGGCTGAAGTGTGTCCCCACTACAGGAGGGCACTCCAGTGCCCAATGCGGCACATGAGGCTCTTCTCCCCAACCCCCCCATCCTGACCTCCGGTTCTCCCTTTGCTGCCTGTTTCTGTGAATATGCTCCTTTTTGCATTTCTTTGCAGAAAAATAGAAGAGATCGCAGCCAAAAATCCTTCCCAAGCAGCCGGGGCAGCTGCAGGGCGACTCTCCCTTTGACACAGAAGTCCCTCTGTCAGTATTCACCTCTGACAACAGATGACTTTTAGCCCCTCTCTTCTCGCTCAGAGGCGGGTGTTCTCTGTTGCTGCCTGGGCGCTTCCTCTGCAGCTGGGCGCTGCTTTCACACCGTGCAGTCGTATGCCGCGTCTCGGACTGGCACCCCTCCATTATTTTTATATTTTTAGTGGCCTTCCTTTTGCAATAACATGAATTATCTTTTTTCTGATAAGCATCTTCTTAGCAGAATATTAATGTATATAATTAAGATAGTCTCTGGCTCTTGAATCACACTGTTCATCCCAACATTGGCTTAATTACACAGCTGCTCCTCTAGAATGAGGCTGTGTTTGTTTAAAAGCTTAAATATGGAGGTAGGGGCAAAACTTCTTCCTCCAAGGAGAAAACCTCCATTTCAGATTTCTAGCTACGTTGTAAACAGTGGCTTCTTCATTTTGAGGAGTGGAAGAAGTCAAGGAAATGGTACTGCTGATTTTTGTTTTAATAATCTATAGCCACAAAACCCCTTGATTTAGTTTGTTTGGTTTTTTTCTGCATTATTGAAGGTAAAAAGCTGGAGGATGTTGCATTCCTTGGGTTGGTTCACATGCAGTTCCTCTGGTTTTCCTCTCTCTGATGTCTTGAAAGTCAGGCATCCCTAACAACCAGACAAAATGTGTAGGGTAAGGCACCTGCTTTTCACCAGCTCCCAGTTTGCAAACCATAAACCTAGCTTTAACAGCAGCCTTAACCTCTCAGTGTTACAACAACATGGAAGAAAAATGCCTCTAGACAAGTCTGCGGGATTACTTCAGCTTTCTGCGAGGCAGCTGAGGAGTTATGTTCAATTTTACTGTCAATTCTTCTGCTTTAAACATTGCTGCTGTGGACTATCAGCCCCTCCTGCGAGTACACTCGTGTTTGGAACTATGCAGTAAATCAGATTATAGCTGCCCTTTATTAACTCTGATGCACAAGATTTCAGCAGTAGAGGTTTGATTCAGAGAAAATGAATGAGGATAGTTAAAGTCAAATATAAATAGAGCTCATTAAAAAACAAACAGACCAGCCTCTGTTTCATTATGTGACTCTTAACTGCACCATGAGAATAGAAGTAGCTCTCATTAAAGTCTCTTGGCAGCCTTGTTCTCTTCATCTTCTTCTGCAAATTCACTCACGAGCTGCTAGGAGCTCTTGGGGACATGAAACCAATCTGCACCTTGGAGTGGGAGAGAAAGGGAGAAAGCAAACAGAAGCCTGTGTGCGTGTGCGTGCAAGAAAATGAGCATAGCCCTGCCAGCGCATCCGCATCCCATCCGAGCTCCTAATTGCGGCTGTGCAGAGCATCACCCCTCCCCTGCACCTAAGCCCCCTCTCCTATGCTCTCAGAATCACCCCGTCCTCGCCTGGCTGGGCTAAGCCAGAGGAGCCCCCCGGTTTCTCCGGCTTTGCCCAGTGCCTGGGTCGGGGTTGATGCTCTGGGTGCTGGGGCTGCTGTGGAGCTGGGCTGCCCGCTCCTGCACTGCTGCAGGTGGGGCCAGGCTGCGTGGTGGGGTCAGGATCGCTCCCCAGCTCAGGGGGAGAGCATCCCCTCCGTGCCCCCCCGACCACCACAGCAAAGCTCAGCGCTGCCCGTGAAATGAGAATAAGCTGCTTATTCCCGAGCGCAGTCTGTGGGGAGCCTCTGCCCTTTCATCGCCACAAGCCGCCAGAAGAGCTCAGGGTCCGATTTACACACTCACCGTCCCCGTGTATGTGGGTTTGTTCGTTTCTGGTGGGATTTTAACTACATATGTTTTGGGGGAAGGGAGAAAGTAAAAAAGCAGTGATGTACTCAGAGCATCAAAAAAAAATCCAGCTATGGTAACAAAATATAGTGTATAGCAGTCTGTGCTGAAGAAGTAAAGGTTGCAGAATGGTACCCGAAGCTTCCAGCTCACTAATTTACAAGCAACCATTAACTTTAATGAGGCTTCAGCTATTGCCTTAATGAACAGGACACGCTTACCTTCGTGAGGTCCTGAGCGTGCAGGTACAGTGAATGGGAAAAGAGTCTGGAAAGGATATTGCGCAGTGTTTGAAAGGAAGACCTGTAGTTCTGGAAAAGGAAGCTACTTTTAAAGCAGAGTGAAAATACATTTTCTTTCAAAAAGGGTCTGTTGAAGAAAAGACCGTGTGAGTCTCATTACTGCTAGTGCAGTAGCACAAGTGGGAGATTAATATTCTGCTGAAGGGAATAAAACTCCAATATCTCTTGAGCAAATCTATTCCCACATGAACGAGAGAGCTCAAAAGCAGATAGCTGCTTTATGCTATTTATGACTGCACTCCTGGAACACATGTGGAGCCTGCAAGGGGCCTGGCTGTATCAGTTGCACTTTTCTCATGGTTTCCCCCTGTTACAAGCACCAGTTCAATCCCACTGTTACCACCAGTTCAATCCCAGCATGAGTAGCACTGGGAACACGAGGTCCAGGAGTCCCTGGGATTTTGAAGCAGTGTGTCATCCACCCCTGCTCCCTGCAAGCGAGTGCCCGCCGCAAGGACTCGCACTGTTCCAACTTTACATGGAAAACCGTTCTACAGTTTTAATTACTTTTAATTCATGATCACAAAGCAATTTGGTGTGTGCAGATGGAAATCAGTAGAGAAGTGTTAGTTCATCGCGCTTTAGTATTTTTTTATGTATACATATGTTTTACAAAAAGAGTTGCAGCTTACTCAGAACCTGCACTGGACTGTGCCCGACTGTTTAATTACTGTTTACGCAGAAGTAATTTGCAAAGTGTTAATTTCCAAAATCAATGCACTCCAGTCCAATAAATATTTAATGCTTCCATCTGCCATTTTCAGGTTACTTACCAACCCTGCTAGATGAAGTCTATGGAACAGTTGTCTGCTGTTGACATAAAGAAGGGTTTTGAGATCCAGCTTGCAATGGAAACCTAGAAAAAAAGCAGGTTTCCAAAACCCACTTATCTTCTCTTTTCTAGATGAAATATGGATAGGGAGAACATTGCATATGGAGACAGGTTTGTAGCAGGCAGGCCTGTGTAAAATTACATCTGAATTTTATGAGGGGAAATACACTGAGTCTTCCCTAGTGAGACTCCGACTGCAAATCCTAGGTCTGAATTTTGGGAAGAATCCTGCTGGAGCATGCAGCGTCTTTTCCAGTGGGAAAAACCTAATAAAGTGAAGGGCACGGTGGCTGTCTCAAAGAGCGGAGAGGAGGTGGAGCAGCCTGCTGCCTGCGCAGGCAGGAGGGAGCGCGTGGAGCCGCGCAGGCAGGAGGCTCCTGCGGGTCGTGGTGGGATGGCGACCTTCTTTTCTGCCAAACTAGGGGCAGCAAAACTTGTCTTCCTCCGCGTGCATGGCAGACTATTTAATTACTGATAATCACGGAGGATTTGGAGCTCTCCGGATGGGAATGCCCTGTGCCAATGCAAATGTCACTGCTTGCAGTACAACACGGGGGACTCGATGATTAGTTCTGTTTTACTGTTTTTCTAGTATAATTATGTTTAATTCATGTGTTGTTTCATCAAAGTGTCTGTCACTCAGGGCTTGGCCTCATCTTCTTAAATAGCTGGATATAAAATTACAATGTGTTCCTCCAGTGAGACCATATTTCCAGAACATCATGACAGCTTTATTATGACACAGGCCTTTCTGTTTAGCTGAACGGATACACTGAATTATCCTTTCAAAAAATCAAAATCTCTTGCAGTTGGGTTATTAGACTTGTGCCATATTCTGTACAGGGTTACCCTAAATCAACATAATAAGGACCTTGTGCGGCGGCATTTAAGCTTGCTTTTTGGGTCAGGATGGGCCAGTAGTTATGCGGGAGGCAAGTTGCAAAGCACCACGCAAAGCAGGGCTGATTTTCCAGCAGAAGATGTTCTCCGAGTCCTTCCCCAGCCTAGTGGCAGCTTCCAGGGATTGTTTAGAAAGTAATAAACTAGTAGGAGGGACCCTCCTGTCCCTGTGGTGCCTAAAGCTCCTGTAGGAACCTGGATGACTGTTGCTGCCAGTACCACCACACTTTAAATACCAGACCCCAAACCGCCAGTGTGGGCTGCTGCGAGAGGGGTGGAAGGCTGTACCTGGAAATATGAATCTGTAGTTTAGATAATGGTTTTAGCAATGCATTCAAATTATTGCCCAAAGCTCTTGCTTGTAACAAGACCAAACTGTCTGAGCCTAACGGGACCCTAATGAAAATGTTTCCAGTAGCTTTATGCTGTTCAGGTGGATGTAGTAACTCCAGCTAATGCACCAGGGACATGCAACAGCAAAGTTCTTCTCAATGCACTTGATGAAGTTGCTGCTGTAGTAGATGGAGGGCTTTTGGGATGGGTAGATGTGTCATGCAATCTATAAAGAGATTTCTTTCTTAAAAAATTTTGCTGGATTGTGAAATAAGGTTTTGAATTGCTACTGTGATGGGCTACCCTTGTGTAACCAGGTATTACAGTCTCTTTTTGGCTTTTGTGTGGGCGGTGATGTGCCAGAAAGGGATAAAAAAAGAGGAGCATGGGAAATAGTGTTGGAACCATAATTTTCAGTATCATGTTGGTACAAGTCCCCCCCTTTTTTTTTTTAAGATGGCTTTTAAACTTTGTGGGGCAGGTGCTGAATGGCTGCTCTATGGCTTGATTAATCAGCATATAACCTCGTGAAATCCCCAGTGGCTGGAAACAAATACGAAATTAAGCAGTCCTTCTGGCTAATGGCTGTGTCTCTACTGCCAATAAAGTGGTGTCCTGGGCAGTTTTCTCTCTGCTTTTATCCGATTTCCTGAGAGAGCCAGGGCCACTGCAGTCAGGTGAAGTGCAGGGGGGCAGGAACCATCTCATGGTTTGTTGCTCTTGATTTGGACATGTGCAGGGGAGTGAGGGGCAGTCCTAAAGAGTGCGAGGTACTCTCTGTCTCTGTCATCTCCTTTGCAGCAATCTCTGCAGGAGAACAGAATCTGAACACTGCAGAAGTCTGCTTGTTAATGTAAGACAGCATGGTCTACTAGTCACAGCAGGGCTTAGTGGAGATAAATCCCTCTCCTTGATGTTCCCAGCTCTCCCACGCAGACACCAAGGCGTTTCACCTCTCTGCACCTCACAGTGCTTATGTGTAGGGATAAAGGAAAGAGAGATGTAGAGTTGCATTATTGTTGTTATGGTCTAATTCTAACCAGAATCGAGCGTCAGGAAAGAGCCGGCACTTCTAGGTTCCTGCTGTTGTCATTTAGACCCAAATGAGTGACTCACTGTAAATTCAAAGGAGGTCTGGGCTAATCATTAACTTCTTCACTCTGAGGGTGACAGAGCACTGGAACAGGCTTCCCAGGGAGGTTGTGGAGTCTCCTTCTCTGGAGATTCAAGACCCACCTGGACAAGGTCCTGTGCAGCCTGCTGTAGGTGACCCTGCTTCGGCAGGGGGGTTGGACTAGATGACCCACAGAGGTCCCTTCCAACACCAAACATTCTGTGATTCTGTGATTCTGTAATCAGAGTTGGGTCTTCTGCAGGCCCCTGTTTCCTCCACCACCACTGGTGGCCACATGAAAGAATCCATCTCTTTTTTGGCCAAAAAGCAATTCCTCTTCTCCCCACCTCTTATTTTCAATGGTTAGTTTTCTAGTTTTCAGCTGAGTCAGCTCCCTGTATGGGGTTGCTGTGCCATGCGATGTGTCCTGAGGCAATGGATGGGGTGGGATGGTCTGGCGATAGAGAGAAACCAGGTCGTCCCCGTGAAAGGATTGCCTCATGTAGCTTTGCTGAAAATTAAACTTTTTTGGACGAGTTGTACTGAAGACTGAAGGCATGTTTGACCTCAGGGTGTGGGTTGTCATTTGACCAGCTTGTTGGCTTGATTTCACAGAATCACAAATGGAGATTTGATGAGCTGTTGTACAATTTAGGGGAGATTCTCCTGCTGATACATCTTCTACTCTCTGTGACAGCCCTGTGCAAGCAGGACCTTCCTGGAGATGACTGTATAGGTGCTTATTTGTAGCCTCCTGAAGGCCAGTTTCCCAGGGCTGTGATTTTTACGTTTTTGTGAACTAAGAGTCCAACTGTGCATCACGAATTCAGCAGATGAAGTCAACGAGGCAGCCTTGTTGTACTGCTTCCATCCATTCCATGTATCTCTACCACAGGAACCAATCTCCTGTCTTGCACAGAGGCCAGCCAAGACCGTTCGGTTTGTGGAAGAGTGGGCCTTTTGCAAGACACAGTACTTTGCTTCTTCATCATCGCACTACAGAGGCTTGGTTATGCCACCTCTGTAAGCTTCAGTCGAGGAACTTGCTTCCAAAGACCGTATTAGTATTTTGCAAAGAAAACAGGAGTGCTTTCTTCATTGGGTCAGCTCAAAGGACTAGTGTGTGTCAGCTATCGTAGGAAGTAACATGGCTGCTGGAAAAAATAAGCTTTTTTTTTTTTTAACGTATTTTCTGCATTGATTTATTTAGGTTCAAAAAGAAGCTGATTTAAAAGGATGGGGGTGGTTCAGGAGAGCAGTGCTATGAAAGCCTGCAGTCCCCCAAGCCTGCAGGGTGAGACCCCGGGGTACAGCTTGACTTCTGTAGTCTCCTGCAGGGCAGCCAGCACAGAAAGAGCCTTGTAGAAGAGATAAGCAAAAGCAAGCTGGGGAATAACAACACTTCTGTAATACTGTATTTCCTGGGTATTAAGAGTAATTCTATGATACAGGAATTTAGTAGTACAAATCTGGCTGATAACCATTTTGGTAAATAAGAATAAAAGAGCTGTGACAGTTCAGCTCTAGCTTGACTAATGCAGTGATAGTATCTATCTTGAAGAGAAAAATGCAATAGCGCAGCAAGTTCTTTTCTGCCATTTGTCGGGTTTGCAGATGTCATTGGGTGACATTCAGGTCCATGCAAGGGACCAGCACATACTTAGACACCTTTGGGTCTGTTTTAAGCCTTCTTAAAAAACCCTCTTTCTGTGTCTTGAACCTTTGTGCTCAATGCATTTCACCCATTGTATGGAAAACAGCAGCCTCCTTCCCACATTTAATATGGGGATTGCCTCTCTAACAGGCAGGAAAGAGTGAGGTAGCAACCCAGGCAATCTGTTTCTCCTTTACTGCATTAATAGCATTTGCTAGTGCTAAGAGACCTCTGCAGCCCTGGGTAGCAGTGTGGGTTGTGTGTTTTTCTTATTTAATGACCAAGAGGAGCCACAGATAGGTGATAAACTTGGCTAAACATCAAGTGCTGAATGAAAGGGCTTGCATCTGACCAGGTGAGAGGTGACAGGTCCATTGCTATGCCTTCCTGTGCTTCCCCAAGCAAACCTTATAGTGTTAAAAGCTTGGCATTATTTGGCTTTGGGTGGTGTTAATTGGAATTAATTGCAATAGGCTGCTGAGTCATCTCCTCCAATTTGCATATTAATGCCACCTCACACCTTTCTTCCCTTCCTTTCTCATCCAGTCTGAAAGCAGAGGGATGAGAAGGCTGCCTGGCAGTGTCCGTCGGGCAGCGGTGGGTGTCAAAGCTTGGAGACCTGGCTCGCCTCAGCTGTGTGGTAACTGCTGGGAAGTGCTGCCTGCATGTTTGCTTTGTGTTTGCCTCTTCCGGTTGCAGCCAAGGTACCCTGCATCTTTCTGTCCCAGTTAGACACCGATACTCCTGTGTGGCTACCTCAGGAGAGGTATGCTTTGAGCAACAAGGAGGCCTTAGCAGCTCTGCTTTTAACCGCAAGGGTGCAGTTCCTAATATGTAGCCCAGAGGAGTTGTCAGCTGTGTTTTCATTTAAATAATGCTTCTTAGGACAAAGTATAGAACATAGAGGCTAACCCTGCTCTCCTTTACTTGGATGGAAACAGGCTCGGGCTTTCAAAGTGGCAATAACCAGCGGTGTTGGAGTTTATTTTACGGTAAGCTAGAAGCTCTGTCTAGGATTATGGTCTATGTGCTCTGGTGCAGCAAGGAATGTGCAGGCTCTGCCTTGGAGAATGTGCACCCTCCTTAAAATGGTCTCCTGTAGATCTGTATGACTTGCCTGTCAAGCTTTAGTTAGCTCTCTGTCAAAAGAAACAGTTTGAAGTGCCCTGAAGTTCAGCTCCATTCTTCTTTCTTTTTGGTTGTTGTTTTTAAAGCAAAACTAAATCAATTAAAATGGCCACTTAAGTAAGATAATGTTATTTCCAGCTTTCTAAGAAAGTGTTGGAAAGGGAAAGTGCAAACCTTTGCTAGATTTGGCAGCTTCTTTGGAAACTCTATCCTTCTGTGAGAGTGCATAAAAAATAATGCTCTCTGGCAGCTCTTTTGGAGCCTGTAAGCTAGAAGGTAGTAACCAGCTCTGTATCATGGGCTTCTTGCATCTTCATCAGATCGAAATCATGAATATCTCAGACTTAGTACTCGAGCTTATAGAGAGGAGGGCAGCTGGCCACACTCTATTTTAATGGCATTTCAGTATTACATTGTTCTTCCTTTTTCCCCAAGCCCTGCAATGAGGTTTGTGCTTTCATATGACAATGCAGGGTGAACCTCACTAAGCCTCTCTCAGGGCCAATTCTTATGTGTGTAAGTTTGCTTGGAGCTTCTCTGCTGATGCCTGCTGCTATATTGTCTCTTCAGCTGGGACTTTGTCCAAGTTTGTAAGCAGAGATGAGGCTCAGCCTCTGAGTTTGGACCTAGCTCTTGAGTTTTTCTGCAGTGCCAACTAGCTGGGTGTTGGGTACCAACTCTGCTAATAAATCACACAGTCTTGGGAGATAAAAATCAGTTTCTAAGTCTAGGATACCAAAGAAGTGGTAGCTGTTATTCACTGAGGAAATAGATTTTTTTTTTTTTCTCTTACCCTCTGAGTTGTTACTAATCAGATGTGTGTTGCTGGAAACATTGTCTTTTTTTCTTTTCTTGTCTCTCTCTTACTGCATAAAGACTTATCCATTCAACACTTACCGCAGTGCAAGAATATAGTAAAGATAAGCTTGTTGATATTTAGCATTCTGATGTTTGACTGGAGTGGAGATCTACGACGTAAAAGGGGATAGGAATAATAAAACCCCAAATGTAACCTATGCTTGGGAAATAACAATGGTTGACGTTAGCCCTGAGCGTGTTGGGTTTTTCACTTAGCAGTGAAATGAGATCCTTGAATCAAAACTGTATAATTGTGCTGGAGCTTTGTGTCTGGGGTTGTGGCTCCTGTTTGTCTTCAGTGTGATGTGTGACCTGAAGAGTTTCTTTGCCAAGGACACTGAGAAGTTGCGATGTTACAGCTGTCTTTAGCTGCAAGGTATCTCTCTGATTCCCCTATGTATAAGAATCGGTTTCTTTACCTCTTTGCTGCAGGCAGGGTAATTTCTCTTATTTTAACTCTTTGTTATCTTAACTAACAATCATAAACGTTCAATAGAAGCATCCCTTGAGGGCATACTGTACCTCAAAAAAAACATATTCTTTTCTCACTTTGCACAGATGTTTTACGTTAAGGAGAGCTGGATGTGTGACTCTGGAGAGGAAGATGGAGGCACAAAGACTGGCTTAATGAGGTGGTGCATGCAGTGGTTTAGTGACATGCACCCTGCTTTCTCATGTTCATTATCTCACAACTGTTTCAGCTCTCTGATACATGGCTCAAGTCCTTGGCACATCCTGTATTTCTTGCACAATGATTGGATGTTCTTTCGCAATTGACTGCAGTTAGTCTCTTGCATCAATTCTGGGCACCTGGTTACTGGAAAGACTAACAAAGAATGAATTCAGAAAAAAACATTCGTGCTCTTATGTGTTCCCAGCCTCAACAGATAGATAGCTGGGAAGACCAGGTCTTCAGATGTTGATCCTCTTGGGCTCTTCACAAGGGTTTAAAGTTGCTGTCCTTTTCCCTGAGCTCTTGCCCAGCCATCTTGCTTTGCTTTCAGTGCTTTCATCTTGAACCCCTTTCTCTGCCCTTCATGTCAATGGGGCAATGAAAGTGCTTTGTGCAGCAGAAGACATCCTTACCTGCTGAGGGATGGCACTGTTGTCTTTCCCCCCCTCTCCTCCCACACGCCTGTATGTGTACAAGGGTGTCAGTGCCCTCTTTGTCACCCTCCATCACCCAACTGCCTGGTTCGGCTCTAGTTCTGGTTAACCTGTGGCTCACTGCAAAGCCTCTCATTAAAACCAAAATGAAAAACCCCAAACCAGCAAACCTTCTTAAACCCCCCCAATCCTCCCCCTCCACAAAACAACCTCAAAATATTTTTTTTTTTTCCCCATCATCTTTCTAATTTTATTTCTAGGGCTCTGGCTGTGCCAGAGTGGCACAGGTGGCACAAGGTGTGTCGGGAAGCCCAGGGCCACCCTGTGTGGAGCAGAGCTGTCGTGTTGCTTTTGCTTCAGCAGCCTCTAGTGGGGAGAGTAATATGGTTACAGCCGGGGCAGGACTCCTCCGGTGCTGTCACTCTGCTGACTTTGTAGACCAGCCAGAGGAGTGAGCTAGTGTCTGGAGTCTGAGGTGAGCTCTGCTAATCTGTGTTGTTAAGCAAAGGCGGATGAATAGAAGAAAAGACTATTTTTTTTTTTTCAAGAGACCAATGTGGGTTTTTTATTTTAAATTTCAGTTGTGGGGGAAATAAAAATATCTGGAGGTGAATGAGTCACTTTCATGAGTCACTAATAGTGGGAAGAGGGGATTTAATATTTGTGATTCGGAAGCAAAAAGTACAGTCTGTTCCCTGCTTGGTAGAAGAGAGAAAATAATGGACAATTTCAAAAAGCTATTTTCTCCTCAGAAGAAGAGTAAGAATCAGGCTTCAGACTCCTCAGCATCTCGAGGTGAATGGCTGCCACCCCTCCTGGCACTGTGGTCCTGCTGGTCCCTGGGCTGACTGCACCCAAAGGTGCTCGCTGCCTTGTGGGTTTCTCCAAGCTCAGGACTTCTGTCCCACAATGCTGGTGGCTTTCTTGGTGTGACCTTGGGCATGCCTTCCCACCACTTCTCACTCACATCCTCCTCTATAATACGAGGCCTTTGCCAGCAACTAAAAAATTTATGCAGAGCCAGACCTTGCGCCTTCGGCAGCCCCTTTTCTTCCCCGCAGAAAGAGGATGCGTGGAGGCAGGCGAGGGCAGTCAGTCGTGCCCTGGCTATGCCGACACCGCTCTGAAACGCCTGGTGGGTGCCGCGCGGGAGCGTAACCCCCTGCAACCTCACCGGGGAAGGGTGCACAGCCCTGGCGATGCAGGCTCCGGGGTGAGGGGAGCGGGGGGGGGGTGTGCGTGTGTGTGTGGTGTGTCTGCCCGCGCCGTGCGCTCCGCGGCTCCGCGCTCCGAGCCTTGCGGGTTCCCGTTCCCACGCTCCCGGTCGGAGGGTGAGGAGGATGTGGAGGATGAGGATCATGCGTGGGGCTTCCCCCCGTGTCCGCCAGCGGTCAGTGTTGCCGCGCACAGGCGGGGGTTGCCGCTGAGCCCTCCCCCGGGACAGGCACGGCGGGGCGATGGTGCTGCCCCGACGGGCTGAGGAGCTTTGGCTCAGCCCCGGCGTGGGTGAGAAGGTTCAGCATCATCTTAACAGCCTGTTCGCGGAGGCACGGCTTTATTGCCTGTGGAAGGGCTCTGTAAGAGCTCTGGAGATTATTTTAGTGCATACGCATTTCCCCCTTTTGGGTGTAACTGTTTCTGAGATTTTTTTTTTTTTTTTTTGAGGGCTTGTTACAGAACCAAAACTCCCTCAAACTGCTTCTCTGATTAAACAGGTCTGTGAAACTGAGCGGGGGGGAAAAAAGTCGTAGTAAATTAGGAGTAATGGTCACAGCAGGATCTGGCAAGCTTTGGAAGTGTGCGTACGCACACATAGGTATCCACATGCGTACCTGTGTGCGTAGGCACCCAACTTCTTCCACCTTGCATTCTGTGTGAATTTCCCTGGTTTAGCTGAATCGATGAGAACTGCTTGTTGAGTGGAGGAGATGGAGTTTTGCCTCCCCAGTGGGAAACAGCTCAGAGATGGAGGCATTCGTGTGCGTGCTTGCTGATGGCTACACTAAAACTACTTGTAGAAGCAGTTAGCATCCCTTCAAGCTATTGCACTTTTACTGTCTGAGCTGACAAACAAAAAAATCAATTGGTATTCATCAACCTTAGACAAGAGATGTCTGAAATTAGTCTGACATTCACTCTGTGGTTTAAGAGACCATATACCTACCTTTCAGTGAAGTTTTCTTGAATTCATATATCCCAGAACTTGATACTTGAGAGGACTGAGTCAGCATGGTGTTACTTGAATTAACTACTGATGTACTTTGTGGAGATTATGCAGCTGCAAAAAACCGCACCACACCATGTTTTGCATGTAACCTGGTTTTGGATTTGATGTTCTGACACTTACTGGACCAGATTCTGCTGTGAGAGATACAGATGTAAACTGGAAGTCATGACAACCCTCAGCAGTGTTGCTCTAGACTTGCAGCAAAGAGCAACATTTGAACTTTAACAATTAATTTTGATAAAAGCAAGGCCTAATCTACACAAATTTCTCTGTTTAGCTTAGATCCTGCCCCATACAAACAGAACTTGGAGGAGGAAGTGAGCTGCTGGTAGAGACAGATGGATAATCCCAGCCCCTGCCTTGTGCTCATGCACTTACTGTTGTCTGCTTTCAACCCTCTGTTTTCTTCTTGATTGTCTCTTCTGAAGCTAAGCGTTAAGAACAGCAAATTGATGTTTTTCAATAGTTTTCTCGATTCCTGACTGGATTAGAAGTACTGACTACAAAGGAGAAGAATCTGTGGGAGCATGTGGCTGTGCCAGCCAGAGCTGTGTGGGAAATCTCCTGGGGAGAGCTCGGTTGAGTTTAAAATGGGTTTCTTCTCCTGCTACCACATCAGTCAACCCCTTTTGTGCTAGGTAGCTGTGTGCCTAGCAGGGAAAAGGCAGCCTTCCCATCTGCATTTCTGCTTTCTCTTGGTAGTGCAGAGGCCTGGTTTGCAGCCAGGTGTGTAGCTGTGCTCGCAGCCGTGCCTGCAGCACCGACGTCGCTGTGTCCCTGTGCCGTGGGCTTGGGACGGCGAAGGAGGCGGGTGGTGATCAAAAAGGCCATTTGTTTCTCTGAGGTATTTACATCTGCAGTTCAAATAAACACAACCAGAAATGGAGCGTCCTAGTGTGTGCTTTGAAAACATCAGTGGACTTGGGGGTGTGGAAGGAGGCTGATACTGATTTCGGTCCTCTCCGAGTTCTCTTGCTGCTTCTCCTGCCTGCAGCCGGGTGCTGCTGCTCAGCGCTCCTCCAGACTGTTTTCAATTGCCTTCTGCTGATGTGGTGACTTCTGTCTGGATCATCAGGGAGCCAGCAGTAGCACAAGTTAACGCTGTGCTCCCTGCACAGCAGTGGCAGTGGGGTCGGCCCTCGGCTGGGATGCCTCCGTGCTTTTCCGGCTACAACAGTCCTGTGCCCGCTGCAGCCCCAGCGCTTCCTGTGTGGAGCAGGGAGCTGACAGCCCGCTGTGCTGGGTTTTGGGAAGAACAGGGCTTCTCAATAGCTTAATTATGGAGCAACAACGTATTCATTGGACTGATGGGACTTAGTCTGGATTTGCGCAAGAGGAGCTGAGGATGGGTTTCCTCTAAGTGTTGGTGAATGATGGGGTTTGTGCCCTTGTCGACTCGTAGGACCTGCCCTTGTTTCTCTTCTGTCTCTCTCCTTCTTTGTTTAACCATAAGCACTGCGTTGAAATTCTGTTGCTGAATAAATGTCACATCCCAGGCAGTAGTTGGCTTTGCTTTCTGTGTTTCCTTGCCATGTTGAGCCTGTGGCTGTGCAGAGATGGGAAAAGCAAAGGAAGGGTTAACCAGATGATACCCAGATACTGCCAGCTGGGGTGTGAGCATATGTCCATGTGTCAGGCAGAGGCGAATTCAGTTTGCCTAGGCTGAACCTGAGTAAATAAGCTCTGCTGAGAGGCCGTAATACGAGGTTGAGCTCAGCACTGCACAAAGTGGTCATACAGCTTCCACATGGCTTAGAGGACAGATAGAGTAAGGCTGCATCTGTTCGAGAAGGGCAGCCTAAAAATACCTAATTCAAGCCTTGCTGGAGTAAATAGGAGTCCTGATAGAAAGACAACTGAAGCGGTTTAAATAACAAGGGGGAGATGAAGTGTATGCTATTATTTACAGTCATGACAACAGTTGAAAGATACAGAGTATGCGGTGTAAGTTTGCTGCAAAGCAGTGAAACTTCCCCTGATCTGCCATTTACTAGATAAGCTTAAAAAAAACCAAACTTGACTTTTGTACTGGCAAGAATAATGGAGAAATACAGCAGAAAAACTGTTGGGGGGGCCACATGTTAAGCCTGGTCCACATCAAGAGAAACTGGAGGGAGATGGTGTGGTTGCATCAAAGTGTGGCTCGGAGCTCGCATGCGTTTATTCCTCACTAAATCCATCCCAAAGACTCTTAACAAAAAGGAGATAACCTGGTGCTGGGTTCACTGTGGTGTGGTTTCCAAAAGAGGCCGCTGGCTGCAGGACTCTCCTTCATCTGCACTCGGGAAACAAACAACCAATTTTTCATTTTTAGTGGTTAATTCTGAAAATATGAAGGTCTGTTTAGTCTTGTCTCCGTAACATAAACCAGCCAGAACAAGGCAGCTTGAGGGGAGTTTGCAACAAGTTCCCTTATTTGGAATAACAGTCACTGTTGTGCTGTGGCAGCCGTGGGACTCCCCCGCCCCGGTGGGGCTCGGGGGCTCGGGCTGCTCTTGCGATGCATCGCAGGGCTGTGCCACGGAAACCGTGGCGGTGATGGACACGTTTGAGGAAGCGTGATGGGACACGTTCTGTCCTGCCGTCTGCCTGTTGGTTGCACCCAGTTTGTAGGAGCAGGTTGTGGTGTGAACGGGCCCCAGAAAGATGAAATGCAAAAGAAAGTAAAATTTGTGTGGAGCCAGACTTCCTCATACAGCTTCCATAGCTGTGCTTTTCTGCTTTTCTTCCGTAGGGCATAAGGCCATGCTAGAAGCTCTTCCAGGAAGAGCTGCTGTCCCTTGCTGCTCAGGTACTTGTGGGCAAGAGCCACCTGTGAGGGTTCCTCATGTTACGGCCGTGGACAGGCCGGATGCAGTGGCTGGATGGCTGTGGACCTGCCCAGCACCTCCCTGTTGCTGCCCTCCTTTCTCCTCTCTGTAGCCATCCTCATCCCCCTGCTCACGATGATTTTGATCCAGCAGAAAAGAGCACAGAACGGCCCTTTTGCACATTGTATTGTCCTTAATGTGCTCTTTTTTTTTTTGCTGTGCCAGCATCAGGTTTTCAGCAACCTGCTAATGGTGTGAACTGTAAGCCTTTCAAATTTACAGCTTTCTGTGGTCTGAAATGATGTCCCTCGATCATTGTCAAACTGGTGAATGAGTTCTCTGAGCTCCTGCTGAAGGTGTGCTGGGAATTAAGGTTTGGTGGGCTGGGCTCCACTCGAACTGTGGCATGTTCTACATGTTTGAGGTCTGGTTACTACTTACCTTTGACAAAAGCAGAAAAAAAATCAAATGTGCATTTCATTTCTGTATGTGGCTTTTAAGTTAAATTATTGTCCCTTATGCTGAACTATCTGTCTGCACTCTCCTCTAATGCTCTCTTTCTCCCTTCACTGGTGGTAAAATAGCCTTTTTTTGCTCAGCTGATGCTGGTGAGAGTGCTCTTTCTTTCTTCCCTGTCTTCCACTGTTAAAATACCTTCATTTGTTCTCTTTGTTGGAATTGCGTTGCACACTAATATTGTATGGCAGATGGTAAGCATGCTCAGAGTATGATGATGCTTGGATATACATTCATCATTGGAAGAGCCTATGTTTTTTTTTATTTGTTCAGTAAAGCACTAAGGACAAGTTCAGATCCCAGACAAATTCTGTGTCTTCCCAAGAGTTTTTGCAGCATCAATAGACTTGGTTTTAATGCAGCTGTCTCTATTAAATTTGTTCATAAATTTGGAAGGTAAATTTACTTCTATAGGTAGATATTTATCATTTCATAGTCTTCTAACCAAATTTCCATAAATGGAGTTTTAAGCACTGTCTAAATTATTTCCATGCCATCTGAAATGTTTCACAGACGATTTTCATGTCCTAATGACGCTTCTAAGACAATGGAAATCTGCATTGCCATGAAGAAATGTTTCCTTTTCACACAGCATTTTTTTTTAAGGAGTCACTATAATAACTTGTATTCGTGCTCAAGGTGCTTTATAAATTCTGGATCACATTCAGTAATCCAGCCCTATTTAACAAAGAATTTAAGTGCATATTTGAATTATAGCTGCTACAAGTGAATGAGTCCAAGTTCACGTCGGGAACAGGAGAAGACACGGAAGAACCTGCGCCCTGGCTCTTGAACTAACTAGGAGATCTCGAGGCATTACTGTGAGTGCTGCAGCTGCCTGGGCGGGGTTTCAGCCACATTGCTGCTCCAAGACTACTTCTTGAAGGAATTAAGATGGGATGGGGGGAGCCAGAGCTCATCTGAGGCACTCTGTTCGGCACTTGTTAAATCGGGGAGTTTTGTCAGAATTGCTGCAGTTAGCTCATGCTCTGTGCTTGGAGGATGGAGCAACACGGGAGATGGGGGCAGCTCCCTGGCCCTGTTCAGGCTGGATGGCCCCACACCATTTTGAAGCAGCCAAGCTCATTACTTTTGCCTGCTTACTCAGATGGGTGGGATGAGCTTTTGTAAATTTGCTCTTTTTTTAATCTTTCCATTACTAACACTTGCTTTTAATTGACAGGCAGAACCACAAGAGTTTATTCCCCCTTCCACCCACCTTTGCCTTTAAAACTCCCACTTCCAGAGTGAGCAATAACTACAGATGCCTTCAGATTGCTTTGTTCTCTCTGTAAACACAGAGCCTGACATCTGGCATATTTTGAAGTCACTTTATTGACTCTTGATTGTTCCTGTAAATATGCTGTGTCTGTCATACCTTGATGACAGTAAATCGATAAATCTCATCCGGCACAGGCTGAAGGGGAGATACTCTTCCTTAGTGGTGGCCACAGTCTGGAGCACTGATGCTCCCGGGGCTGAACTTGTGAAATACAGACTATTTCAAGAAGAGTGGGAGGGTGTACACACACTCGTGACTGTGTTGGTGTACTTCTAGGATGCTGGTAGGAATGGACTGTAGGATGGATGAACAATGCAGATGGAAGAGACAGAATGCTGTTAGAGTTTAGGATTAAGCTAGTTTTGGTGGAAGCCATGTTTTGATCAACTTGGATGTGGGTGGGCGTGAAGCTCAAAGTATCTTATCCAGATTTAAAAGCTTCTCTTTTTTTTTTCCTTCTGTGAACAGAAGTTCCTTGTTAGTGCACTATGAAACTATAGTTTCCAGTATGAGCCAGGTGTTAAAGTAGATTTTATTTTTGCAAATTGGGAGATACTTTGAAGAGCTCGCCACGTTGCTGTAGAGGTTTAAAACCCCAAAAAGTTCATAGCGTGATGGTGCTAATCCTAACATATAGTATGAAATTCAAAGACAGCTGATGGCATAGGAACCAGGAGAATGAATCTGTTATTTTAACGAAAAGGTGAAGTCAAATTCTTACTCCACATGGAAATCTGGTTAATTGGTGCTGATGGGTTTAAGATGGCATTTCCTACCTCCCTGTAGCTAAATGTGCCCTTAAAAATCATTAACAGAAGCTATTCTTGCAACTTTCTGTGGAGCTGAAAGTGCTGTTCCTGGCTTACAGGTTGGAGAAGAGGCAGAGGGAGGTGAAATGATTTGTAGGGAATCACAGAGGAAGATTCATAGGGTCAGGAATTGATCCCAGGTATTCTAAGATCTCTTCTTTTCAGCTGTGTTGGGGGAAGAAAAATTTCTGCACTTACTACAGAAACTGACGGAGGAAAAAAAAATGTTTAAGTTAGATTTGGTATAAACACAATTCCTTTTCAATACTTTGTGCTCGTGCGTGTCTTGTGACAAAGACTGAAATTTGTTATGAAGGGCTATAATTCTTGCACATCAGAGGGGGAGGAATGAAATATTTCACTTAATCTCTATAGCATATTCCATATTTTCCTTGCTTTGGTTACATTTTTGTGAGGCGAACTATGAATTCCCTGTCTATTATTAATTTATTGTTACTGGAACATAATAGCGCAAAACGCAGTTCGTCCAGGAAAAAGCTTCAGCAGGGAGTGAGTCATTGATGGTAATAAACTTCCGTCCCTCTCAATAGACCATCGGGCCGTTTAGAAAAATGTTTTTGCCATGATTCCTGAATTGCTTGTGCTTTGTACAGCAGCTGGTAGAGATAAAACTGAACAGAGCTGGGCAGACTCCCTGTCTCCCCTCTATTACTATAGCATGTTTCTGAATCATACACAAAAAATGTTTTTGGTATGTAAAAGTGACTTCAGAAAATCAACTCCAACTAGAAAACAGCCAGTACTGCAGTGAGGATACATTCTCGGAGCGTGATGTCGGTCGTGATATCTACCATACATATAGAGCTCAGGGAGTCAGCAGTGCATCGATGTGCAGAGCTGAGCTCCCTAGCGTTACCCTTCTGTGAGACACGTTCTCTCCTAGGAGCCCTGGGGCCTTCAGGAGGCGAATCTGAACTGACTCAGACAGCGTTTCGCAGCTGCTTGGGTTTGGATGCTGCTTTGCACATTACTGTCTGTAACCTCCATCTTGTTGGTGTGCAAGATCTCAGCTGCAAAAGGCTGCTGTCGTGTTCGACAGAGCTGTGTTGCATGTTCCCTGCTCTGCCGGGTCCACGTGCACAGGAGCGAGTGCACTGTTTGGGTGCGGGGGAGCAAAATATATTTCTGACCATGATGTTTGCCCTCCCTGTGAAGAGGCAATACAATTAGTGATTGGATAGATAATAAACACCTTTTAAGGATGTTAGGTCTGTTAAATATGGCATTGCTGGGGTGTGAAGAGCAGAAGTACTCCCCAGTCAGAGAACAGTTTGTGCAATGGGTCTTCAATATGTGGTGGGAAGGGTTAAATGCTTTGGATACAATTTCCAGCCTTCTCCAATCAAAGTCCTGTCAAGGCTCCTGGTCCTTCAAAATACTACTGCATCTACAGGGGAGGGTGCATTGTGGCATTGCTTTCCAGAGTATTTGGGGAGCTGTGTTGTTATCAAGAACGGAGCGTATAACCGTGAGGGCCACATTCTGTACAACTCGTTAGATGATGTATTATGTATCTGTGCAGCAAGCTGCCCCCATCACGTTAATAGGGTAAACATTGTTACCGAAGGTTATGCAGCCCAACCCTAAGGGAATGGGAAGGCATTGGCATAGCTGTCGTGTGAATTGTAGAGCTATGGACGGCCACTTCGAAAGTAGCCCAGTGCAAATGGGGAGCTGTACTGCATAAACAGGGTAGTAAATGAACCTGGCTTTGCCTGAATAATGCTATTGTTTCTAGTTTATGGTATGATAGCTTTAGCTGACAAATTTTATGATTCTAGCAAGTGCAATTGCTGTTATCCTTCAGGGCCTGTTTTCATTGTAAAGCCTGCAGTTGGGTGGCTTCTCTTGAGTGCAGTGGTGTTATCTGTAACGCTGCATATTGGAGCGCTAATGCAAGCTTTTTTCCTTTTTTTTTCAGGAAAGTAATAAGCCATATTTTTTTCGCAGGTGATAATAAGGTATTATAAACTATGTCATCATTTTTATCAGTATTTAACAGATTTCCAGATCTTTCTTCATTAAAAGTGTCAGTAGACTTCACACACTTGCAAAAATATTTCACTTTGTATTCCTCCAAGCGTGGCACCGCATGTGGAGTGGTGCACAGCAGCAGCACCACAGGTAGGGGTATGCAGCATCCCCCGAGTGAACGGCACACAGACAGAGTCAGGCCATGCTGGTTCCCAGGTTGCCGTCATCTCTCCTATAGCAAAACTGAAGGACCTATCCTGCTCAATTATCTTTGGGTTTATATCTCCTCTGCCAAAAGTAGGAAGATTTTTTTTTTTTAAACACTGTGGCTTTACTATGAGACTGGTGAAGCCTCACAAAAAGAACCACTTCCTTCCCACCTTCAACAAACTAAGGCTTTCAGTATTATATGTAAAGCTCCTAGTCTACTGTTAGGACTTTGAACGTCCTGCAGACACCCGTGTGCTTGGCTTCCTGTCATTTACTGGAAGACATGCTCTCTATATTGGCACCCAATGCAGGTTAAGGTTGCAGGCAGAATTCCTGCCTCTTAGTCCAGAAGGCACCCTCCCAAATTGATGGTCCAGAAGGTACCCTCCTATTTGATACGTCCCTTTTGCTAGGGTTGCTGTAGGCTGGAAAGAAAATGGCACATAGATAAAGACAAGGTATCTGCATTCACAAAATGGAGGTTTGTGTGCGCCACTGCTTGTCCCCTCAAGTGCTTCCTCAGGTGTAGAAATGCTTGACACATCTCCACAAAACTGTGCTTGGATGTATCACTATCTTTGAGATCCTCAATAGCCATGCAAATCCCACCTCCAGGGCAGAGCTGGACTGCAAACTCCAATAGCTGAATACTTGGAGGTGACAGAGTTCTGTGCTGTGCTGCTGCAAGGGATCTCGTCAGCTCACTGGAGCAGATGGGGCTGATGAGGAGGTTGCGGAGGTCGGAGCACAGCTGGAGCAGTTTGGCCCTGAAGCATCAGCCCAGTGCAGTGCTGCCTGCTGCAGGGGAGTAATGTTTCGTGCTGCTGCTGCTCACTCAAGTAGGTGTCACTTAGGAGCTGCTCTGCACCTTGCTTGCATACGGCCTGTCACAGTGCCTGCCTTTCCTCTCTTGCTGTGACCTGGAGCATCGCTTGCACGATGCTGTCTTGTCTAAGCCAAGCAGTGGGGCAGTGGCATCCTCCCGGGCTGCCTCGCTCTCTTGAAACCTCCTTGCTCACTGGGTGCCCGACTGATGCCTGCCTAAAATGCCACAGACTTATGTGGAGTAATTGTGGTTTGGTTTTGCATAAATGACATTCAAATTGGACCACAGCACACACAGATTTTTCAGATCCCAAGTGAGATGCATTGCTCACTCTGTCCAGAAATCTTAAGTGTTGTAGGTACTTAAGTTGGACAGCCAAGGGGGTGACTGGAGACCCGACTGTCAGGGGCTCTGAGCTCTTGGTCCTCTGCTGAAAGGGAATGGGAGCTGCTTGATCACAGCACGTTTAAGTCAGGAACATGTGTTTTAGGTGCACAAATACTGTGGTTTTGATCAGTACTCAGAAGGTGTTTATTCCCTGGCTAGGACTGGCTTCATTTGTTTTATCATTAATTGTTTAATTTCTATGCTGAGACAGGCCAGCACAGTATAAACAGGAGAATAATCAGAGCCACTGCAATTGTATTTAAACCAGTTAGAGTTCATAACGCAGAAGAAAAATTACTATGTGTACTCCTGTTTTACATTTACCTAATGAGCTCATTGAGTGGCAGGAGAGGAGCACACCATGAGCTGCGGTACGGACTGTGTGTGCTCTGGGGTGATGCTGATACACAGTTGTGCAGTTGTTAAGGTATTCTTCGTCCTCATATTTAACCATGAGACAACCAGGCTGAAGGCATGGGAAAGAGCGAACAGAAGGTAAAAGAAGACAGAACATACTTTTTTTTTGGACATCTGGATAACTCTTGCATTGATGTGCAGAAAGCATTATGCCGTGGGTACAGAGCATCCAGTGTGTGTGAATTGCAAGTGCAGGGGTACCGTCTTTCCCCTGGGTGCGTGCTGTATCTGCAGGCAGAGTCTCGATGCAAGGCCTACCACAGGCTCCTGACCCGCTGGGACAGGGTAGCACAAAGCCCAGGAAATTCAGTGCCAGTTCTGGGTAGGCTAATGAATGTTAAAAGCCTTGAAAGCTGCATGGGGAATGTCTAAAGAAAACAAACGTGGAGTGCTGCAGGAAAGGACAGCTGGGTGCTGGCTGTCTGCTGTCCCCAGGTCTTGCTGGCTACTGTGTTCAGCTGCACTTGTAACCCATCAGTCATCCCTGTTCCTGTGGGATGTTCTGCTTCCCCGGTCTCTGCTGACCACACTTGCAGGTTTCTCTTTTCCCGACCTGTGCAAGCTCTCGTGATCTCTTCTTGGTCACCCAAGTTCAGCACACGGCTGTGGTAGTAAAACTCAGCAGGCCAAATCTAACAGCTATTGCACTGCTTAAGAGATACAGAAGTCCTCTAGAAATATGGTTCATGCCAGGGCTGTGGATATACTGTGGAGCTTTTGCTAAAGTTGTGTTGCTCATGCTACTTTGAAAGAGCAGTCCATGCTCTGGCTGGACTTCTCCATTCCAGACCCACAGTGTGGGAAGATCAGCTCCTGGTCTTGTACAGATTGGTGGAAATCTTGTCACTGAATTCAGCCAGGACAGGGCTTAGCTGTAAAGCTCCTTCTTTGCAGGGAAGAAGGGATTTCCCAAGTAGACATCACTAATTTTTGTAATCAGATCAAAATGTTTCATTTCTGCATTCCGCTAAATATAAGGATAATGGGTGCTGTCCTAATTAATTCTAAACACTTTTAGATAATGTGGGTGTGTGCTGCTTGGCTTTATTTTTTTTTCTGCGTAATTATTGGACATCTGAGCCATAAGCTGCATCGGACATCTTTCCCAACCAAAAAATCAGTGGGGAATAATTTTCCTTTGAATTTCATGTATTGCTAATTTAAGCCCATTGTGATTGCTTCCCTACAAAAATGGGATACCTGTGATGCAGGAAAGTCTTTCTGATACAGGAATTGCTTCTGTTGATTCTTATCTAGTACAGATACTTCGCAGCACTTTTCTTTCTTCAGTGACTGGTGTGGCTTTGCTATAAGCTTTTGTCTCCTCTTGTTTCCTGTTTCTGTGATTATCTGATGGCTGCAGCAGGCAGTGGTCTGACTATCTGCAGTTGGTTCCCATTCTTGTATGTATTTTTATCCTTTTGAGCTAACACACAGTAATTGCTGTCCTTTTCATTGAAAATTGGGCATACAAGTAGCCATCGTCACTTGTTCTCATTTGCTGCCTATTCTTCAGAGTAATGCAGATGCTGAGATGTAGTCAGCGTGTAACACGAAACGCTATCATGACCGCGTGGAGAACGCTGACAGTCTGTGAAAGGAGTCTGTCTTCTCAACAGCTTGCTAGTTGGTATGTTACTGGAGTTTACCCAGGTGACCTCAAATTGTGTTGTGGGGTCAGGGTAGCAGGCGTTCATTTAAAAGGCAGAGAAGTGATCTGTTAACGGTCCATCCTGGAGTGCTTCTCTTTCAATCAAGGGTGGTCATACAGGATGGGTGAAGAGTGGGAAGTTTGTACAGATACTGTGGAGAAGAGCTTCTTGTGTGTATCTGTTTGTCTGCATTCAAGATAAAGCACAAGTGGATTTGTAAATAGTAGGTCTTGCTCAGGTAACATGGCACATGCAGTTGGCACTGTGTTCGTTACATTAAACCTTCGAGAGGAGATGAGGCAAAGTTACTGCTTGCTAGCAAAAGCTGGGTTCACCCCTGTGACAGGCACCTCTCTCCAACAGGGCTCTGAATTTTGTCTTTTAATGCCATGTAATCCACTTGAAAATTATTGCTTGCTTGTAAATATTTTACTGTTTGAATACACTTTCAAAGGCTGTTAATATTTAAATCTGCACCCTGAAATGTTTTCTGCATGGCAGTTAGAGTGCAGCCAGAGAACAGGGTTTAAGCTTAATGGCTTGTGTATTCAAACTGTAGCAATGCTGTTTTCTCACAAGTGTTTCTGTAATTTTCAAGAGCAAAGACCAGTGAAAAGCTAAAATATTTGCCGTGTTGGGAAAATACAAATCTTTAATCCCGGGACTGTGGAATCTAAAATACGATGCATGATGCAGCAGGACTTTGTCTTGGGTGGGAGATCATTAGCTGGATGATATAGATTTAGCCTACCTCAGTTGACTTCAGAAATAATTCCACTTGTTAAGTAAATATTCTTACAGATCTTCCATGCACAAGAATGGACTGGAGTGGAAATTGCTGTATTGAGCATATAGTGTTTCAGGTGTAATCATCATATAACGTACATGATCACAGAGACTGTAATCATCCCAGTCCTCTGCAAGGACTCAGTTTTTCATGCTGGCTTCTTTCGCACCTATATCAAATTTAGTTTTTGTTAGTGCTTAATATTCTTCAAATGGTCACATTTCCCTTCCCCATGGAATTTATTTATTAGGGATATTTTCTTCAGAATGTACCAAGTTTGTATCCTTGTAGTCTGCTCTCCCTCTGCTGTACTCTGCCAACCTTCCCAGCGCCTCTTGCTTATTTATTAATTCTTCCTGGTGATTACATTTCCTAATTAGTGTGTTCTCTCATTTCACTTAATGCGCTGTGGCCCTCTTCAGGGGATGTGCCTGGATATGCATCTGTCCACTGAGTGATCCTGTGAATATCTCTGCTACCTTCCTCCCAAACAGAGGCATTTGTTCCATAAAGTGTAATTACTGGAAAACATCGTGAATATTCTTGCGGCTGCTGGTTCCCTCCTGTCAGCTCAGCCACTTACATCTATTAATGGACTTAACTGATGGAATGTGCACTGTTCTTGATCAGCTTTTAAAACAATTCCTGACTATGAAATTATTTAATAATTGTGTCAATTTCTTTTCACCCACTTTTTCATATAATTTTGGATTTTAGCTGATTTCATTTATTTTATGAAACAAGTATCTTCTTTTTCTGAGCAGACTTTTTTCTGTAATTGTCACTTTTCTGACATCTGGTAAAATATATCCATCATCAGTCATATTTTTCCACTAGTTCTCTTTCCCTGCTAATTTTGCTTATAATTGCTTTCATTTTTGTGATCTGGGTCTTTCTCATATGCATTATTCTGTAATTACTGTTTTGAACTTAGTATATTTCATATGCCAAATGCAATCAAATTGAGGAACTGGAGCACCTGGCTGCTACTATTTTTATTCTTGAACTCCTCTTTCTGTGTGAAGAAGAGGTCTGATGTGGCATTTCTCCCCTTACTGGAGATCTCAGAAGGTGAATGTTCAAGTTGCAGCTTAGCTTGAATTAAATGCTTGGGTCTTATGAGATGTGGATAGGAGCTCGTTGCTGATGGCATTGCTGGGTCAGGCATTTGCTCATACAGCTCTGTGTGCCCGAAGCAGCTGCCAGCTAGGCACCCATCCCTATGGGACCCTCCCTGTTGTCCTTACTGCAACCTCTCCTGCAAAAGTATTTGCTCTGTCATCTCCTCAAATGACTTTCCAAGCTGACAGCATCTGAGATCCTCACTGTGGGTTTGAGGAGCCAAGAGCTCAGCTTGTGCTTTGCTTGCTGCTGCGCTGGGAGCGCAAAAAACACAGTGCCGCATCTGACAGCATCAGGGTAGCTCTGAAATAGCTGATAAGAAATAGCCAATAACGTCCTTTATGTTTTGCCTTTTGTCCTGGAGAGTCTTAAAATATTCAAGTTATTTGGTGAAGTAGCCTACTCATCACGATCTCTCCGTATTGATTATCCTTTGTGTGATAATTGAGATGCCACTTAGCGCAGGCTCTTGATGCGGTGATGCTTCTGAAGTGAATGTTGCTAACAAACCTTCCCTCAGGAATAGATTCACCTCCGTGATGAGGGAAGCTATAGTGTTTTACTGCACGTTTCAGCGGGCTGAGGGCTTGGACATCACCAGTTGGTGTGGCTAACTTGCTGGGGGATAATTAGTTAAGTAACTGGTTATGTGCCCATGTCTTCAATCCTTTAACTGGATCAATGACTTAATCTAACACAGCAAGTCCTAATTCCTTTATGAAACTTTGCTCAGATCCTGGACTTCATCCAGTCTAAGAAGCTGTTGCTTTTTCGTTAGTGGTTATCTAAGAAAGCAGCTAAAAGCAGCCTTTAGAATTAGTGTCGAGTGATGTAAATGAATATTTGTTATTATTTGAGGTGCAATAAATCATTTTAAAAACACTGGATTGGCCTGAGAAAAATCTTTCTATCCATCAAGTGCCTGCAGCACCCACCCCTCTGCCTATGATATTGATCTCGTCCTGAACAGCTAAGCTCTAAGTCAAAGATATGAGGTATGTCTGCTAGAGATTTCAATGAGATGATTTTTTTGGGGAAACTGATTTTTTTGAAGTGACCTTAAAAACTGATAATCGATGGTATCAATAGCTGTATTTGGAAATAAGATTATCTGAAAAATGCCTGCCTGTGTGTTGTGTTTTTTTTTTTTTATAGGCTTAATGTCTCAGGCAGGCTTAAGTTCATACTGTTGTTTGAAGGGAGTCATTGGAGTGAAAACTGCAGAAAGTATGGTATCTGTTACACCAGTGAACCAGACCTGGAGGCGCTTTACTAGCTAGAAACTCAAAATGATCTTGATGATAAAATTTGAGAAGTAATTTGGAATTGACAGATGCAACTCAGTACAGGCAACAGCACAATGCTGTTCTTGGAAAGAAGAATTTGTGGGTGCAGATAACTAGCAGTGCAATGGGAATCTGGGAGGCAAACTCAGCGAGAAGTGGTGTAATCCCGCTGCAAGCAATGAAATTTTATTCACAAGGGAACTGGCAGAAGCACCAGAGCTGGGCTGGGGTAGTTGATCCCCTCAGTGATGGTGGCTGAGCTGGGATAACATGTCCAGTTTTGGCCAGCACGCTTCAAGAAGGATGTGGAAACACTTAATAGAGGCCAGAGGAGATGAACAAGAGCAGTGAGGCAGCAGGAGTCATTTCCAGAGAGAGAGCTGTAGAAGTGGATTAATTTCCTTTGAGGAGGTGAAGGGAGGTAAAGTCTTCCTTGGAGAGGGCTGTGAGAAAGCGCAGAGCAATCCCCAGTCCTTCAGCATCAGGGAAGGGGCAACCACCTTCGGTGGCATATTTTAGCCAAATACTTTGGAAAAAGACTTCTAGAGGTTAGGTTAGATAAGCACTGGGAATGGTTACTGCAGGAGATAACTGTTTTAAGGGAAGTTTTAGTAACAAGTCAGGCAACATCCACCAGGTCCAGCTCCTCACCATGCCCGTGCGCTGTATGTGCTGCAGCGCACTCTGTCCCTGCTTCCTCACATCCGTCCCCACGTGGATTGTCCTTCCAGGCTGGTCCCACTGACAATGACAGTCTCAAATCCTGGCAGAGAAAGTCCATCGCTAATCCATGCAACGGGTATGCTGCACGGGCACCACTGGGCCGAGCAAGAGTGCAGTGGTTTAATCCTGACCTGGTGGGACCACCTCGGGGGTGAAAGGGTGCTCAATCCTGTGGAAGAGTATTATATTATAGGATTAGGATTGATTTGCTTAGGGGTCAAATGGGCAATCCTGGATTTCTCTTATGAAGCTGTAACTGAAATCTAAATTGCAACTCTAGTTATAAAACTTAAGAAGTAAAAAAGCCCCATCTGTAAAATCCGTAGAAGCCACCTATAGACACCTTGATGATCTTATCTCTTGCCGACGGAAAGGAGGAAAAACCAAGGTGGCTGGTCAGCATGTAGCTTAGTGTTCAAAGAGCTAAGAAAAGTAGGCAGGTTTTAGGTCTTGCCTTAGTGAATTTTAGATGTACCAGCCTGGTACCGTTTTATATCTCTGTATGCCTGACACAATGAAGATTTTTCTGTCTCTGATATAGGAGCTATATTTGGGGTATCACTTGAGAGCTGAGCTGCTAGGTTTAACTCCTTTAAACTGCTAAATAATTGGTCAAGTTTTTGCCACTTTTGAACCCACTGCAGTCCTCTTAAATCCTCTCTGAAGCCTCAGGAGTTTGCTTGGTGGTATCCAGCCTGCTATGAATATCCTGCCTCTGAAAACCAGGCCTATATGTTTATTTGCTCTGAGTGGTGCTGTTTAAAGTATTGTGTGATGGATGAAGCTAATTGCTGAGCGCTCTGAATACACCCGCTCTGGTGCTTACCATCCACCTGCCTCCAACCCCCTGTTCTTTTTGAGCATCTGCAGTATGTTGCAGAATCCCATAATATGAGAAGAAGTCAGGACCGAGCAGAAATGAGCTTTACGAGAGCAGATAAGAGCGACTTGTGCTGCAGCAGCAGATGTGAATGTTGTTTTCTGCAAGTAGATGCTTCCCTAATCCTCTTAAGGATAGCCGGGGTAAAATCCCCTTTGTGACATTAGGCGCAGCTCTGGGCCAGGTGGCCTCAGCTTCTGTCACCGCCTTCGTGAGCTGCTTTGCTCCGAGAAGCAGTCCGGTAAAAGCAGCCGAGTGGCCAGGTGTGCGGGAAGAGCCCTGGGTAACAGCCAGCATCGTGGTACAGCGAGACTTTTTGCTGAGTGCAGCTAAGCAGTCCTCTGTGTTTTTAGGTCCTTGGAGCCTGTGGGTGTTATGGAAATGCTGAGTGCCCTTCCTAGCAGTAACACATGTAAGAGGGTAGTAAAAGAGTAGGCAAACACAAAAAGGGTTGGCAGTGTGAGGTGAGGGACGAGTGAAATGGTATGGGAAAAGCTTAATGGTGTGAGCTGACCTGGCAGAAGGAATATTTTGCAGCTCGCTCTGCCTTTCTGCAGGGAAAACCACTCCTTTCACTGATGCGCCTGGCCTGTGCAGTTGCAGAGGAAGGTTTTTCCACATGGTTGGATTGTGAATAGCGTGGTGAAGGAGAGTGGTCAGGCAGTGGGATGATGGTCTGACACCTGCCATCACTTCCCAACCCTGTCCTAGACTTTCTGTGACCTTGGACAAAATATTTTGTACTGGAACATGGAACGTACCCCAACTCTGTAAAGAGTCTGAAGCAAGGACTTGAAACTGGGACATTTCCCCCACTTGCCTTAGTTGATAGTCCTTGTACAAGCCAGTAGGGACCCTTTAGAAAGTGTTATTGTCCATTATTTCATGCTTAATAAAGCACATGCTCATCAAAAGTCAAAACCCGAACTCCATCCTGTTGGTTTCCTTCTTCAGTGCCCTTCAGTACCCTCTCCGTCCTCCGTCTCCTTGCACCATACTCAACCACCAAAATCCACATGTTGAACATTCCTTCCAAGCCTGTCTTAACTGCTATGAGGAGTGACAAAGGCCATGTATGAATGCCATATGCCACCTTGATATTTGTAGCTGAAATTATTGTAAAGACAAATGGCTTTGAGATTATTGTTTTCCTTTCAGTTTGGTAGGCGCCACTATTTTTGTCCTTGTTTTAACTAGCGAAAGAATTTTGGAATTTTGGTAAGCCAAAATTCGTCTTTGGAATGACACATAATGCGTAGTGGGAGCACATCAAGGCTGCTAAGTTCTCTGGATTTTCATGAAGATAATTTTGGAGGGTGCAATCCTGAGGTTTTTACTTGGGCATATCTCCCGCTGACTCATCCAAGACTACCACGTTAAAGTCATCAAGAGGAGATTATGAAAGGTTCTGAGACTCTATGTGGTATGTTTCTGTAATACATTTTTTGTGTGTCCAGAGAAACTGGTATTAGCTTTATTTCCATTTTTTCTGGTTTATGTTTAATTTCTTCACCACTTTTGCTCATCTGTTGTAAAAGGAGCCTTCCTGACATGAGAAAGGAGGCAAAAACTTCTGGCCTTCCTTCCTTTGTAAAAGATGGTGATGGCAGGGTCTAGGGTTGCTGGTAGTAACAACTTTAACGGGGAGAAGATAACATTTTAGTCGAACTAAACACAGCAGCTTTTTTGTGGTGACATGCACCACCCTCAATTAGTCCTTGTGACTCAAGATTCAATTGATAAAGCAGCTGGGACACTGGAAGTATTTTTATTCTGGAAGATGTTCAACATCTGGGTGTCAGTCAGCTACTGACCCTCTTCTCTACATTTTACATATTATTCATATATAATCTGTAGATGTGTCAGTTCACAAAACATCTTCCAGATACTGATTGTGATTTGCTTGCTCTTTTGTGAGTTTAAAGAAACGTGTGCATTTCAAATGAGCTTCATTCTTAACTGTGTCCTAACAGTCTGCTGGAAGTCCAGTGTCTACCATGGAAGTCCAGCTCCGTGGTTCAATCATTCAGGCAGTAACCAACTGCCCTCTGAAGGTATTTTCCTCTGTTCAGTATCGTCAATGAAACTGCTGTTTACAAAAAGAGACGCCTTGAAGGAAAGGAGTCTGAGTTCTGAGCTTTCAGATGTTGAAATAAGCAGTTGACCTAAATTTCGGCCACCCCCAGACCTGTTCCTGACTCAGCCCCTGCCTTTGAGGAACCTCAGTCTTCCTGGGCTTGGGTGCATTTCACGAATAGGTAAAAAGATGATTAAGAAAAAAATTAAGGCAGTATTTGCATCAAATTAGCTTTTAACAAACTGTAAGGCGTGAAGTTGTTACAGCATTATGAACTTTTGTGGCTTTAGTGGAGCTACTCCGCATTCCCACTGATGTAAAGATCTCAATCTGGCCTCTTGGCTGCTCCACTTCAGCAATTGATTCTAAAGCGGCCTCACTATCCAAACATGTAGAATTAAGGATTCATCACTAATTATGTAGCTGCAATTCCTGACTATTTTTCTTCCTAGTTTAGTCAAAATGTTTCTGACATTTAGCAGATTGACATTCTCTTAGCATCTCCACAACAATCTGTCCTGTTTGTTTAAGAAGGCAACATTTTTGGAAGAAACTGCAGCATCTCTGCTGGAAACTCAAGTACCTGGCAAGAGACGCTCAAGATACTTGTTGAGCTGGCCAAGTTCTGCTGCTATGCTTAGTGATTGCGATGGGCAGTTGTGTGACCTCATGTGTCTTCGACTGTCTAGGGTTCACCTTTTGTTTTCTGCTGGTTGGCTTAGGAAAGAGCAACAAGGAGTGACAAACCTCAGCAATAGCCCTGTTGCCCTGGATGGCTCATTCTCTGCAGTGCTGACTGGTTTCTTTGGTCAGAAGTGGTTGATGCCAGCATGACACATGGCCATATTTCTAGTGTGTTTGCACATTTCCTTGTTCCTGTGATGGGGGTAATGACTGCTTGCTGGTCAGATGTTGTCATCAACATGCAGTGAATGTTTGACTGGCCTCAGGGAAGGTATAAGGTGCTGGACGATGGTTCCTGTTCCCAGAGGTCTGCAAGAGACTGGGGCAGGGGGGAAAGGCTTCCATACTAAAGTTGTCACTTTATGACTGTGTTTTAAGGGTCTACCTGGTTAAGAAGTAAACCTGTCCTAGGCTAAGGACATGGGACCTGCGTCCTCTGAAACCAAATGACTACTGAAAGGCAGTCATCACTCTGGAAATAAGCATGATGATCAAACAATTTACCACCTACCTAGGGGCTCTCAGCTCCACCTAGGGACTGAATTTCTCCAACAACCCAGGCTACTCTCTCTGCAGCTGTCTAACAGTGCTCTGAGAGTCTCCTTGCACTCTGCTTTGTGATACTTGAATAGCTTTGCTCTGTGCTTGGTTTTTATTTCCATCAGGTAGTTGTGAAGCAGTCTGTCAAAGAGCCTTAACAACTGTGAAAACATTTTTGAAGTGTATAAAAATACTTTAAAAGAGGCATTCTCTATTGTTTTCTGTTGTGGGCAGCGCTCTCCCACGTGTTTACACCTGATACATCTCAAAGTGATCATGCTGACCTCTGCTGATGCCAGTGCAGATCAAGATGGGGATGAGTAGGTGATGTGTGCAGAGAGTGAGGCTCAGCTTTTTTTGTTCATTTCTTTGTTTTTTATTGCAGTAGTTCGGTGGCTGCAGGCATTGTTCCATCTTGTCGGGCAAATTGGCTATCTTGCAGCATCAGCCATGCTTATCGTCGGCAGAAGTGGATTGCACGTCTGTTTTTTACATAACGTACTGCACAGCAACAATTGTTTTCTGTTGTAACATGATGACAGGTACTGAATTCCAGGTTAGCCATATTGAAGTATGCACTATTTTTGCTGCCATCCTTTTTGGCCACTAGTGAAATGCAGTGATGACTTTGGGTGTTACCAGCTGATTCAACATGGGTTACTCAGAGTTCAGCCTGTTAGCAGATACTTAGCTTATCTGTACTTGTCCCTTTTGGAAGATGGCTGTTTATTCTCATTTTGAGCTCTGTGATTTGGATAGCTTTTTACACATTGCTTATTATAAATTATACTTACTGTGTTTCCATTTGGCCTGGATTCCTCTCTCTTTAAAAGCTTATTCCAGGATTTGTTCATTATCTCTGTTTCATATTGAAATGGCCCTTTTATAACCTTGGTGAAAATTTACATGTATGGCACAAGCACAGACTTTGTTCTGCTGTAGATACAGCAGTTAAATCAGTGTTGTTGAAAAGTGGTGAAGACTTGGTTGCAGAGACTACTTACTGGCAAACTGGTCACTGTCTTAATTTCAGAATGACAGTGGAGAAAATACAAGGGCTGTGCTGAACCAGAGCATCAGTGATAACAGAGTAGCAATTAATAGCGCTCAAGAAAATACTTCCTGATGGATCTGAAGCTGTCAAAACTTTGGGATAAAAAAGGCTGGAATAGATAAAGAAGTCTTGCCCAGGGCTCTTTGACTTCATCTAAAAGATAGGTTCTCCTTTGTTTTTGGTTGAAGAGGACGTATGACTTGCTTAGGCATTGCTTACTCTGCCTGCTGCTTTGCTGTCTAAGAGGCCATCTATTAAGTAGTACGCTGGCAGAAACTTACACTCTTTTATATAGCACTTGCCATTTGAAGGTCTTTGAATCTGTCCAAAGTGGAGGAAATTTACGATCTCTATTTTGTAAATTTAGAAGCTAGAAAAAAACAGACACTCTAGGCTAGAAAATGATTGCCAGCACTGGAAACAGAACCCAGCTATTTTGAGTCCTGATTTCTGATCTTGCTAAAAACTAGATTGCAAGTGGAGGCAGGAAAATGGTTCTTAAAACCACAATTATTAATTTACTTCTGAACCTATCTTCTGTTGCGGTTAAGTTTCTGGGCTGCCGTGGTCTCTTATTTACCCATGCAAGATATCAACATAAAGCTGTTTGCCCAGCGTAACCCAAAACATTGCTTTACGTGCAGTGGCAGTAAGCCATTGCATAGCTTAGGAGTGCCCGTGCGTGCTCGGGGAAGGGTCAGGCCGTGTGGGCCAGCAGCTTCAGCTGTAGAGCTGGATCCAAAGGAATGGGGATTGTCTACCTGTAACTATGTACAGAGCCTGGCAAAATGATGCCTTCATCCTGCTTTGATCCAAGATGTTGCAGAAATGTAAATAGTGTAATAATATATTTTTAGATGCAAAGTCAGTGAACTTGTAAGAAGCAAATGGAAAATCCTCACATGTAGCAGGATCCAGTGAACCTGCTATGTTTTCTTGCTCCCTGAAGTCATTCACACATTCTGTGTCACTCACTGTTAGGAAGTAGGGAAGCACTTGCAAACCTAATTTGGAACCAACTACAAGAGAAAAATAGTTCTTTGTGCAGAAGAGCTGCGTAGACTTTGTCTTCTGTATGCAACTGGCTTGGAGAATATTACTGCTTCTTTAAAAATACTAGATGCTGGCTTGCTGTGTGAGGCAGCATCTCACTGGGAGAGACACTCTCCTAAATTCCACCAGTCCACTGTTGGAGAAAAGGGAATTAGTTTTTCATCCTTGTCTCTGGTGAAGTCATCTCTTTTCTGTGAATTACAACTCATCTCTGCTAGAGGTGGCTGGAGCGTCGACATAATGAAAACATTTCAGTTGTATCCATGTTCTTAAATTGGTCCCCATCACTGCATTCAAACATCTGCTCCCTGGGGAAGACCATTTGCTTCAGTATTTTGATTTGGAAATTGTACTGATGTAAATAGACAGCAACATCAGATTCAGCATCTTGAATGCACTTTCTAGTCTCTGCATATCTTCAGGCTATCTTCTAGGAAAAAATATTGAAAGTATTTCCAGTGAATTCACTTAGATGCTAGGTCATTTAAATTCTCAGCCTTTTTAGCCATTGTTGTTACCAGACATTTGTTTAATGGCACAAAGTAGTGTTCCCTGCCTCCCCCTCCACATTCATCCCAGTGTGTAGTCTGGTGGGCTTGGGGACAGCAATTTAGTAGGATCCCTTTGTTAAGGTGGGCAAGTCATCTCTGAAATGGAGGGTGCCCTGGTCTGACGGGAGATGGTGGGTTTTGTTTTTATGGAATAATACAACAAAGTGCTCCTGCGTCACATTGACATAATGGGCAACTTTAAAAATCTTTGCCTTGGAGATACATCAGGGGGCTGGTGCATCCAGCCACTCTGAGAGCGGCCGGGAGTCTGAGAGAGCGCCTGCCTCTTGCTTTTTCTCTGTGACAGCACTGGGAATATATTTTTCTAGCTCTGAAATGGGAACTAATTGAATGCTGAAGATGATTTGTGCAAGCTGCTGCTGAAATGAGGTGATAAAAATTCTTGAAAGCTCTGTTAGTCTAAAGCAAAGTGAAGGTGTCTGCTGTGCTTTGCTGCAAGATGTCCCAGCAGACTTGTGTTAAAGCTAGCTTGCGGAAGGGCTGGCCATCCTGTTGTGCTGTCTTTTCTGTTTTATGACAAGTAACCTAAAAGTCTTTCTTTCAGGTTCTGCTGGCAATTTTGAAGTTGCTTGTCCATCCCTTTCCCCCCCCTTTTCCTTCAGTTTTGCCTGCTCAGGAAAGGTACTGATATAGGACACAGTAAGAGTAAAAATGAAATCTTGATGATCTGATGGGGTAAAGGACTTTTAAGTAGTATTCTTTGAAACTTTATTCGATTAATACCCATTTAAGCCCAAAATCCAATGGTCAGTTTAGACTCCTGACCTAGAGGTTAAACCCTTCTTGAATTCCCTTTGATTATCCTCATTACGAACAGGTCAGGTGATTGTCAGGGTCATGCCAGCAGCACAACCAGCAGTGACCAGATTTCATACTCCTATCTTAAAGCTTGAAACCAAGCTGGAAACCAAAGCAAGCCATTCTGTATCATCCAGACTGTCAGAAGCCTTTAGGATGATCAAGAACCGATGCTATTCATTGACCTACCTTTAGTGAGTGTTTTACAACTTATCAGTAGAATCTTTGAAGAATTGTGTTGCTCACGTCCTGCTCAGGGCCTCAGCTCACCTGATAGGTATGCAGGTATCTTGAAGGCTTTGAAGGACTGATATAACATAGGAAAAATCACGTTCTGCTTTGGCTGGATCAGATAGTCTCTTCTATATTTATATCTAGTTTTTCTTCTGCAGCCCTACTTGTCTCAAGGTAGATGCTGTAAGGAATAGTGAACAAATTTAGGACTAAGCTAAACCAAAGCTGTACGTTTGGTGCTATAACTGTAGATTTTTGTCTTAATTACTTCCAGCTGCAGAAGCTTGTATATATCTGTAAGGTACTGAATACCTTGGTCTCTTAAGCTGTAAAATGTTTAGCACCTGTGGGATTTAACAAAACACACAGCTGTTTTTCTTTCTGGCACATGTTCTTCTCGGTTGTATGAACGTGTGAGAAATAGTTCATGGTTCAGAGGACGGCCTAGGTCTATTCTCATTGTAGAAACAGGGCAGGTGTTTTCCATCAGTGCCGTATCTCTCTCTTCTGCCCCTCTAACTTCTCGCTACTCATTTCCCAAATGAAGCTCTGGGGCTCTCTGTGGTGGAGGTACCCATTGCAAAGGCATAGGGAGTAACATCCTTGAGATCATCCACTAAGCTCACTCAAAAGCAAGGTAAAAATTATATTTGTAGGTGGGATTTTTTTGGTGTTTTTTGTGGGGTTTTTTTGTTTGTTTTTTTTCTATGATGAGCTTTTAATGTCTCCTCTAAATGCACTGCTTGGTAGGATTTGGCACCCACAGGATCTGATGCACAAGGAGAGGCTGGTTACCTGGACACACCAGAGTATCACCCTACAGCCTCCCCTCGACCTCAGGTCTTCCCATGCTGTTTCTGTAGTCACTTAGTTTCCCCCATAAAACTGCTGCTGGCAGCATGACCACCTCTTACAGGTGGTAGAAGGGAGGGAAGGCTGTGCCCAGTTTATGTGTTTTCATCACCTCTGGGCAGATCTGTTTACGAACAATACCACTAAACTCCCTACCCTGTTTGCAGGGAGAAGGGTCCCAAGCCTGGAGTGTGCATCTGGAAGCAGGCTCGGTGTGGTGTGTTGCTGTCTTATGGTGTCATCCAGGGGCTGTTCAAAACAAGAATTACTCATATGGGTTTATGCTAGTGTGTATTTAGGAAACCTGAACTAGACCATGTGAGAGATGTTCAAGCTAGACAGAATGTCGCTGGGCTGGGCAGTGCTGAGGATAGGAGACATCGTCGTGCTGGACTTCCTGCATCCTCCACTTAGGCAACTGGATATTTCCCGTGCTCTGTGATTGCAAATGCTCCCCTCTGCTTGGCAGGCTGCAGGGTGAAAGCTTGCTGTCTCTCAGGTTCCTTCCTAACGTCTGAGGTGGCCGACTGCAGCAATGCTGACAGTGAAAGGAAGGGTGTCAGTCGTGCTAATACCTACTCGTTCTTTATGTTTGCATACCAGAGTTTTGCAGATTTTGCCTCTGCAGACCAAGTACATTGCATAGACAGCAGTTATTTATGTCTCTATATTCTTCCCATGAAGATGCCAGCCTTTCATCCTGTATTTTGGAAGCTCCCTGCATCCTTGGTTTAACACAAGGATTATGGGAATTTCTGAACAACATTTGCCTTCCTCTCCTTGCTCAGGGCTCTTCGTATCCCATGTGCCATTTCCCACAAGTCGATGGTTTGTGTGGCGGCCTTTTCTTTCTGTGGGACAATTCATGTAACTTGTGATTTTCTTATAAAGTTTCTAGGGACGTGTGACAGAAGTGAGGTGAAGAGTTGTCTTGGCCACTACTACCTGTCCATTTCATCTGCAGGTAATTACAGAAGCAGCAGCTGTAGTGTCTGCAGGTTGGATGCAAACAGATCTGTGTTGCCCCTTTTCTGATTTTTTTATTTTCCCTGATGATCCCCCCATAAATCGATAGCTTTCCGCCTCGTGGCGCCTGGAAGGCTTCCCTGCAATTTGCAGGGGATCCAGCGGGATGCTGCAAAGTTGTTGTGCTCAAAGAGAGCAAATCTATTGCTTGTGGTCTGAGCAGAATAACTCACCCTTCTCACCTTTTTGAGCCAGGAAAGCTTTTATCTATGTGTTGTCCTTCCAAGGATCTCTGACAGGCACGGGCCTTTGGGAGATGCTCTGGTGCAGTTTACAGCAATCTCCCTCTATCGATGGGCAGCTTAATGAGGGATCTGTTTTGCTATTACTTATTTATCGAGCCGTGCCAGAGTGTAGCAGCCTACGAGCACAGAACGGACTGTGGCACTGAGCAATGCAACTCACACCCACCCTGGATAACACCACAACTTAGAGGTGTTGTCTCTTTTTTTTAATATGATTTAGCAAACAGTGCTCTTCTCTGCAAATGGGAAAAGGCAATTGACTCAGAGAAGCGGGAACTTACAAAGAGCAGCAAGTGCTGTGGAGCGGTTGCTGCCCCACTGCCACCCATCCTCATGTTTGGAGGAGAAAGCCCTCCTCTCCGTGGCTTTTCCATGGCTCCCATTTGGATAGAGCAGTGGCAGGAATGACCTTGTGCATCGCTGTCCCACCCTCAGAGCCACAGAGGGGTGAGCAAAGGCTGGTTTGGGAAGGGGAGGAAGGTGGGCACGTGAGGGAACTGTGCTCCATATGGAGAGAGGAACAATGAATGACCAGTGAGATCCCGGTCTCCATCCACAGCCTTAGTCTGACTCTGGCAACCACCAGACCAGACTCTGTCCTGTAAGAGACCTTTGGTTCTTAAGGCTTAAAGCAAGAAAGTTCATTAGTCATGTTTTGCCAACAGTTGATGGTATAAACACAGTGAAATGTGTGAGCTGCCGTTTGAGGGGCTGCTGTGAACACATCAGCTTCTGTGGACTGGGCATGGGGCAAACCCTGTAACAAGGTAAACCCTGTAAAGGGTTACAGCTGTGGGGTGTTGTTTGTTTGTTTGTTTTTTTTTTTCCCAAGGTTTCATTGCTGTTGACAGTCATCCTCCAGAGTCCCTCTGGAAGCTGAAGATAGCATGTGCTGACTAAAGTTGCTGTGTGGGTAACCTTTGGGAAAAGGCGTTTTGCTTTTGATCTGGTTCCATTTCCACATCACAGGAGAGAAAAAATCACCCTTGAAACTGATGCTTTGCTGAGAGCATGAGCAGAGAAGCCCAGGACAGCAGTGGCTGCACAGAAGGTTACACGTAGAAGGTGGCCTGGGAACTGCGGGAAGGGTCCCTGTGGGCTGCAGTGGCACCAGCCTGGGTGCACTGTGTGCAAAGAACAGTTTGAGTTGTCCCATGCCCTGTTCCTTAATTGCCCATGGTAAATCTGGGATGTTTGTGTGCTTGTTATGTAAAATTTTGCTGCTCCTGGTTAAACAATTAATTGCTTCTGACCTGTTAATAATGAGTTTTCATTCACTGCTCACATTCACGCTGCATGACGGACCTCTTCATGCTAGTGCCTCTACTGACTGGTTGGGTGGTTGGAACTGTGTGGCTTGGGATGGGCAATAGACTTTCTCCAGAAGTTCATGTTGGCAGTTTTGCTTGTCTGTGCATGTCTGCGTTTGGTGGGTTTATGTTTGCCATTACTGTTTCAGAGCATTGCAGACGTCTAAGGTCTGGTTGAGGAAGAACTGTGGTATCGTGGCTGTGTTGTAAGGCTTGGGCAATGAGGAGAGATGTTTATGCTGTTGAATTTTTGCGTCTTTCAACTTTAAAGTACGTTTAAAACTTTTTCTTTAATTTAATGCTATAAATACTACTTGAATATAGAGAAATAACAAAAGAACTTGCTCCAGCAGGGAAGCTTCCTGTACACAAACAGTTATCAGAAAAGATGCTGAACTTAAACCACATTAGATTTGCTTTTTTTGCCATTTCTCTGGGGCTGGTAATGAGAAACCTGCCAAGTGTCACAGCTGGTCCATCACCAGTGATGGTCCATTAAAATGTTGTTTTCTGCTTGGCTTATGTGCCTCGTGGGAAAGAGGGGCAGAGGAGTGGGCAGCTCTCGAGCACTGTGGTCCCAGTTCTATGCCTCTGGTGCTGGTTCCCTCTCCCATCTCATCTGGGGTCTGACCCACTGCTGGTCAGGGATGGCAGTCTGAGGTCCTCTAAGGACTTGGGGTCCGACCCATCTGTGACATCCCTAGCTCTTGCTGGCCATGTGTAGATGTCAGCATTCATACAGCATTACTGTTCCTCCTCCACACCTCGCATGATGTCGGAGCTCTCTGTCTCCATGGTGTCTCTTCATATTACTCTTTGCTTATTTAAAAAGGGTGAAGAAAGCCAGGTGGTGTCAGGCTTCATTGTGCGTTCTGCCAATTCACCCTCTTATAGCCCTGCTCTGTAATTTTTCATATGTGACTAAAGGACAATCATTCCACTTACTGCTCCAAATTTTTTTTAAGAAATTTCTAACAAGGTTTTGCGAGAATGTAGACAATAACTGAAGAACCCCCACATTTTTTTCTTTTGAAGATGAAACCTCCACATTTTATTCTTTTGACTAAAAAATATGAACACCTGACTTACTACGTTAAAAACAGATGGCAGAGGCTTGAGGGATAGTGTGCACACACAAAACATCTGCTATGCTGATAGTATTTAGAAAATTATGATGTCGGAGCCTGTTGCATTCCAAGGGCTATAAATTGTGGAATTGTGAGCCTCTAACAAACAGGTCCCAGAATGGGACCTAACCCCAGATTTGACTGCCCTGAAATGCTAGACCTGAACCTAGTTGTGATGGCTTGATAATGCTCTGCTACTTAACCAAAGGTTAATTGTTTGGGATTAGTGGGAGATGATGTGGCTGAAGACCTGCAGACTTGAAGACCTTGGCCAAGCTATACGTTAGGGGCACCTGCAAGGACAGTGTGTGAGTAGCAGTATGGGTCCGTCAAACAGGAATTTTAATTGTTCAGTTTTGGACAAATTAGTAGTGTAATCACTTAGTTGGGTTTTTGTGGTCCATTCAATCTTGGTGACTCTGTAGGGACTCTGGTGTGATGGAGCTGTGATGGTGTAACTGCCGTGTGTATAAAGGCCATCAGGTGTCATTTTACTGGTAGCATCTGAACAAGTGACTTTTGGGGGGAAAGGCGACACATCTTTCCTACTATCCTGATCTGTCAATATCTGTCTTTACTATGGGAATCTTGGAAAATATTTTCGTTGTTTTGAAGCTTGTCTTCCTCCTCCTGGCTGGGGGATCGGTCGTCCATGCTATCAGCAGAGAGCAGTCAGCAGCTGCCTCCCTCCTGCAGATGCCCAGAAGAGGAGCCCCAGGGCAGACCCCATGCTACTGGCTGAGAGTGGAGTTTCATTTACCGATGTTCATTGCTGATGGTAATATGCTGAGTTTGTGCTGGGCACAGGATGATTTCTTCACATCTCAGCAGCGCGGCCTTTTGCCATGAGGTTACCACTACATGGTCATTTTTGGGTTGGCCTCCATGCTAAGCGCAAGTGGTGCCTGTCTAGCCTCTAGCTTCAGCTAAACTCCCTGGTAGGTGAAATGTCAGCAAAGATGTAGCAGATAATTTTTAAGGATGTCAATCAATGTATAGCCTTGCAGTTCTCAATTTGAAATGCTTCCAAATCAAACTATGAATACTAACAAAATAGGTGTGTTTAATGACTAGTGCACTGCTGAGTATCTTCTCAGCTCAGTCTCTGGGGACTGCTAAAATACCTGATGGTGAGAGAGATGAGGATTTCTACAGGTGCTTTCCTTCTGCAGTTATTAGGTGTTTCCAATGCATCTGCAAAACTGCAGCCCTTGGAGTGATATATCTGGCACTTTCCATGTCCTGGAGCTTGGTCTGTGCATGTGCCAGACAGACCACCACTGCTGCCAGCCATGACATGTGAAAGGCTGGAAAAACCCACATGAGGTACAGACTAGCTCACACTCAGGTTGTTTTCAAATAAAAATGCACAAAGCTTTGCTCAGTAGGAATCTGTATGTTTAAAATGCATTGAGCAAAATCTTTGCTTTTTAAAGTGGTGGGAGTGGGACACAGGGGGCCACATTTCCACGCATCTGCTGTGCTTTCAGGGGTTTAATATTTGCAAGTCTGGTTGGGAAAAAGATTGGTGCCCCTCTTGCTGAGCTCTTTATAAAATATGACCTTCTTTTTTGCCAACTAGATGGGAGCTGAGAGCTTTCTGATAGGTGTCATCCCTCCCACCTCCTTTATTTCTTCTTTTACTTCTCATTCTCCTTCTTGCTTTTGGGCAGCCTGCGTAGATTGCTCTCCCAGTTCCTTACGCCATTCTTTTGCTGTCTCCCAGTGTGGGTCTGCTGCCTGCACGACTAATCCACTGAGTATCCGTGGGTTTCACTGTGATTGTCCAAGTCCTATTTTTCTGTTCTGCCTTATCTTCATTATGTGTTCTGTGTCTAGAGAGATTAATTTTTAAATACCATGCTTTCGTAGTGACTGCTCAGTGGCCATCTCATTATGATCTTAAAGATACAAGACCAGATGCTTTCATTTATACTGGATAAGGAGTTGGCCTCGGAGGCTTATATGATCAGTTCCCAAACATCAAGAATTTACAGAAATATTTTGCCTTTTACATTCCAAGAACTGAAGTTTGAGGGCTACTTCAACAATAAATTATTTACAACAAATTTTATCCAAATTCTTTCAATTCTTGAGCATGCATCTTAATCTCTATGTTGTATTTTTATCTTTTTTACCTCTCACACGTTCTTTTGTTTGGTGTCTTTATAGATTTAGCATGACTATCCAAATGGAAAATCTGTTTCTAAATATGACTCAGCATAAGCAGCCTTTACCAGCTTCAAAACTCTCCAGATCGTGACACCCTCATACTGTGAATATGAAAGTTTAAAATCATCCACTGCCTGTTGTGTATTATTTATTCATCTCATAGGCTGTTAACTACAGCAATTTGTATGAGTCGAACATAGCAAATGTCAGATGTTGTTTCCATTTCTGCTTTTGTTTTGCTTCACTGGCAAAATTCTTATTGATTTCAGTGGTGGCAGATTAAGCCCTGCATATGTTTTGTTTTCATGAGCCAGCAAAAATGTCTTTCCTCTTTATTGTGCCCACCTCCTTCAAATATTTTTGTGCGTCTTTACACAACTCTTCCACTCAGATTTCAATGTCTTCCGAGTCTCCTTCCTCAAGTTGTTTAAATCCCGACAAGTATTGGCTCGGACTGTGGTCTTACCCAGAGAAGTGTCCATCCCAGCTGTGTGGTACAGATACTGCTTCTGTTTGCTAGAAGGTGAAATAAGGTATTGAGTGAAGATGCTTCTCTGTGTCACCTGAGTTTTGAGGTCAGACTGTTAAATGTTTCACAGACTTGCAAAGCAGCAGATAGCTAAACGGCATCAACAATATGCAGCAGGGTTGCGGGGAAAGAAGTACACACTACTGGTCTTTACGTTTGCCTGAACAATACCCAGAAGAAATGACCAGCAAGGAAACTCTGGTGTCTAAGCATCCAGGGACAGACTGTTTGCTGCCCTTCACAACAAGAGCAGCTGATTCATAGGGGAGTTGCTGGGGTCATTGTGGTATGGGTTGCCCACGTCTCATACATATTCTCTTAAATAAACCTCCGCCTTGACAGGTGGTACTGGTGTTTGTCATGAAGCAGAAACTTACATCTGGGAAGACCACAAACTCCTAAGACATGGATCTTGAATAGAGTTATAACTGTTAAAAGCACCATCATCTCGAAATGACATCACATCCATGTAATGTGCAGACTTCTGCTAACACTGAACATGCAGAGATATTCATCTTTTCATGCCCATGTCTAATGTTCCTATCTTAATCTAGATGGATGGAAAAAGATTTATACTTCTAAGCTACTCTGTATTAATGAAAAACATTCTTCTGTCCTCCAAACACACTCTGCAGCTGCAGGGGAAACAATCACTGAAGTGGGAGCAAGACCACAGTCAGACCTTGAGTGAGGTCTTCGAAATGTCAGTGGACTGAGTACACTGTATATGAATTAGAAGTGAGTCCCAGTGCAATTTGGTGAAGATCTGGTTGAAGTTGGGGAGTACTGAGTGTCAGCTGTCTGTGTTTTCTCCTTGGAGGTGAAGGCTGAATGAGAGTCAAATGGGGATTCAGGTGTTGGAACTGGCTGCCCATGGAGGTGGTTGAGTCCCCAGTCCTGGAGGTGTTTAAAAAAAAGTGTAGATGTGGCACTTCAGGATATGGTTTAGTAGGAATGGTGGTGTTGGGTGTATAGTTGGACTTCATGATCTTAGAGGTCTTTTCCAACCTATGATTCTATGGTTCCTCTGGGAAGAGCAACAGTCTCCTATGGGCAAGGGCATGCAGCTGCCACTAAAGCGTTGGTATTGGCTCCTGAAGTTACAAGGCAGGAGGAGATATGAAAATGTCCCATTCTGCCCATACAGGTCAGAAACATGGCAAAGAGTGTGTTGGCTCATTCAATTCCCAAAAGACATGTGAGAATTTGCTTTCAAGAGCAGTCTAGCTGCTTGATACTTGGTGTAGGGCTGGTTAAAGACCGTATCTGCCTTATGAAGCATTATTGCTGTAACTGTGTTGATAAAGCTGTTGAAGATGGACAGTATGTCTGCGTGGCTACAGAAAGCTAAGTGACAAAAGTCATTGTAGTTGACATGTAGCTGCACAGGTTAAAATGCTTTTGTGCAGATGAAACATCTCCAGGGCATAAGAACAGCTGAGTTAAGATGACTTGATAGGGAGGGAGAGATGCTCTGGGCTGATGTTGTAAATGATGTCATTGCTGATTTTTACCAGCCTGGGGTATGGCTCACAGGTCACCTTAAGAAAGCAAATAACTGCACAGAATAGCTTAGAGTTTTTGAGTCATCCTGTGGAACTTATACTTGGTCCTACTAAGCAATGTTTATACCTCATTGAAACGCAGCTTTTTTGGTTCTATTTTTAGACACTCATGCTGAACAGAGTTCAGATGCATTTTATCTGCTCAGTGACCAGTCATGCTGAGGTCAGATTCTGCCTATTATTAGGAATATGTGAATTTAATAAAATCTCTTGTTTATATCTAAGTTAACAATTTTATGTTTCTCAGATAGCTGTGATTTAACCTGTAATCTTCCTGTATTAAAGACATTTTCCTGTGTTCCACCAAAGACAAAAACAGTTTGGGAGTCCAAGAGGAAGAAGGATGGGAAGAAGCAGACATCTAAGTAAAACATATGTTGAATGGGAAAAAAAATCAGTCACCCTGGGTTCTGGGCCTGTGATTATTTCCACATGCCTGGACCGTATCACTGTGCTGTGTGCCATTAATGTCATTAGATGCTTTATGCCAGAGTGGATTTTCTGCATATGCTGGTGAGATTGCAGGGTTGGGACCTGGATGGGTAGATGCTGTGAGTGCCGTGTCGGCTCCGTGAGGTTGCGTGCTGCGCGTGGAGGTCTGCGCCCTTCTGAACCCCCTTCTTGTGCTGCGTGTGTGGGCGCACACCCAGCCATCCCAGCAGTCCCTGAAGTGCCGATAACCACCTGGCTGGGTAACCAGCCTCCAGGCAGCAGAGTTTGTCCTCAGCCCTTTTTGAGAAAAGCAGACAAGAAAACTGGTTAATGAAACCCCACCTTGTGAAAATGGATGTTTTTAACTGGTGCTTGGTGCTGGAAGGAGGCATGGTTAAAAATAAGCTTAATGTTCCTGTTCATAGGTGCCTGTGTGTCGGAAAGAAATGCCAGCCTTTCCTCCTTGTTTTTGTCGGGGCTGATTTGTGAGAGTGTGAGACCTTGGGAGCCATCACTGTTCCCCTTGGTTCCTGGTAAAAGGAAAAGAGATTTGATCACTCCCTGCAGATAAAAATACAGAGAAGTCTTCTAGGCCAGAAAACAACTTCTTTTTTCTTTTTCTTTCCTTTTTTTTGTTGCTATTTGAGGCTGCCAGATTGGTCTGCTCTCCAAGTGTGTGGGCGGCACAGAAGAGGATGCTGAGACAAAGAATGGGGGAGGGAGGAAAGAGAAGTGAAAAAGACCTTTGGATTGAAGGCATGGTGTATGGGAGAAAGAGAACGCAATGGCAGAGGCAGCGTTGTTTTGGTTTGCGAAAGTTTGCAGCAGATCAGAAGAAGCTGTGGTAGGTCAGAGACACTCAGTCTAGATGTTGTAGTGATGAATATATTAGCATGTTTTAGATCCTGGGCATACAGACATTCTTCTGCATTTGGTAATTTTATGACGTTTGCGTCCTTCTGAACTCTGGTCCCTCCTACTGGAAATGCGGGTGTCGTATGGAAGGGCAGCTGGAGGGGAACATGACAATTGTTCTACTCAGTACAGTATTGGCATTTTATGTTCATCTGCTTTGTGGTTTGATAAAGTAGGTCCAAAACAAGTGGCATTTTGTGAAGGTAAAACCTTGATTTTTGTCCTGATTAAATCCTGTTGTCCTGAGCTGAATAACCAAAACTTATTTCTCATTCCAATAACAGCTGCCCTCAGTCTACTGCATCTGGCTCCTGATCTTTCATGATACTTTTGTGAGACTGAGTTACGTGCAAAATGTCTTCTAATTTGAGTAATAGAAGAAAGATATAATAAGGCAGGAGAAGTAGATTTCAGACAAAACTTGAAAAGCCACGAACAGTCTAGGATGGGGAGGTACGAGACAGCAGTATCTGGTGAGGGTGAGTGGGAGACTGGAGGAGGGTGAGCAACAGATGAACAGAGGGTGTGGGGAAGGGCAATGTGTGTAAGAGTGTAACTGGCGTTACATGATTTGTTTTGTATTTACATGTGCAAGATTAGTCTTGCCTGGGCTGGAAAATTCACCCTTGCCATATGTTTTGCCCTTGGAGTATTTGACCTCCATCTCGTTTGGTTGCTTGAAGTCTAACATAAAAGAGCTTGTGAAAGCAGCTCCGTAAGGGCAAGCTTTGTAAATAAATCCCATTTCCTATAGGAAGGCCCTGTAGCAGGAGGCTGGGAGGTTTTGGGGTGAGAAGGGGTGCACAGGTAGCCAGTCCTGGGAGAGGATCAGGGACTTCCCTCTACGACTGCAGAAGCCTTTCCAAGCCCAGGCTGAAACTTGGTGCTGGGCACACGTGGTGGGGGCCATTGTCTCATGGACCTGTGGCGTGGTCCTGCCTGCCCATCTCGCCAGCCCAGAAGATTTCTTTGGGACCCTGCTGCCTTTTGCCGCCCTCTCTGAAGGACTTTCAACAGGGTAATAAAAAGGTGTTTCTCTGCTGGGCTAATATTTACATCACAAACATATGGTGCCTTTGCTTGGTTACAAACATCAGTGCGTGCAAGTGAGAGGCTTTTCTCAGAAAGGGTGGGACAGGAAAACACAGAGGTTATTCTCTCCTGTCATTGTATTTGCTGAGAAAAATCCTTAGAAATTACCCCTCTGAGCCGAGGGAACGTTATTAAGATTACAAAGTCAAGCTCTCAAAAGCTTGCGCACGCTGGAGTGGAAGTTGCCTATCTAACCTTCATTTGTGCCCTGGTGCTGGTGCTCTCCAATTACCTTATTTACCTCTTTGGTTTCACAGAGCTCCTGCCTGTGCTTTCTCCAGAGGGCCTTGAATGAAGATGGTTAGAGAAAATTAACCTGTTGCTTGTAAGATCCTCATTTAACTTTTTGCAAAAACTCAAAATCTGCTTCTCTAGCTCAGGCGGAGAGGCATCGCCTCTTTCTACAGGAATATTGTGAAAACAAAAGTGAAGTTTGCTCAACAGTCACATGTTAAAGGGGAAATGCCATAAAAATGTTGATGATTCCAGCTGGTAATTTCATTTTTCAGTGCAGAGTTTGGACATTGCCTATGATAAAGTGTGAACAAGCTGCTTTATGTAAAATAAGGGATATATATTGTACCAGTATTCCCTGTAGCTCTGTGTGGAAAAATACTATGCTTTTGTCGCTAAAGGCTGTCATAGTGCCTTATCATGTGGAATGATGCTGTTTGAAGCTTCCAGACGTTGAATAGCCACAGAACTGGGCTTGATATACAGATTTCTCAGTCCTGCCATGCTGTTGTCGTGCTGTGCCTCCAGTCAGAGTGAAAGTAGAGGTACTCACATGAGATGAAAGAAAATCTTTGCTTGAAGATAGAAACTTTAGTTTTCTTTCTGGTTCCTATGCTTGTTCTGAAAGCAAAAGTCAGCTCTGTGAAATGAGCGTTATAAATCAGCATTTCTTTGTTTTTTTTTAAATTACAATGTTTCTTCTAGTGAGATGCTTTTATCTTCATTTTCCATTACATTTGGATAGACCTGAAATTCTTTTGAAATGTGTTGTGCTTGAAGACTTGGTCTGAAATGGCAGCAAGAGGCTAAACTATTAATGTGAATTTAGCATGTAAAGAAAGGTGAGGACTGGAGGCATTCGAAGGCACAGTCAGTGTCATGCACAGCATTTTACTTTCCCTCAGGAATGGGCTTTTGGCAGATTCAAGGGGATGTTGCCTCAAAGCAGGCAGAGATTTTCTGTATCTTCTAAAAGTTACTTTTCAGAAACACAGTTTAGCCCTATGTAATGCTTTATTGCAAGGCGCAGCTTACGTTGATATCTGTCGTCTCCAGTCTATGCTACCTTGTGCTGTTCCACAGGGCTTTCCTGATATATTATCCCAAAAATATTCAAGGAAGAGAGGGAACTCTTGTCTTTTGGGACATTAATTTCTTTCCTGATACTTTCATACACTAAGTCACTGTCTTTGAAGATAAACCCTGTATCCAGTGGGGGCTTGCGAGAGTCTTTGCATGCTGATGGAGAAACGTTGTGCGACTTGGCCTGAGGTTGGTTTGGTTCCTTGCCTTGGAAATCCTTCTCACTGCTCAGCCTCCTGCCCCTTTCCAGCACTGCTCTTCCCTGCCTTCACTCCTGCAGGTAGTTGCACAGGGAGGTTATGACAAAACACCGAGCTCTGGCAGGGTCGGAGTTAAACCTGGGATGTCCGTGGCAGCTTTGGCTTCAGGTGTCGCAGCCCCGAGCAGCGACATGAGACCTTGGGCTCTCCTGTCGCTGCCGCATCTCCTTCACTGAATCAGTCTGCATCTGGGCATCCATTACAACACCTCGCTGATGTCTTCGTTGCCCTGCCAAGAGGCAGCCTTCACCGCTGTGCCGCTGCGGCTCCTGTCACTGGAGCAAACACAACTGATGTCTCATTTACGCTGAGTGGAAATGTGAGGTGGATATTCAGCCGAAAGATTTTCCCTGTCCTTAAATTCCCCATTCTGCTGTGCCCGCAGACAATTGTACCGGGATAACTGAGCACTTGGGTTAGTGATTGTGGTGCCGTAGTTTGTAGGTTTGAATGGTGATTTTTAGAATTTCAGCCAGGATTTTGAATTTACTTTGACTCACATGTTGAGATTTGACTTTCATCCAGAGTTGCAGCTTTATAATAATGCTTATAATGACATAACTCATTGTATTCTCAAATGGATGCATAAATATCAACTAATCAGCATACCTTTTGCTAGGGCAGTACCTGTATTCTTTGCATTACAGATAAAGAATTGAAAGCAGAGACACGCCTTTGGTCTAAGCCCCCTCCATTAACTGCAAAAAGTTAATGCTAAAAGGATGCATAGAAAGTAAGACTTCCTAGCACTGGTCCCCGTTTCTTGTGCACTAGTGCATGCTGGTGAAATGTTTTCTCTTGGATGCTTTCCTGTTGAGAACATTGTTTTTCCTCTGGAGTTACGGTGGCAGAAGTTCCTGGAGGAAATCTGTTTTCTGTACAGGTGAAGTTTCCCCTCTAATAGCAGTCAGAAAGTTGCACTGAAAAAAGACTTGAGAATGTGTTCCCCTAAATTCTCCTGTCTTTCTAGATGGTCTCCAGCTTTTTGCTTAGAGCTACTGTATCGAGTGGAAAAGGACATTTTCTAGTCAATCTGTGTGTTACCATAAAGTCAAGTGCAAGTAGTAATAGAGAAATTGATGGCATCTTTATAAACATAAAAATCATTAAGAGATGATTCTCTGTCCCTGGCAAACATCAGACTGATTTCCACAGTTCCTTCCTTTCCCCCATACTGATACTCAAGGAAGCTTTTTGGACTGTTTCTTGGTGGGATGTCTCTACCTGCAGCACAGTTGAAGTGGGTGAAACCCACATCAAGAGAGGTTTTATTGCTTGTTTTGTCTTGCTTATGAAAAGTAAACTCCATTTCTCCATAGAGCTAGATCCAGCCCCAAAACAGTTTTAGCTGCATGAGACTCGCATGAACTGGAATTTCATTTTGCTGTCCCAGCCTGTGTGTATGTATAATCTTATCCTTGATCTCCATGAGATGGATGTTTCATCCTCTCCTTCTTCCCTGTCTCTTTGTACCGTTTTCTATGTGTCGTCCTGCGCAAGGCAAGGCAGGTCTCTGCAGAGATGGCTTTTCCTGCAGGTGTCTCTGCTGCTTTCCATCATTTGGGGTGGAATTGGCCATGTTGAGATGTCTTTTCCCAGACCATGGTGGATCTTGGGCATCCTCCTTGTTTACTGCTAGCCTTTTGACCAGGACACCAGGGAAGCGGTGCAGCTGCTTACCACCCCTCAACTTCATACCCAAACCCACTGCCCAGTGCCCAGGGCTGGGGGTTTTATCGCAGGAGGGGTGGGAGAGGTGCCCCGTTGTCTGCTCAAGGGTGGCTTGGAAAGATGCAAGGTTTTAGGCTAATACACAGCCTGATGACCGTGAATCTATCTGCGTTAAGTCCTCTGCAGCCTCAGCATCCTACTCTTGTGGTTAATAAGTCTATTTAGGAAGATCGGACATTGCCTCAAAATATTCCTGCAGCAGATTCCTCCCGGCTTGGATGCAGTGCTGCTGCTTGGCCGGAGCTTGCTGGACACTGTTCTTGAGTGGGAATGGATTTAGAGGCTGGGTTTCTGTTAGGTCCAGCCTTTGTCAGTGATTTAGAAGAGAGCACAAATGGGACATTATTGATTTTTGTACTTGATGCCAAAATGGGAGGCCTTGCCCATATTGGGAAAAGCAGAGAAGATGCCCAAGGGGACCTAGAGGGTATCGGCATAGAGAACTGTAAAATAGGAACAAGGTTGCAGGTGAGTTTTCTTTGTCTAGAGAAAAATCATAAACATGAAAGACTGAAGAGGAACTTCAAAAAGGGCAAGGTCTGAAGTGGACATGGAGGTGATAAGAACAAACGAGAAACAAGTTCTGGCACGACATGGCTGTGAAGGAAAGATTTGCCTTCTGGCAAATAATCCTCGAGGAATTATCACGGAACAGGGCGGACAGGCCGTTTGAGTACCGTGGATGGCTCTGTGGGGCTGTGAGCCCAGGACCACTGAGTGAAGTTTGGGAGAGGGGGGTTGATGGATATTTTTTTCCAAAAAAATTTGCAATTTTTAAATCAATTGAAATTGTTTATCATTTTCTGCCAAATGGATGACTCATTCTGGCAGCCTGCCCTCTCCACCCCCAACCCAGACAAACAAAGTCAATAAGTTGCAAAAAAAAAAAAAAAATCTGAAAAGATAACAATTTAAAATTTTCCTTTTGGTATATTCAAAACAAAGGGCTTAATGGTTTTTTAAGACATCATTTCAGAGCTGGATTCAATGATCATAACTTGAAAAAATGAAGTAAAAATAACTCTGAAAATAAAATGCTTCATTCTGGGTTAAAGAAACATTTTGTTCAGCGAGACGCACAAAGCATTCGGTTTTGGGCCAACATGAAATCGTATTTTTTTTCCTAGCAATCTCTTGGTTGAGGCACTGAACCAAGAAGTCAATTATTCACAGAGCTGTAGCAAGATTAAGGTGAGGATGGAAAGCAGAGCTGAAATGAGAAACTGAGAGAGAAAATTTGGGGTTGAATGTCCAAGTCCATCTCCATTCCTCCCAGTGGAAGGTGGTGGTTGATGGCGTGAGCGCCTGGACCCTTTGCTGCCAGCCCGAGTGGGTGTGTTGCCTGCCAGGAGGTGAAACCGGCAATGTCCCTGTGGGAGCAAAGCTGGGGTGTTGTGATGGGCTGGCGTGACCTGAGAGATGTCCCGCACCCGTTGGGATGCGGGGGCCAGGCTGCGGTGCTTCTGGGGACGCGTCCTCAACCCGCGCTGGTGCTGCTGTAAATGCAGCATCGTCTGAGAGGGGAAGGGGAAAAAAAAATAGAAGGGAAAAGAAAAAAGAGGAAGAGTCTTCTGCCAAGAAGCTGCCATAAGCTCTGCAGAGTGTGACTTTGGGCAGGGAGGAGCGGAGCGCTGCCTGCGCGCTGCTCAGCTAGGGAAGAGCTGCTGCTTGGCTCTGGGGTCCGGGTGTGAGTCTCCCTGGCCGGGCAGGCGGGAGCTGGTGGGTGAGACGGCGGTGGTGCCTGGCTGCTGCTGTGGGGTTGGGAGAGGCTCCTTTCGCAGGTTGGAAGTGCTGGGCACAGCTTTCCTCACGCGCTCAGTGTTAGTGCAAACACCCTGACTGTGCTTTTTGGCTTGGGCTTCTTTTTGCATGCTATTTTTTTTTTTTTTTTTCCCAGAACTGCT